>Ga0247817_10000036_pt1 | contig 194413 bp, 171 predicted proteins | sample UWRJL212509R1_FD_178010 | JGI IMG/M metagenome (GOLD analysis project Ga0247817, IMG submission 178010) | Plant litter microbial communities from Arlington Agricultural Research Station in Wisconsin, United States - UWRJ-L212-509R-1 | ecosystem: Environmental > Terrestrial > Plant litter >... | reverse complement strand
GCCGCTTTTACGCCACAGCCTTACTAATTTGAACATTTCTTCTGACTGATCCATACTTCATTATGTTTCTGTCAAAAGTAATCAAGCGATTATTGTCAAAAAATATGCACTTGGTAGGCTGGATACTGTGCGGCGGCGGTATTTTATGCCGTCATTTTTGTAGGAATGAAACCATTTGCTTTGCAGCTGCCCGAGCGTGTTGTGACGCTGGGCGAGGGTATAAGCGGTTTTGGTTTTGGTTCCGATGGTGATTTTTTCTTTTACACGCAAAAGCCTGTCTGCATGGTCGTAATCATAAGTGGCGATATGGCTGTTTGTGACGGCACCTGCAAAAAGATGTTCTGTTCTCTGCTAAATAGGAGGTTTCTAAAATGACCGATGCTGATCGCAAACGGATTATTATGATCATTGATGCACTGATACGTGATTTTAACACCAAAAGGCAATATGCTGTATAACAAAACAGGCTCCGGAATCGGAGCCTGTTTTGTTAATATAAAGTTGCTTACACTGAAAACAAAATCCCATTAAGGAACATTTTGAATTGCACTTCAACTGTGGCTTTATATAAATCCAGCAGTAAGTGTACCGGATGTTATAGCCCATCAACAATTATTACTGGATGTTCAGTAATTCTTCTATTCCGCTATCCTTGGGTAATGTATAGTCCAAATAGTACTTCGAAGTTATCGCCTTTCCGTTTAAGAATTTGGATATGATTACATCATCATCGTTAACTCCTTTCCTGGATGGAACAAGATCTTTACCGAAAATCCTATTCAACTTTAGCAAATTTCCCTTATAAGTTGATTTTAGTACCCATCTTTCATCAATAAAATGATATACAAAAACGTCTGCAATTTTTCCGTTGAATTCAACTAAGTAACTCAAGATTTCTACTCTTTCGCCAGATCGATTTGCCTCCATTAAATAGAAGTCTTTATGCTTCTTACTTAAAATATTCTTTAAAAGACTATACCTAATTGACTTTATGCTAGTAGAACCATTTTTATAGTCAACATACATTGAAAAGCTTATTTTCCCGTTTTGGAATTCCCGAATTTCCTCACTTTTCCTAGCCTGCTTTAACCCATCTTCCAAGGACAGTAAGGTTAATTTGTTCCAATTATTCACCTCTTTCAACAAAGAGGATTGTCCAAAGCTTTTCTCTGTATTGTAAGTCAATAGAGAGAAAATTAAAATTAAATTTAGATGTTTCATCTTATATTATTGGGGTTGTTTTCTTTCTTTTATTCCTTGTTCAGCTCTTATTACAGAGTCCATTTTGCGAGTATCAATTTCATTTTGATCTAACAGGTGGTTTTTAGAGTCTGGATCTACCTTATTAACGGGTGTCTTATTGTCTTTACCTTGCCCAATAAACCTTGCATGAATCAATTCATGTCCTAAGCCAATATATGAAGGACGTCCCTTAGAACCATCTGCATTTACAATTTCCGTCCCCTTATCAGTCTCGTTATATTCAATTTTCGATTCTGAACCAACACCATTCCTTGCGGCACCTTTGTCGTTGATATGGGTTCTATTGCCATAAATTCCTTCTGTAATAGTCACAATTTTATCAGAAGTTATCAAGTCTGTTACAAGCTGCGTACCAAACGGTTTTCCGTCGCGACCATTACTTCCTACATTACCAGTTTGCGAAAATAGGCTTTCAGATAAATTAAGACTTTTAGCCTCTACTACTTTACCACTCGGAAGTAGTGCTAATTGATTACCGCTAAGTCTTTGTAAATCATTAAACGCAGTTTGCTTAAATTTATCACTTCCAGAAATCACTATTTCTGGAACAGCCCCATCCTTGTCTGTAAATTTGAGAGGATTATTGAAAGTATAATTGTACGGAGACCAGGAGCTCATTTTCTCGGTTAGGGGATCGATTGCCATCCACCGTCCAATTTCCGGCATATACATCCTTGCTCCGTAATCTACATAGCCCGTTCCAACTTGTATTTCTTTCCCGTTATATAAGTACCTATTAACTCCGTTTCTGGCATTCTGAGCTTGTACAGGGCTATTTCTATCGATCTCTAACCCAAAACTATAATAATCATTCTTCTGCAATATCTCGCCCTTATCATTAAATACTACACGAACATTACCCAAGTGATCCTTAAGGTAATATTGAAATGTTATAGCATTATTTTTAAAAACTGCTTGTCCTTCGGCAAGGCCTAAGCGTGAAAAAACATTCAAACCATTATACTCAAATCCGCCTTCATATTTGACAGTCAATGTATCGGCGACATATTTATGTTTTGAACCGGATGCGTCATAATCATAGGTCAGTGTTTTGCCAGCAATGGCTACTGTTTTCGGCAGGTTCAAATAGTTATAAGTCAATACTGCTCCACGGTTGCCATCTGTGGTCATATTACCGTTTTCATCATAACTATAACTGCTGCTTCCACTTTTAACGCCGCTGTTATTGCCGGATGCATCATCGATAGAAGTTAGCCGGTTACCAGTGTAATTATAAGTCAGATTATCGACAGCGGCTCCGGCGCGCGTGAGGGTTTTGATGTTGCCATTTCCTTTATAGGTGATTCCGCTTTCTACATCCGCATAACTAAACAAGCCAGCACTTGCCGTCAACCGGTTCACACCATCATAACTGAATGTAAGTCCCTTGGTAAAAGCCGCTTCATCCTTGCCACTCCACTGCATTTGGTTGATATTACCATTCGTGTAGTTGCTTCCATTCGCGTAGGCCAAACCAAATCGGAAGAAAGGCAGATCCGGATCGTTATCGAATTTCTTATAAGCCGTTGTCCCATCTGTGATCCACCCACGGATGTTGTTGACATAGGTTATTCTTCTTCGGAATTTTACCGCATCTTCTGAATGTAGCCATTTACTTTTAAGCTGCCCAAGTTCATTATAACGCTGTGCAACGGTAGTTACCTCTTTGTTAAGGGAGCCGATCGTTACTTTTTCTTTTACGCTCAGCAGACGATCCGCGTGATCATACAAAAATGTTTTAAGATGACTATTTGTAATGGCACCAGACGATTCATGATCTGTTTTTTCTAGTCCAGCCACCGCTGCCAAATCGTACTTATATTTTGTAGAAACTCGCTCTACGGAAATCGATCCCAAATCATTCAATTGTCTGACAGATTGAATGGGACGGTACTCTGCATCGTAATGTATCGTGGTTACCAACCAGGCAGCCCCTGCATTCAGCATACGTGTACCACTTCCTGTTTGCTGGGATTTCACAGCCGTGTTTGCAGAAACAGAAAGTACATCAGTATAGGCCTGGTTTGCAGGAAATGAATAATCATCATAATAAAAGGCATTCAAAACGTCGCCTTCTGCAACAGCAGGCAGAGTTCCGTTCAGTGTGTACCCAATGGTGTTTGCTGTTGTGCTTTCATGGTGTGCAAGACTTGCATTAAAAGCAGTTTGCAAGGTAGCGCGATCATCCGCTGTATTGTACTCCCCTGTCATGATTTTCCGGTTAAGGGCATCATATTTGCTGAATTCCCAAACACCTCTGGCAAACTGACTTGAATCCTGTGACATGACCAGCCGGTCAAATTGATCATAAACGATTTGAACTCTGCCTGCACCCGGTATCTTTTTAGTGATAATCCGCCCCCGCTCATCGTAGTCATATAGAAAGGCGAAATCATTGGCTCTGCTGTTGTCCTGATACTCGGGCTGTAAAACCGCTCGGAGCAAACCATAATCGTCGTATACATAATAGGTTGAGAGCGCTTCACTTCCTGCCTTTTTGCAAATTATCCTCCCTTTTGTATCGGTAAATTCTACACTTTCTTTCCCGTTTTCATCAGTGATTTGCGTTTTGTATAGCTTCCCGGCACCGTAGGTTCCGCTTTGGGAAATGGTTTGTGTAATTTCGGCATTCGCATCATAAACATACCGTTTTACCTCGGTTCCGTCGTTGGCTGAATACACAGCGGTACCCAAGGCGCTTTTGTTTCCTGGTGAACGTGTTGCAATGGGGCGGGAGTTAGGTGACGCCTCAAAGGATGTCTGTACGTAGGGTCTACCCAAATCTGAGCTTTCCAACAAAAGGGTATTATCCGAGTAAAAGCGCTCCTGGTCTGTTTTGGAATCTGCGACAGAAACTTTAAGCGCACCTTCCTGATAAGCTCCGTTATTACCAGAAACATAAGGCAGAAAAGACCTGGGCTGCCGTCCATAGGCATCGTACTCCACAGGGGTAATAATGTCTGTTCCGGTGGTGCTTTGTCCGACCGATACTGTTTGTATAGGTCTTCCCAGGCCGTCAATGTATTGGACCTGAATATTGACCTTGCTTACATCGTTAGCATCGGCGCCGGCCTGTTTATAGGTTCTTGAAAGGATATAGTTCTGACTTGCAGTCTGGCTATTTGCTTCCAGCGTAACAAGCATTAGAAAAATATTAATTAAATAATATCTCATAATTTCAGGATTGACTTATTGTAAATCAGATAATTATTGTTTTACGATGCGGTGTGCACTCACAGATCCGTTCGTGCCAGTCAGCTGAACAATGTAAACCCCCGCAGGCAGGGCACTCACATCAATCTTCCCAGCAGGTTTCTTAACCGAGTGAACCACTTTTCCTTGAACATCATAAATCTTCAGATGAGATATTGTTGTCAGATCAGGTACGCTAAGATTAAGTAAGTCTCCTTCGGTAAGTGGATTGGGGAAAATGGAAATTTGACTATCGAAGGTTTGACTCCTAATCCGGCTGTAAGCAAATGTACCGTCCAGATCCACCATTTTTAACCGGTACAGGTTTTCGCCATTAAGTGGGCTAAGGTCTGTAAAAGAATAATATTGCATATTTCTGCTCTCTCCCTTTGCCGAGACACTGCCGATCCGGCTCCATTTCTTGCCATCCATGCTATGCTCGACGTCAAAACGGTCACTGTTGATTTCGTCAGCAGTATTCCAGCTGAGCAAAACAGTTTGTTCTTGTTTGGCTGAATTAAAATTCACAAGTTTTACTGGTAAAGGCGCATCTTCATCCGCAAGAAGCAATAGTGCTGCTGGCATAATTGTACCCGCCGTTGAAATACCACTTTCGCAAACAACCCCCTGTCCCGCATAATTATAGCAGTAAGATGATCTGATCTTTCCCGCAGCGTCTTTGATGTATTTCAGTCTTCCGTATCCGTCATATTCATAGACAATATTTTTGCCGGACGGATCAGTTATCGCGGTAATTCCAACCGTTGGTTTGTAAAGATAAGAGGTCATCAGAGAAGCAGGTAGTGCTAAGCGGACTGCATCCAGCTTTGCCTGAATTGTTGGAGAGTCAGTCATCTCGGCCATTTGGCTAAAAGTGGTTGATGCCAGAGCCGATGCAACCGCAGCGTTATCAGCATTTTTGATTTCGGCCACGGCATATTGTCCATTGTAAGCCCACAGGTAGGACAATTTATCACCGCCGTTTATTACCAGACTTAAAGGATTGCCCTGTGTATCATAATGAGTGAACTTCATTGTCTCTCTGTAAGAATCTGATGTATTCTCATTGGAAGTACCGTCATAAGCTGCAAAAGTGGCAACCGATCCGTTTAAACCTTTAAACCTGAATTTTTTGTATGGTAGAATCAATGATGCCCTGTTCGTATTGCCTGTAAAAGAGCTGTATGTGGTCGTATTGGCATCAATTACTTTACGGTCAGTGGCTGACTTCTTAAGCCAGGTAACCTGTTCCAAAGGATAGTTAACCATATTGGTACTGATCATATTTTGGATAACAGTGTTGGTAGATGTGCTGTAATCCAGTGGATATTTGTAATCGGTTTCTTCAATATTACCATCACTCAAAATGGTCCGCTGGTTGGAGAGTTGTTTATGAGTCGTACCGTATTCGTAATCCGTAGTGACAGTTACCGGTGTGCCGCTTTCATAATTGGTGACTGTCTCAGAGGTTTTGCGGGGCCAGCCGCCGACTGCATAGTAGGCCTTTCCATAATAAAGCATCCTGGTAGATGGGTTATTATTGGAAGGGTCAGGGTAGTTCACATAGCTTGCGAGCAACTCGTAATGAAGCGAGGGAATATTTAATGTATTTTGATCGTACCCAGAATATTCATATGTATTTTTTTTCTTTAAGCTCCCACTTTTATCTTTTGTTACAACTTCCTGGGGCAGGCTTCTCATGAAATAGTAGCTGCCATAATCTCCGATTTCTACAAAGTTTGACGAAGTAAATTCCTGTGCAGGAGAATTTATTGGTCCGGGTAATCCCTGGTCAAATAAAAAGGCCCACTTCCCCCTGTTATCACTTTGCTGAGCATGCGACGTATACTTGTAACTCGTAATGTAGTCCGCTGTTGAAACGGTTACATATTTATAATAAAGCTGCGACAATGCTTCTGGATTGAAAGGTGCTGACCGGTATATCGTGTGCGACCCGACCGTATTTACAAAGGTCAGCTCAGTGTAAGGAATACTGCCAATCACACCACTGGAAAGTGTGGGATCTGTCGCATCCTGATAGCTAAAGCTAGTCACATAAGAAGAACCGGTAGTATTATCAAAATCTGTCATTGTTTTAACACGGATACCACCGTATTTGTGGACATTCGATATTACCTTTTCATAAGTTTTGAACTCCATGGTAATGTCAAATCCAGGCATTGCATGCATATCCTGCCTGTCACAAGGCTGGAAACCATATATTTCCATGATCTCATTCATGTTATATGTCCCCGCCGCCAGCGTACGCCGGACAACAATGCCTTGATTACCACACTTGGGTATTTGTGGTTCGCTGGGTAGCTTTGGTGGAAAGTTGGAATTATTGTACAATATTACATCCACATCTGTCGATTGCGCTATTACCAGACTTGAAATTCCACTGCTGTCCCGAAAGGCACCCTGCGTATTCCAAAAGCGCCGGAAATATTGAGTCTTGACTGTCGTCCTGGATGCATTGTGTACATTAGCACGAAGATAGCTATACGCGTTTTGCTCATAGGCTATATCAGTGTATCCCTTTGTTGGGTAGGTCAGGCGGGTAAGGGCTCCCATTTTTGTAGGGCCCTCACGTGGCTCAAGATCTGCCCCCGCAACTGGCAAAAGGCTGTTATTATAAACTCCATTATAGTAGTTCCAATAATCTACATTGGCATCACGTCCGACCATACCGGCACTGGCAAACGAATCGTAACTAAAGAGATGCGGATTAGCTCCGTCCTCCTTTACGCTCAGTAAGTGTAATCGGTAAGCTAGATCTGTCGTATAAGTAAAACTGAATTGCTTCGTTTTTACCGACGGCGTTACGGATGTATTAAATAACTGTATATCATTCAGTTGCCGGGCGAACAACTCTGAGCTATTGTTGTCAGAAAGCCTACTATATTCCTCTGAATTAAAAACCAATTCCCAATTAGACCCTTTTATCTTGGTAAGATATAACTCCAAAGTTTTGTTTTCTGTAATAGAGCCTGTCTGACTAATATTTTCTCCTCCCGCAGCCAGGACATCTATCTGGTACTGATCCGACCGTCCATACTGCAGTCTCGGTCGGTTTATGTTAGCTGTTGAATACTCCAGATTAATCTGATTGCCATTCTTATTTGTAACCTGGGTGAGATACCATGCGGACGGTAAATATCTCATATAAGGAACATCTAAGGTAAAGACCAAACTCGTCTCGGTGTATTCCCGCTTTTCAAATATATAGGTGGTGCCGTCTTCGGTAATAAATGTCCACTTGCTAATGATCTGATTATTGCCGGCGAAACTATCCACTCCTTTTTCGTAAGAAATTTTGATTGACGCATCAGAGATTACCGTTCCTTTACCTGTATTGTCGATAATGAACTTACCCGAATATCCGTTAAATTGAAAAGTGTAGGCGTCAGCAGACAAGTCATCAAGATTCTTTACGTCGTTATTAATGAAGGAAACAGCGTCAAAACTTGCTTGATTAACAAACGAACTTATTTTTCCGGGTGCTGTGAGGTAGCCCTGGCTTGACAACTCGTCAGGTAAGCCTTTTATTGTCCTGGTTATAACCCCGCCGGGAATAAGGGAAAATCCCAGACCTGCCCAGGATGCCTGATTACTAGGCTGAAAACCACTGTAAGTGTAACTAAGTGCGACTGGAATTTCCAGATCCCCTTCCTTTAAAGTTAACAAGGGTATGTTTATATCCGGTGTACCTGTGCTATAATTAATCGCTTTCCCTCCGTATTTTCCTAGTGAAGCGGCTTGGGGCGAGCTGAATTTGACATTTGTGCCAATCGGCAAACCTTGACAAAATGCTGTAAGCGGAATAAAGCTAAGCATTGTGATAAGGATAAAATTTTGAAGCTTCATCTGGTATAAATATTTACTTAATCCTTTAATTTTTTAACTGAATTTACAGGGTATGATTCCTTCGTCTGCGGGTCAATCCGCTTGCCTCCAAAAAGATAAAATGTCCCCTGCTGATCTTTGAAGACTGTCCCATTGCTTGTAAAATCAGTATCCAGACCAGTCGACACGTTCCACATCTCTTTTTCGAGATCATACTTCCATAGGAATGAATCGATAAATGTCTCTTCCTGCGAAAAGGTATAATGACCACCCATAAGTAAAATATTACCCTTCCCGTCCACCCAGTGCGTAGTGCCATTTCTTTTTCCAGGGTTATTTTCTTTAGAAAAAGATGCCCATGAAGAAACGACTGGCTCCTTATTTACACCCGACGGGCGATTCTTTAAAATCCATTTTCCAGATTCAATCTCAAATTTCCACAAATCAGATAGTGCGCCTGTTTGCCCTTTGGTTTCTCCAAAACCAAGGCCCCCATAAAGCCACAGTTCATTGTTCTTCTGGTCATACCATGCAGAAGCGCCATGACGAGAAGATGGAAAAATTTCATCACCGCTGTCGAGCTCATTTTTAATCCCATTAAGCTGATTGGTGGTTTCAGAGCCGCCCATTTTTCGCCATTGTCTCTTCTCTGAGTTGAACATCCATAAGTCATTGTAGATTTCGATGACCGTATTCTCAGAGCCGGAGACACCACCAAAAAGCCAAAAATTGCCATCATTGTCGGTCCAGGTTGCACAGTTGGAGCGGCTTCCCGGGGAGCTGGTTTTAGAATATTGCTTGGATGTCCCATAGTCAGGTTTCACATTTGTTTCCCCCGATCCTGTAACTTGTACCCATTTATTGCCTGACAATTCAAATATCCACATATCGTCCAAATGAAATAGATCACCTGCTGTCCTGCCCCCAAACATCCACAGATTGCCGTTCTGGTCTACCCATGACGCTGAATCCCTTCTTCCAACCGGAGCAGCGGATGGCTTTTTGGCATCAGAGGTCACCTTATTGGGTTCCCCTTTGATCAGCTCCCATTTATCAGCCATCGGATAATATTTCCACAAATCTCCAAAACATCCGAACTTATTATTCTCATCATTGCCTATGCCACCGAAAACCCATAAAAACCCTTCCGGATCCGCCCAGGTAACCGGATTTGTCCTGGGTAACGGAGTGTCCTGTACGGTACTGTTGATACGTCTGATTTTCCTAGCTGCAGAATTGCTGCTTTCTTTGAGATTATTCGCTTCCCTATCTATGTGAACTGCCGTATGCCTTGGCCGTGCAGTGGTCCATTGACTAATTAGCAAGAGGATAAGCAAATAGAGTAATTTGTTTCTCATTATATCATGTGGAGGTTTGGTGATCTAAAAAATTATTATGAATTGGGTGAAAAATATAACGCATGCTCAGGCTGCTATTAAATTATTTAGAGGATTGAATAAAACTTATTCGGGAAAAGTTGGTAGGACTGCCTATGCGCTCATTTTTTGTACTACTTGTCCCGAAGCACCAGTTGAAAGTGCTACTATTTAACTTCTTAGATAATATCCGGTTCAGATTGTGCCAGTAGCGCAAAAGTTTTAGATATAAATTTCCCGAAAAAGCAGGCACTTCATGCCTCTTTCTATTGGCTGTACAATCAATGCCACCACCGCTCGAAATGATTTTGCAAACGGATCAATAATTACCCTTGATTTAGCTTGTTGAAGGAAAATTTACGGTTTGTTTTGACGCCGTAGAATAAAGATTACCTCAAGCCCCTTAACGGGGGTTAAGCCAAGCCGCCTCCTTTCGCTGACTTTCAAGTTTTAAATTCTTGGAGTTATCCATCAAAGCTGCAAAAGCCAGATTTTAATTATTCGGAATTTTTACTAAAAGAAGAATTGAAATGAATTGAAGCGAGTCTTAAAATTATTTCGAAGTAGTGAAGCTGGAAAGAATTTACTTTCATTTTTAAATTGATAGAGGTGTGAAATGGATATTCAAAAAAATATTGCTAATGTTTAATTTTCGGTTGCGCTGGATTATTTAATTCTAGACTAATACTTCAACTATTTTGCTGATCAGTATATAATTAGTTCAAATATGTAACCGAAGCAAACGTAATGCGTTTTTTGATAGAGAACTATAACTAAAAAGAATATTTTATTCCACCCGTGAAGTTTATCATACACTTCAAATTAAATCTTTTACCTTTTGACAATTAACGCTTAACCAGAAGAAACCAGGTTAAAATCGAAATATAACTGAGAGTAATTCACATCGATATCATGATGAAATCAGATGGACCGGTTGTATGCTGAGAGTATCCATGTTATTCATACGATTCGAAGAGACGCTAGGTACTGGCCATCTACATTTTCACAGCTAATCCAATTGCAATGAATAGCCCGATAACCAAATGCTCATAAAATCCAGGATCGGCTATAAAACACTAATCCTTAAAACTAAGGCTACTCTTAGACCTACCACTGCAGATTGGTCACAAGTATTACTTCCGACAATATTTTCGGGTTGTGTTATGATCAAATATTTGAAATACCGTCCAGCATACTTTAAAACAAACCAGCCGCACGTTTATCAGTCAGTGCAAACGAAATTTACAAAGTAAAAAATGACGACTACAAGTCCATCCTGCTTTTTACCGCGGTAATCACCGCTCCTTAAACCGCAGGCTGAACTTGCAGCCAGGGAGCAAAAGCTCCGTCATTTTTTCTTTGAGTGGTAGGCAGCGATTGCCCTGAGCAGAAAGCCGGGCTTAAGCACTTAAAGCCTTTGAATCATGAAAATTTCAGAAAATACGCCTAGAATCTATGTTGGCACTTATGGAATGTACAACAGCGGATCATTGTATGGAAAATGGTTTGATCTTTCAGCCTACACCGACACACAAGAGTGTAAGTATCCCAAAATTACAGACTGTTTAAATACCGATAAACCGACATTTTGTGCGTTTGTTAATAGCCCCCACAAGTATATTTCAAAACATATTACTTTACAACAATACAAAGTGCATATTTAGTATTGAAAGTGCGTCAATAGGCAAGTTACAAGGAACAGTATGACGACCGTGCTGATCTATGACATCAAAGAAAAATAATTGCAGGACTGACTTTACTAACGACAACAGTAATTCTAATGGGAATGTTTGACTTTTTAAAAGCAAAATCTAACAACAGGCAATTTGTTAGCGAAGCTTCTTTCAATGGGAATCGTGACAAGCAAATGCAAATGACACCGCAGACACTTGACCAATTAAGAAAACTTAGTGTCCCGGCTGATAAGGAATTAAAACTTGAATATTTCTTTTACACCAACACAGAAGACAAAGCCGAGCAACTGGCGACTGAAATCGCAAAATTAAATTATATTGTACAACACGGTGCTTCCGCAGGCGATAGGAAACTATTTATAGTAACTGGTTGGACAACTAGAATGAAAATGGCAGACGACGTTGTAAAACAGTGGACAAAACAAATGTGTGAACTCGGCTATAAATTTGACTGTGAATTTGACGGTTGGGGAACAGAACCAGACCAAGAATAATTAAACAATATTACACGGACGACAATAAATTACACGGTCGACAATAACGGCAGCTTGTTAACAAATGACAGGTTTAAGTTTCAGTCTTCACCTCCTTTGCACTATCCCAAGAACTTCACTAGAACACAGAACAGCCCCTTGTTCTGTGTTCTGTCATTTAACATAAAAAGGGCTATAAAATACCAATCATTCCCAAAAAAAACTATTTGTGAGACATTCATCGTATTGTCAGCTACCAAAGCAAGTCTCAAAAAAACCACCATTTTCCGATACCGTTAAACCGAGATTATTTGAGATGGCTCATACCGACAAAGCACTAGCTGCTGATGATTGCATTTTGACCGTATTACAGCTATTTCATGCATCCTATGCTAGCCAATACTTTTTCCAGCTCGGAGCTGCTGATATCCCGGTGCACTATTTTGCCGTCAGGACCTATCAGAAAGTTGGAAGGAAAGCTAGTTATATTGTTGGCCACAACCAGGTCGTTTATACTGTCTGACAGTATCTGCGGCCATTCCAGTGGCATTTTTCCAAGAAATCGGCGAAGTCTTTTCGGATCATCCATACTTGCTATGCCGACAAATTCGGTACGCTCTCTGTTTACATCTTTATACACATTTCTTAATGCCGGAAGCTGCTCAACGCAACCTTTACACCAAGTGCCCCAAAAATCGATAAAGACATATTTCCCTCTTAGACTGGTAGAAATTACATCTTCCTGTGTTAGGAAATCCTTTGCATTAAAAGGCCTGAAAACATCTCCCGTTTTAGCAAAGTAAGTGCTGTCGTCGCCTGATACAACCATCAGCTTCAATGTATTCCGGGAAAGATCCAATCCTAGATTCTTGAACTTCCTTTCAGGCTTGCCAACGGTTAGATGTTGTCCGAGAGGAATGGTCTCATGAAATTTTGCATAGGATCCTTTTTGAATATTTTCCGCAAGTATCAATCTGGATTCTTCGGCATATGGACTGTTGAAACCCTGGCTGACTGCTATTTCATGAACATTACCATCAATGATAATGGAAGTTCTCGCATATTGAGGGAAAGTATACCAGTATCGATATTCATAGGGCTCCTCGGGCAGATATTTCACAACCATCGGAAGAAACGAAGTGGTTCTGTGGCCACTGCGGACTAAATCGTACTCTATGCGGTAAACCATTTTATAGTTTCTAAGCGTGCCATCTCTTATCGCGTTTTCAGGATAAAATGGCTTCTCGTCACTAAAATCGCAGTTATTATTAGTGTCGATCATGACCGCCACCTTTCCACTTCTATCTTTTCCCCGAATTACATAAATATAGCAGCGGATCGGCAACTTTGATAGTTTGGTTGTGTCTGGCTCCCACTTCCAGCTTTGTTTTAGATGGGCTACGGATGAGGAATCAATATTCCCTTGATAAAAGTTTTGGTATACAAATTGGTAGGCATCCAGCCAGACCATCGATTTGACAACCGCCTTCCAATCTTTGGGAATACCATATATTTCCGGGTAAGTTTTATTCCAGGGATATGCATCAGGATTGTTCTTCTCATATATTGGCACTAGAAAACCGTAACTGCTACCAAATGGCCCGAATCCCTGTGAGTATGTAACTGGCAGCTCAATAATCTGCCCTTCTTCCCTGTTGCCCGACCGGCAGGAATACAACATTATAACCAATAGAATCAGATAATTGAGATATTTCCCCATGATTCAAAAAGGCTATCGACTATCAATTTTACTTTACAATCGCTTTGGACAAAGTAATTAATATATTGCTTTAACCAATCGCTCGGGTAGATAAAGTGCTCGATACCTACTGTTTTTTGGACCCGCTTGTGAAAAATATTTCTGTTAAAACAGTGCATAGGATTCTAAACCTAACTCTGTTGGACAGGTGATGGAAAATTGATGACATTACCTAAGTTTTCGAAAAGAATAGGTTCCGAGTTTCCAAGCGGAATATTAATAAATCATTGCTTTTTTCGAGGAGTTAGGAATGTCATTCTTTTAAGTTAATATTTATTTCAAAAAGTGAAAATTCTTACGGAAATCAGCAATATGTCAAGCTATGGCTTCGAAGTTCAAGTAAATGGAGAAAAGTTGTGCAAAGCAGGTATTGATACCGATCGTCACGTCGTTACGTGCATACTCGATGCATTGCGTCGGCTAAACGAACCTGATGAACTACGTCTGACAGTCTCTGGACTTAATTCGGTTACTGGAGAATATCCTGAGTGGGTAAAAAAGGAATTGAAGGATGGAGACACTATTACGATCAAAGTGATAACCCAAGATTTTGAAGCCCCGCACAGGATACGACCAACTATTTCAAAAGAGAAGATGCTTGGTAATAAGTTACAATATTATTATCGATTGAGAGAGGAATTGAAAGAGCATCTAAAGTGAAACCGTAGATTAGGCTGAGACTTAACGAAAGATTTCAGCCCGTTCCAGATTAGAAAAACAGCCAGTGGCTCTGGTAAGTGAGACAGATCTATATTCTCAGCTGCTGATCAGATTCTCAGATATACCACCGTTTTCCCAAGACAGATAATGTGCCTGTGTGTCTGACATACAATCGCATTGTTAAATATTTGTAAATCAACACAGCTTTGATGTACCTGGTTGAAACAAGAATGGCAAACTTTAATTCTAGGTTCCGAAGGGTAATTTCTTGGACTACGGGGATACCATAAAATACCTGCCAAATTGTAAGGCCTTTTTAATCTTCGAAAATAAAAGAAATGGGAAGATTGAATCTCACCCTAACCGGTTTACCCGATATAGTGCCGGGCTTCCAATTTGGCATCGAATTGATTAACCGAACTGCTTCCTGATCACAGCCGAATCCAAGACCTTTCACGATATTTACATATTTAATTTCCCCAGTATCCTCTACCGTGAAAGCGACGAAAACCCGTCCTGAGATGCCTGCTTTTTTAGCTTTTGCAGGCATTTTCAGGTTGGTCCTAATAAATGAAAACAAAGCCTTAGTACCACCAGGAAATGTTGGTGGTTGTTCATATGCACCAAAAACCCTATTGTCTTGGAGTTGTTGTTCATGCTGCAAAGCATTTGGCATGTCATCTCGGAACAACTGTTTAGGCGCCTCGGTAATAACGCGGCCAGTATCAATTGATATTTTTGACATAGGAATTATTTCAGGATGCCCCACCCACATCGAATTCTCCATTACCAGGAGCCGAAGAATTAAAGTGTACGTGAAGATTTTACAAAACATAACAAATCAGTATATATAATTTTATTAAATATAATAAACCGTTTATTAATTACTCATTATAAAATTATTTTTCTTCACATCAGCGGGCAAATATATCTCAATGGAAATGAGCCTAGATGCCAACAGCTGAGCTTAGTTTCTTTTCAATGATACGAAATTTTGATGCTGTTTGTAGTTTCCTTCTGTTAATCTATTATCTGTTAGATATTTTAGACCCTGCAAAACATCTTTTGGTGCAAGCAATAATCCTTTGTAAATTATACTTTTAATGAAACAATTAGTTAATTGGATTTTGCTGGTAGGTCATTTGTTAGCTTCCCTGAATATAGGACAATGTAAGATTAAACTTAAAAGAGCTAATTTCGAAAAAATTTTACCGCTGATTTGGTTTGATCGATAATCAATTAAGTAGGTAATGCCGACAATGCATGAGGTCAGACCAAGAAGTATCTCAGAAAAAGATTTTTCCTGCCAGTTATTCAACACTATGTTCGTCTGCATTGGCGGAATTTGTGGCAGAGTCTTATATGTTAAATGATGTTGAATGCACGCTTTTAGTCCGGGGTGTAGGCGATACGTACCTGATCAACTCATACCAGGGGCGCTTCATACTTCGTCTTTATCGTTCGTCCCATCGGAGTTTCTCTAATGTGCAAGCGGAAGTAGGGCTGCTTTTTATTCTAAGGCAGGCAGATGTGTCCATTTCCTATCCTATCACCGACCGTCATGGCGAGGTTATCCAGTCCATTAACGCGATTGAAGGACCAAGGTGTGCAGTGCTTTTCAGTTACGCGCCCGGTCAGCCGGAAAGAACATTAAATGAAAGGCAGCTCTACATTTTTGGTCAGGAAATGGCGCGTTTCCATCAGGTATCCTCGGCACTGACGTTAGCCGGAGACAGATGGACCTTTGATAAAAATACGACGCTTTTTGATCCGTTGGCCAAGCTGAAAGAAGCGTTTAAAAATGACCAAGAAAGTTACACCTGGCTACAAAATGCAGCCCGCCGCGTTGATAGCTATTTGGCTTCCCTTGATACCTCCGAATTTTCAACCGGATATTGTCATTTCGACTTCCTTCCCAAAAACATGCACTTTGTGGGAGATTCTATAACATTCTTTGATTTTGACTTTATGGGGCGTGGTTGGTTGATGTATGATATCGCATCATTCTGGCAACACATGGCAATCGAAGTCTACGCAGGCCGTATGACGCAGCAGGCTTTTGATAACAACTATACTATTTTCCTTTCTGGTTATCGATCCCATCGGGCAATTAATGAGCAAGAACTGGCGGTAGTCCCTTATCTCGCGCTTGGATTTTGGTTGTTTTATATGGGCTTCCATACAACCCATGATCAGTTTTACAGCTTTACACAGCCTTCCCAATTGAAAGGTTATATCGGATTTTTGAAGTATCTACAGACGAAATTTTGGTGTTAAAATTTAATCGTCTGATCAGGCACACGGCCAATCGAAGCAATAATTAAGCAAATTGCAGTGATTTTTGACTCGAGTTTGGTGCTTTACTCCTACAAATCTCAGCTAACGCACGATGTACAGCATAACGACCGTTTTTGGATTTTTTGATAAAAAATTAGAACCGCTGATTTTGCTATTAAATAAGAATCCGTAACGATTTCACAGCATCAAGGTCAACTTCTCCGAAACTAAAATGACAATCAGAATAAAGACCATTTCAATTCAAATTAGCCTTTTGTAAAAACAACCCAGCCGCACGTTTAGCAGTCAGTGCAAACGAAAGTTACAAAGTAAAAAATGACGGCTTCAAGTCCATCCTTCTATTTACCGCGGTAGTCACCGCTACTTAAACCGCAGGCTGAACTTGCAGCCAGGGGGCAAAGGCCCCGTCATTTTTTCTTTGAGTTGAAGGCAGCGATTGCCCTGAGCACCAAGCCGGGGCGGCCCCGCCGGGCTTAACCACTTAAAGCCTTTCGATTATGAAACTTTCAGAAAACACGCCAAAAATCTACGTTGCTACTTATGGAATGTATAACAATAGATCCCTGTATGGTAAATGGTTCGACCTTTCAGACTACTCCGACTCAGAAGAGTTCGTCAAAGACTGCTATGAATACCACAGAAACGAATTCCTCCCCGAATTTATGTTTCAGGACTGGGAGAATATCCCAGATTCGCTGATCAGTGAGTCAAGTCTTCATGAAAACGCATTCAAATATTTTGAAGCCACTTCTGAAATGGATGACGATAGTGCTGAAGCTTTTCAGATCTACTGTACACAGATTGTCAACTGGCCATACAATGGAAATGATCTTTCCGAAACACTGGAAGGCTTTCAAGAATCTTATCAAGGATATTTCGGAAAAAGAAATGATCCAAAAACAGATTTTGCTTACCAATATATAGAAGACACAGGACTTCTTTCTGGAGCTCCTGAAATACTTGAAAGATACTTTGACTATGAAGCGTATGGCAAAGACTTGTTCTTGGAGGGATATTCAGAATATGAAGGATATGTTTTTATAGATCAATAAACGCTTAATGAGCCGCTGGCAGATCAGCGGCTCATATTTTTTCATTCTTTTTATTCCGAAAAGAATTTTGGGAAGCTTTCCGGAAAATCACTTTTCTATTTTTGGCGAGTTGAATGGCTTTTGGCAAAGTGAGAGCTGTAACCTACCTCACCTGAAAGCCACCTTAATCTATTCTATCATTAAACTATAAGGAAATGACCATGAGGGGAAAGGAAAGTGAGAAAAGAGATGGCATCTTCAAAGACCAGCTTGTCACGGCAGCCGACCTTGAAAATTTCAAGGCCGACATGCTCGATGCAATCCGGAAGATGATTAAAAGTGATCAGGGGCTTCCTGGTAAAAAATGGCTTAAATCCAGTGAAGTTAGAAAAATGCTGGATATCTCGCCCGGTAAACTGCACATGCTGCGGGCAAGCCGAAAGCTGGCTTTCATGCGGCTTGGCGGAGTGATCTATTATGACCGGGAAGACATCATCAAGATGTTTGAAAGTAACAAGACACCGGCTGCTAAAAATTTAATCAACAGATGAAGTTAGCTTCGACTGGCTTGGGGGCACAGGTTCCGCCAAGCCCAAAACACGTGGAGATTTATTTTATCCAGGCTGGCCACTGTGAAAAGACTGCTCAAAAAGACTGCTCAGCAGTTCTATCAGCACTACGCTGAAAAAAACTGGCTCAATCCAGAAGGCAAATTAATTGCAGACTGGAAGCGGTGCGCCTGGCAATGGATCTGGAACAGGTAAATGGGTCAAGATCGTATTCACTAATTCACAACTTTTATATTCGTAATTACCTGGAGCTTTATCTGAAACCCACCACTGACTGTTTGGCAGCGGTGGGTCTTCTTTTTAGGCTACCGCTTTCAGTTTTCCTGATTTGGTAAACAGTTTCCCTTTCACCTTGGCCATATTTTCACTGATCCGGTTTTTTCGAACACGGGCATACCGCTGTGTCGTACGAATATTACGGTGCCCCAGCATTTTGCTGACGTCTTCGAGCGGAACACCACTGTTCAGCATGATGTCTGCAAATGTATGACGGGCTAAATGCGTGTTTAGCTCCCGCTGGATCCCACAGATCACCGCTAGTTCTTTTAGATACACGTTGTAGCGGTAGTTGCTGTTTACCGGGATCAGCCGGTTGTTGATCTTACAATATGAGTGGTTCTTGTATCTGTCAATCAGCTCCTGAACGATCGGAAGGATAGGTACCATCTCAGTCACCTCAGTTTTACCACGGTCTTTGATCAGCCACTTCTCACCAGATCTGCCCACCCGGACAATATTTTCCGGGCTCATATTATACATATCCTGATAAGCAAAGCCGGTAAAACATTGAAAAATAAAAGCATCCCGCACTTCGGCAATACGGTCAATGGATAGTTGCTTCTGATAAATTGCTTCGACCTGATAAAGCTCCAAAGGCTGAACCTCTTTATTGCCACCAGAGCAGATAAATCCTTCGAGCGGGTTACTGGTTATCACCTTTTTCTTTACACCAATTTTAACAATCTGCCGTGTCCATTTGACCTGCTTTTTGGCCGTAACTTCCGAAAGCGGGTGCTCCTGGTGCAAGGTGAGATAATCATAGAACTCGTCAGCAAACATATGATCGATCTCTGAAAAATCCAGATCGCGTCTATGGTGCCGGTATGAGATGAATGCCTCCACTTTTTTTCGGGTAGAGCGCCAGTGCCGAAGCGTCCCGTTGGAACGGAGCCCCTTCTCCGCTTTCTTTTCAAAGGTCGCTATAAACTCATCAAACGCATGCAGTAGTGTGCTGCCCGGTTTTGAGATTTGAGCACTATTCTTCTTTTCCTGCATCGCAGGCACACCCAAATACACGTTTTTTAACATCGAAGGCGTAACCCGTTCGAACTGGGCTTGCAGCATCATGAAGTGCCTTTCAAGGTCTGTCTGTGCCTGCATGATCTTCTGATTGATCATTTTCGAATCCAGCCCGGTGCTTGTTACCTGTTTTGCCTCTCCATCCCAAAAATCCGGGTGAATTTTCTTGCCCAGAGAAATGTCGGTGTCCAGTCCGTCAATGGTGATGCGAAGATAAATAGGAGCTTTTCCATCTTTGGATGCTTTTCCCCGGTAAAGCCATAGCAGCAGGGATAGATTTTGTTTGAATTTCATCTTCAACACATTTTAAGGTTAGAAATAAATGCTCTGGGAGAACCTTAAATCAAATCGCCTCAATCAAACATTCATTCGGTCACCTAATTTACCAAATCCAAATGGTGACCGAATAGGTGACCGAATGGTTTGATTTATCTTGATTCAGAATAACCTGCTTTTTTGTTAACTGTGCTGAAAATCAATGCATTTTAAACAAGAAAGGCACACTTTCGTGTGCCTTTTGTGATCCCGCTGGGATTCGAACCCAGGACCCATACATTAAAAGTGTATTGCTCTACCAGCTGAGCTACGGAATCGTTTTTGGCTGTTAATTGTCGACAACTCCGTTCAATTGTCTTGAAATAATAAGCTCACTGCCAGATGCTTTTTATTTTTTAGTCCCAAGGAATATTTTACATACAAATAGAAAATTGAACTTCTTTTTTCTTACCTAATTACCTTGTAAATAATTAGTTAGTATGGCCAATTTTCGTTTCACTTTCTTTCCGTGTCCCTCAATTGTGATGCAAAAGTATACATTTAGATTTACGTTCCAAATTTATTGGACAAGTAATTTAGCCCGCTGATTTCTCCCGTTCGCCTAAGTTTCTATTTAAGAGAAGTTTGAGAGCAAAAAAAAATTAATAATTTTTTAAAATATTTTTCTTGATCGATAATAAAAAGACGAAAACAGTTGGAGAATCTGGCTAGGAATCGGATTTTTCCGGAGACTTTACAACGATGATTGTTAAAATCATAGCCAAAAACAAAGCAACAGACATTAATATATACGAAGCTGAGAAACCTCCTGTGCTCCCGTTGAGATATCCCACCAGATATGAACCAATGAATGATCCTAATGCGCCTATGCTATTGATTAGTCCCAGCGCGCCTCCCACTACATTTTTTGGTAAAATTTCCGTTATCACCGCAAAAAACGGGCCGTAAGGTGTGTATAATGCGCCGCCGGCAATCACAAGCAACGTAAATGATATCCAGAAGTGCTCAGTTCCCAGAAGATATGCACCACCAAAAGCAAGTGAGGCAACCAGCAGAAATGGCCATATGAAAATTTTACGGTTAAGCGTTCTGTCAGAAAAATAAGAGGCTGCAAGCATTCCCACAATAGCCAGGATATACGGTACCGATGATAGCCAGCCCGTTGTCACGATATCCATATTCGGAGCCGCCTTAATTATCGACGGAAGCCACATCACAAAACCATAAACCCCCAGGCTCCACAACAAATACTGAAAACAAAGCAAGACAACGGCACGCGATTTAAAGGCTTCTGCGTAGTTTTTTACGGGCTTTATACCAACCTGTTCGGCCTGTAACTGTGATTCTACTTCCTCTTTCTCGGAGATTGTCAGCCAGTTTGCATCCTTTGGTTTTTCATCGATCATTTTCCACCAGATAAATGCCCAGATAATTCCCGGTGCACCTTGTATAATGAACATCCATCGCCATCCCATAGAATCAATAAGGTATCCCGACAAAACGGACATCCAAAGTACCGTTACCGGATTTCCCAAAATCAGGAATGTATTTGCCCGCGAACGTTCTTTTTTGGTAAACCATTGGCTTAATAAAATAAGCATGGAGGGCATTACGGCACTTTCTACTACGCCCAACATAAAACGGATTACAACCAGACTGTCTACATTGCTGACCATTCCGGTGGCTGCGGCCAATGCGCCCCACAAAATCAGGGAAACAAAAATCAACTTTTTTGCACTTTTGTGAGCAGCATAGTGAGCACCGGGAATCTGGAAAAAGAAATAACCCAGAAAGAACAAGGAACCCAGTAAAGACGATGTACTTTTTGTAATATTCAAATCATCAGCCATCCCGCCCGCCACTGCAAAACCAAAATTGGCGCGATCAAGGTAGGCAAGACTGTATGTAACAAAAACGATTGGAATAATGCGATACCATCTTGCCGGAGCTAATTTTGATTTCATAATGAATTATTAAGTCATACTCATGGTGTTCTTCATAAAGACAACAGCCTGAGCAGACTACCCTTTCCCTTTAAATTTTTCGCCAGACTATGCATGTGAAATTTTACCAGATCGATAGGTAAAACAGTATATTTGGATTGTTAAGGAAAACCTTTCGAATTTCAGTTTTACCCAATAAGTTGATCAAAAAAATGATTTCAGATAAGTTGAGTGTCCTGGATAACCCGGTGTGGCATGCGCTTCAAACGATACATAAGGAATACGCATTGGGAACAAATACAATCCAACGATATCCGGCAAATTTGCTGCAAATTTTAGGTTGCGAAAACCCGGCAACTGCCCAAATAAGTGACATTGAACCCTGGGTTGCTGCACATGAAAAATTATATATTGTTGGTGAGCCCGTGTACATTCCTGAAAATTGGAAGCTTCATTCCAGGCTTGACTGCGTACAGATGATATGCCAGCACCCTGTGAAGTTATCGACTAAAAGCACTGATGAAATTATTATGCTGTCCGACCGTGACACAGATCAAATGCTGGACTTAATAAATCTTGTTCAGCCCGGATATTTTCATGAGAAAACACCGTTGCTTGGTCATTATTTTGGAATAAAAAGAGATCACGAACTTGTAGCAATGGCTGGTGAGCGACTTCGTATGACCGGTTTTACTGAAATCAGTGCCGTTGTCACGCATCCTGCATACACGGGAAACGGTTTTGCACAGCAGCTCGTCGCCCATGTTGCAAACCGAAATCTCGAAGAAGGTACCCTACCCTTTCTCCACTTCGTGCATACCAATCACAGGGCGCAGGAAATTTATAGATTGCTTGGATTTACAGAACGGAAAGTAATCCCGTTTTGGCAGATTTCCAGAAAATAGTACACTTATCCGGCTAAACAATTAAATGTATTTCCGATACAGATTATACAAAACAGACCGGTCATAGTCTGTTAATACCGGCGAAATATCCGTTTGAATAAAATGACGCTTGAATGCAACAGCAGCGGCCTCAACGTTTCTGACGTCATAACCGATAATCCGCAAAGCTATTACAGGATCAAAATCGATTGGTGGGGTTTCAAGCAGCTCGTCATACCACAAACCGTATCCTTGGCCAGCAAGCGTTTTCCAGGGGAAATTATTTGGATCCGGTTTGCGCGTAGGTGCAATGTCTGCGTGGCCAATAAAATTTGCAGCGGGTATCTTATATTTTCTTTTTAAAGTTTCCAAAACCGCGCAAAGACTAATAATCTGTGCATCTGAGTAGGGCTCGTTGCCATTGTTATCCAGCTCGATCCCGATGGACGAAGAATTAAGATCTGAATTATTTCCCCATCGCGATTCTCCCGCATGTTGCGCCCGTAAATAATCGTTTACCATTTGATAAACGGACCCATCCCGCCCCACTACGTAATGCGCACTGACCTGTGTGGATGTAATAGTAAAAGTTCGAAGCGTTTGTGCGGTGGAATCTTGTGCGGTGTGATGAATTATCACAAAGTTCGGTCTGCGGATTCCGAAATTAACCGTGCCGACCCAGTGTTGCTTATCAATTTCCAGTGAGTCAACAGACTGGTTTTCTGCCGGCGCCGACCTGATTGTTTTGCTGTAATCACGGGCTAACCTTTTGTAAACTTTATCCGTCTCAGCATATTTACCACGCGTGCACTGAGTAAAAAGAGCACTTATTATGATGAAAAAGCAACAAGTAAAAGTGCTTGATCTGGAATACATTGCTTAGGTGATTAAGTAGATTGGAACAATTCAGAGGCAAGATAACTGATCTCCGATTGACAACAAAACCTTGGATTGGCAGCACAAAATATTTATGAACGACTACAAAAAAAGAATTCCGGAAGCCCGGAATTCTTATAAGTCTTACCCTCCTCTACACATAATTAAATGTGCATAATGTACAAATTTATAAAAAAGTGATATTTAAACCAACTATTTTCTTGACAACATTTAAAGTGTGTGCGAACACGCATCGTTTTTTTGATCAAACGGTATCCGTTTCCCGGGTTCTGTTCAAGCTGCACAAGGTTGATTTTATAACCCCCTCCAAAGGACAAATACCAGGCAGATCTTGATTCTTCCATTCCCGACTCGGAAGGTAACTGTCCAGTTTATTTGCAAGATCAGATAACACCTCGTTTACGGTTTCGCCGGCCTCCGGTTTTTCCACCCACACCTTATTCTGGAAAATCCTGATCAGCACATCCTTCTTGAAAAATGTCTTCTCTTCGAGAATCAGGTTGAGCAATGACAGTATATCTTCTTCCGAATCAATACATGTATCAAATTCCGTAAACATGGATCTTTAAAGATTAAGTCTGTATCAAATCACCAAGATTAATGCCCCGTAATCAATATTTTAAATCTTAGAACTTTTTCTATTGGTTAAATATCTCAATACGAATCTGATTTCAAGGGATTCCGTTATCAAACGGACACTTCAAATGATTTCCCGGTTCATGCCTGGCCCCTGTAACCTATGATTTAAAGGGTTTAAACTTTGTCTTTTAATATCCGATAAAAGAAAATCATTTGGAAACAAAACTGCCGAAAGAGTGGGTATCTTCCGGCAGTTTTGTTAAATTAATAAGTCAGGCTTTTTAAATATGCGATGGTCTGAGGAACCTGTTTTGCATAACTCGGACTTTCATCTTCTATATAAAAGTGCTGGATAGATGATTTTTTGGCCGCTCTCAGAATCTTCGGAATATCCAGTTGCCCTGTTCCCAGCGCAACGTCGTTTTCTACCGGTGTACCTCCCGACAAATTCCCCTGAACACCTTTTTTCAGGTCTTTCATGTGCACCAGCTTAAAGCGCCCGGGATACTTGTTAATTAACGCCGCGGGATCCTGTCCCGGAAAAAACGCCCACAACATATCCAGCTCAAAGCTTACATATTTTGGATCCGTTTTCTGGATAATGTAGTCCATGAGTGTGCCATCTTCGTGCTTTTCAAATTCATACCCATGGTTGTGGTAACAGAACGTAAGGCCAAATTCTTCTTTCAGCTGCTTGCCGATCTTGTTAAAATCGGCAACTGTTTTTTCTGCTGCTGCCAGCGTAAAAGCCCCTTCGTGAGGTACCCAAGCCACACGCACAAAACTTGCACCTAACGTTTTGGCATTCTGCCCCACTTCGGCAGTCTTATTAAGCGCGTCGTTATAACCCACGCCAAACGACGAACATTTAATTCCTCTTTCATCGAGTAATTTTCGCAGCTCCGCAGCAGTCTTGCCAAACAAACTAGAAAACTCCATATCCTTGATTCCCAAACCCTTCAACGTATCCAGCGTGGCTGCTGCATCTTTGGAAAGGCTGCTCCGAAAAGTATAGGAAACCATACCGGGCGACTCAGGAAACAGCGGTTTGCCTTTTTGTGCATAGAGATCGGCCGAACTAAGTGTGAGCGAAAGTGCCAGAATGGAAAGGTGTTTAATTTTCATAAAAACGGTTTAGTTATAAATATCAATACGATAATACGATAGACGAAAAAAAGTAAGTTCCGCCCTCATCATTTGTGAATGTAATATCAAAATTTTACTTTCATTTAAAACCGTGGCTCAACTTAAAATATTCCGTTCTCAGTCCGTCTCTAAATCATTGATATATAACAAATACCGCGTCTGTGTTTTGGTACTTCTGATGTTGTGATCCAGAAATGCCAGTTTCAATTTTGTAATGTGAAAATTCTCAGGTGAGGCTAAAATTTCCGCATCGATGCCAGTCTTTAACAAGCTATCCCCGATCGCAGCTGTTGTGTACAGATAACAGGGATTATTTTTGATAAAACGACTGAGCTGATCTGCGTTATTCAGCAACTTGACTTCGCCGGGGGTATAAAACTCAAAGGAATACGAAAGCGATTGGTATGAAGCGACCGGGATCGTATCATTTTTAAGATCGATTATTTTCGCCGCTTCCCGCCCGGACTGGTAGGTTAGTAAAAATGGATAAAAGAAATAAAACAAGAAAACATAAAGTACAACGGCCATGGCATAACCTCTGAACACAATTTGATGTAACGGAGATTTAAACCTGAAAAAGGATGCACCAATGGTTATAATCAATGTGATAACGACACCCAGCCATGCATGTTCAACCTTTGTCAAATACAGCAGCCAGATTACCGCAACGCATAACAGGTATAATAAAACGGTTTGTACCGGTACCAGTTTTGACAATACAGAACTTTTCGATTTCTCATACAAAAAATATCCCGTTATGATCGAGAAATAGGGAAATTCAATAACAATGTAGTGCGGCAGCTGGAATTTTGACAAAGAGAACAGAACGAACGTTATGATCGTACTTCCATAGATAATCCAACGGAGGGAATTATGGTTTTTGTCATATTTGATAAGATAAACGATGGCCGCCACCAAACCCAGTGACCAGGGCAAAAATGCCCATAAAGTGGTGTGAACAAAAAATGTAAAATCGCCTTTTCCCTTAATCGGGCCGGTGTTGAAAAACCGGCCGAACTGACTGTCCCAAAAGAAAAATTTCAGTCCTGAAACATTCGTTTCGCCAAAAATAATCTTCTCCGGATGGAGGTCAAACTGGACGTAAAGACAGTACAATTCCGGTGTAATGAAAACAAAAGTCAAAGCCAGCAGAACCCACCAGCGATAATTGGCAAACTGCTCCCACTGGCGCGTTATGATCCAGAATATCACCCATCCCCCGCCTAAGGTTATCAGAACAAAAATACCCTTTGTCATAATAGCACAGGCAGCAAAAATGGCGGCGCACACGATATGAATCCATTGTTTGCCTTTGTAAATACACAACATATGCCAGATTGCAGCTATAATGCAAGTGGTCAGATAAGGTTCCGCACGAACGTCAAAATTAGCCAACGTACTATGCAAGGCCACGGTGTAAAGCAGAAGTGAAATCCTTGCGACGGAAGAATTAAACAAATCGCGGGCTGTCAGGTAAGTATATACCAGGCTTACGAGCCAAAATATAAATGCCGGGAATTTGTAAGCAAAACCATCAATACCAAATAATTTATAACTTATTGCAGCCATCCAGAAAGGGAAATGCGGCTTATCAAGCCAGTCGTTTCCGTTGCCGAACAAGTTGATCCAGTCGTTATGCTGTACCATTCTTTTGGCAATTGTCGCGTACAAAGCCCCGTCAGGCTCCATGACATCCAGCCACAATCCGGGCATGTTCAATAAAATACCAAGTAATAAAAGCCATGGAAAATAGCGTTGGAGTGAAATTTCGGCAGTTTTCATAGTTGAGCGTACAGTTAACAAGGTGCATTTTAACCGTTTGAAAGGAATTACATTTCATGAAAGAAGAATGATCACGAAATCATAACATAAACCTATTCGCTCGAAAAGCTGATTTTGATGCAGGGAATGAAGGAAAAGCTTTGAAAAGCCCGTAGTTGTCCGTGAAGAAGAGGCGTTATTGCACGGCAGTTTTCAGAATTCTAACCTTTACTCTTATTGTAAAAGCGAACACCTATACTTAAAGTAGTGTACATTAAATATGGAAAAAAAGTATAAAATGTATTACAAATACTAATTTGCACCAAAATCATTTTATTAACTTACCTACGCTTCTTTCAGGTTTACTTTTCACCATAAATGACCAGGGCACTGGATTCTATAATAACATGACCATCCGGAAATTTCTGGTTTACCAATTCAAAGACCTCGTTTTTAATTTTCTCTTTCAGGTTGTCATCCGCTTTGGCTAGTGCCGCTACAATCGGGGCACCAATTTCGGTCATGTTACTCCAATACACCTCCGCTGTTTTGCTGTTAAGTTTTCCTTTCACCTCCCTTTCGGAAATATTTTTGAGACCGACTTGATCAAACAAATCTGAGATAAATCCCGCTTTGGCACACCGAAACATACTTGGAGCGCCTGGTTGTGGCACAGGAATATCCATGTTTTTCGCAATGGTGCCCATGATGGCCGTCACCCAGAAATTTTTCTCTGCAATATTCCAGACAGAAGTTGCAACTCTTCCCCCGGGCTTTAACACGCGCACCATTTCTTTGGCAGCCAACAACATATCCGGAAAAAACATAAATCCAAAACGACAGCTTATTGCATCGAAACTATTATTGGCAAAAGGAAGGTCGGAAACATCACAGGTTACAGTTTCAACATTTTTAATATTTTTCAACTCTGCATTTTCCCGGGCGATGGTGAGCATATGATCCGAAAGGTCTGATATGATTACTTTTCCGGCCGGGATCTGTGAAGCAATAGTAAGCCCCGGTTCACCTGTTCCCGATGCGATATCCAGAATAAGATCTCCGTCTTCCGGTTTGATGAGCCTGATAATTTCGTCTCCCATTGGTTTCAAAAAGTCCATGGTCAGATAGTCCCATTTTTTCCATCCGGAAGAAAACCTGTCCCAGGATTCCTTTTGCTGATCTCTGATTTTTTCAAGTTGCTGGTCCATGATGATATAAATTGATGTACAGAATCAATTATAAAATTCAGCCAATTGAAGACAAAACTGATGGAGGTGGTTATTCCGTTTTCCTGAAAAGAAAACCTTTATGAAATTACTTAATCGTTTTAATTATCCCTTACCGTTCAGTAAAATGACCAGGGAAAATACATAAAGAATTTCAAGCATTTTTCACCATAATAAGATACTTTTTATTTAGTTAAGGTCACAGGCTCAACAGAATATCCAAGATTTCTCAATAAGGAAATGATGCCGGTTTTGTAGCGAAGATGATTCAATCCAACCGCGATTAAACAAGGTTTTTCAGCCATATGCAGTTCGATTTTGGAAATCCAGTTTTGATTTCTTTTTTTCATCGTAACATAATCGAATTCGTTTACTGGCTCACCTGCTTCCGTATTTTCCTGGTCAAGCGCATAATCGAAATCCATACTTTTATACAGTTTGTTAAAACGATCCAAACCCTTAAACTGATAAATATTCCAATCCGGCTTATCACTTCCTTGAATTAATTTCAACGTTCCTGCAAAAAAACTTTTAGCATCGGCGATGGAAGTCGAATCGAATTCCGTGGTAGCTATGCGATCCAGTCTGGCGGCTTGCCTTCCACGACTTACAAAGGCTTTAAATAAATCCAGATCCATAAACTTTGAAATCCCGTCGGCACCCTGAATATTCATCGTTAAAGTTGACAAAATTGCTGATCTCATTTCCGCCACCGTCATGTTTTCAGCCTCGGGATTATCGAAAATCCCCTCGCCGACCCGGGCAACAAAAAATGAATCCACCATTTTATATTGTTCAGACGTCATGATATCGACGGCCTTTAATTTTTTACCAGCTGGCTGCCTTTCCACATCTTTCACGTCCGTACTGAAAGCTTCGGTCAAAATAAATTCGGTTCTATCGATAACCTTCCGGATCTGAGAAAATTCATATAACCAATCGACCTCCACCAGATGTGCCGTCCCCAATAAATAAGAAGGCTTCTTACATTGGCCACCCGTTATTTCCCATAGGATTGTTTTAGCATTATCGCCTTTCACAGTTTGGCCTGTGCTCTGAACAAAAGCACACATGAAAAACGCAGCGACCATTAGAAAAATCAGCCTGTACATAAAACCGGGATTACTATAATTTGTATTATTTACAGGCTGTGAAGTTTATTCACAACTCCATTTTATATCAGAGAAACAGACTCCTTCATCGGTAAATATAGAAATTCCGACCAAGCACTTCTTATTCCCTTAAAACACAATCCTTTTCGTTGCATCAATTTTCAACCAAAGCAACGAGCCGATAATTAATAATCCAGCCAGAAGCACTACCGGCGCATTATAATTATTATCAAAAGCAGATACAAGATAACCAAAACCAATGGTATTCACTGTCCCGCCGGCGAGTCCGGCTGTGTTCATTGCGCCTGTGATGGTTCCTGCATTTTTACCTCCAATATCCATCGCAGTAGACCAGGATGCAGGAATTGTAAAATCCATAAGTCCCAGACCAGCGGAAAGTAAAATCGTGGCGACGGTATTATCCGGAACAATCACAGAAACCAGCATGAGAATTCCTGAAAGCCCCAGTCCTGTTAGCGCCACAGCTGCCCTCCCCCAGCGCGGCCCGATCCGTTTGACCAGATAATCACAGACAAAACCACCTGACAAACAACCAATTGCCCCCAGCACAAAAGAAAACGAAGTGATAAATGACATCTGCTGATCATCCAAACCTCTTCCCTTTTGGAGATAAGTTGGCAGCCAGGCCTGAAAAAAGAAAGCGCCGGAAGCGTAACAGTAATACATGGCCATTAAAAGCAAAAGATTACGGTTTTTGAATATTTTCCAGGAAAATTTATGGTGCCCTTCCGGAAGGTTTCTTTTGGTTAAAATTTCTGTAAGTTCTTCTTTGCTAATACTTTTCATATCAGCAGGTTCTTCTTTAAACCAGAATTTCCAAAAAATAACCCAGATAACGCCCAGCCCACCCAGGCATAAAAATGTGACACGCCAGCCAAAATGCGTTTGAATCGGAATCACCAAAAACGGGGTCAGAGCACCTCCTACCCTGCTAGCAGACCATATCCACGCCTGCCCTCGCGCCCTTTCAATGGAGGGAAACCATTTTGACAGTACAATAGAGGAATTTGGATAAGCTCCCGCTTCACCCATTCCAAAAAGAAAACGGGTGATTAATAACATACCGAAACCGGTTGCAAATCCTGTCAGGACGGTAAAAGCAGACCACCAGAGTACAACCCGCATCAGTACTTTTTTCGCTCCCAGGCGATCACCCATTAGCCCGGTTGGTACTTCAAAACCGCCGTAAGCCAAGGCAAAAATTCCTAATACCCAGCCGAGCTGCTCTTTGCTCAGCCCAAGGTCGGACATGATTTTGGGACTGGCGACACTAATGGCGATACGATCTAAAAAAGTTATGACGGAAAGAAGTGACAGTGCAAATAAAACCTGGTAGCGTTTTTTCATGAAAAGGGCTTAAAATAAAAGAGCAGGCAATTTAGCAGAAACAAAGCGATGCTCAAATTGTATTTTATTCTTTTATTTTATTACAAGTTACAGAAATTGATATCTCAAGATTTTAAGCGGATCTGATCAGGTTATGCCGGCTTCTTTCTCAAAAGTCTGATACATTCTTTGAGATAAAACCCATCGCTCCAAATCCTGAATATTACCTTCAATCCACTGATTTCACAGCTGGATTTAAAATTCTGAACGCGTTGAAAACAGCAGGATGCGTCACTGTTGCATGATTTTCATTTGGTAAAAAATCGAAAAATACTTTGACGTCAGAACATTGAATCCGTTTGATTTTATCGGCAAATTTTTCAGCATCGGCTTCCATAATACGGTGGCCCGTACCCGGCGTCTCCCCCTCCTTCCCCACACCTATGTATACCGAAGTGGCTTTCTTATAACCCGGTTTCAGTATTTCAGAGTTCAGTGCCAATAAAGAACCATTATCCCACCAAAGACTTGGACTGATGATGATATACGTGCTGAAAAGGGAAGGTTTTTTTAACAAGATTTCAGCAGCCAGAAGCCCTCCCAGGGACTGACCGATTATTGTTTTCACCGGTTTGGTCTTATACTTTTTCTCAATAAATGGCTGCAATTCCTGCTCTAAAAAAGCAATGAATTTGTCTGAACCGCCACTGGCCGGAATAATCTTTTTATCACTTTCCAAAGACGTTTTAAATGTAAAATCTCTTTTCCTGTTTGTATTGGCTATACCCACCACAATTGTTTTCGGCAACGTATTTATCCACGGAAAATTGAAATATTGTACCAACCCGGCAATGTGAATAAAATCTTCGTCTGCCGAACCATCCAGCAGATAGAGTACCGGATACGTTATTGTATCATTTTGCTGATATCCTTCTGGCAAATAAATATTCAGAATCCGCTTTTCTGCAAGCTGGCTGGATTGAATTTCTTCAATTACGCCCAGCACAAAGGGTTTGCTTTCCTTACTCACTGCAACGGTTTTATGCTGTCCTTTTGAAATAAAACTTATAAATAAAAATACCAGGAATAAATACTTTTTCATCGACTTTATTAAATGATTCAAGTTGCGACCAAGACATTCAAATGCCTTGGTCGCAAATATAAAGACATTCACTTAATTCAGTCAGTTGCAAAGCTTACATTACCGGAAAAATATCCCGGCAGCCCACACGGCGAAACTATTTTCTACCAGGACTGCTCCTATCCTCCGGAAATTTTTCTCACCTCAACGGTATTACCTTCCCCTTGCAACACCGGACATGCCTTGGCGAACTCAACCGCTTCCTCCACAGAACCCGCCTTCACAATAACAAAACCGCCAATTGTTTCCTTACACGCTCCAAAAGGCTCCTGTGTAACGACATTACCATGATGCACCACGCGACTGTTTTCAAATAATAATCCGGTCCCGCTCACAAACTTATGCTGAGCAGCAATGCCACCGATCCAATCCTGTGTCTGTTTCATCCAGCTTTGCATTTGCTCAGCCGAGGCTATTCTGGCTCCGTCCTCATGCCTGAAAAGTAAAATAAATTCTCCCATTTTTATGTAAGTTAAAATGATTGACTATTCCTGTTTGCGTTCACAAAATGTATTGGGATGGAAAAGAGAATTAACTTTCAATTTAATTTAGCTAGCAATTTTATAACTAACTCAATTTTTAATATAAATTTAAAATAAATTGGTATAGCTTTTTTTGCTAAACCTTTTTACAAATCGCTTACACGAAAATTATTTTTTTCATAAACAAAAATGCCCCTGACATAGGGTTGTCACAAGCCCCATTTACCTTTGTTTCAAACAATTAATCATTATAAAATCAGGTATCATGTACAATTGCCATTATCTGAAAATTCTGGCCTCAGGCAAAACAAACTAATGTTATGTTATCCTTATATTGACGTATTCAATGTCATGCTGAGCTTGTCAACCATGTCATGCTAAGCTTCTCGACCATGTCATGCTGAGCTTTCGGACCGCCGATGCGGTCGAAGCATTTCGCCAGACACCCTTCGACGGCACCGGCCGCCTGGCGCATCGGTCCGAAAGCTCAGGCTGACATTTCACTAGCGTCATTTTTTACTTAACTGCAAACTAATTATCAAATCTGCCTTATGATGGAAACAAATAAAGGAGTTGAAGCTGTTTATGCCGAAAACAGGCAGCAATGGCGTGACTGGCTCGATAAAAACGGGCAGTCTAAAAAAGAGGTATGTCTTATACTTTACAGTCAGAAAAGCGACAAAAAAAGTGTAACGTACAGCGAAGCAGTGGAAGAAGCATTATGCTTCGGATGGATCGATTCGTTGACCAATAAGCGGGATGACGAAAGCCGTTATCAGCGGTTTTCTCCCCGTAAGCCAAAAAGCAACTGGAGTAAATCAAACATAGAACGGGTTGAACGCATGGTGGCCGAAGGGCTGATGACCGAACACGGGCAAAAATTAATTGACCTTGCCAAAGAAAAAGGCACCTGGGAAGCTGCTTTGGTAAAATAAAAATCCGGCCAGCGGGCCGACACTGAATTGAAGCAGAATCTGCATCGCCGGCCGGTTTAGTTAACTAAAAAAGAATGCTTTTTTTAGTTATTTCCTGGAATACCAGTTGCGCAATCTTACATCGATGGATGCATTTGATGTATTCACCAGTTTTTTGAAAGCTTCCGTATCACTCAAACCGTTTGCTCCACGGTAATGGTAGGGATAAACAATTTTCGGTTTGAAATCAAGAACAGCCGATGCAGCTTCAGGCACATCCATCGTGTAAGGAAGATTCATACAAACAAATGCTACATCGATATTTTTCAAACTTCGCATTTCCGGAATTCCGGCGGTGTCTCCGCTGATGTAAACAGTCTTGTCACCCAATTTCAGGATATAACCATTTCCTCTTCCTTTGGTGTGTTTGGCATCCGCCGCCTCAGGTAGATTGTACATCGGTATCGCGGTTATGGAAATATCCAGCTTGCTGATCGTTTGTCCGTTTCCGATGATCACCGTTTTCGATTTTAATTTTTCAGACATTTTATCCGCAACCGCTTGTGGAGCAATCAGCATAGCATGCGACAAATCCAGGGCCTCCAATGTGGCCGCGTCGAAATGATCGCCGTGAATGTCCGTGATCAAAATAAGGTCAGGCGCAGCAATACCTTCAAATGTTTTTGCACCTTCGTACGGATCCGCATAAATGGTTTTTCCATTCCATGTCAGCGCCAGCGTGGCGTGGTTTAGCGGCTGAATTTTTAAGGGCCCTTTTGTCGTTTTAACTTCATCAGCGGCTGGAAGTTGCGCCCACGACACTGCGGCGATAAATAGTAGTAACAGAGTAAGCCTGGTTTTCATATTTTATGTGATTTGTTTTTAATCAAAGATATATTTCTTGTCGCTTACTGCAATTCTCGAAAGCTATTTTATTTAGCTGGAAAAATGAGCAGTTCTATTCTCAGATCCTTGAAGCCATTGGCCTGGTTTTTATACCCTATTGTTCTTTGATTTACGGAGCGGTCCCAGTGCCAGGTCTTAAATATGAACAGCGAGGTTATGAAATTTAAAAAAATAATCATTTTACTACTTCTGGCAATAAGCTGCATGGACGAATCCCTTGCTCAGCAAAATAAAAAGGTCGTGTTCATTGCAGGTCCGGACAGTCACGGGAAAGGCGAACACGAATACAATGGAGGTGTAACGTTGCTGGCCGCAAAGCTGAAAGAAGGCCTGCCGGCTACGGACACGCTCGTTTTTCATAACGGCTGGCCGAAAAATACAGAGGCTTTAAAAAACGCTGCTACTGTCGTACTTTTTTGCGATGGTGCTGAGGGACACCTCATTATCCCGCATCTGGACGAATTACAGTCTTTGATGAATAACGGCACTGGTCTTGTGATGCTGCATTTTACACTCGAAATACCAAAAGGAAGTGAGGCTATGAAGTTTCGTAATTTGATCGGTGGTTATTTTGAAACAGACTGGTCGGTTAATCCTTTTTGGACGCCCCATATCCTTAACCTACCACTGCACCCGATTACAGGTGGCGTAAAGCCTTTTGCAGTGCGCGATGAATGGTATTATCACATGCGCTTTGTCGAAAATACTAAAAATATCACACCGATTTTGAAAGTACTTCCACCTGATTCCACACTTACCCGCGAGGAAGGCACGCATACCAACAATCCTCATGTACGCGAGGCTGTACTAAAAAATAAAGACCCACAAACACTCGCCTGGGCTTACGAACGCCCCGAAGGAGGCAGAGGTTTTGGTTTTACAGGCGGCCACGTCCATGCGAATTGGGCAAATGACAGCTTTCGAATGCTGGTGCTTAACGCGATAGCATGGACCGCTAAAATGAAATTTCCAGAGACAGGAATTAATTCAGAAAAACCATCTCCTCAGCAACTTGACAAATTAACCAAGCAGGTAAAATAACCCGGAGCTAAAAAAGCGCGCATCCATGAACCTGACTTCATCAGCCTGGTTCATGGATTACACCTGTTATCTCTGCGCTTACATTAAGATTGTCAATTTTAACAAAATGACCATGTGTGTAGAACATTTTTCCATTCTTGTAATGGAAATTATATCCCCTCCATCCACTTTTATGCCCTTATAAAATTGGCCGAAGTGGTCGTCAGCGTATTCGGTACTTCGCTGCGTGTCTTTTGCTTTAACAAAACCGTCATCCACAGTCGTCTTTAAATACTGTTTCATAAATTCCTGATCAGCCATAACTTTAAGTTCTGTTGATTCAGAAAATTCAATCGCCTGTATAATGACTTTTTATTCTCTCAATTCGATTGTACCCGTTTCAGTTTGTTGAGCATAAGAAACTATAAGAAACTAATGGCCAAGCAAACATCAGCGCAAGAATACATTTTTGTTCATAGATATAGTTGGTTTAGTTGATTCTTTTGTGCTTAGATACATTAAAAATGGCAGAGACATTTTTTCTTTCTAGGCGCATAGTATCGCCTTTAAACTGACAGTCAAAATCAAAGGTAAACCAACGTCCATCTTCTCGTTGGATAGCAGTATGTAAGAGCGAATCGATCCAGTATTTTTTTGTATATGTTATTTTTGTAGCGTAATCGTATTCCAATAACACACTATCAGGGAGAAAATGTTGGTAACCTGTAGGATTTTGAATAGGTAGTCGGTATTCTCCATTACCTAAGTAGAAAACTTCCCACTTGCCCAAAATTTGCTGATTAGGTTCAATGTCATCCTTCTTGCAACTAGTAGTATAGAGAAGAATGAATAAAAATATTGTGAGTGTTTTCATATACATTGATTTTAGGAATCGAGTATTACTATGACACCAGTTATAAAAAATGTTGTATAATGTTAATAAAAAAATACATTTAACTAATATTTGATTAGGCATATATTTGAAACATTCAATTATCTTTTATTGATTTTTAACTCGGGATACATAAAAAAACCAGAAACCCGCCCTGAAGTTTTTATAACCCATTTTATGTTAAACAACAAAACACAGAATAAGGGCTGAGAGGGGTTTTGGGAAAGTTCTTGGGATAGTACAAGGAGAAGGGACATTGTCATTGTGTCCCGAATCTGCCCAGGCAAAGCCGTCTCGCCTTCGAGCGTTTTATGATTTGTTCAAAGATGGGTTCTATTCTTGCTTAATAAAATCCGTGAAAGTGGTAAATAAATCAGTAATTTGTATAAAATCCGAAGCTACCACTTAATCGACCTTTGCTGTTAGGATAAGCATATAGTTTTATTGGAATGCAGCAACTGCAACACAGCATTTAATGCAACCGGCTAACTGGTGCATGAATTGACATTTTACACAGTATAAGCTTTTTAAAGCTCCACATAACTAACCACAGACGCAAATGAGAAGGGTAGATCAAAAATTAACATTCAGGTTGACGATGATTCTAGGTGCAATCTTTTTGATATTCTTCGAAGGTTTTTCACAAACAAAAGCCAAATCAACTGAGCCTACCCAGCAAGCGATTTTTCCGAAAGGTCAGCAAGGTCCTACTGAAAATTTTACAGGAAAATCCTTTTCTACTAGACTGGTGGATAGCGACTCAACTTACAATATGTTGGTTGGAAACGTTTTATTTGAACCTGGGGCGAGATCAAACTGGCATAAACATCCAGGGGGCCAAATCCTTATTATAACTGCTGGTGTAGGATATCACCAGCAGAAAGGTAAACCCATAGAAATAATGAGAAAAGGTGATGTGGTGAAGTGTCCACCTAATGTAGAGCATTGGCACGGGGCGAGCCCTGATAGCAGCTTGCATCAAATGTATATCATTCCCAATACCGAAAAGGGAATTGTCGAATGGCTCCAACCTGTAACCGACAAAGAGTACAATGCAGTTAAATGATGTCTTTGACCCAAACTTTCACTGTCTCATAAACGTCCGTTTCCTGGGACCGGCGTCGGCCGTAATCCGACCGCATGGAAAGGCCCAAAAAGTGTATCATTTTGGCATCTCACAAATCAAAGTATCATTTTGATAGCTACCCTGAGTTAGTGAGGCCCCGAAATATTTTCCCCATTTGTTCCGGATCTGCTGCGCACCTGGTGAATGCATGTTATGTTTCAGTTCATATATGCTATCATGAGCCAGTTCTATAAAATATGGTTTTAACGCAGGATTTAGCACGATAGTGATCATCCCATCTTTATAAGCGCACCCGAAGCCGTCATTTTTAAGATTTAGTTGCATCAAGTAAATGTCTGAATGCAAAGTACTGTTGATGGGCATTAAGCAGGATATTATTTCGCTTTAACCAGCCATTGCGTAACAAAAGGCGACGGCTGATTTTCGAATGTTAGGTACCGGGTTGAAAAATTAGCGTTTCCTTGATATATTTGTTGTTACACTAATTTTGATACATACATCTACCCACCAGCATGGAAGCAATCGACGATTTACGAAAAGAAATAAAATCATATTTTCCGGAATCATCAGAATTACAACTTTCCAGTAGTTACGCCCAGCATCGCCGGTTTAATTTTTATTTTGAAATCAAGAAGGATTACGCCTTTCTTTTATATCTAAACTGGGATGGTGACAGTGACCGGTTTACGCTTAAATGTCTCGAATTTTCCGATCCCCAAACGCTTGATGCCTTAATAGCCGCTTATCCTCAATCCGGCGCCAGGACTTTTAATATCGGCAATCCAAGATCTGCGGTTTCGTTCATTTATTTGGCTCAAAACAGATTACGGGTTACCGAACGGAGAGGTGTAATCAATGCCACAGATGAATCCGGCGAAATTTCAGGAAATCAACTGATCAGATGTATTGATCCGATATTGCAATAAGTCTGAAATTTTCTACCCGAATGCTGATTTTTTTGGGTAGTTTGGGTATCGGTTTCTAAGGAAAATTCAGCAGACTGATGATACAAAAGTTCGATTTTTCTGATTTTTACAGCATTTGTGATCGATTGAGTGCAAGCGATGCCGATCTTGCGGGCGTTATTCGTGTACATGGTTATCCGCCTTTATGGCAAAGGCCTAACACTTTCGAATCACTGGTTCATATCATTTTGGAGCAACAGGTTTCATTGGCATCCGCTTTGTCGGCCTTGAACAAATTGAGGGAAAATGTAAAAGAAATAACACCTGCCGCAGTGTTGCAGCTCAGCGATCAGGAATTTCGGGCATGTTATTTCAGCCGCCAAAAAACAGGTTATGTCAAACATCTTGCCGAAGCAATAATCCAGGAAAAACTTGATCTGCTTTCATTGGAAGCACTTTCTGATGATGAGGTTCGCGCCCGGCTCACCTCTTTGAAAGGTATAGGAAACTGGACTGCCGAGATCTATCTGATTTTCGTACTTCAGCGTGCCGATATATTTCCACTGGGCGATCTGGCGGCTGTCATTGCCATGAAGAGATTGAAGCAACTTGCCCGCGACACACCACGTGAACAGCTATCAGCAATGACAGTCAGATGGCAGCCGTTCAGAACCATTGCGACGATGATTCTATGGCACTATTATTTATCCGCTCCCAAAAATATTATTATTGATTCTTTGTAAATATTGACCGCAGATCCTTCATTTCATACCAATCGCTCTTTTCATAAATCCGCCAATGAAACTCGCAGCAAAAGTCAGGATCAGTGATCCATACAAACTGAAATTTTCCTGGTCTGTCTGTCCGCTTGTTTTCGGTGGTTCTGTAAATAACAAATATCCAGCCTCGATCAACATGCATTGCAAAACAGCCAGAGCTCATCCTTTTCTCGGTTCGGTAAAACCAATAGCGATCGCACAAAGTACAGCGACGATGTACGGAAGGTGAATACTATCCGCTTTTTTAACCGCGATCACAACGAACAGACTCGTAAATAAAACCAGTATCATACCGAAGATAAACCGCATGTCGATAAACGGCTGCTTTGGCAAATCTCCTTTCTTGCGAATTAATCTTTCCGATAGGGACTGCGCTTTTGAAAGATCCTCCGCAGCTTCGGTTTCGAGGTTCAGTTTCAGATAAAGACGGCTTCTCCATTCATAAGGTTCCGGTGAAGTTTCCTGCGCCTTCATGACCGACTGCGAAAATGCAATCAATGCTTTTTGGAATAATCTCATTGAAATACTGAAATGATTCATCAAAGTGCTGACTATTATATAAATTAATTCCTGATAAAAATTCCGTTTCCTCTTTTCATATTGTATGCGCAGGTCGACACGGTTGCGCAAATAATAGATGTAGCCAAAAATGGTTATTACAGTCAATATTTCAAGTATAAAATTCCCTGCTGTGCTTAATGGTTATGTTCACGCAGAGCATCCAAACTCCATTGAAATTTGTGCACACATGACAACACCAGTCCGGCGCCTGTGAAAACAAAAACCGGATAACTGAAAGGCGCATTTATGCCAGTAAAAACGGCCATACAAATTCCAAAAATCAGTGTCAGCAAAGCGCTCCCAAAAGCCATATACCGTGTTTGAAAACCCAGAATAAGACATACTCCGAATAGTGCCTCGGCAATCGTAACAACAACACCCAACACATTGGCTACTGGATAACTTACGAAGGGCAGAAGGACATTTGTATACTCCACAAACCTGCTCCATGTGCCCCAGGAAACCCCTTTTACACCCGAAGCTCCGAGCACACCCAGACGATCCAAAACAGGCAGGATAAAACCTAAACCCAGCGCCAGCCGTAAAATTAACTGCGGATATCCACTTATATTTTTCATTTCGTTTTTATTAAAGTCTGAGGCAAATTTATGTCCCGTTTTGGTTATCTTAGGGGACCAGAATTATTATACTGAGTATACCACAATCTTTATGTTTCCCTTTCAAACGCTCATATCCATTGATAAAAACACCGCATTTCCGGCCTACAAACAGTTAGCCAACCGCCTGATCACGCTGATACAGGAAGGACGTATTCTTCCCGGATCTTTTTTGCCAAGTACCCGGGAATTTGCGGATATGCTGCAAGTGAACAGGAAAACGATTACCAGAGCTTACGAAGAACTTATCTCCCAAAACTGGCTGGAAGGAATTCCTAAAAAGGGATTCCGGATTATCCCGGACCTTCCGCTGATCAGACCGAGATCATTCGATCCCAGGAAAAAAAAGAAACTCAAAGAGTCAGCAAGCGAGAAAATCGCAGCGCAGGCGATAGCTCAGGATATAAATCTGCCATTTGTTCCTCCCGAACATCACCTGATGAAATCCACGGACATTGTTGTAAATGACGGCTTTCCGGATGCCAACCTTTTGCCGTTTGAAGAATTATTCAGGGCCTATCGCAGGCAGTTGAACAGCAAGAAAATAATTCAGCAGATGGCCTTACGGGATGATGGCGGCCTGCCCCAGTTAAAGAAAAGCGTGAGCGGTTTCCTGAATGAAACCCGGGGACTGAACATTTCAACAGAGGAAATTGTGATGACGCGTGGTGCACAAATGGCGATCTATATTGCAGCTACATTGCTGCTTAAACCCGGAGATCTGGTCGCTGTCACGGACCCCAATTATCCTTTTGCCAATGATGTCATCAAACAATGTGGTGCACAACTAATTCAGTTTCCGGTTGATGCTGACGGCCTTGACATTGATTTACTTACAGAAGCGCTTAAAAAGAAACCAATCAGATTGTTGTATCTGGTTCCCCATCACCACCATCCGACCACCGTTACGCTGAGTGCTTCCAGAAGACTGAAATTATTACAACTGATCAAGGAATATGACCTATGGGTTATTGAAGATGATTATGACTACGATTTCCATTTCAAAAGCAGCCCAATCCTGCCTTTGGCCAGTTCAGACCATGACGGCAAGATTATTTACATTGGCTCCTTTACCAAGCTGCTGGCAACCCCGTTTCGTATTGGTTATCTGATTGCAGCACCTGCGTTTGTTCGCGATGCGATACGCTTACGAAGGATTATTGATTTACGCGGTGATGCGCTGATGGAGCAGACTCTGACGGATATGATTAACAATGGAGAATTGTCCCGGCACATTAAAAAGTCCAACAAATTATACATGCAGCGCTGCAATTATCTATGCGGCTTGCTGGAAGAACGTCTTGGAAACGCGGTAAGCTTTAAAAAACCTCCGGGCGGCATGGCCGTCTGGCTGGTGTTTAACGAGAAAATTAATTTACCCGAATTAATCAAAAAAGCATCACTATCAGGCGTTTACCTGGCCGGATATGCTTATTACCAGAAAGGAAACGAAAACCATAATGGCATAAGATTTGGATTCGCTTCGCTGACCGAGCCGCAAATGGATCGGGCTATTGATGTCATTTCAAAGCTGGTGGGAGAAAACTTTTAGTTTGCTGGCAAAAACCAGGCTGGCAATCATAATTTCCCTGCCTGGTTTTTCCCTTTACAATTCCCGCAAACCTGTCAATTTGCTCAGGAAACCGCTTTCGCAAAATGGTGACACGCCAGAATATACTTCTTGCTTAAATACAACCTGTGTGCCGGATGCAAAGTAAAGCCACTATCCAGATGAACCGTTTTGATGTTATTTTCTTTCGCAATCTCATCCACACGATCCAACAGCAAACCGGCACAGCCTTTCCCTCTGCTGTCCGGTGCCGTAAAAAGATCATCGATGTAAATAATCGTTTCCGTTCTCAGCATTTCAAAAATCCTGAAACCACATATTCCAGCCGCGGAAGAATTGTCTTCGTTGGCGATGTAAATAAGTTTGAAACCGCTTTTCATCATATTCAAGATCTGATCCACATAAGTTCCGGCGTTTAAATTCTGCCTGAATTCCAGAATAGCCGTTCCACAAAATTCAATTTCTTCCCGCGTTGTAGCTTCCCTGATTTCCATCATTATTTGTTTTTTCAACTGCTAACCAGAAATATTACTTCTCAATCAAATCCTGCGTTGCGAACTGAAATGAATCTATTGCATCGGCAATAGCAACCTTGGCCGCTTCAATCGCTTTGATTCTTGCTTCCTCCGCGGAAAACTGCACGGGCGACACATCGATAAAGTCAATATCAAACAAGCCCATAAAACCAAACACCGTTTTGAGATATGGTTTCAGCTGATCCATCTGCTGCATATGTTCGTTGTTAAAATCGACACCTCTTGTATTGATAACAAAAACTTTTTTCCCTGACAACAACCCTTCACTTCCGGTTGAAGAAAGTGTAAACGTGCGATTGATCCTGACGATGTTATCAATGAAGGCTTTGAAATTGGAGGGAACTGAAAAGTTGTACATCGGCATGCCAATCACGTAAATATCAGCACTTAACAATTTTTCAACCAGCGCCTCCGACTCTTCTAGCTCTTCCAGCATCTCTGCCGTTCTCTCATCGGCAGGCGTATAATTTCCACGGATCATTAAAGCAGTCGGATGATTCGGAGTATTTTCGGATAAATCCAGATAGTCGACCTCTGCGTTTGGGAATTTCGCGGTTAATCCGGACACAAATAGCCCGGATAAGGCTTTTGAAACAGAACGGTCACCGCGTACACTGGAATCAATATGCAGTATTTTCATTGAAATTTTAAGTAAGTTTTAAAAATCGGTTATAGGTCAGAAGGAGATAAAACCTGTGAATAAAAATGATCTGTTTTTTCTCTCATTACAGAGCTGCCCAGTGTTTCCCCTCTGACTTTGTGTGACAAAAGTAAAAGGGCAAAGGCCCTCGATTGGGAGCCAGAATGAATTAATGGATAGGGCCAGAAAAAATTAAAACCTCATGCATGCATTGTAAAATCATTTACAAAGGAAGAGCTCTATGCAGCCACTGAAATTGCATTCAGTAATTTTAACGGTAACCAAAAGTTGACAAAAGCAAAACCTGTGACTTCGTATCACTACAAAGATTTTATGTTGGTGAAGGACGGTTATGTTTTGCGAAAAATATTTTTCAATGGCTTATTATGCCTTGAAAGCGAGGCCAATGATGTAACACTGCATCACAAAAGAACGTAATGGTGTTGCTCTACGCTCAGTTACCTAATTGAGCAGACCGATCAAAAGATTTACAAAACCAATGCATACCGGACACTCCTGCCCCCGCCTTCCATCTGAAAAACCTTAATTTCGACCAGCTCCTGCAAATCACGCGTGGCAGTTGCCTTCGAGGTTTTTGCAATGGCCATATACTTTTTCGCTGACATCCCGCCTTCGAAACCGGCAGGGCCAGCTTGCAGCATTCTTTGAATTACCTTTGTCTGGCGTTCATTCAATTGGAGCTGATACCGGTCGAAGAAGTGTGTTTTTTGCAAAGTAAAAGCAATCTGTTCCTTACTTTCACGCTGTGATGCCAGTACAATTTCCGCAAAGTATTCAATCCAGTCTGTAATTTCGTTACTACGCTGCGCTTTTTCCAGGGCAGCATAATAACCATGTCGGCCCGCTTCAATGGTACGCGACAAACTCATCATCACCGGACGTCCCAAAGTTTGGGCAATGGCTTTTTCAGCAATGGCTCTTCCGATACGCCCGTTCCCATCCTCAAACGGGTGAATAGATTCGAAATACAAATGCGCAATAGCTGCCCTTACCGGCGCACTGCTTATTGGCACTGCACCATTCGGAGCGGTATCGCTAAACCATTCCAGGAAACGATTCATTTCCATAGCCACATCATCCGAAGGCGGTGCCTGAAAATGTATTTTTTCTTTCCCGATACTTCCGGAAATGATCTGCATCGGCGCTTCTCCTATCCGCCACTGCCCGATGCGAATCCTTGGCGATGTACCCAAAAGCAACCGATGCCAGTTCAACAGCGTTTCAGCCGTCAGGGGTTCGGCATAGGTTTTTCTCACATCAACCATCAGGTGGCCGATCCCACCCGCCTTTTCGTCGCGAACTATGACTGGTATTTCATTCAGTCCGAGGTTATTCCGAATGGATGACATCACGTCTTGCCGGCTTAGAAATTCACCTTCGATTTCGGAAGTCTTGATCGCCTCGGAAAGCATCACTTCCATCAGCGATTCTTCCTGCGCTTCTTTCGGCAATGATTTCAACAGACCCGAAATTTCACCAGTTTCGAAAGCGAATTGATACAGTATAACTTCAATATTCTTCAAAGAATACGTAAAATCCGGCCAGTCAGGAAGTTCCCAGTTGTAGCGCATGAGCCATTTAACTAATTTATTCGACTCAAATATAACAAAAATATGAGCCGAATAGAGATTTTATTCGGCTCATATTTTTATCATTGCTATTGAGTTAAAAAATAAAACAGCTTTATATTGACAATCACCGGGGCTGGTTTAACAATAGATCTTTATACAAATTCTATTCATGGAATTTACCTGCCAACCAAATGCAGACGGCCCGTGAGTGTGATGAAAGATATCTTAAAAGGTTTATTTTTCACGTCGTTCCAGTCGTGTAGTTTTGGTTATGGATCTCAAATATCTATCTTGCGTATAACAAAATCATGAAATGATGACATGATAGAAGTTTTACCAAGTATCAAATCCCAACGTTATGTCTCTACTAAAAACTTACTTCATCCTCTTGTGCTGCACGATGTTAACAGGCTGTCGAAACGACCAAAAGGAACAGCAACTGGCACAACGCGAACAGGTAATAGCTGAAAAAGAAAAAGAGTTTGCGATGAAAGAAGCAGACTATAATTCACTGATCCGGATGCGTGACAGCCTTCTTACAAAAAAAGACACGGTTATTATTCAGCAATGGCCCCAGGAAATAGCCGGTATTTGGAACGCCAGGTCGGTATGCCGCGAATCCAATTGCAGTGAATATGTGATCGGCGACCAGCGTGCCAACATGTGGGAATTCGTAAGTGATTCGACGGGCCTTCTTACCCGGGTTACCGACAAAAATAACAATCTGGTACGTATTTATAATGCCCGGTTTGACAGCACCAGCATAAACCTGCAATTTGTCAGCGACTCTTCCGCCAGTAAAAAAGTAAACCTGAGTATTGATCTCAGCCCGGTTACAGCAGAGTTGCTCAAAGGCATACAGACTATTAATGTCGGTCAATCCTGTACCGCAAAATTTTTCGTCGAACTCACCCGGTCAACCAAGCGCTAACTCATGCCATTACTCAACATCCACATAGGCAGTTTGCCGATCGAAGACCCGGTACTGAAATTCCTGCTTGAACTGATCATTATTTTGAGTGCGCCGCTTTTACTTAACAAAATAAAAGTGCCGCATCTTTTAGGTCTTTTGATTGCCGGCGCCCTGGTTGGCCCCAATGGTTTTAACCTGCTTGCCCGTGACAGCAGCGTCGTTGTTACCGGTACCACCGGACTCCTGTACATCATGTTTCTGGCTGGTCTTGAAATTGATTTAGGCGATTTCAAAAAGAACAAGTGGAAAAGTATAACATTTACAGCCTACACCTTTGCTGTTCCTTTTACGCTGGGATTTTTAGGAGGGTACTACATCCTGCATTTTTCCGTGCTGACCTCCGTGTTATTTGCAAGCTTATTTTCCTCACATACCCTTATCACCTACCCGCTGGTGAGCAAACTGGGCATATCAAAAAATCTGTCTGTGAATATCACCGTCGGCGGCACAATGCTTACAGATGTCCTGTCCCTTTTGGTGCTGGCCGTCGTCGTCGGGATGACGCAGGGTGAGGTTAACAGTGCTTTCTGGACACGGCTAAGCTTATCCATTATCGCATTCGGCCTGACTGTTCTTTTTGTTTTTCCGATTATCAGCAGATGGTTTTTCAAACGGGTCGACGATAAAATTTCCCAATACATTTTCGTACTGGTCATGATCTACCTCGCCGCAGTGCTGGCCGAGCTGGCGGGTATCGAAGCCATTATCGGTGCATTTTTTGCCGGACTGGCGTTGAACAAACTGATTCCGCACGCATCGGCGATGATGAACCGCGTGGAATTTGTCGGTAATGCGATTTTCATTCCCTTCTTTCTGATCAGCGTTGGTATGCTGATCGATTTCAAGGTCTTTTTCAAAAGTCTGGAAACATTGGGTGTAGCAGCGGTCATGGTGGTTGCTTCCATTGGTGGAAAATACCTGGCGGCTGTGGCCACACAAAAGACATTCCGGTTATCCAAAGATGAAGGCACGCTTATTTTCGGACTGAGCTCGGCATCCGCAGCAGCAACCCTTGCTTCTGTGATGGTGGGTTATAACATCATTGTTTCCGAAACAGCAGACGGCGAACCAGTCCGCTTGCTTAGCGAGCACGTTCTGAATGGCAGTATCCTGCTGATACTTATATCATGTACGATTTCTTCGTTTGTATCCATGTCCAGTGCGCAGCGCGTTGCCGAAGTAGAAAAAGAAGATACAGCTTCCGGTATGAACCCGGAGCGAGAGAATATATTGCTGGCCGTAAATTATGAAGAGACTGTCGAGAAACTGGTAAATCTCAGTTTGCTGATCAAGGCCAACCATAACGATAACAGGATCATAGCGCTAAATATCATTAACGACGACAAGAATGAATCTTCCGTCCGGAATGCAAAAAAAACGCTGCATATAGCCGTTGATACCGGTGCTTCTGCCGATGTGAAAATTCAGCCCTTAACCCGATACGACAATGACGTTGCGAGTGGAATAAGTAATGTTATTAAAGAACAAAGCATAACCGACTTAATAATCGGTTTGCAGCCGGATAAAGGATTTACGCCATCCTTCGTCCACAATTTACACAACGGATATCTTCAGAATAATAACATCAACACGTTGATTTACCATGCTTCGCAACCTATTTCCACTGTAAAACGATATGTAGTACTGATCCCTTCCAAAGCGGAAAGAGAAGCCGGATTTTTCAACGCGCTGCTTCGGGTCTGGAATATTGCCAAAAATTCAGGTGCTCTAATGAACTTTTACGCCGACGATTCCGTGATTAAAATCCTGCAAAGAGTAATCAATAAATCCAGTATTGAATCGTCCCTGCACAACATAAGAAGTTGGAAAGAAGCGGAACAAGCGGCGACCAAACTCTTGAAAGACGAAGGGCTGATCGTGTTCATGGCCAGGCGTGGCATGATTTCCTATTCCCCACAAATGAGCCTGATCACCGATTTCTTAAACCAGCACATCACGGAAAACAACTTTCTTTTGATGTATCCGTTCAGTCAGCAGCAACCAGACCAGAAAGAAAAGCGGGCTGTAAGTAATCATGACGACTTTGCGGAAATAGGTCAGATGATTGGTAAAATGTTTTCACGCTGACGCTGAAAGCCACGCCGGTTTAGCTTTTTATTGATAAAAAAACCGTCGTGGCACAAAATTGGTAAGTCATTTTGAAGTGAGATTATCTCAGAAGAAAAAATCAATTGCATGACTCCAATAATTAATAGAGTGAAAATGAAAAAGTCTCCCGCATCAATCATTTTGAATTATTCTGTACTTTTTGCCATCGTGATATTTTTTAGTTCATGTGCCAAAAAATTTGTTTTCGACAATTCGGCCATCGTTCCCGCTGCGCAGGGAACTATTAAACTGAAAAAAGATAAAAACGACAACTACGGGGTCAACTTATCAGTCAGAAATCTGGCACCGGCAGACAAACTCGTTGAATCCAGAAATACTTATGTGCTTTGGGCAAACACGGCAGGTAACGGAACAAAGAATATGGGACAAATAAAAAATTCGTCAGGTCTTTTTTCAAAAGCACTTCGGAGTGAACTCAAAACCGTTACACCTTTTAAGCCAGAAAGCTTTTTTATAACAGCAGAAAACCAGGCGAACATCAACTACCCTGACGGACAGGTTATTATGAAAACAAAATAGAAATATTTGTCTTTCAGCCTCTTCATTCCGAACCATCGAAAATTCCTGGAAAACATGTCGGTAAGGAAATAAATCCGGCATGTTTTTTGTGCTTTTTAGTCCTGGTAAATTTTATAATCATTAAAAAAATCACTCTACTCTTTACTTATCTTAAAAATTTATCCTTCCAGATAATTAAAATCAGAAATCAGATTAAGAGTGCTCCTTTTTTACGCTTACTAAGAACAAATGGATAATATTTCGGATTTGTTCCTTGCCAATGCTGCGACTGAATTTTTAAATAACGCCCGGCTATTCTGACCGAAGCGACTTTACAGGATTAGCCAGGGCAGCCCTGACTGCCTGATAACTGATCGTTAACAAGGTGAGCACAAGAGCAGCAAATCCCGATCCGGCAAAAATCCACCATGGAATCGTCGAATGGTAATGATACTTCGATAACATTTGCATGAGGAAATGATAGCTTACCGGTACAGCGATGAAAATTGAGATGACGATCAGCAATAAAAATTCCTTGGCTATAAGCGCCCAGACTTCTGCAATAGAGGCACCTAAAACTTTACGTATCCCAATTTCACTTTTTCTTTGTTCAGCTGTAAAGGCGGCAAGCCCCAATAATCCAAGGCAGGATATAAATATTGCAGCAGCAGCAAAAAGGAAGGTCAGTTTACCAATCTGTTTTTCGATATTGAATTTTGAAACATACTGATCTTCCGCAAACTTAAAATCATGTAAAGAACCCGGTAAGTGTTTATCAAATAGCCCTCTGACTTTTGAAAGGGCAACTGTGTCGGACGCCATAGGATTCAGCTTGATATACAGAAAATTAGGCGCATAGGTCATGAAGTATATTGTCTGCTTAACCGGTTCGTAAGGGGATTGCATAATCATATCTTTTACCACACCTACAATGTGATATTCCGAATCGTTAAACGTGCCGTCTTTCCATCGTACCTTTTTGCCCACAGGGTTTTTGAGCCCCATATACCGCGCAGCGGATTGATTTATGATGATCGCTGATGAATCCGAAATGAAAGATTCTGCAAAATCCCTTCCATCGGCGATATGCCAGCCCACGGTTTTACCGTAACTGTGTGAGGCCGCGATAACTGCAAATTCCCCCTGTTGGCCGTTGGCTTTTCCTTCCCAATCAAAGCCTCTTGCATTGGATAAGATATCCGTAACAGGCCCGGAAGACTGCGCAACGGATTCTACTACGCCGGATTGTAACAAATCATTTTTTAACGCATCCAAACGACCGCTTCCTGGTGGGATTTGCACGTTAACTAATCCATTTCTGTCATAACCAACATTTCTTTCCTGCCCAAACTGAATTTGCCTGAACACACCCACGGTACCAATAATCAGCGAGACCGAAATTGTGAATTGTAAGATAACGAGTGCTCTTCTGGGCATTAACGAAAAGCGTCCTGTGTGACGAAATCCGGATTTTAAAATTTTGACAGGTTTAAATGACGACAGGTAAAAGGCGGGATATGCACCAGCCACAAGGCTTACAAAAGTGCATAGCAACAAGCTGAATAATAAGAAATAGGGACTTTGGGCCATTCCGCCATCAAAAAGAAAAGTTATTTCCTTGTCGGCGAACGAGTTAAAATATGGTAACGTCAATTCAACCAGCAGGATTGCAATGAGAAAGGTAACAGCTACAACCAGGAATGATTCGGTAATAAATTGAAATACAAGCTGACCACGCTTTGATCCAACCGCTTTCCGAATCCCCACTTCTCTTGAACGTTTTGCAGATCTTGCGGTACTAAGATTCATAAAATTGATACATGCCAGAAGCAGAATGAAAGCAGCAACAGCACCGAACATTTTCAAATAATAGATTTGCCCACCTGTATTGATGCCATTTTCCCAGGTGGAATACAAATGCCACTTACGCATGGGATGCAGGGCGAGTACAGGCTTTTGATTATTTGGCAAATGTTTAACCAATACATTCCGGATTTTTTTGGAAGCAAATTCAACAGAAATATTTTCTTTGGTCTGCACGAGTATTTCAAAGGTTCTGATATCCCAGTTATCGTTTGTTTCTTTGACCCACTGCCTTCTTTTAGCCGATATGAAAAGTTTCCACGGTGCGACAAACGAGAGATTATAATAGTCTGAATTATGCGGAAAATCCTTAAATACGCCAGCCACCCTGGCTTCCATTTCATTATCAATTTTTATAATCTGTCCGACTGGCTTATTGTTACCAAAGATTGATTTGGCGGCTGATTCAGATATTAATACCGAAGCAGGATCATTCAATGCCTTTTCACTGCCAGTTTGCATTTCCAGGCCCAGAATACTGGCGCCATCCGGTTCCATAAACCTGCCCTTTTTCCGAAACTTAGCTTCACCAAAAAGCAAATTATATTCCTCGGTACTCCACGAAACGGATACGTGCTCAAAATCTTGAGAAAAGTTGTTTCTGAGTTCGGCCGCAAGCGGGAATGGCATATGCTGTGAGGTAACAACATCCCCATTCTGATTGAAATGCGATATCACCCGTCCGACCGTCTTGTAGTTTTTTGTGCTTCTATTATAATTCCACTCATCCCATATCCACAAGGAAATAATCATGGCCATAGCCATTCCGATCGCCAGGCCGGATAGGTTGATGACCGTGTAACCCCTATTTCTATTCCAACTTCTGAATGCGATTTTGATGTAATTTATAATCATATCAGGATTAGCGGCAGAGGTTTGCGTTTAAGAAATAAAGATATGTCGAACTTAAAACTTCAATGATGCATCGCCGTTGTGCGGTCGCCGTACCTAGCTGCTTTTCAAACAAATATTATGCCATTTCCATTGATGAATATCAAGGCTGTTTTGTGTTTTATAAATGTTCATTATCGGACAGTTGTGATATCTTTTTGAACATTTATTTTGAACAATAAGCCCAGGTAATATATGAAAAAAGCTAAGAAATGCCTTCCTTAAACCGACACTTCAAAACGAATAAGTCATGCTCAGCCGCCCATTGACAGAAGCCTGCGGAACCCAATAATAAAGTCCGGACCGGTACCACGGAGTCGCGATCAGGTGTTTGTTAAGCAAGTTGTTCACGATCAGATTCACCTTAAACTTTTTGACAGCATACCCCAGGCCGCCATCTACCCTGAAAAAATCGGGCAGCTTGTGAGGTGTGGATGTGACGTACCGCTCGCCCCTACCGGCCTGGTATTGGTAACCCGCTGAAAAAGACAGACCGTTTAACCTGCCCGAGGATAGCTCATAATTAAGCCACGTATTTTGCACATGTTTTACAAACATCGGTGTGCGCATACCTATCAAAGCTGCATTCACATCGTGCACTACTTTGGAATCATTGCAGGCGTAGTTGACAACGATGTTCAACCCACGGGCAATTTCCCCTTTTAAATCAACATCAATACCTTTGGAACTGGTTTCTCCCACCTGAATACGGTAAGCAACATTATCGGGATCCGTAGAAACGATATTGTCTCTCTTAATTTTATACACGGAAACGGTCGTATTCCAGCGACTGTCAAACCAGTTCTTTTTGATTCCGATTTCATGGTTTAACCCGGTAAGCGGCTTGATAATTCCACCTGTACGTGTAGTGCCGGTTTGTGGGACGATCGTCCGGTCATAAAGTGCGTAAACAGAAAGGTCCGGAGTAAGGCTATAACTTAATCCAAGACGAGGTGTGAGTTTTTGATCCTCCGAACCGGTCCGGACTTTGGAAACAATATTTTCTGTTTTTACCGATGTGTACCGTGCACCCAGTGTAAGCCGCAACGTATTTTTAAAAAATGCCAGCTCGTCGAGTGCATAAATTGAGTAGTAATTAATTTTCTGGTTGGTATTTCCATTATCGACACCACCCGGAGTGTGATAGTCGGGAATCTGAGCGCCTAAGACCGGGTTGGTAATATCAAGCGGATAATATGTTAACGTTGAAACTCCCGCATCATTGGTGTAAGTATCATACGAAACATAGGTGTCCGCAACGAATTTCTTCTGGTTCATATCCACGCCTGCCAGTATCTGATGATTCACTCTTCCCGTTTTCACCTTTCCGTTCACAAATGCCTGCTGGGAAAAAACCGTTGTTCTTTCCAGATCATATTTTGGGTTGCGCAGTAAAATGTTAGGGTTTGCCGTGTTCACACCCGTAACCCACATATAAATTCCCTCCTTCTGGTTATACATAAACGCACCGCGGGCGGTTGCACTCCAATTTTTATTAAATACATGATTAAATGTCACAAAACCGGTATGATCAGATACCTTGTAAGGATCAAGACTTTTTTCATTGATGGTAAAATCATTAGGCAGCGTGCCAAATCCAATGGGCGTCATCACGATGGGACTCATCATGGCATAGCTGAATTTCTGAAACATATATTCAGCTGAAACTGTGGTTTTTTCGTTAACAAGATATTTTAATACCGGCGCGACAAGAACCCGCTTATTAAAATCAGTCTTCACGAAAGAATTGGTACTCATTCCCATCACATTCAGGCGGTATTGCAGCTTGCCCTTTTTGTCGAGCAAGCCATCCAGATCGGCAGACGCACGGTAAAAATCCCAGCTTCCCAACATTGCGCTGACGTTGTAGCGACGAATACCCGTGGGTTGTTTGGTCATGACATTGAACGTTCCTGCCGGATCCCCTATGTTGTTCATAAATCCGGAAGGGCCCTTGATAAATTCCACCCGGTCAATAATGGCGGCATCTTCCGGTACCGGGCCCCTGTAAATCGGCGTCAGGTCAATCCCGTTGCGAAGTGTAGAAACCATACCGCCGCGCATAAACATATAAGGTCCCAGATTATTGGAAACCTCCTGACGAATAACCCCGCTCACGTTTCTGCTGACACCTTCGGTCATATTAAAAATTCCCTGGTCAGCGATGATTTCACTGCTTATTTCCTGAATATTCTGCGAAAGATTTATCAAAGGACTTTGCAATCGAAGTGCACTGGAAACCGTATTGAGATTATATTCTTTATAATATTTAGATGTAATTCTGACCTCATCCAGATTTTCTCCCTCCGCATTATCAAGCATAATTTCAAAAACCTTATCGTTCTGCTGAGCTTTAAAAATATGGGTTTTATATCCCACATGACTGATTTTAATATGCTCAGGATATTTTTCTATCTGTATTTCAAAATGACCGGTCTGTTCTGTAATGGTTCCCAGAGATTTACCAGAAATGCTGATATTCGCCCCCGCCAATGGCATTCCGGTTCTGGATTCTGTCACAATACCTTTGATCAGATACTGAGAAAAAGATTTATTTGTATGCAAAAGGGCAATACAAAAAAGTAAAACTTTAAAATTCATATGATTAATTATCAAACTTGTTTTCGCATTTTCAATCACAATTAAAAATGAATGTGAGCTTTTTAAAAGTTAAAAAAATGGTTGAAATATTAGCGGACAGGCGCGAACAGCCTGTTCAAATAACAAGCCATTCACCCCCTTCCGATATTTTACATTTTACTATACATTTTTATACCAATGACCAGCTTATCAAGATCCGCCACCGAATTGTGGATATTGGGTGTAACCCGCACCCCCTGAATCCCTGCCCTGTCGTAGGCAACGGTAAATACCTTATGCTTGTCAAACAGGTAATCCGCCATCTCTTTCGGATCTTTTCCTTCGATCTCAAAATTGGTTATTGCGCAAGACTGCTCAGCGTTCAGCGGCGTATTGAATTTTATTTTCGGCACATCTCTCACTTTATCCACCCAGTAATTTTTCAAATACCGCAGGCGTTCTTCTTTTCTTTTGGTTCCGATGGCTTCATGAAAACGCAGGGCATCTTCAATAGCCAGGTAGTTTCCCCAGGGAGCCGTGCCGATCGTTTCAAATTTCTGAATACTGTCAACAGGTTTTTGATTATCACCAAACAACGGCCAAACCTTCTGTATCTTTTCCTTTTTGATTTGCAGAAAACCGGTACCTAGCGGAGCGCCCATCCATTTGTGAAGGCTTGTTCCAAAATAATCCACGTTCAAATCCGGCACCTTGTAATCGATATGAACAAAAGAATGAGAGGCATCACAGATCACCTCGATACCATGCTGCCTGGCGAGCTCCGCGACTTGCTTTACAGGGAGAATCTGACCATTGACATTCATGATATGTGAGATCAGAATGTATTTTGTGTTCGCAGTGATATTCTTTCGATAAGTATCAACAATCGCGTCGTTTCCTTTTGTAAGCGGTAAAACAATCTTTTTAAGTGCAATGCCAAAACGTGTAGCCCGCATATCCCAGGAAGCTACCATATTCGGATATTCTGTGGTGGCGAGCAGTATTTCGTCTCCCGGTTTGATATCCAGTCCCAGAATTACCGTATCCAGTGCTTCTGTGGTATTACGCATAATCAGCAATTCCTCCACCGGTACACCGCTGTATGCCGCCACCTTTACGTCAAAATAAGGATAACATAACACTAATTTATTCTGTATTAAAATCTCAACGATCCTGCAAAAAGTATGAGCAGAAAATTACAATCCAAATGTAGGCACTAAAATTATTTATGCAACTATGTTGCATAAATAATTTATTTACTTAGCCCTGCTGATACAACGTTGCTGGCCGGCCAACATCCCTGCCATTTTTTCTCTGTATTTTATTTTTACGTTTTAACCACAACGTCGCTCCGGTGATACTCAGAAAGCCAGGTGTTAATCCTATGAGCACATAAAAAATTTTGATAAACAGCCCTCCGAAACTTCCGATGTGCAGCTGATAAGCCTGCCAATCCAGCCTTTTGAATAAGTTTTTATTTTCGATTCTGGATTCCTGAATTTGTTTTCCAGTTGTCTGATCGTAGCTCACGTCGCTGGATTTCCCCTGAAACAAAAACCAGCTTGTCTGTCCGAATTTACCCCGAACTAAAACAGGCTCCCCTGCTACTGTGGGCATCGTTACGGCGATCGGCGTAAAATCTTTTACTTCCCTGGCCTGCGCGATAACGGAATCCATGTTGGCGGCAACAGCCTGATTAACGCTAGGCGGATTAATTTTCCAGCCAGAGGGAATAAAAAAGTCCATATTCATCCAAAAACCGGTAAAAAAAAGAATAATATTAAACACCATTGCCCAAACCCCGACAACCCGGTGAAGCGAGGAAACTCCTGTTCGCTGATTCTTAAAATTCAGCACGCCCCGGAGCAACAATGCGTCCCAGAAGTGCTTGCTGTAAATGATTACGCCGGTCAGCAGCGATAGCACCATCACAAGACCAATGATGCCGGTAAACAATTTTCCGGGCATACCAAGCAGTAAACTGTAATGAAAACAATAAAGCCAGCGCATAAAAGAGGCGTCAATATCACTGTAACTCCCTTCTTTCAGAATTTTGCCCGTATAAGGATCCACAAAAACGAAATAAAGGTAGCCGTCTGTTTTTCTCTGCTGGTTTTTATACAGCATAAACTCATAGCTGTCACGGTTATCCACAGGAAAATCGTGTAACACGATTTTTTTCAGATCCGGATATCTGACAATCAAATCCCGATAAATCCGGTCTACCGGAACCATTTTCTTTCCTATCGCCACATGATGCAGACTGGCGTTTACCTTGTGCTCGATTTCAGTTCTGAACATCAGCATCGAGCCAGTCAGGCCAAACAGCAGAAAAAATATCCCTGCTGCAAGACCCAGCCAGCCATGGGCTTTAAATGACCATTTCGTGAAAGCGCGTGTTAGTTTCTTGCTCACAGTATTGGGGTCTAAAAGTTAAAGCCGACGGTAATTCTGTATTCTCTTGGCGCGTAAGGAACGTAGGCGAAAAGTCCAACCGGCCTTGTCCAGGCACTTCCATAATTAAACCGGTTGAAGATATTGTTGACAATACCATTCACAGAAATCCGACTGTTGGACCAACCCAAACCACCATCAACTCTGAATAAATTGGAGATCGGCAAATTGCCGTCCTGCGAATATCTCCCTTTCCTTCCGGCCTGGAACTGATAACCTGCCGAGACAGAAAGTCCATCCAGCTTCTTCACTGGCAACTTATAATTCAACCAGGTATTCTGTATGTGTTTTACCAGATAAGGAGAGGGCAATCCAATATTGCTTTCATTGGCATCGTCTGATATGTACGAGTCCGTAAAAGCATAATTGATCACAGCATTCAGACCTTTAAAAATTTCTCCTTTCAGGTCAAATTCCACACCTTTCGATTTTGTCTGTCCGATCTGCGACTGAAAATTATTATTGGCTGGATCCGATACGATAATATTGTCGCGGGTGATCTGATATGCTGAAACAGAAGTATTCCATTTGCCCTCAGCCCAGTCTTTTTTAAGTCCCGCTTCCAGATTTTTTCCCTTCAAGGGTTCGAAAATTCCACCCGTAGCGCTGATACCGCTTTGCGGCGTATAGGTATGATCCAAAAGACCATAAACAGAGAAATCTTTCAGAATCGAGTAACTTACTCCTACCCTTGGCGTAACAACCACGTCCGAAACACTGGTCGGCGCAGGAAGCGAAATACTGCTTTTTGAAGAAGTCAGTCTTGCTGCGAGTGTTACCCTTAATTTGTCATTGAGAAGATTTAATTCATCCTGCAAATAACCGGCGTAATATTGAATATACTGTTTATTGGTAGCAATATCGGCAAGGTTACCCGTGCGCTCGTTGGAGTCAAAAGTGATCCCGTAAACCGGGTTTAAAGCATCCAGGGGATACAGAGCCGGATTAGCTTTTGGATCGTTGTAACCTGCATATCCAAGGAAGTTTTTTCGGTTATAATCCAGGCTTGCAAGTATCTGATGGGTAATGTTCCCTGTTGAAAATTGTCCGTTTACAAAAGTTTGCAATGCAAATACATTGGAATTAAACCGCTCATAAGTCAGTCTTCTCAGGATCAGATTGGGCGTGGCTTTGTTGTAAGCCGACACAAAAAAGTAATTTCCGTCCAAATGGCTTCGGGCGTAAGTCGCCTTGGCTGTAAACTGCCATTTGTCATTCAGTTGATTCCGGTACGTCAGAAAACCATTATTCTCATTCGCTCTGGCTGGTTTTTTATTTGGATCTGTGATACTAAAATCCCGGGGCAAGGAGCCAAACCCGTACGGGGAAAATACCGTGACAAGATACTGCTGAAAACGCTGTTTTCCGTAAATGTACTCCGCAGTTAGCGACGATTTGCTGTTGATCCTGTAACGCAGCACAGGCTGAACCAGCAATTTGTCATTAAACGCAAATTGCTGAAAAGACTGCGCTTTTTGCCCCGCCACATTCAGACGATACTGCCACTTATTGTTCTTGTCAAAACTTCCGTCAAAATCACCTGTTAACCGGTAAAGATTAAAACTTCCGGCCGTGAAACTGATATTATTGGAACGAATACCTGTTGGATTTTTGGTTACAATATTAAAAGAACCGGCAGGATCGCCAATGGCATTCATGAAGCCAGCCGGCCCTTTTATAAATTCCATCCGGTCAATGATGGCTGCATCTTCGGGTAAAGGACCGTAATAAATCATCGAAATATCCATCCCGTTTCGAAGCGTGCTGATGCCGGCTCCCCGCATGAAAATCAACGGCCCGTAAAAATCCGCAGTATTGTTGCGAATGGCTCCACTTACATTGCGGGTCAGACTTTCGTTGATGTTGATCGCCTGCTGGTCGCGGATAATACTTCTATCGATTTCCTGTATATTTTGGGGTACTAAAAGAAGCGTTTTATTCAGTTTTAAGGTACTGGAAACGTTATCAATTTTGTAACGCTGGTAGTATTTCGAGCTAATCGTAACCTCCTTTAATTCCCGGCTCGCAGTATCGGGTTTTACTTGCAAACTGCTATTATCTTGTGCGCACAAATTGCATGACACCATAAGCGCCAGCGCAAACATTATAATTTTATTCATATCGGTTTAATGGGAAATCAGGTATCCGTATGGCTATATATTGGCCATACAAAAAAGCATATCAATTCAGGCTGCAATGCCGGAAATAATGATTTAAAAAAGAAAATTTAAATGCTTCTTTATCCGAGCGGCGGATGGAAGATTTCATCGGCAGCGAGTAGTGCCGGAAAAGCGGGAATATAATTAAATGTTACAGCGCAAGGAATTCCATAATTAAAAAATGGTGCATGGAAAACATCATGGCCGGTAGTATTCATCACCTGAAAGATCAGACTTGCCATATACGCTTTTCTTGCCCGGCTTTCCTCTTCCTTATTCGCCTGAGCGATTCTTTTCGCCAGGTAACATTTTCCGTTACAATTGAGTTTTGGCCTATCGCGGTTTATACAAAGGTTGGCAATAATGTAATCTTTCCGAAGTTCAAAATCCAGGTACAGCAGCGGAATGATACATGCTTTTATCAGAAGCAGTACCAATAGGCTCATTGCAATCCCTTGTTTTTTGTAACTTTTCAAGATTTATTTTTAATCGTTCCACCAACACTCATACAACCCGTCAAAGGTACGTAAGGAATTTTATTATTTGGAAAATTCACTTATCCATCGCACCAAGTTCTGTCAGGATAAGTTTGGTGATGCTCTTTCTGCATTGGCCAAATTCCGTATTCCGGACGTTACGCAATTTTGTAATTCGGGTTGCGAAAAAAAAGGTATTGTCATCGCGTTCAACGTATCCAACCCACCAGCCAATATCCTTTCCGTCAACACGTGCCCAACCGGTTTTGGAGCGAATGATGAAGCCTGGCATTTGCTCGGTGATCATAACCTTATTGAGAATGTCCAGATTACGTTTCGAAAACGGCAGCTTACGTTCATAGACCTTGATAAGAAACGCTACCTAATTCTTTGGAGAAATAGCCATTGGACCAAAATTCCAGAAATCATCTCCTTTTTCAGAAAGGTCAAGGTTGCCATAACCTGATAACTGCAAGTAATGATGGTATTTTTTTCGATCAATTTTTTTGGCAATCTCTATAAATGCCCAACCTGCTGACACTTCAAAAGCTTCCTTCACAGAAATATCTTTATAGATTTCCGGGCGGTAACCATACAAGGTCGTGTCCGTAGATCCCGGCCATTTTATGATCTCGTTTTCATCCCGGATAACTCCGGTTTCAAGGGCAACAAGCAAGTTGATAATCTTGAAAGTAGATGCCGGCTGCATTTCTTTATCCAAATCCAGACTATCTGTGATCGTCCACCTTTGATTTTTCAAATCAAAGATTGTAGTGCTGCCAACTACGTTACAATCTTTAAAAGGCTGGGGCAGATTAAACTGAGAAAATGCTGTTTGAGCAAACAAAATTAAGAAGACAAAGCGTATAAAGCGCATAGGATTTATTAAGTGATATACCGCCTTTCCCATATTTACATGCCAGGATTTTCATACAGTGTCTTTTAGATTTTTAGCAAATTAATCTTTCCAAAATTTGTTCATTACTGAACAATCAAATGCTGAAAATGGACATATTTTATAACCTTTTTTTAACTAAAAACTTACATAAAAAGATGAAAGAAGATCCGCACAATCAGCTAACCTTCTTTCATCTTCACATCCCGTTTTATTTTTTCTCCTCATTTCATTTTGATAACTACTTTCCCTTTCGCACGTCCCTCTTCCAGGTACGACAGGGCTTCATTTATTTTTTCAAATGGAAAGATTTTGTCCACAACCGGTTTGATCGCGCCTGATTCTATCAGCGATGTAATCTGGCTTAGCTGAGCACCATCCGACCGCATAAACAAAAAGGAATAACCAACACCCAGCTTCGCAGCTTTGTTCCGGATACCGCTACTCAGCATTGATAAAATTATTTTAACAAACCAAGGCGCACCTGCTTCCCTGCCAAAATCAGGTGTTGGCGGCCCCGAGATAGAAATTGCTTTCCCTCCACGTTTAAGCACGTTCAGGGATTTTTGAAGTGTTTTTGTATCCTGACTGTTAAGCACTACGTCATACTGACTTAATTTATCCTCAAACTCTTCATTTTTATAGTCGATTAACACATCGGCTCCAAGCCCTTTTAGCAAATCAAAACTTTTTGCTCCTGAGGTCGTCGCTACGCCAGCTCCCAAATACTTCGCGAGTTGAATCGCAATAGTGCCTACCCCACCGGATCCCGCCTGGATAAAAATATTTTGTCCCTTTTTGAGGTGCGCCCTTTCAACCAAAACCTGCCAGGCAGTAAGTCCCACCAAAGGAATAGATGCCGCTTCTTCCATGGAAATATTCCCCGGTTTGCGTGCTGCATCTTTTTCATCGATAGCAATAAGTTCGGCAAAAGCGCCAATCCGGTAGTCGGCGGGACGTGCATATACCTCGTCACCGACTTTAAATTTTGTCACATTTTTACCGGTTTTTAGAACTATGCCGGCCACATCGTGCCCCAAAATCAGTGGAAATTGGTACGGCAGAATCAGTTTAAATTCTCCCGATTTTATTTTGGAATCCAACTGATTTAACCCGGCCGCATGAATTTCCACCAAAACATCCTGATCTCCTACTTCTGGAGACGGTACATCAACGAGCTGTAAAGGTTGTTTTTTTCCGTACTTTTTTATTATAAATGCCTTCATTATGATCCGCAGTTTAAAGTTATACTATCTGAGTTGCCCATAACTTTTTTTCGGGTTGACCAGGTCAAAGGCGAGTTGAGGAAAAAAGCGACTAACGATGTACAGGAGTTTCGTATCCCCAACCCTAATCGTTAGCTGATCTCTTCCAAGCCCGGCAATAAGTTCTTTCACGAGCTGTTCGGCCGTTATTTTCTTGCCATCCCGGCCGGCAGTCATTTCAGTGGCCACCACCGGAGGTAAAAGTTCGAAAACTTTCACGCTGCTATTCAAAATCTGCAAGTGTTTTCTCAGTGTTTCGGTATAAAAACGAAGCGCTACTTTTGACGCGGAATAGGTAGTTTCAACCAAAGAAGGAACATAACTGAGTATCGAAGTGGTATTAATTATTGCACTTTCTGCCCTCGATTTCAACATGTCCAGAAACAAGTTATTCAGATGAATCACGCCCAGAAAATTAACGTCCATTTCATATTGAGCGGCAATCAGATGCTGGTCACTTGCGATGCCCAGGTTTGAAGCAGAATCCATAACACCGGCATTATTGTAAAGAATGTCAATACCTCCCAATGCCTTAATCTGGTGAAAAAGGGAAACTGCTTCCTGCTTATTCCCGGCATCGCTTTTTATGACGGTTAATGCAGGATGCAGCTTCTTTACAGCATTGAGCTTCTCCTGGTTTCTACCTGTAATAATTACTTTGGCGCCATTGGCGAGGAACTGCTTTGCCGCTTCCAGGCCTATCCCTGATCCACCTCCTGTGATCAGTATCGTTTTACCGTTTATAGTCATATCTTTATGAATGTAGTAAGAGCTAATTTTTGCTTACTTGCTGCTTGCATTGGTTAGCTGTTCCACGAGCGCATGAATTTTTTTAGTTTCACCCACGGGAACTTCGAATTGGTTTTTTTCCAAAGCCAGGAAAAGTTCGTCTGCTACCTCTGAGGCAGGAATACCATTAGCTCCACCAATTTCAGCAGAAAACGCGGTGTTGACCAGCGGCGGGTAAACCTCGTAGACGTTCAGCTTTTCATTTTCAGCAAAAGTATCTCGTAACCCTTGCGTATAACTGTGCAAAGCTGCTTTGCTGGCAGCATAGGTTGGCACATATTTATTGGCTCTGTAAACAGCTATGGATGAAATATTTACAATTGCGGCATCTTCACGGAGCAATAGTGCCGGCAACATCAACGACGTAAAATGGATAACACTCAGATAGTTGCTGTTGATTTCCTGGAATGCTTTTTCGGCCGCATTATTGCTGCTGTCCCCCAGATCGTTCAAAAAAGCAGCGCCGGCATTGTTAATTATAATATTTACTTCCGGATGATTTTCTGCTAACTCCTTTGCTATCCGAAGGCGGTCTGCTTCCACCGATAAATCGCCTTGAAGTGCTGTAACATTCCCAATTTCTTTTACTGCCTTTTGCAGACGTTCTTCATTTCGGCCATTGATAATAATCTTGTTGCCAGCCGCATACAGTCTTTGAGCAATGGCCAATCCAATTCCTGCACTACCGCCGCTGATGAATATTGTGTTTCCGTTCGTTTTCATTTTTTTCTCTTGGTTATTGATAAATTATTAGTAAAAAACAGGTAAAACGTCGCTTGATCCGGATATTGAAACTTGTAAAATCCAGTTTGTTCAATAAGTAATTTTTTAAAAGTCTATGGGTAGGATTGTTTATTCATTTTATACTTTTTAGTATATTAAAATTCATAAATATACTTTTTAGTTTATTTTAATAACCTAAATAAACGTTGGGCAATTGCGAAAACTACAATTCGTAATGTTCCAGTTCTGATTTCAGATTTTTTATCAATGCGTGCATCGGCCTCGCTGTGTCCATGATCCTGCACATCATCACCCCACCTTCTACGGCTGCAACCATTTTAAAGGCAAAGCCAGCCGCATCCAGGTCTTCCGAAAATTCTCCATTGCGGATTCCCTCAGTAAGCACCCGAGTAATTTCCTCCTGCCCTGCCTTGATTATGAAAGCCAATTTTTGCTTGATACCTGGAAAATTGTCATCAGCTTCAACAGCGGTATTGAAAATGGGGCAACCGCCCGGTATATAGGTCTCGATCGGATCTTTGTAAAAATTCAGGAATGCCACGATTTTAGCTTTTGCCGTTTTTCCTTTCGACACTTCCAGTCGAATTTTTTCAGAAATCTTTTTCAACAAAAGGTCTACAACTTGTTCGGAAAGGTCGTCCTTGTTTACAAAATGACCGTACAGACAGCCTTTGGTCAGCTTGGTAGCAGCAAGAACATCATCAATATTGACACCCGATATACCTTTCTCATTGTATAAGGGCACCGCTGTTTCCAGAATAAATTGCTTCGTTTTCTCTGCTTTTGTAAGCATCACTATATTATTTAGATTACAAATATACCAAAAAGTATATTTTATAAACAAACAAAACGCTAATTTGTTCAGCCTTTTTTATTTTTTTTAAAATTCAGGTTTCGGAGGGAGGCAATTTCAAGAATGGAGAAATCTTATTATTTAAAATCAGGAACAAATAATACTGCGTCGGCTATCATAGTCCGGATTTCTGGCGTTTGGTGTATTTTAACATAAGCCTTATTACCAACCGGAAGGTTCATTGCACCCAATGCAAACCAGTCGCCAGACGTTTGTCCTTCCGGAACAACATCGCTTTGCCGGATAATGAGCTCCCTTTCTGCTGTACCATCCGAAACCTTTACTGCAATCGGGCTATCCGATTCAGCAGTTTTTGGTATGTAAATATATACCTTATAAACCCCTGCTTTCACAATGTCCGGTTTAAAAGTGACTGAATTTTCCTTTTGTTTATCAGGTCGGGATGTTATAAAAGACGGCCCATAACCACCTGATTTGTGTGTAACCCAGTCTCCTGTGATTACCGCCTGCGAGGCGTCCTGATTGTCCGTCAGTATTTCCAGAGGCGCCCCGTCTGCAAGCGGGTTGTCTTTCAGTTTTTGCTGTAACTGGCCAATATTAATTCCCTGGACTGATGTTTTTCCGTCAATCGCCATGACAGCAGCTACCGCTGACGACTGGGCAAGCACCATAAAAACGGGCTCCATCCTGATAGAACCATAGGCGATGTGCGTAGCAGAAAGACAAACGGGCACCAGTAAATTACTGCACTGCTCTTCTATCGGAACGATACTCCCGTAGGATATCGGGTAAGGACCAAAACCGTCCTCCTCCACATTTCCCTCATTTTTGACCATTCCATTGACAACAATGCGCTGACAATTATGCGAATCCATGGTGTAGGCAGCCATACCAACGCCGTCTTTGACCAAAGCCTTTCCCTCACAATTGGCCTGAGTCATCACATATGCACCCACCATTCGCCTTGCTTCCCGCACATAAAGCTGTGGCGACCAGTTACCTGTCTCCACATATTCGTCTTTCGGATATCCCCACGCAAGCATCTGTTGCCGGATCTGCATTGGCACAATGGAGTCATGTCCAAAAAAATAAAGCAACCCTTTCGTGTAGACTTCATGCGCTTTTACGATTTTTTCTCTGGTCTTATAATCTGCTTGGGCATAGTTATAATTCATACCAATCATATCAGTAGAGAATCCGCCGCGGTTATTGATGTCCGTTTTGTTGTTGGGCATCAGGCTCCATATAAAATAGTCGCTGAGCTTTTGCTTTTCCGGTTGCTTTTTAATCAACCTCCTTAACAACTCAAACTGTGCCGGATCATAATTTTCCGGTTTCGAAATCTCGATTTTATTGGCAGTATCCGCAGTCAGGCATATCCGGTAATTATACGCCTGCGTTTTTTTATCGCCTGTTCCGTTCTTTTCGAGCAGGTCGGCCGTTATCCCCCACAATAACCCACTTTCAGGTTTTCCGGGAATGATGTAAGGATCAATTCCGTCAGGCAGCTGATGCCCCGTCTGCATCTGAACGCCATTGAACGTTTCGTTATAATCGGCATTCGATTCTCGTCCAATGGTGAAAGAAACACCCGACTTGGCCATCAAATCACCTTCGTAGGTACAATCGATAAAAATCCGGGCAGAAACTGTTTGCCCCCTGACCGGATCATCACTTTTTTCAAAGACCACAGATTGGATGACCTTACCCTGCTTTTTCACTGTTTTGATTCTATGCTGGTAAACCACCTGAACACCAGCTTCATCCAGATATTGCTGAAGATATTTTTTAGCTACGTGAGGCTCAAAAATCCATTGCTCGAATTTCCCGTAATGTTTTCCTATCCGCCGGTAAAAATCCCGCGCAAGACCAGTAATGGCATATTTGTTTCCAATATCGGTATAGCCAAGTCCGCCCGAAGTCATCCCGCCCAAATGATTTCCGGGTTCAATAAGCATTACAGATTTACCCATTTTTTTAGCCGTGTAAGCCGCCATAACACCAGCTGATGTGGCACCGTAAATGCAGATATCTACCTGCTGCGGTGTCTGTGCGGGACAACGAAATGCTATGAACGCTATCAGCCAGATGGAGCAAACAAATTTAATTTTCATATATAATGATCAACATGATTAGTAAGGAAACCTGTGGAACATCGTACTGAGCATTTTTAGACGAACCTGTTTCAGGACAAGTGAAATATTAAAATCCCCATACTTCTGTTGCAGGAATACATATCCCATACACTCTCCAACAATTAATAATTAACGAAATATTACAAATTGTTTGCAGCTCAGGGTAATGACGGATATATTTGCATTTAATTATATTCAGTCTAATTAAGCAAATGAAACAACTTCTATTAATATCTACTTGCCTGCTTCTATCGACTATTTCTTTTGCTCAAACGGGCAAATTGAAAGGTATCGTGATAGATAACTCAAAAAATACGCTCCCTGGTGTAACCCTTCATATCAAAAACACCAGTAACGGAACCCAGACTAATGAAACTGGTTTCTTCGAAATATCCAATATCAAAGATGGCAGCTACATTTTATCTGTATCTTCTATTGGCTTTAAAACCAAGGAACTTCCATTCACCATTTCTCAAAACGAAGTTGATCTTAAAACAATCACTTTGTATGAGGGTGACGAGATTTTGCGGGAAGTGGTTGTTGAAGGAGAAAGAGAAAATAAATTTTCGCGAAATAGAACAGCTTATGTTGCCAAATTACCGTTGAAGGATTTTGAAAACACACAGGTTTACAGCACTGTAACGGATTACTTATTAAAAACACAGATCGTCACCAACTTTGATGATGCGCTAAAAAATGCAACCGGCGTAGAAAATCTCTGGACATCCACCGGGCGTGGCGGCGACGGAGCTGGATATTTCTCCTTACGCGGATTTTCCGTTCAGCCAAAACTTGTCAATGGACTGCCAGGACTTACGAACGGTACAATCAACCCGGCTAATATCGAACGTATTGAAGTTTTAAAAGGACCATCGGCAACATTATTTGGCAATGCGGTGAGTTCATACGGCGGACTTATCAACGTGGTAACAAAAAAACCTTACGTGGGAACAGGTGGCGAACTTTCATTCACCACGGGCTCATTCGGATTGAATCAGATCACAGGAGATTTCAATACCGCTTTAAGCAAGGAAAAGAATTTATATTTCAGATTGAACACGTCCTACGCAACGGAAAGAAGCTTTCAGGATGCAGGATTCAGAAAATCCTTTTTCGTGGCGCCTTCACTATCTTATAAAGTGAATAACAACTTATCGTTCTCATTTTACGGCGAAATTACGCAGGCGGAGCAAACCAATCCAATGTTTCTATTCCTGAACAGAAGCGCTCCGCAGCATTCTAAAAATATTAAAGAACTGGGCTACAACTACAAACTTTCATTTACCAGCAATGACCTGACCTTGCAAAATCCGACGCAGAATTACCGCGTTGAGATGGATTACAAACTTTCGGACACATGGCAGTCTCAGACACTTGTTTCCAAAAGCGCAACTTCAACGAAAGGATATTACACGTATTTATTCGACTTTGGAATTTTAGGCAATGATACATTTTCACGTTTCCTGAACAAACAAAATGAATATACGGGCACATCTGACATTCAGCAAAATTTCATCGGCGATTTCAAGGTTGGTAAATTAAGAAACAGAGTTGTTATTGGACTGGATTATTTTTCGGCTACGTCAACAAGTAATGGCACCGGTTATATTTTTTATGGCAATGTTACGCCACAGGGTGGTACCAGTGGAGACGATCCTTTTACACCTAAGATTGATTCGGTCGCATATCCACTTTCCACGGCAGCCGTGGATGCGGCTCTGGCATCAACAGATGTGGCAAATCAAAAATCAAAATATAACATTTACAGTGCTTATGCATCTGATGTACTGAATATTACAAATAATCTTTCGGTTATGGTCGGACTTCGCCTGGATCATTTTGACAACCAGGGAAGCGTAACTACGGCGGAGGACGACTACAACCAATCAACTTTGTCTCCGAAATTCGGGATTTTATTTCAACCCGTTCCTGACAAATTATCTGTTTTCGCTAATTATCAGAATGGATTTACCAACGTAGCACCTTCACTGGTTGGAAATCCCGCAGACGGTCCGCAAACATATAAAAGTTTCAGACCAGAGCAGGCCAATCAGATTGAATTTGGTATTAAAACCAATATCATCAAAAATAAGCTGAACGCTACGATCAGCTATTACGACATTCAGGTAAAAAATCAGGTTATCACAGATCCCGCCTCGCCTTTCAACAAAATCCAGGGAGGCGAAGTTTACAGCAAAGGTTTTGAGATTGAAGTAAATGCGGCTCCTGTAAACGGGCTGAATGTCAGAGCCGGATTTAGCAATAATGAAAGCAAGGTTACCAAGTCGGACAACAATGAGATACTGAATACCAGACCTTTGGAAGCAGGCTCGAAAACGTTATACAATGTTTGGGCAAACTATGAGGTGCCAAACGGAAAATTAAAAGGTTTTGGACTTGGAGCTGGCGTAAACGGAGCGAGCGACCGGTTTGCGATCAACTATGCATCAACAGGGAATTTTATGCTGCCGGCTTATACAGTAGCCAACGCGTCACTTTTTTATCAGGCCGATACCTATCGCATTGGGCTTAAACTCAACAATGCTTTCGACAAACAATATTATAAAGGGTGGTCTACCATTGCTCCGCAGACACCACGGGCGCTGCTGGCTAACTTCACTTACACCTTCTAGCCATCTGAATTGCTGATAGAAGGTTTTAAAAATAATGGTCGGAAAAGAAATTTCCCGACCATTATTTTTTGTATTACCTGACAAATTCAGTCTTTATTCTCATGCTAACCATTCATTTTGATGATAATTGTTCTTGGTAAGTATAAAGAAAAATCATCCTATCCTTTTTCCTCTTCAATCACCGGCTAAATACAGCTTGATGACTCCGTTTACATTCCAGTCAGGTGCCGCAAAGCAAAAAATAACAGACAACCGTTTACTAACAAAAACTGCAATTTATTAAAGTTGTTTGAATTATTATTGTTACACTAATCAATTTACAGTATCTTGCGTAACCAATTCAAAATCAGTTATTAATTCAGCATAAATTTTAGCTTATGACTGCCGAAACATTACACGTAGAAATTAAGCAAACGGAAAAGTCACGTTTGCCGGAGGTTGATTTTACTAATCTCGGTTTTGGCCGGATTATGTCCGATCATATGTTCATTGCGGATTATCGCGATGGCCAGTGGCAGGATTTGCGTATCGCCCCTTACGGTGACCTGTCCCTAAGCCCGGCAACTGCCGCTTTGCATTATGGGCAGGCCATTTTCGAAGGAATGAAAGCCTACAAAAATGATGCAGGTGATACCCTTCTTTTTCGCGCCATTGATAACTGGAAACGGCTTAACCAATCGGCAGAACGGATGTGTATGCCTGCCATACCCGAAGAAATTTTCATGGAAGGTTTGACTGAACTGATTCGTCTGGATTCAGCCTGGGTGCCTTCCGGGGAGGGATGCGCGCTTTATATCCGTCCTTTTATGTTCGCTACCGACGCTTATGTTGGTGTAAAACCATCTGATACCTATTCATTTATCATCTTCACTGGCCCGGTGGGATCCTATTTTGCAAAACCTCCGCGAGTAAAAATTGAAACACAATTCATCCGTGCAGCGGAAGGAGGTGTTGGCGGGGCAAAATGTGCCGGAAATTATGCCGGCTCACTGTATCCTGCCAAACTTGCGCAGCAGGAAGGTTACGATCAACTCATCTGGACGGACGCCCGTGAGCATGCTTATATTGAGGAATCCGGGGCTATGAACGTAATGTTTGTCATGGATGGAAAACTGGTGACACCTTTTGTATCAGACACAACACTGGATGGCATTACACGTAAAACCATTGTTACCATCGCACAGCATTGGGGAATTCCGGTTGAAGAACGTCGGGTTTCTGTGGCCGAAATTATCGGAGCCTTGCAAGAAGGACGTCTGGAATCTGCCTTTGGTGCGGGCACGGCGGCAGTCGTTTCTCACATTGCAACGATTGCCTGCGATGGCGTAGATTATGCCCTGCCTGAGGTAAAAGAGGATTCGTTTGCAAAAAAAGTAAAGGATTATCTTAACGAGATTTATACCGGAAAAACAGAAGATCTTTTTGGCTGGACTTTAAAAATATAACAATAAAACATTTAAGCGGGCAGCGGGATTCATGGAGTCTTGCTGCCCGTTTTGTTCAGGCATTATTATTAAATATTGTTTCAGGTATGCTGATTGCACCATTTTCGATTATCGGAAAAACTACAATAGCTTTACCCGTAAGGACTGGTAGACTTTTCCGGTTTCAAAATGACTGTTTGGCGGACTCATATGTCCAGCTAAGCCATAAATGGCTCCTTCTGGATTTCACACCGTGATAGTTTTGAGAAATTATTTAACAATTTTTCAAAACAAAACAATGAAAAACAATAAACTTTCGTATGCCGGTGCCGTTATGGCAGCAGCATTTTCGGTGATAGCGCTAACAGGTTTTGCTCAGACAAATACTTCTGCTGATACACAGGATCCTAATCAGATACGCCCTTACCATGTCAGTGTTAATGAAGCTGTACTTACCGATTTACGTCAACGCGTATTGGCTACACGCTGGCCAGCCAAAGAAACAGTGACGGATCAGTCGCAAGGTGTAAAACTGGAACAAATCCAGTCGCTGGTAAAATACTGGGGGGCGGATTATGACTGGCATAAAGCAGAGGACAAACTCAATTCATTGCCTCAGTTTGTGACCAAAATCGATGGCCTTGATATACACTTCCTGCATGTTCGCTCCAAACATCCGAACGCTTTACCACTGATTATTACCCATGGCTGGCCCGGTTCGATATTTGAACTTATCAAGATCATTGGACCATTAACAGATCCAACTGCGTTTGGCGGAAAAGCGGAAGATGCTTTTGATGTTGTTATACCTTCTATGCCTGGTTATGGCTTTTCGGAAAAACCAACAGGTACGGGCTGGGGACCAGACGGTATCGCCAGTGCATGGGATGTCTTGATGAAGCGGCTAGGGTATAAAAAGTACGTGTCTCAGGGTGGTGACTGGGGATCTGTGATTGCGGACGCAATGGGCAGACAGGCTCCGGCCGGCTTGCTGGGTATCCACGTTAACATGCCTGCAACCGTGCCGGCTGACGTAGCAAAGGCGCTGAAAAATGGCGAACCGGCACCCAAAGGATTATCGTCCAAAGAATTGGCAGCGTTCAAATCACTGAACCATTTGTATACCAAAGGCGGCGGCTATGCCGGTATGATGGTAACGCGTCCGCAGACATTGGGTTACGGCCTTACAGACTCACCCGTAGGATTGGCTTCATTCTTTCTTGATAAATTTAATGAATGGACTTACAGTGGCGGAGCAGCTGAAAAATCGCTTACAAAAGACGAAATGCTGGACGATATTACGCTATACTGGGTGACTAATTCCGCAGCTTCTTCCGCGCAGTTATACTGGGAGAACAATACCAACAATTTTAACGCTGTGGAACAAAAAACTGCTCAGATATCGGTTCCGGTGGCTGTGACGGTCTTTCCCGGTGAAATATACCAGGCACCAAAAAGCTGGGCAGAACGCAGTTATCGCAAGCTGATCTATTTCCATGAAGCAAGCAAGGGCGGTCACTTTGCGCAGTGGGAAGAACCACAATTGTTTGCAGAAGAACTTCGTGCTGCATTCAAATCACTTCGGTAAATAAAAAATTAACCGGCACAGGAAGTATGTGCCGGTTAATTTAAAAGGTATAAATTTTCTTGCATGCCCACCGCTAATACAAGCACTTAGTCTATTCGAGTTGGGCCATCCCTTTCTCTTTCCGATATGGCTTTTTAAAGAAATCACCAACCACGCTATTGAACATTTCCTTATATACAACCAGTGTTGAATGTCCGGAATTTGGTAAAATCCAAAGGTAAGATTTCGGAATAGATTCGGCAATAATCATGGTATGTTTTGAAAGAATAACATCATTGTCACCGCCAATAACCAGCGTCGGACATTTGACCATTTTTAAGTCGGAGGTGGAAATATGCGGATTGAAGGCCATCAGATTTAAAAGTTTTTTTTGCGCTTTAACAGCAGGAGTTTGCGTCACCTTGGCCAAACTATCATTTCCAGCGACAATCCATTGAAAAAGTGCAGGCTCAATTGCCGTCGTGTCCGGCCATAGATTCGCCCCAGTTACAGCCAGTTTTTTAACCTTTTCAGGATTACGTTTCGCCAAAAGCAGCCCATTGATGCCGCCATCACTCCACCCGACAACGTAACAAGAGTCCACGCCAAGTTTGCCAAGCAGTGCGTTGTAGTCATCAGCCATCATTTCATAAGAAAGTGAATCGCTGTTATCCACCGACTTCCCCTGTGCACGGCTGTCCGCCACAATTACCTTATAGTTTTTTGAGAAATATGGAATCTGGTTTTTGAAATCCTGAATTGAGCCACCGTTCCCATGAATAAACAGTAGCGGCTTACCTGTGCCATAAACCTCATAATACATCTTGAAACCTCTCAGATCAGCGTATTTACCCACTTTGGCATTTCTTCCAAACGGCGTTGTTGCGGAAGCAGGAACAGGCAACGTGACCTGCGCAAAAGCAGAGTGCAGCAGCAAAAAAACAAGCAGCGTTATCAATAATTTTCTTGACATAACATGATTCAGTTTATCGGGTCTGTCATAAAAATAAAGGATTTATCGAACATTATAATCCTTTTCGTCAGCTATGGGTGCATTGATGCTTTAAAATTTTCAATGTCTTTTGCCGTAGGCGGATATATTTCTGAAATCTCCTCTCCCCCCGGATTAGCCGTGCGTTCGAAAATCCTGGCTCTTACAGGAAGGTTATTTTTTTCTGCCGACTGAATCATTTTGGTATACAGTTCACTTTTCTTCATTTTCATGTCCAGATAGAATACCCTGGCATTGGGATAAAGCACAACAATGGCCGTGTCGTTTTGCACATTTCTAAGCTCGGGCAGCACGGGTCCGGTCTCATAGGTGGGGCCTTCTTTGATAATCGTACCCATTGCATACTCATTTTTTTGGCAGGAATTCAAGAGGAACAAAATAATGACTACTGACAAATATCTCATAGAATTGTGTTTTTTAATGCCCGAAACTAACATAGTGATCAAATCACTTTTAAAGATAGCTATTTAGTTTTCATAACATCACGATTTGTACCCGCTCATTACTTAACTGATTGAAATGCTAATTACGCATATTAACTAATGATCGTCGAATTCTAAAAACCCGGTCAATTTCTGAATTTGGCTTAATAAATAAACACACGATACCGAAACGCTCCACAGTATAATCATGCGCTTAAAAACTTTCGTAAATGACGTCTAAACATTTTTAAAATCTTTTATATCAACCAATCACCGTAAACCAAAAAAATCCTCTGTCATGCCAACTTACACCATCAATTTCCTCAACAATTCCGACTCAACGGGAAACTTTTGCATATTCCAGCAAAAACCAAACGGTCCAAATGAAGAAAGTTTCGCCTTGGCATGGCTCGTAAAACCTGCCATCCCGAATACAAAAGTTCCCATTTCATGGAATACAGATCTTTACTTTTTTTGGGCCAAAACCGGGGAATTGAAACCGGGAGTCATTTTTAATGCCGGCGATGCTTTGCGGACAAATCTCACTGAAAACAATGCGGTGACACTTATCAAACAAGACCATAATTATAAATTTACGGATCAAAAAACATGGCATCAGAAAGGGATCCTGAACATTTCGACAGACGATACCACGGCTTTTAATCAAGCCAGCATCGGTGTAGGCATGTCGGGTTCCGCTACTATCGCTGCGCAAGCTCAAACCAGTAGAAATTTTTCGTTTTCCCTTAGTTTCAAATACTGGATAACGTTCAGTGACGTTCAGCAAGGGCAGGTTTTGGACCAGTCGGATATACCCGATGCGGTGCAGATTATTTTCCCGGATGGTATTTTTTCAATGAACGCTACACTTAATCAAGATAACACCTGGACCGTAACACAAGGCATGGATTAAGAAAGATTGCCGGGGGCGAATTCTTTAAGAGTTTGTTTAAAATTTATTTCTGACTCATTTTCGAACCCAATGACGGTTGGGCCGTCTCCTGTTTATAGTAATCGTTTTTATTAGGCTTATTCCGGCTCAGTGGGAGCTTCCCTGAGTTTTCGGCAGACTATGGAATTTTAAATTGAGGTCAAATAATGGGTTCTGGAATTCGCCAGACTAAGTAAAAACAAAATCCCCTTCGCCATCAGGAAAAGGGGATTTTGACATTTTTACATGGCAGCGCTGCCTGCGTCGATGCTCTCTTGTTCTGTTGATGAATGTGTTTCCGTTTCGCCATCGGGCTTTTGCAATGCGGTTAACAGCCATTCCGGCGGTGAACCGGCATCAAATGAATTGGGCTCATCGGATGCGGATATACTTTCGTTTGTAGCGTCCGCCTGTGTGAAAACAGCGGCTCCACCGTCGGCTTCCGAAATGGAAATCGTCTGTTCAGGACTACGAGTATTGCCCGTCTGACTGGCTGAACCGTTCGGAATTTCAATGCTGATTTTCATACGAATTTAGTTAAGAATGGCATAACGTCCCTCAATTTGAACCGCTGTATTGGTCAGATTTTTAATTGTAATCCAATACGTGATGTGCGTCGCTGATGCTCTTTCCACAGCCACATCCCATTCTACTTGGGGAGCGCCTGTGCGGGGGCTTGTTGGTACTACATACCATACAATGTGCTTGTTCTGTGGCCAGTTAAACGTAAACCATCGTTTACTTTGGTTGGCGGGAATATTTCCTGTGAATTGAACTCCAACATTCATATTTAGTTTGATTTAAAAAGTGATGAGATTTAATTACCAGCCTAAAACCGCAAACCTGCCTTCGAAATTTACCGCGCGGTTGGTTAGGTTACTAACATTGATCCAGTAGGTCACAAACTGGTCGCTGCTTCGCTCCACCTGAACTTTAAAGGTAAGCTGCGGTGCTCCCGGAGCCGGCGACGTGGGCACTACGGTCCAGATAACATGCCAATGGGCTGGCCAGTTAAAAGTAAACCATCTGCCGCTTGCAGCAGCTGCGAGCGATCCTGTGAATTGCACGCCCACCCAGCTGCTGGTCTGGAGTGCGGTTGAAATCAGTTGCCGCAGATTGGGCCGGTTCCCGATGCGCTGAGTCACGGGTTTTTGCGGATGGTTTTGCGGATAGCCACTCCCGGCCATATTGCCCTGAAACGTAAAAGCAGGACCAATTTGCTGGGGCGAACCAGTTGCACGCAACAACTCTCGCGCACGTGCCGGACTTAGCGGTACCCTACCGCTGGACCGTAACACGCCCTGGACACAAGCGAGCGCACCTACAACAATGGGAGAAGCACTCGATGTGCCGCTGAACTGATCGGTATACCAGAGATTTTGGTCTGCTCCGCCCTGAAGATCTCCGTAACCTGTTGTGGTTACCTCCCAACCCCAGCCCTGCGCATCCACACGCGCTCCATAATTTGAAAAATAACACCTGCCACGATCGGCATACCTGTCTCCGGAATTGGTTTCCGCATTACGCCCATGTGTACCGGCCGGCGGCATACCCGCACCCACAAGCACTGCTCCGGATGTTGGATTAGCCATATTGAAAGGGTTCCGCCAACTCGCAGGAAAACCTGCCTGAGGTGTGTTGTAAACAGCCGCATCCAGATTTTGCCCTCCGTTTCCTGCCGCTTCAACCACCACAACACCTTTGGCCACCGCATAGCGGATGGCATCGAAATCATCCGGCCACCACTCCACGGCGATGAATCCAAACTGACCGTTTCCCAGACCGCCATTTGGTCCCCGGCGGTGCACTTCAAGCAGCATAATATCTCCCGGGTTCAATCGGTCAGCAGCCATGCGTATAGCCTGGGCAGTTGAATAAGTTTCCAATGACACCGCAGTTACACGTGCGTCAGGACTGATACCGTTTATCCCCAGGCTGTTTCGGTCACCACTAAACTCGCCTAGCACGGCTGTACCATGATTTTTACTGGCTGCATTGACCCCTGCCACCACGCCACCTTGATTTTGGAGCAGGTCTTCGTGCGCAAAGTTCCAGCCCCATTCTATATCGATGATATTGACACCGGCTCCTCTGCCTCCCCCAAGTGTCCAGGCATATTGCGCATCGATCCCAACTGGCGCAGGCCCAAGGTAACCCTGACGTCCGCTAAAATCGGGCGTAACTGCCGGCGGGGCGGATATGTCTGGTACCAGGTTGTTGAATGTAAAATCGGCAGGTTCGGCAGGAGGTTTTACATAAGCAGCTTCGATTCCCGGTGTGTTTCTTAATGTCTCAGCCAAAGCTTCAAGGCGAGCATCCGGAGCTTTCACACGATAATAAACCGATAAATCCGGAATGTCAGCATCTGCTTCGAAACTAACTGATGCAGTTCTGGCTTTGATTTTTTCTTCGCTTTCTCCAAACAGCGGTTCCAACTGAATGTTTTCTGTGGTCAATACCGAAGCAATGGCATTGAGATCAGCACCGTTTACTGAAAAAACCTGAGGTCCGCCGGCCCGCAGGCCTGCGTCTGAACTCGCTACCACGATCAGCTCTCTTAGCAGATTCAGACCTGCCGACTGATCACTTCCCGGAGGATTAGCTCCGTTTTCTGATTGTTTTGTCATCGTATTGGGATTATTTGGTTTAGAAAAAAAGATTACGGTGCTTGATCTTCCGGCTTGACATAAGCGGCCAGGATCCCATCGGTCGCCAGAAGCTCTTTTGTCAGAACCTCTGTATTTTCTGAATCCGGGGTTGTCAATGTGAAATAACTCCGGAGGGTTTTATCGGAAGCGTCGGGATGCATTATTTCGAAGGCAGTATGATGCTGAGCCAGCAATTCCTTAAATCGCGAAGCAAAAACGTCATTGCCAAGGTTTTTGTAAGTTCGCTTGCTGCCTGATCAGTGAGTTTTACAACAATTTTCATAAGAATCGACATATTTAAAGAATATAAAATCCGACCTAAGGAATGGTAACATCTTAGTCGGGAGACGGAAAAGGAAGGGAAACAGAAATTATAGAAAATTTCTAAAAAAAAATTTGGAGATACCGGACACGACAGAGAACCATTGGTTTTGAGAACCAGTGGTATATGTAGAGATTTGGAAAAATAGATACTTCGTTATTTAGCGATGACTATTTACGCAAAGCAATATTCTTTTTAATTCGGCTTAAAGTTTCCGGTGCGATACCCAGGTACGAAGCAATCAGGTTTTGAGGAACGCGTTCAATCATCTTTGGGTTCGATTCAGTCAGTTTTACGTACTTTTCCTCGGCGGTATGAGTGATGGAGCTCATCAGACGACGCTCCTTTGTAACAATACTGTTTTGATAAAGTATACGGAAGTAGCGGTCCATAATGGGAACCTTTATCATTAACGCTTCATAATCAGCCCTCGAAATCATCAATAATTCAGAATCCTCGATAGCGTCAATATTAAATACTGCGGGTGTTTGCGATAAAAAACTGTTGAAGTCCGATAACCACCATCCTTCCCAACCGAAAACACTCATATGTTCGTCCCCTTTGTCGTCTACATTGTAAGTACGAAGAAGTCCTTTTGTTATAAAAGTCATGTACTTGCAAACATCACCCTCCTGCAACAAATACTGCCGTTTCCTTAATTTTTTGGAAATAAAGAAAGTTTTGATTGCTTCTTTGTCATTGTCTGTAAGCGTAACTTTTTCCTGAATGTGACTAAAAAGTACATCAATCATAATTTGTTTTTTTACCGACCGCAAAGATAAATTTTCTATTTGATAGTATTGATTAACAAATTTGGCTGTCAACACTTGATTTAGATCATGCGCATTTGTTGATGCACATCAATCGCCAGTACTTTTCAACCTGGTACCTTTGTATTACGCTCTGAGATAAATATAAAAGCTTGATAAAATTTATGACAAGCCATGAAGATCAATACCGCCTTCGGCTATGAAGATTTAATAATTAACAAAACTAAACATGACAAATATCGCATTGGTAGTTGGAGCAACCGGCATAACCGGAAGTAACCTCGCCGAAGAACTTATTGAAAAAGGCTGGCTAACATATGGTCTGGCTCGTAATGCCAATACTGATATTACCGGGCTGATCCCTGTTTCGGCTGACCTGCTCAACCCGGAAGATCTGGCACTAAAACTGGCTGATATAAAACCGACCCATGTTTTTTTTACAACCTGGATGCGGAATGATTCAGAAGCTGAAAATATACGTGTTAACAGCGCCATGGTGCGTAACTTATTAAACAGCCTTTCCGAAAAAAAATCAGTTCAGCATGTGGCCCTGGTCACTGGACTAAAACATTACCTGGGGCCATTTGAAGCGTACGCAAAAGCAGGTACATTACCTGAAACACCTGTCCGCGAGGAGCATCCGAGGCTGGATCTGGAAAACTTTTATTATGCGCAGGAAGACGAAGTTTACGCTGCTGCAAACCGTGACGGCTTTACATGGAGTGTTCACAGACCGCATTCAGTGATTGGAAAAGCCGTTGGCAATTTGATGAATATGGGTACGACACTGGCCGTTTATGCCTCCATATGTAAAGAAACAGGAAGACCATTTCACTTTCCAGGATCCGCAGAGCAATGGAACGGCATATCCGACGTAACTGATGCGCGGCTTCTCGCTGAACATATGATCTGGGCTGCCACCACGAAAGCTGCGCACAATGAGGCATTCAACGTTGCTAACGGGGACGTGTTTCGCTGGAAATGGCTCTGGAATCAAATAGCAGGATGGTTCGCAGTTGAGCCCGCCGACTTTGATGGGGTCATCCATCCACTCGAAGTCGAAATGGCAGGCGACGCTGAATCTTGGAAGGAAATAGCTCTTAAATACAACCTAAAGGAGCCCGTTATGAACCGTTTAGCTTCTGCATGGCATACGGATCTTGACCTGGGTCGGCCGCTGGAAGTTATGACAGATATGTCTAAAAGCCGCAAGCTTGGTTTTACCGGCTATCAGGATACCCGCGACTCATTCTTTGGTTTATTCGAAAAACTTAGATCAGAAAAATTGATCCCTTAAAAGTTTTTTTTAATGTGAATGCCTTTCACCTGACCGCAGTTGTTATCAGCCCCATCAGTTAATAAATGAGAAGGCTAAGCGCATAAGAAGTTAATCTTCATCATCTAATCCCCAATTTAATTAAATCACAAACAGCCTTATTACTACCGCGCGTAGCAATAAGGCTGTTTGTGCCTAGATACCATTCCCGTCCATATTCCTGAACCTTCACAAACCCCAACAGCAATCTCCAAAAAGTGACCTGCATCACATAAACATTGCTTTTGTTTAAATGTGATTTAGATCACATAACCGACTCCCGAATACTGCCGAAATTTGATCAACAATTTAAAAACAAAGCAAATGGAAACTCAAAAATTTGAAATCGTAAGCGCTCAGAGCAGCATCGATTGGGTAGGTAAAAAAGTAACCGGAGCACATAATGGCACCATTGGAGTGAAGGAAGGTGAGCTTGTTTTAAGTAACGGTGAACTGAGCGGCGGTAAGTTTGTCATCGATACCACCTCGATCAAAATACTGGATATCACGGATCCAACCTTGAATGCCCAGTTCTACGGCCATCTGGTGTCAGATGACTTTTTTGCAACAGAAAACTATCCCGAAGCAACTCTGGAGATCACCGCTGTTTCAGATACTTACATTGAGGGAAACCTTACGATTAAAGGAATTACCCACCTGGTAGGTTTTGATGCTGATGTGAAGGTAAACGGCAGCAAGCTGACTGCCCATGGCAAATTGGTGATCGACCGCACCCGCTACGGTATCAGGTTCCGCTCCGGAAACTTCTTCAAGGATCTGGGTGACACGCTGATCTATAATGATTTTGAACTAAATGTAAGTCTAACCGCCAGAGCTGCTTAACAACCAGATCCGACATAAATAATTAAAGTCATGCCATACGTAAAAATAGAAGTAACCCGCGAAGGCGTTACAAGGCAACAGAAACAAATGCTGATTAAAGGGGTAACGGACCTGATTACCGGTGTACTCAACAAAGATCCACAGTTGACCCACGTTGTGATTCAGGAAATAGAACTTGACGACTGGGGGTTTGCAGGAGAGCAGGTGTCCGTGTTGAGAGAAAAAGGTATTACGGCAGATAAGAAATAATTAAACCTGAAAGCTTACAATAATCTTTACCAATGCCGTAACGGGCATTGGTAAAGAAAAAGCCCGGACTTTTTTGGAAGACGGTGCCAATATTGTAGCCGGACATAACCTGAATTAATATGAAGATGCTCTTACTAACAGCTTTTTTGTCCTGCACAGTGCTGGCATTACAAGCGCAAAATGCAACCAAAGTAGAAACAGTTCAGCAAGATTCATCAGCCATAGCGAGGATTCTGGAAGATTATTATTTCAAAGGAATCTATGAGGGCGATATCAAAATGCTTGGAAACATTTATCATCCGGGAACGCTGTTGTTCGGAGATGTGAAAGGTAAACCTTATGCTAAAACGCTGGACGAATACCTCGACGGGGTAAAGAATCGGCAAAGTGTGAAAGATTCAGGTAAGCCTTTTAAAGGGACGATCATTTCAATTGATGTGGTCAACTCGATAGCCGTGGCGAAACTGCATGTAAAAATGTACGATTTTAATTATGAAGAGTTCCTGTCTTTTCATAAACTTGACAACCGGTGGATAATTGTTAATAAAATGCTGACCGACGTACCGGTTCATTAAAAACAAATCCCGCGGCGTATCAGACAACTTAAAAGCATAGTGTCATGAAAAAGGCGATTAGCGTTATTTATCTTGGTGGTCCTACCATAATACTGGAAATCGGCGGTTTGCGGCTGATGACCGATCCGACACTTGACCCGGCCGGGGAAATGTTCAGCATTAACGACAAACCCGCTTACCAAAAAACAGCTGGACCTGTCGGCATGGACATCGGCAAAATTGATGCCGTACTGCTAAGCCATGATCAGCACGGGGATAACCTGGATCATGCAGGCAGAGAATTCTTAAAGTCGGTTCCCAAAACATTTACCACAAAAATTGGTGCCGAAAGATTAGGCGGCAATGCGATCGGTTTATCTCCATGGGATCATATCGTTTTGAATGATGAGGTTACTATCACTTCAACACCGGCCCGACATGGGCCAGCGGGCAGTGAACATCTGACGGGTGATGTGACAGGCTTCATCGTGACATACGCCGACACGCAGTTATACATTACAGGTGACACGGTTTTTTACGACGGCATAAAGGAAGTAGCTCAAAAATTCAAGCCTGAGTATGTCTTCATATTTGCGGGCGCCGCAAAGCCACGCGGGCCTTTCAGTGTAACCATGAGCACGAACGACGCAATCGATACCGCCTTTGCTTTTCCCTTGGCAACGATTATCCCGGTACATTTTGAAGGCTGGTCGCATTATACAGAGACCGGCGAAATGCTGAGAGAGTCCTTTGCTGCAATGGGAATTGCCAACCGGTTAAATATCCTTGAAGCTGGTGTAAAAACAGCACTCTAAAATCCTTCGACAGCAGATTCCTTTTAAATCCGGAAACCCCGGAACGGATATGCTGTGCCAAAAAATATCCATTTTTATTGCTGTCGTGCATTCGTTTTAACACAAAGCGTTTTTCATTTTCCTGTTGATTTTTTTCTGACTATCGCGGGCCAGCTATCAACACACGACATTATCCCGTAAACGATCATTACCCTGATCGATAACATTCTGATTACAAACATCCTTTTTTAGTATTTAACTTAAAAAATGAAAATCATGACAGATGAACAAATCATCGTTGATTCGAGCTTTTCAGCGATTATCAATGCACCCTTTGAGAAGGTCAACATTCCGGAATGGTGTTTTACGTTACCCGAAAAAGAATACCAGTCTTGCTCGCCGGCACATATAGCGGCAGGTGTCACGACATCTCCGGAAGGAAAACGTATGTCGATCAACGTTGAAGTTCTTGGCGGAAGCCTGATGGTACAGCATTATGTAGAGAAATTGGCCGAGCCCACACATCTGATCCTGGAATCTGTTTCAGATGTTTTTACACCTACGGGCCGCGTCACCATCCATGTACACTGGGAGTTGAGCGTTAAGAAAATTGATGACAATACTTGTGAATTCACCAACCGGGTGCTGTCCCGGCCCACGGACGAGTTTATCTCGGTCCTCGATAAACAGGGCATACCTTTTGAAGTGTTTAAAGCGCAGCGTCAGCCGATATCAATTTATCATAACAGAACTGAAACACCGCTGTTTGCCGCAAGTATTGAGAGACATGCCTTAGGTAAAAAATAAAGGAAACAGAATCTGTAAAAATAGATAAAATGGAAACACAGGCTTATCAACGCGACGAAACAGCACTGCTGATCATCGACCCATACAACGACTTTTTGTCGGAAGGAGGAAAAATATGGCCGAAAGTAAAAGAGGTCGCACAGGCTAATAATTTATTGAACAATCTTCGGACCATAGTTAAATCGGTACGCCAGGCTGGCATTCAGGTGATAATTGTTCCGCATAAAAGGTGGGAACCTGCCGATTATCAGCATTGGAAGTATCCAAACCCAACGCAGGTAGCCATCATGGAGCGTCATTCATTTGCCGAGGGTACATGGGGCGGCGAATGGCATCCGGACTTTATTCCTCAAAAGCAAGATCTTATTGCTAAGGAACACTGGGGCCAAAGTGGTTTTGCCAATACCGACCTGGATATGCTGCTCAAACAACGTGGCATTTCCCATGTGATAGCCATCGGGTTACTGGCCAACACATGCGTGGAAAGCACCTGCCGTTTTGCGATGGAACTCGGTTATCACGTAACGCTGGTCAAGGATGCTACCGCAGCGTATACGCAGGAAATGATGCATGCCGCCCACGTACTTAACGGCCCAACCTATGCGCACGCTTTGCTGACGACCAGCGAGCTCATTGAAGCACTGCCAAAATAAAACTGATAAACCCCGATCTGTAAATTCCTGTGCAGTAATAAAGCTGCATGGGGATTTATTTCGTTGCAAACTTATCCGCGGCAGCATGAGTTTCAACCAGTCGATGCTGTTTCAACAACTTTAATTTTCAGAGTTTATTTTTTATTCAAATGCCGTGCAATGTACCGGCATTTGAAATTTGATTATGTACTAAACCGCCAAAAGCTCCTGCCGGTTAATAACTTTTGAATGACCAGCGGTATAGCTTCACCCTTGGCGCACCCGAGGCTGCTCCGAAGGACAGATTAATGCCTTGATTGAACGGAATCTTATTTTGCACATCGAAAGCACGTATATTAAAATCCTTCCGCTCCAAGATGATGACATCATCAAAAAATAACCTGTACGAACTCGTCTTTTTACTCAGATCAATATTTGACTGAATCACAATTTTATGCATTTTCCCGTCGAATATGTATATTTTGGGATCTATTGCGGTTAGAAAATTAAGCATTCCGTCATAAAAATTATAACTGGAACCGCCTGAAACAGACCACTCGAAACCTGCTGAAAGAAATTTCAAAGAAAGCCTGGAAGCCAAAATCGATGTCCGGGGATCAGGCCTTTCAGAAGCAAGGTATATAACGGTTTCAAAACCATTTGTCAACGGAACCGGTTTGGAAATCTCGGGATAAACAAATTCCTCACAAAGAAGATAATCCGGGCCGTACTTGTCTGCATTGATATTCAGGAATAAAAGACTTTTATCTTCGTTCGGGCCGAATTTGATATCAAAACTTCTGAGTGTGCTTTCATCCTGTAACTCTTTGGCGCGCTGCGCTATGGAGGCATCTCCGGTAGCAGCTACATCATTGATACAACCATCCAGAAACGGAAAGAACACGCCTGCATTTTTACAAATCTGCTCAGCAGTTAACCTTTGAGCGGCACTGATCACAAGAGGTGTGCGAGGGAAATTCCGGTCGGTATATGAGGTCGTATTTTTGCCTGCATCATAAACAAACAACGATTGGTCCTGACTGATCCGCCAGCTATCGGTAAAGGCTGGATACAGAGAATTGTAAGAACCATCGATAATCGAACTATTCCTTACCTGAACATCATTGTCAGCGTTGTTATTATAATCTCCAAAAATGCCAATCATTTTTCCCTGTCGCTGGCTGGCTGGTACAACGGAATAATCTATGACATCGTTACGATTAAAAACCTTAACGATATCTCCATTGGTATTGATAGTTAACTCCGCTGAATTTCCTGTGATGCTCCCGCCGTTTTTCAGGGTATTGTTGATAGCAGAGCCATACATATATTGCGTGCCGTTGATAAAGTATTTTGCAGGATAAAAACATAGCCGGTCATTGCCTGTATTGATCGCCACGCCGGTATTCCAGGATATACTGCCCGAAGCGTTACGGCTCCTCAATTCTTCTTGCCTGACCTGAACTTCAAAATTATCGACCGTTGATTTTACCGCGACAAACTCACCTACGCCATTAAAACTGTACGATTTGCCGTCGAATGTAACTATGTTAGGATCTCCGAAGCTTTTGCCTCCTACGTAATAATCCGTTGGCCGCGTAGATGAGGAGGGAACTTCGGGTAGCGGTGTTTGCAAGTATTTATTCAATGCTTCCAAAAGGTCGCTGAACAAATCTGTAATACATTCTATTCCATCTTTCTGATTAAGTAAACGCAGTAGTAAAGTAACCGGATTCCTTCTTTTTCTTATCGACTCCCACAATTCCTTTTTACATGAGTTGATTGTTGATATTTCCTCTATCCAATTATCCTCCGGTAAACATTCACCCTTAAATATTGCTTGAAGACCTCCCAGAGCCTCACCACAATTAGTTGCCGTGAAAAGTAGATCATTGGCGAAAAGTATAGCACCTATACCAGATAGGGTACTAAATCCAGTAATAGGTAGTGCAACAACGCCTAGAAAACATCCTATGCCATTAGAAGCTGTAATAAGTGAATTTAAAAAGGGAATACATTCACTATTCAAATCCATTTGTTCGGATAATCGTAAACCTTTCTTTAGATCAAATTGCCTCTTTGCTTCTTTAAATTTCAAAATAGCATCCCCGCACCAAACCCTAGTGCGACTTTCAATCAGTTTATTTTGGGTGTCGAAAATTTCAACATCTGTGGTGTTTGCTCTAAGGTCGTAATTTTTGAATTGCGCAGTTATGGTTGTATCGTTTCTTGAAATTGAAATGCTTTTAGGAAATAGATTTTCGTCCAGATCGAAATTCATTAGTAACTTATGTTGAGGAAGGTATGTTATAATTTGCTCAACATTTATGAGACCTCCCTCGGAATTCTTCTCACCATAAAAAAAGTTAATCTCTCTTTTGCTGGTATCCGTCACAATGACGCCGAGCTCGTCATCAAGACTTCTGTTTATGAAAAAAATGTGATAAGGATTTGCTTCGTTATTAGGCTTGGACAGATCAACCTCGTAAACCTGCTTACAACTATGGCTTATGATAAATACCAGTAAAAAAGAGAGGGCTGTTTTCAGTTTCATAAGATGAGCATTATTTTACTTATCAGAGGTTCGGTAGGACATAAGCCCAAAGCCAACGCGAAAACTAACGATGTGAAGCGGTTTGTTGGGCGGATAGGCGTAATCAAGCATTCGGAATGTTTTGGCCAGATAATGGTACCGTATCCCCGCATCTGCCGTGAACTTATTTCCGATATGAAATTCGTAACCAACTGTCCCTGATGCTCCCCAATACACTGTGCGCTGTACCCGATCGGGACCCGTTACAGACTCCCCTTCCTGCCCTGTCTGGCGTAGCCGAAGTCCGTTGATCTGAGCCTGGGGTGAAACATAAAAGTTTTTCGCAAAATATACCTTCGGACCAGCACTTACAAAAAGCCGGGACAAACCGACCGAATAAGTGTAGAGCGATTCTGTTTCGTTTTTCAAGCGATATTCGGACGCCCATTTGGTAAATCCGACTTCGGCGGCCAGTCCAAACGAACGGTTCAATCTTTTGGAATATGCTAAGGAGCCGCCAATAGCTCTTTTTAATCCCAGCCCTTCACGCTCGCTTGTCCACTGGGTACTTCCAATTTCAAGAATTTGAGACGCTTCTATCCCCAACGTGAGTGTTGCATTAGAAAAATCCGTTTCACCTGTTTTTCGTGGTATTACTGCAACCGCGGTTTCCTTGGGCTGAACTTCTTGTTTTTTCACGGGTTTTGATGCAACTGCTGGTGGACGTGAAATATTTTTTCCGGGATACAATGTTTTGTCCGGTATTGGCTTTGGCACCTGACTAGCTAAGGGAGCATTCGCTTTAACATTGTTTTGCTCCACTTTTTCAACCAGTTTCTGTTTAATGGTTCTGACACGCCGGGCATCATCGGTTACAACCACATACTTTATTTCTTCCCTGCTGCTTTCAATAATTTTGCATTCAATAATACGTCGGTCTTTGAGATAGATACGGTCCGGGCGTAAACCATTACTGGTTTTACGCCCGACCGCTGGAAATATGATTTCTCCATTTCCGTTATTAAATGACGTCCGTAACAGGAAGTCAGGTACTGGTAACAGCCTTGTCTCAATAATCTCCTTTTTTCCATTGCTATACCTGATTTGACTAATTTCTCGCCTCGGTATACGTATTGTTCTGGAGTTGACCGATGGAGATATATGGTAAATGATCTGGTTGCCCTGAAATTTTAACCCATATACTTTCAAAGTAGTTGCGTCGACTTTAACAACCGTAGCCTGCCTGAGTTTCTGAGCCAAACAGATATGCATTACAAAATTGAATGCGATGATCAACTTAATTATCTTCATGACACACAGAAATTGAAAAATTTGGAAATCAGTGCCTTACCAGAACCTGCCTATTTCTCAAATTTCACTTTCGCCTTCCAGATGTTGTAATTTTTTTCTGCGTTGGAACTGAAAAACAACATGTTGTTGTCCCCCCAGGTAGGGTCACTTTCGTCGGTTTCTCCCTGTGTGATCTGGATCAGATCTGTACCATCGGCTTTCATCACATAGATATGCTTGTTTTGTTTTTTAGGATTCTCCCGGTTGCTGGCAAAGGCGATATATTTACCATCCCGCGAAAATGATCCATCTCTGTTGTTGTATTCTCCGGTGGTCAACTGGGTTTTTTCCCCGGTTTTAATATCCATGGTAAATACCTGGAATGTTTTTCCAACCTTGATGTTGTAGATGATTTTATTATTATTTGTAGGATTAAGACTAATGTGAGCGCCTTCGGTAATAACCGAATAATTTCCGCCTTTCATATCCATGGAGCAAATCATCCGACTGTTGCTCATACGGGTGGTAAAAAGAATTTTTGAATTATCCTTTAAAACAACAGGCTCCGCATCGTCTTCTCCCATAGCGCCCGGCGAAATGTAGTTAAGCCCCACCCCGTTGATATCGGATCTTACAATCACGGATTTTTCCGGTTTTATGTAGCTAAAAATAACACCGGAATTGTTGGGTAGCCAGGTCGGATATGCGGCGTTATTAACCAACGGATTAGTAATGGGTTTACCAATCTCTTTCCGTACAATCCGGTAATTTTTGTTGGTCTTCATTTCAAGCTGTCCATTGGTCAGGCTCAAAGAATAGGATGCATCTATGGCGTTGTATAAAAGGAACTTGCCATCCGGACTGACCCGTGCAAAAAATTCCTGGGAAGCATCAGAAGTTTCGCGCGTCAGGTTTTCCGCATTGCCCGTTACACCCGGCACACTTGGGATTTGCGCCATCAACCGAGCTGAGAGCATGAATAATGTAACTATTAAAATACATTTCGTAAAAAATTTGGCAGGATTCATAAGAGTTGATTATTATTATTTGAATGATACGCTTATTGTTTTGTAAATTCCTCTGTAACAGGATCAGGATCATAGCCACTGCATACAGTGCTGGTCACCATCGTTAGTTTGTCGCCCGACAATTTCCCCGTGCCCTTAAGGCCACAGAAAGCAGCACCGGATGCAGCCGTATTAACCTCAAAAACCAGTGTGTTTCTGTCAGACATCGAGGCCAAAAGCGAAGTTGCCCGATCATTTTCGTAACCTTCATCACTATTGGGATTGGGCCAGTACCCGCGGTATATTTCTACAAAAACAGATTTTTCATCTTTTTTTATAATTTCCCAGGTAGTCTGGGTCCTGTAAGTACCGATGGTGATTATAGCCGTTTTCCATGTACCTACGACGCGGTCGGCAGAACCAGTATCCACGCCATCTTTGGAGCATGAAAACAGGATTACCAGGAAAAATAATAAACATTTTTTCATAAAACAGAGAGGTTAAGAGAGGATGGTTTTTTTTAACAAATTTCAATTTTAATTGCACCTGCTGCAACCCCGCAAATGAGGGTATTTTCAATTATTTTCTTTTGATATATTCCTCGTATTGAGTCATTTCCGACATCAGTGAGGCAGAAAAAGTACAATACAGATTCATTATTACCTGCAAGTTCTGTTCGCCTTCATCTTAACCTGTCCGTTTTTCTATGACAGCTTACAATTCGTATTCCGGTAGTTCCTCGAAGCCCGTTTCATCACGGTTCGGGCATTCAAAATATGGTCAAAAAAACAGCAAAAAACTAGCAGCATATTTTATCACAGTTGGACCAGATAGCCATTTTCTCCGGCAATTTTGACAAGATTTACAGAATTTCTAGCTCCAAATTTTTTAATAAGGCTGTCGCGATAATCCCTGACAGTATCATGCGCAAGATGCTGTTTCTCTGCGATCTGCTTACTGGTAAGGCCTTCTGAAATGTCGTTCAGAATGCTTCTTTCACGTTTTGTAAGCACAATTCCATCGGGGTTTTCTACAACCGGGATCCGCGACAGCAAGTGTTTTTGAATATACTCCTTGCGCTCGTACTCCACCTTTTTTATCGCCTCGCTTAGCTCCCATTTTTCTGTCCTTTTGGATAGATATCCCATAGCACCTTTTTTCCGGGCTTTCACAATAAAACTGGGTTCTTCGTGTGTAGAAAGAATGATTGAACGGACATCCATATTCTTTTCCCTGATAAAATCCAGAATGTCATATCCGGAAGGTTGGGAATAATCGTTTTTGTTAAGATTTGGCAAAATCAAATCGAGTAAAAGAATATCGATCTTTTGAAATTTCAATTGGTAGTATACCTCCTGGGCGGTGCCAGCGATCCCGACAACAAGGAAATCTTCGGTGCCCTTTAACAGATTGGCATAGGCCTCAGCCACAACCGGTTGGTCTTCTGCTATCAAAATTCTTATCGCTCCACGCATAGATACTAAAAAATTGAATATCAGTATTTTGTTATTCCTTGTACTTCCGACCTTTCAAAGTTGAAACTTTATAAGAAAAAAAACTTCCTAAAAATGGGGGTATTGCCGGATTGCCCCCAGGACCCCTTCGCGTTTCAAATACAAAATCCGAAAAGCCCAATAAATTATTGATCAGCCAGATAAAACCAATATCCAACGCCAGCAACCGTTCCGATCATGATTAGCCAGGTAATCATTCTGATGCCCCAACTCCCGATCTTTTCCATAAAATCAGAGATTTTAGTATTGGTAAATGGTAAAATCCCGAAGGCTATAATGGATATAAATCCGACTAAAAAGCTTTTAAACAGTATCCCGATACCAAATCCAGCGAATAGCCAGAAAACTATCCATTGCGTACCTTGGTCATGACTATTTCTATTCGGATCTACTTGATTCCCATGCTGGTCGTAATATTTTTCCATTTGTCAGAAGTTAGGTTTACCTATGCAATATCTGTAAATATTATACAGTTAAAGATCCATTGGATAAGTAATTCAAAATTTTGCCAGGAAGATTTATCAATCCGTTCGAACTCAAAAAACCGGCTAATGCAGATGGGCACCCGGCGCCAGCTGGTTTGCTTGCTCCGACGGTTTTAAGCAGAAATATGAACCTGTATCATTTTGGTTGTTAAAATTCCAAAAAAATATTGGTCAGCGTTTTAAAGGCAAAACCAAGCTTGCCCGATTGCAAATCGGGGCTAGTGTACAGTTAAGTAAAAAATGACGCTAGTGAAATGTCAGCCTGAGTAACTATTTCGTACTCAACAAGCTCGTTAAAAATGACATGATCTGGAAAAATGACATGATCTGGGTCACACAGCTTGTCGAAGTGCAGGCGACCAAATTTCACCATTGATAATCAACATTTTGAAAATCTGTCAATGGCAGTAACTATTTCGTGCTCAACAAGCTCGTTAAAAATGACATGATCTGGGTCACACTGAGCTTGCGGTCCGCCGCGCGGTCGAAGTGCAGGCGACCAAATTTCACCATTGATAATCAACATTTTGAAAATCTGTCAATGGCAGCTTTCGGACCGATGCGCCGGGCGGCCGGTGCGGTCGAAGGGTGTCTGGCGATGCTTCGACAAGCTCAGCATGACAAGGTCGACAAGCTCAGCATGACATGGTCGACAATCAGTATGACATTGAATACGTCAAAATAAGGATAACATAACAGTAGTTTGTAAAACGAGAAAATTCAGACAGCAGGTGTCAGGGATGCCGGTTCGCTTTCCCATTTCTTGTAGGCAGTAATACTCTGTCCGGTCATTTTTTTGAAAAAATGACTGAAATGTGCGGCATCTTCAAATCCAAGTTCGTAAGCGATCTCTTTTGAAGATTTGTCGGTATAAAACATTAACCTTTTAGCCTCGGTGATGAGTCTGTCGTGAATAATTTTCAGGGGAGCTTTATGATTACTTCTTGCAAAAAGATTAGATAATGTTTTCGGCGATTTATTCAATTCGTTTGCATAAAACTGTACGCCATGCTCTTCTTTGAATTTGGTCTCCACCAGCATATTGTATTGTCTGATCAGATCGAACCTGTTATCCGGAAGCTGATTGGTAAACTGCTCTTTTCCCAGACGTGTTGTAATGATGATCAGCCGTTTCAAAAGCATTTGCAGCATATCTGTTTGAATTGCATCTGTGGTTTTGAATTCTTCTATAAAGATATTTTTCAGCGTATCCAGTTTTCTCTGATGTTCCTGATCAAGTCTTATAAACAGGTTTCCAAAAGAACCAAAAAAGAGAAAGCCTACACATCCGACTTCCTTGTCGTGATCAATAATACAGTAAAAATCGCGGTTATACTGCCAGGCTATGACGTCGGATGAGTTTTCGAAAGAGAATGACTGGTTTGCAAACAAAGGGAGTATGCTTTGACTTGTAAATTCGTATTCGATGCCATCGATCAGTACCTGCTGGCTCGGACCCTGATTGACGCATAACGTGAAAACCTTTTCACTCTGCGTTCCGTTTTGCCGGAAAGACGGCTCATTTTGAATAAAAATAATCTCACCTCCTGTACGGGAATCGACGTGTGTCAGTTTCATTGTATTTAGCTTAAATCTTTATTTTACTTCCCTGGACATCTTTCTGCACGGTATCAGGAACTCCTGATAAATAATACGTAAAGATAAGACCGTATCCGTGTTTGTAAAAAGTACTAATTATGGATTCTATGGCATAAATTATCGTATTTGAAGAAAGGGAAGTTTTGACAACTTTATGGGAAAAATATACATTTTTTCAGGGCGGGAGTCTGTGCAACTTTGCATTGTCAATAACGACAAACAAAAAAATATTTTATACAATGAAAACGTTCGCAGTTCCTACAAGAGAAGAAGTTAGTCCATCTAACCAGGTTTTATTTGATAATCTGAAAAAAGGCATCGGCATGGTTCCGAACCTGTATGCAGCCATGGCCCTTTCTCAAAATGCACTGAGCAGCTACCTGAATTTATCAACAGCTAAAACGTCATTAAAAGCCAAAGAAAAAGAAATTGTTAATCTGGTAGTAAGCCAGGTCAATGCCTGTGATTACTGTAACAGCGCGCATACTGCTATCGGAAAAATGAACGGTTTCACTGATGAACAAATTTTAGAAATCCGTAAAGGCGGTGCCTCTTTCGATTCAAAATATGACGCGCTTGCAAAGTTTGCGAAAAACGCTGCCGAAAATAAAGGGCATGTGGATCAGGCAGTGACTGAAGCATTTTACGCAGCTGGTTATACAGACGAGAATCTGGTAGATGTACTGGTTGTGATTGCCGATAAAGTATTTACAAATTACCTTTATGCCATTACGCAGGTTCCGATCGACTTCCCGGTAGCCCCTGCCTTGAATTAAGCACCCAAATCCGGTTGCCAAATCCTGTTTTGAAACCCTGATTAGACAGCCTTTCAAAACAGGATTTTTTACTATTATAATTACAGGACTGAGGAAATTGGCACAAAGTAAAAAAAAATCAAAAGCATAGAGGCGGATCTGCAAAACCGGCCAGATCGCAATGATCCATATGATTTCCCGTTTTGTCCATCTGTTATAAATACAATTTACAATACTTTTACATCACCATAATTTATAAAAAACACGATTCGTATGAATACTGAAAAAATAGTGATCATTGCTCCTCAGCAACCAGAAGATGATCAACAGCCATTTGTAAATGAAGAATGCGGAGACAGCATGTGGGACGACGTACTCGAAGAGCTCGATAAAAAAACCGGAGAGGATACTTCCAAATAAAAAACGTGTGCGGAATGCGCATAAATAAATCTTATGGATTGTACGGAGAATAATCGACAAGGCGCGTGGAAAAGTTTTCGAGAGACTTTCCGAACGTAATTTTCTCAATATGGAAGTCCCAGAAACGGCCGGTGCCTCCGGTAAATGTATCAGCACTTTCTTCATTCAAATGAATATCAACTGTACCGGTTAGTTTCAAAGTCTCGCCATTGGAAAAATCGACAAATAAAAGTCCGGCTTTCGGATTTTCATGAAAATTACCCAGCGTATTAAACATCGAATTCCCCTGGTAATCAGGTATCCGTAAAATAGTTTTCCTGTCCCACGCGATAAATCCCGGTTTCCCTCCCCGGTGCGACACATCCAGATTTCCATCGCTGTCTGAACTTGCCACAAAAACGGTATCTGCCGAATCTATCCATTTTTGTAAATCCTTGCTCACAGGATTTACCGTATGATCTGCAACCGTTATTTCCCGCTTCTGGATATATTTCGGACAGTTCGGATATGCCTGATCAATTTCAATTTTCCATTGCTTTTCCTCTGCACTGATTTTGCCATTTACCCGAAACCTTCTTCGGGTTGTGAGATCAATGAACAGTAATCCGACAGAAACGTTCTGATGAATATTTTTCCAGAAAATATCCTCAGTATCAGAGGTTAGCAAATCAGGATTTAAAATCAAATGATGCATATCTGATACCGATAAAAAACCAGTATTACCGGAAAGTATGGAAGTCCAGAGATTTCCTCCGCTGTCTTCGCTGGCTGCCAGAAAAAACTTTTGGTTATCAATAAAATTAACAGCACCGCCAGCGATCGTGTCTCTAATGATAGCGCCATTCCGCATGGCAAAATATTCTTCACCCACACTTTGTTGAACATACAGTTCGCCCTCATGAAACACTGAACCAGTCATAAGAATCAAATTTAAATTCAAAAATAATATACGGTTATTTCTTTACAATATAATTTAAATTGAGAAATATATACAGCTAACAGATCCGCAGGGAGGCAATCCGAGAAATGTAAAATATAACGATCCACAATAAACGTCCCTATATTGATAGCAAGCCAAATTCTCGATTCTGCATCTTCACTGGCTAAGATTTTCAACCAAAGCAAGATTGTTAAAGTGTAAGCCTGAACATTCTCACAGGCAAACAGCTTAATGCTATTCTGCCAGGTCAATTTACAGGCGTTTTCAAACTGTGTCTAATTGCACCACCCCTGTGTAGATAATATTTCCTTTACTGATCGTTTTTGAACGGGTATGGGGAAACAAATTGCGATCTCCTTTTTTCCGGTTCAAGCTATTTCATTCACAGATATATACCATTTCTACCGATCTTGTTGGCACGAGCTTCCGGATATCAATTGACTATCTGGCACGATATTCTTTACCAGTTAGCAATATCAACAAACAACTATTTAATTTATGACAACTTCATCAAATGCAACTGGCGTAATCAATGATCTTATTGAAATTAATAACGACCGTGTAGCCGGTTTTGAAAAAGTAATAGAAGATATCAAGGACGAGAACACTGATCTTAAAGCATTATTTGCGGAATACGCTCAGCAGAGCCGTTTAAATGTGCAGCAGCTGTCGGCCATTGTAGGATCAGCACCGCATCTGGAAGATGACAATAGTGTAAGCGGCGCTTTACACCGTGTTTGGATTGACGTGAAATCGCTTTTTGGCGGAAGCGACCGGGCAAGTATTCTGTCAGAAGCTGAACGCGGTGAAGATGCTATCAAAAAAGCTTATCAGGATGCGCTAGGCAGCACGGAACTAACTGCCGATGCTTTGGAACTCGTAAGAAATCAGGCGCAACATATTAATGCAGCGCACGATAGAATTAAAGCACTTCGCGATTCGGCAAAGGCTTAGTCCAGAAAAAATATCTCAAAAAAGCTGCCCTGAAAGGGGTGGCTTTTTTATTTTTGAATCAAAATGAAGAGACCAAATGTGAGCCAACATTAAAAATTCGTTATGGAGCATATATACCTGGCGGCTGAATCATCAGTCCCGAAGCCGTTGATTGCAACGCTTGCCATTGTCCCGTCTGCTCAAAATTATTTTGACCAGCTACGCAAAGAACATTTTCCGCCCAAAATTAACTATATCGATGCGCATCTCACTCTTTTTCACGCTCTGCCCGACAAATCATGGATTATAGAAGATCTCCATAAGCTTTCAACAGAGCAGCAGCAGTTTGATGCAGTAGCCCAAAGCATCATGTCTCTTGGCAATGGCACTGCATTCAAAATTATTTCTCCTGAGCTGCCATTACTTTATCAAAAACTTCAAAAAAGCTGGTTTGATCATCTATCGAATCAGGACAGGCAAAAAAGAAACTTTCATATCACAATCCAAAATAAGGTGGAATCTGAGACAGCCAAAAAACTGCAGGCGGATTTGGCAAAGCGTTTTTGCCCCTTCAGCTTTACAATTCTTGGCATCCAGCTGTGGCGTTATCACTACGGTCCGTGGGAATATCTGACAACGTTTGATTTTAATAACATTCCTGCGATCGGAACATCGGTAAATAAATGCTGATATTATTCTCCATTAATAACTTCTTCGATTAAAATAAATCGGTTATGTCAATAGAAAATGCAAAGGCGCCTTTATTCTCTCCGATTTGCTTTATCAGATTAAAAGAATATCCGGCGTAGATGTCAAAATTGATAAGACTGAGACGTATGCCAGGCCCTAATCCGTATAGGAAATTCTTGGTACGGCCGCTGCCTGTTATATGGAGCTTCGCTGCATCGAACATAAGCACGGGGCTCACTGAAACTATATTTATTTCTTTGAATAATTCTTCCAGAGCGCGTTCTACGTACAATATGGTTGGCCTGGTCAGCTTCTCGGCTTTGGGTGTATAAATTTTCCGGATTTCCTGCCGCAGTTTCTTTTGCACACTCGTTAGCTGGTCCGAGAGCAGATCAAGCTGTTTCCATTCCCCTGTCAGGCCATTTTGATTATAATATCTTTTTAGACTGGCGATTCCACTGGTCATCCCTGTAAAATAGGCTGGAATGGCATTACCATAACCTAGAACCATGGATTCGATATCGTATTGGATCCCATTGTCAAAGTCCGCAGAATCTGCCGGGGGAGGTAAAAGCGACGTAATCCTTTCCCCATATCCCAGTATCTGATTCAATGTCTGCAACTGCCAGCGCAATGAAGCTGCCGTTTTATCCCGACCCAGCGAGTCTGATTGGGCTGTTTCTCTCCCGATCGCTGTTATTTGAGGTTGTATCAATGTTATTACAGACTTAATAACCTGCACAACATTGACCTTTGTTGTATCAGCCAAAATGGCTGCCAGGTGCTGAATATCAGCAATATTATAATTTCGAAAACGATCCTGATCATCTGCTGATCCGCTGGTATCGGCTTCCGATTCAGTGAGAGCAAGACGACTGCTGCGCACGCCGGTTCCCAGCCCAAAAATGACGGTTTGGTCGCGGCTGATCTCCCCGGGAATTAATTTTTTATTCCAAACCGGCCGGGAGAGCGTCATACTCGCCGAACTGTACCTGTCACCGCCAATAGGCAAGCCGTAAGCCGAGCCATTCAAACGGTTTTGGGAAATACTCCTGATAAAGGGTCCGTTACTGATACGCCACGAATCTCCCTGTATGAATTCCCTCACGACATTTCCTCCATAAAACCGCTCCCCTACAGGAATGTTGCCACTAACAGATCTGAGCTTACCTGCCGAGAAAAGCAAATCAAGCTGTAACGGCCTGTGATCGGTGATCAGGAAGCGACCGCGATATGCAGCGTCAAAGAGGTTTCTCAAATAATTAACTTCCAGATCCCGACCCGTATTGCCAAGTTGCAGCCCGTAAGACGCTTTGATCATATGCCTCTTCCAGGTAGACACGCCGCCTATATAGAGTTTGCCGGCACCATAACCAGATCTCGCAATAAAGGCATCCGGCAGATCTGCCTGCGCCACGTTGCTCCTTCTCCGCCCCCCTTCAAGGGCCACTCCATACCGAAACAAAATATTACCACCGGCAGAAAACGGTTTGGTTGAACCTGAAAATTGTCCTGCCAAAGTCGATTCTTCAAGCCGCAGAGTTCCGGCAGGTAAGCTTGAATAGCTGTACCCCAATCTCCATTCCGCGTGGTCCATAAAGAATTTCCTGCCGGAATGATACGCTCCCGCCAACGATCCGTCGACAATAATCCCGGGAAAAGAGAAATCGGCGTCCAAATTAAAATTTTTTACAAGCTTGCTTGGTAACGACTTTTTCATTCTTCCTCCAAGCCATAAACCTCTGGAACCGTTGTATCCGAGATACGGAATAAGCTGAAAAGAACTTTCGGTCATGGAAACGCTGGCTTTCTTTTTGTTGAGATAAATAGCCGGCAGCTCGAAGGAAGTCTTGCTGAATGATGGGGTTGCAAAGGGAAGTCCTAAAACAGTGTATTCAACTTCAAGTCTGGAACTGTCATCGGTGCAATTCACAATATGTGGCAAAACGATCAGCACGCCCGCGCCCGAAGACAAAAGAGCGTGGCTCAGTTCCTGATTAATCTGGTTTTGGAGATTAAAATATCCTGTCGCATTAAAAGGATGATTCACTTCAATAGACGCTTCGCCGCGACGCTTGATAGCTTGCTGTGCGCTTGTCAGGGTTATATCTCCCAATTTCACAGGAAAGAGCAGAAAGTTAGCTTTGATCCGGACATTTGAAACTGTATATCCCGCATAATCAGCGGCATTTTTAGTGCAAACCCGGCTTTCACCTGCAGTTATCTGCCCAAAAACAGGATTTTGCAAAACCAAGCCCAGCGCGAAAACTGCTGTAATCCATGCTGGTTTAACCCGAACTGTATAATTGCTCATTTTTAGTCGTCGTAGATCATCGATTCAATTGCCCTCAGCGCATGGTTAGGATGGCAATACCGGCCTGTTATTGATAATCTGGCTAGCGGCTTCCCGCGCAGCCTCATCACTGGAAGGAGCTCCTCCGGTGGGCGGAAGGCCCGCCACTACATTTGTCAATGGTCCTTTCAAATACGCAAGCTGTGCATTATTCATGCCTCTAGCAATCATCCTTTCCGCCTTCGGACTGTCGGTATCCCCTACCGTAACTCGCAGGCTTACCCTTTCCTGGAAAGGATCCGTTACGGCTTCCCTGTCCCTGAAAACAAATACCAAAACATAGATGGGTTTTTCAGCTTCACAACCTTTGTTGATGCTAAAAGAAAACTGGCGTTTATTGTCTGTCGCAAGAACGGCCAGCGTGATCGAAAATGGAATACAAGCCATATATAATTGATTTTAAGTGATTCTTTTACAAATCCTTACCCGGCATTTACCTTAAACTGATAATAAAGTTTCTTTTTACCTGGCCCTTCCGAAAATGATTCCCTGAATTCTGTATTTTCCGTCGCTGTCATTAATTGCTCACGTACAGCCTGAATTTTATCCCGGAGTGGTTGCTTGTCTACTGTACGGTCTATTGACAAACCTTCGTCATTCATAATAATCAGCCGGCCTTTCGTGCGCACGAGCAGATCGGTAATAAGATCGCGGTTAGGCATCGTATTTGTCCATCCCGGGCTAATGACGTTATAATCCAGCGTAGCCATAGCCACCAGCTCTGGACTGGTCATCATTTCCACGCCAAGACGCCTGGCAGAACCGTTATGGCTCAAATGATGGGCTACCTTGTAAAATACTGTTCTGCTAAGCAGACCTCTGGTTTCCAGCGGTTTATTATCACTATAAGGATCCTTCGTCTGCCAGTTTATACTGTGCCAGCTCTTCCAGCTGCCATATTCAGCATCCCCGGGAAAAAGCATTACCCGTCCGCTATCAGGAAATTCGATTGCCAGTGCAACACTCAGGTTGTTGGTAGCACTGTTCATGCGAAGTGCCAGCGAACCGGCACTATTAAGCCAGTCATGATCGATCATACGCCAGGGTTCACTTGCATAAGCCTGCATGGTTTCATCAGCCAAATAACTTTCGTCGAAGGGCAATATCGAAGACAATGGCTGCGGGTCGGTCAGATTCAGCAGCGCCGCTGCAAAACTGTCATTATCTGTTCCTTTATTATTCTGGCTGTGACTGAAAGTTTCACCTGGCTCGTCAGCAGGCGCTCCCTCTGCCTTAATCAAATCAATAGAAGTGGGCGGGCCAAGCACGTAAAACTTTATTCCTTCCGCTCCTTGCTGATTGCTGATGATCTGGCCGGGATGCAGATAGGAAATATTATTTTGGGCAATTTCTTTTTTTACCACTTCCATTCCTGCCAATCCACCGACGTACGCACCTTCCCGCGCGGAAAAATGAAGCTGAGCAAACCGGTCAACTGCAAATGCAAAATCAGGCTGAAATCCTAAGACCGTGTTTTCTCCTGCTGTTTCCGCATCAGCCATAAGCGCATTTAACCTGTCGGCCGCGACATTCAATGCTTTTTTTCTCTGACCATACTCCTCTTTCCAATGTTTCAACTGATCACCCAGCGGATCATTGGCAGAAGCCGGCGCATCATTTTCTGTCCAGCCCATCCAGATCTTCTTTACGACAAAGTCCGTTGTAAAAAGTTCTTTGCATGTTTTAAATACAGATACATGGTCCAGGTGTTCGTGCGTAACCACCAGCAAATCAATGGTAGCCGGTCCCGTACTTCTGCCCTCCCGCACATATTCTTTAAGGTTTTTTATATAAGGCTCCAAACGATCCCCGCTTCCCGTCCAGGTACCGCAGTCTATCATCATCGTGAATGTGTTATCCTCACCCTTGAACATTTTAATGATAAAACAATCGCCTGTTCCCATCCGGTACATTCTTACCTCTGCATGCGTAACCTTGTCCATAATTTTTGATGCTAGTGATGATGTAAGAATGCAAAAGGTTCCTGTGCGCCATTGCTCAGGCCGCTGCCAAAATAATGGCTATAATCTGAAACGCACATCATGCTCTCGTCCTTTTCATATTTGTCCTGCTGTTCTATCCTCTTCTTATCCAGGCTTCTGCCTTTCGGTGTCGTTTTGGCAGTGTCAAGTAAAGGACGGCTGATCACGTACCGTAATCTGAGTGTATTCAAGTCAAAAATCAGGGTACAGCCTCCCATAAGGGTAGATGCCTCAGCTTTTTCGGCCCGCGTTTTTGCCGCTTTTTGAAATTCTCCGTTTTTAACAATCACCTTCGCCTGTTGCAGAAGTGATACAACAATGTAATGAATTTGCCCTCCCTGCGGCCCTACACGTGATACCAGCCGGAGGTTATGCACCAGAATCGCCGGGTAATTCTTGTGACTGCCCGACGCATTGATCCCGAAATCCTTCCAGTCCTGGTTTAATACCAGACCGGTTGCATTTTCAAATTCAGTCTCATTGTCAAACTGTTTCACAATACGTTCATGCAAGCCTGGCCGCGTATCCGTTCCGACAATATATTGCTGGGTGATCGTATAAATTTCCTCCCTGCTTTTTTTGTCCATAATATCATTCCGAAACGCTCTCAGGAACTCACCGATTACCAGAAACAATCCTTCCAGTTTTGAGCCAAAAGATGGATTCTTTTTAAACTGAAGACTTTCAATACTTAGCGTCCTGATGTTTTTGGGATAAATACCGCGACGCCGGAATGCATCAATGAATGCCGTCCGATAACTGCGGGAATCGTCATTTACCAACTCTACATCCGCTGTAATCACGGCCCTGAGGTAATCCCCGAAATTGATATCGACCGGCGGACAGTAGTCGAGCGCGCGTATGCACATCTGCAATACGTGATCAGCGGATTTCGCAGCCTCATCGGCGAGGCGGTTAACCAGATCCTGCTGCAATTCTCCGGCAGTCAAAATACCAGTCCCATTTGACGCAATACGGATTAGATCAGCAACGCGGCTTTTATAGATATTGATAAAAGCTTCAAAAACCGCCGCCACCAGTATACTGCCACGCGCATGAGGCTCCATGACCGTACGGTAATCGTTTGGATTTGGCTCCTTAGGTTTCCACTGTTTCGTTTTTTCATCAATTTCTCCGATGGCGTCACGGAGACTGCCGTATTTACCAATTGCAGAACCAAACTGCTGAGCCAACTGACCCAGCAGATTTTGCGCTGCCAGATCACCTCGTGTTTTCCGAATCTGGCTTTTCAATACTTCCGGAAATGTAAAATGCTGGAAAAGAGCAACAATATCTGCAAACGCCTCATGAAACGATAACACGTCCGGATTGGTCGGGCGGTTGAAATCGGGGTAAATCCCATCCAGGATTGCGTGTGTGGTTTCATGTGCGATAATATCGTGGCTAAGGCATGTAAACACCAAAGACGCGGGCATCTGAATACTTTCGTCGGCCGGGGATGACGAGAAATAGCCAAAAAGCAGCGCGCGCTTGTATGGGCTGTAATAGGCATTCGCTTCACGTAACGCATGTGGATATATGCGCAGACGGGGAACATTCTTTTTGGTACCATTGTCCCAGGTATCCGCCCAAAGGATTTTTCGTCCCAATGCCCTTTCAAAATTGCTGATCGTTGTCATAGCAACGGCGTACACCATTTGCTGATGAAATTGAGGATTACCCTCGCTGGGATCCAGTCCATCCTGCGCCAGAATATAGGCGTCGTTCAAATCGACGGGCTTATAGGACTTACCTACGGTTGGGTCATAATCAATGACTTCCAGATACTCTCCAATCGGCCCGGCTTGCAACCCCTGATTATTATTGTTGCCATCGGCCTGATCTTCCCATGGAATTTTATAAACAATTGTACTGATAGGTACCATGTCCAACTGAAGAGATAAAGCAGGATCAAATGCATATCCTCTAAGCTTTCGAAAGGGTGGTTTAGCGTCGCGCACCATGGATTTTGGAAGATTTAAACCGGCATTGAAAAATTTATTAAAAGTATTTCAATCTTATGTGCGACTTGCGACAATTATCACTTTTGTATTAAATAACGCAAATCAATTACTGCATCTCCATGTTACCTTTCATTTTTAAGGAAAACTGACGAATCGTAATATGTTTAGAACAAATTTTCTTTCGACCGCATATTGCTAAAAATAAAGTCTCCTTACTGAATTAAAAAAACCTGAATATTAGTATTTCCACTTAAAACGGATCCGCAATATCAGCCCAAGCTGATGCCGGAAAGTTTCCACCAATTTAATAATTAGTCCGGCGTCATTTTGAAAAAATTATTAAACGGTGTTTTCAAATCAGAGAAAAATTGAGCGGAAAATTCTAATGAAAGACTAGCCGGTTGTTTGCATTTCTATCTCCCACAGGATTAGAAAATCGGGCAAAAAACAAGCCACTACCAGCTGATGTTACCAAAAAAATACCGGAAGCCTTGGGTTATAAGTTTTTATGTCTTTCTCCCCACAATTCGAGCTGTTTGATAATAGGGCCTAATTCTTGTCCGATCGGGGTCAGCTCGTATTCTACCCTTGGCGGCACCTCCGCGTAAACTGTGCGTTTCACAATATTATTTGCTTCCAATTTTCGCAGTTGCAGTGTTAACATCCTTTCGGTTATGTTTGGTAAATGTCTTTTCAATTCTCCAAATCTGAGTTTTCCGTTTACCAGCCAGGAACAGATTACGAGAGACCATTGCCCGCCAATAATGTTGGATGCATATACTTCCGGACACTCATCTGCCAATGCTGTCTTGTTGGCAAAATTGGTTGACGTTTCTTTAATTTTCGACATTACTTACATTTTTTATAGTACCTCACAATTGGTTGCTAACGTACAAAATTTATGTAACCTACCTTAATTTTGCATCAAATAATTTATAAGTTTTATAAAATGAAAACATTGGTAATCGTTGTTCATCCCGATATTAAAAGTTCGGTTGTTAACAAAAGGTGGATCGAAGAGTTAAATAAATTTCCTGATAAATATGTCGTGCACCAGTTACACGAAAGGTATCCTGATGAGAAAATTAATGTGCCTGCGGAACAAAAACTGGTTGAACAATATGATAAGATAGTATTTCAGTTTCCTTATTACTGGTTCAATAGTCCTGCGTTTTTCAAGAAATGGATGGACGAAGTTTTAACGCACGGCTGGGCCTATGGCAGTAAAAGCGGTTATAAGGTTTCGGGTAAGAAAATTGCCCTGGCTATTTCACTGGGCGTAGACGAACATGAACTCGGTCCGTCGGGGACATACAAATATCCCCTGGAGGAGCTGGTCCGCCCATTTGAGCTTTCCTTTGAATATGTCAGAGCCGATTACAAACCACTATTTGCTTACTACGGGATTGAATACAATTCCTCAGCTGAATGGATCGAAAAAAGTGTTCCTTTATACATGGATTTCTTAAACGATTTGTAAAAGATTGCTTAATCTTTCGGATCGATACCAGCCGGATCAAAAGCGATAGCTACCGGGGCCGGTAAATCAGATAATCACCAATTTTTCCGTCAAGCTGGTAATTTTTTTCGATCGAAGATACCACTGCCGGACTGTAACGTGCTGCGCTTTCAAGTGGATTTGTTACAATTAAACTGAAATAGTGGCTGTCAAAAAGATGCAGATAAGGATTTTCATTCCAACCGCCTGCCAGCGTCAAAAAGCTTAGCGTTGCAGGTTCAGCCTCTATTTTATGGCCTGCTTTGGTGATGATCAGCATGTTGTCGGATAAAACTGGCCCTGGCGTCGCTTGAATCAACCGAACAAGCTGCGTCTCCTGTTTCATGGGTCCATCGAAGTTCTCTGTGACTGTGGAAATAATCCACCGGCTCGGAAGAAACAATAATATCAGCAAGGATAATAAGGCAAATGAGTAACCCGCCTTATGGCGTGTGTTTGTGCGCCAGGTAGCCAGCAAACGAAATAAAAAGAGTCCCGCCAACAAACACAGGGAAACATCCCAGGCCAGAAAGAAATTGTAAATGGATCCCATCTTCCCGATCGATATGGCAAGCAAACCGGCAAAACCGGCGTTTAGACTGCCAATCAGAATCGTTCGCGTGTAAAACTGGTTGGATCTAAAAGAAATAAAACGCTTAAATCCAGTGCGGCGGATACTTTTTGCATTCCACAGGGCAATCAAAGCGGCTGCGGATAGCAATAATTTCAACGTCATATTCAGTCGAAAATGACTGGAAAACTGACCAGATACTACGTCCCAGGAAAAAGGGTTCAGGTTGTAACTTAGTATGTTTTTCAAAAATCCTCCATCAGTTAACCAGTTACAAAACACAAGTCCGGATACGCCGAGCAAAAGGGCGAAACCATATATGCGGATTGTCGTTTTGGGATAAGCAAACAGACCAAAAATGACACAGGCAACAGGAGCACTGAGTAAAGTTTGCTTGGCGAAAGCAGCCAGAACAAACAGAAAAGCAGCAAAATATTGTCCGGATTCGCGTTTGCCAGCAAGGATATAAGCCGCAAGACCGCCATACATCAACATCATCCCGAGCATATCCACCCGCATCAGGCTTGCCCACCCTATCACGCTTCCGGTGGAAAATACCAGCGCAGCTCCCAAAGTACCGCTCGCCAGGCGCCACAAACGGGGAAAAGAACCTGGAATACTTTTGAAAATCAGCAGTGCGATAATCATAGCCAGCCCATAGGTACTTACCAGAGAAACACTCCGGCCGGCGAGTAATAAATCACCTGTACCGATACTGACAATTTTCGAGAAAATCAGATATAATGGCGGATACGGAAATATAACATAGGGCAAACCGTCGAGAGGCTTGTAAGCAATGGCCAGATTGGTAATTTGCTGCGACATCCACATGGTGTGCCCTTCGCCGTAATCCCGCATCACTTCTACGCGCATCAGCCGGATCTGAACTGCCAGAAACAGCAGACCTATCAGTAATGAGACACCTATCAGGCAAATAAAAATAATCCGCATGTGAAAATTTAAAGTGTACTTTTTCATCGTTGGAGAATCTTTTCTGCGAGCATTCTTGCTCTGCTAATAGCCTGATCCATATCATAATAACGATATTCTCCCAAACGTCCGCAAATAAGGGTGTTAGGTTCTTGTTCTGCCAGTTTTACATATTGTTTAAACAAGGCACGGTTATACGAGTCTGGAAAAGGATACTCGTAATGATCCGGCCAAGTAGGCGTTATCGTCTCTTCTGTGGTGAGCAAGGTCCCCGAAATCTGTTCTGCCATTTGTGAGGGAAGCATATGTTTCCATTCCAATGTACGAATGTGAGGCCCGTTGTGCATCTGTGGATTATTGATCTGAGGACAGGGATGTGCGTAGTCGGTATCTGGCAAATACCGATGCGTACGCAATTGTCCACGGTATTGCAGCTTTCCCAGATTGAATCCGAAAAATTCATCAATGGCTCCGGTAAATACCAGCAGACGGCGCGCCTGAAATGCTTCCCGGTTTTTTAGGTAATCAACATGAAGCGTGGTCGGAATCCCGTCAAGCATATTGGCCATCCAGGCAGCATAACCATCGGTCGGAAGGCCCTGATATTTGTGTCGGCTAAACCGGGGATCATCATCCGATCGGACATCAAAACGCTTTGCCAGGTCGGCCGACAGCTTGCTGGCTGCTACACCCCACTGTTTTTCACTATATCCCTTTACAAATTTTTCGTAGACCGCTTGCGGCATCATGGCCAGCGAAGCCTCCTCGAAATTTCGCGGGACACCCGTATATGCCGGCTTCCATGACACACCGGCAACCTTTCGAATATACGCTTCGTCGACAGGCCATTGCTCGTAAGCGTCGTCCACCCAGGATTTGACCTGTGCTTCAAATTGATAAAATGAGCCAAACCGGTTCACATAAGACCAGAGCTCATCAGAATTGGTCCGAAAATAATGCGGGCCGTAGGTGTGCATACGTATACCACTCGGGTGTACCTGGTCATGAACATTTCCGCCCCCGTGCGGCCGCCGGTCAATTACCATAACTTCCCGGTTATTGTCGGCCAGATGCCTGGCTATGGTTGTCCCGGTGAGTCCGGAGCCAACAATCAGATAATCAACTTTCATTGGATACTTCTTTCCTGGTTGGTCAACATCGTTTGGATATCGCGATACAATTCGATCGCTTTTCTACCGAAAAGCGGCAGTTTTACGCTGGGTTCTCCGCCATATCGCTCCCTGAAACCAATGGGGACATAGGCGTGTGAAACGGACTTATAACGCCTCAGCAGAACTGCAAGCGCCACATTGGCCAGGTGAAAGTCGTCAGGAATTTGAAGAATCACATTTTGAATTGTCTCGGTCTGCATGAGCCGGTAAGGAACATTGGCGTCGGGACAATCCACCTTAAAAGCAAGAAGCAACATCAACCGGAGCGTTCTGGTGACGACGATACGTTTCCAGCCATCATCCCGGCTCGTTCTGATACCCGAAATCACCAATGCCTGGTTGCGCACCTGCCAGAAAGCAGGAAAATACCGCGGATCACATTGCCAGTCGGAATCAATCTGAAAAACAAAACGGGCGCCCAACTGTCCGGCACGGTGATATCCTTCCAGACAGGTTTGTCCATGTCCACGATTCGGACGGGTTATTACGATGAGGTGCGGTCCTATTTGTGACTGAAGCTGATATAAAATTGCCAAAGAGTTGTCGCGGGATCCGTCGTCGATGGCCAGTATGACAAAGTTCTGACACGATTCTTCTAAAACTGGCACCCATTCCCAGATTACTTTCTGAATAGAATCCTGCTCATTGTAAACCGGAATTACTACCGCGAGTTCAGGCGGGGTCTGCTGGGAAGTATCAGGATTTAAATTAAAATTCATTAAAGAGTCTTTCTATTTTGAGGGTAACCGGTAAAATATTAAATAGTATATTTTCTAAAAATGACCGTTTTTATCATGAAACACCTTGTTCGATGATATTCAGGATTATTTCAAATGTCGAGGTAATTGTTGATTGAACAATTCTCAAATTATCTAACGGTAACTATTATGTAATTTACGGTGACCAAGCCTCTCTGGTTGTACGCAATGCTACAAAAGTACAAGAAGACCTACCTTACCGTTAAATAAATTCTTCCTGGAAAAATTTACCATCTTTGTTGAAAATGCGAGTTATAGGCTAGCTTTGACCTTTTAAAAAAGTATAAAGCAGTTACATGACAAGCGATCTGCATAACAGTATTTTATTGAAATAATCCTATAAAATGAATTTTAACACAGACCGTTATTCGCAAGGACCAAAGGAGTATACTAAAAATTTGGGTTGGCTTTTGACGATCTGCTTTATAGGAATGACTTTTATCCCGAGATCATTTGATAACGTGTTGTTTATGGACGGACTGGCTTATGCTGCAATTTCCAGAAACATGGCTTTGGGACAGGGCACGTTTTGGGAGCCACATTTTGCTGATTCATTTTGGCTTCCTTTTAATAATTGTTCCTTTTTCTGCGAACACCCGCCATGGATGTTTGGACTGGAATCTCTGTTATTCAGGATCTTGGGAGACACGACGGCTGTCGAAAACATCTATAATACCATCATTCTTCTGGCTAGTATGTGGCTGATTTTCAGCATTTGGCAAAAAATGTTTGAACACAACAGTCAGGTCAGAGCTCAGGCGTGGCTTCCAATTTTACTATGGTACGGCCTCAGAATTGTCTGGTGGAGCATGCCTAACAACCTGCTGGATACCACAATGGCTGTCTTTTGTTTATGCTCTTGTTATTTCCAACTGATCGCAATTACGGGTAAAAAATTCAAGCCCGTGTACTGGCTTTTTTCCGCGGTGATGGTCTTTTTTGCGTGCATGACAAAAGGGCCCGTTGGAATATTTCCTCTTGCGTTTCCGGCAATCTATTCTTTGGTTTATGGAAAAGGCTATTTTAAAACCGCTATTTATGGCACGCTAACTGTACTTACCGCATTTTTATCGTTGATGGTTTTAATACTCCAATACCCGCCAGCCAATTATTTTCTCAATAATTATTTTCAGGGACAAGTCATGGCGGCACTCATGCAGAAAAGGGAAAAGGTCAGCAATGACTGGACCGCCCATTTTCACCTTCTCAGACTTTTGCTGATTAACATTATTCCGCATCTTCTCATGCTACTGGGAATTTCTGGCGCAAATTTCTATTATAAACTCGGGCAGAAAATTTCCTTGCAGACGAAAAAAGTATGCCTTCTGACATGCTTACTGACGACCTCAGTCGTGCTTCCGATGCTGACCAGCGTAAAGCAAGGGGATCATTATCTGATGCCTGCTCTCCCTTTCGTCGGACTGTTTTTTGCGGCATGTTCAATAGAATTACTTTTGCCAATAACTTCAAAGTTTACATTTGCAACGCGCATATCATTTTCAATTTTGTCTTTGATATTTGTGATCTCGATGACATACAAACTTGTAAATCCGGAAACGGATCATATGTTTGACATCTCAAAAAGGCTTTCTGAATACGTAATGCCCAATTCGAAAATTTATCTGCCCCATAAAATCTCGAACTATCCCGAAATCCACACTTCCTTTCAGAGGTATAGCCGGCTATCAATCGCCTATAATCCAAAGGATGCGAAGTACTTGTTTTTTGATGATTCAAATGATATAATGCTGGACTCCATAAAACATACCAGTGCATATCAGATCATTGACCTGGGAGTCAATGCCACGCTTGCTATTCACAACGACTAGTGTTATGTTATCCTTATTTTGACGGATTCAATGTAATGCTGAGCTTGTCGACCTTGTCATGCAGAGCTTTCGGACCGCCGATGCGGTCGAAGCATCGCCAGCCCCCCCTTCGACGGCACCGGCCGTCCGGCGCATCGGCGGCTCGAAAGCTCAGGCTGACATTTCACTAGCGTCATTTTTCACTTAACTGCTTGTATCTGCCTGATATTCAAATAACAAGAAATATCCACTGCACCTAATTTTCATTTAAAAACTGAAATAAGGTGCAATCTCCACAAATATTGGCCTCCACACTTGTCCTGGCATAAATTGCCAAAATCAACTTTTAGAAGCCAGGAAGAACTTCTTCATCAGTGCCCGGACATTATCCTTGACAGTTTATCGAACCTTTATTTTTTGATCATGAGATAGTTATGTGACTATTACAGATCGAAGCCGTCCCAAAACAGAATTTATGCCAGCAGAAGTCACCGGCAAAAAATGCGATCGTAACCTGTCATAGTCTCTAACATTCATTCTTTTCTTTCAACCTCTAACTAATGTAGTATGGAAAACGCTATGAAAGTATTTTTGATTCTTCTTTTTACCCTCTTATCGCTGAGAGGCTACACGCAATCTCCCACTGACCTGATTTCAAACGTTAATCTGCCCGACGACGTGCCTAATACGTACACCAATTCGTCCTCTGGCACCGCTACATTCACAGCCGCGTCTCAGGTTGCCGCTGCCTTTAACTATGGCCGGCGCCAGGAAGAGATACAACTTGGTTTACCTGTCAATTCATTGGGTGATCTGAGCTTACCTGCTGGTTTTTCGACTGCTACACAGCGGGAGCAATCACTCTATCTGATTAACCAGGAACGCATTGCCCGCGCAGGTCAGAATTACCCTGGAAGTCCTTCCGTTCTTGGCATTCCGCTTACCGGGCTGGAAACAAACCTAACCGGATTGGCTCAGGGGCATGCAGAAGACATGGTCAACAATGGGTTTTTCGGACACATCGGCTCTAACGGAGACGACCCTTTTGAGCGCATCGCGGGTAGCCCGGCTTACCCGATATCCTGCCGAAACACAACATTTGGTTATTCTGAAAATATTTACAGAAGCTGTTCATTTTCCTCGGTTCCCCCGGCTACTGGCGCTTTACCCCCGGCAGCTCCATTTCTGGCTGCACAGGCAATTTATTCGTGGCTCTATCGGGATGCCGGCTCCTTATGGGGACACAGAAGGGCGATTTTGATCCAGAATACCGATCAATATCTATCCGGAGCAACGGGTTACGGCAATGATTATGGACAGGCTTCTTCCGAAGGCTTTCTTGGAATAGGAACTTATAGCGTGGTTAATTATGCTTCTTGTGTAGCACCGGCGGGGTTTTACAATACAGGAGGGTACGTCGTTGTGATGAATGTCGTCGATCCGGTTAATGATGCCAGTTGTCCTTATGACCTGGAAGAGTCACCACTCCCTGTTGAGCTTATTTCATTTTCCGTATCGAAGGAACAAAGTACTGCTATTGTTCAATGGATTACCTCCGAAGAAACCAACAGCGCAAGTTTTGAGATACAGCATAGCTTTAATGCAAAAAATTGGGCTCCTATCGGTTCAGTGGCTGCCAGCGGTGACAGCAAGACTGAAAGAGCATACACATTCCATCATCAGATACCGGCAAAAGGGGATAACCTATACCGGCTCAAAATGATTGATCGGGATGGTACCTTTGCTTACAGCCGTATCCGGAGTTTAAAATCGGAAGGCGCCTTAGAAACAGAGATTACCGTATATCCTAATCCGGCAAGTAATACCTTGTTTGTCCGGAACCCTGGTATGGTGTCCGGATTGACAATCCTGAATATTAACGGACAAGTGGTTCTCCAATCCGACTCAATTGACGGGAATACCGGAAAATTGTCGATTGAAAATTTACCCTCCGGCATTTATGTTGTAAGAATTAAACGTAATAACGGGTTAGATTCAGCACATAAAATTCTCGTTACCAGATGACGTGAGCAGGTAATAACACTATCTGGCCTTCCCGTCATAATCTGTATGCATTCATGGTTCTGATGTTTTTATACTTATCAGATAAAAGTCGGTTCAGTTATTCCAGAAGCAAAAAAGCAACCAGCATAATCAGCTGGTTGCTTAAATCCCTCACAACCAAGTGCCGAGGGTAATAATAAAAGAAGATTTTTTTCGAAAGTGTCATTTCGTAAAAAAATTATTACTTAGCCTGTCTGACTGCCTTTATCGCAAAGTCTCCATATTGAGAAGCTATCATTCCGGTTAGCGAATCGCCTTTTTGAGTGAAACTATATTTAAAGACGCCACTTTGGTTTTCTGTCATAAAAGTGACTTTACCCTGATCCACTTTCAAGTCTTTCATTTCATTCTTTTCTGCACTCTCAACGTATCCGACTGTTTTGTTTTCCTTTTGTTCGAAAACCAGAGACCCCGTTTGGTATTCAGCCGGAACATCACTGATCATGTATTTCCATGTACCAGCCAGGTCGTCAGCAGTGAACGCCGTTTTCGCTGCCATCGAGAACACACTGATTGACATAATCATTAGAAAGAAGTAGTGTTTTGTTTTCATGTTAAATCGAAAAATTGGTTTGGACGATAAGATACTTCCGCTAATATTAAAAATAAATCCCGTCTTTATACTATTAAGACGATAAATTCCAGCCGCCGGACCGTCTCAAATTTGCAATCATTTCTGCACTTCCGCCAAATACGCTTCCAACTGATCAAATGTTCCCCCGAAACCTTGCTCCATGTTATCCTTAATTGAATTATAAGTATCGATTTGTGCTGCTGTGGCGTTAACAGGATGCCCCTGAATTGTTAAAGTAGTAATTCCCTCATTTTCCTCTAATGTGATCTGATTAAAGACTTCCAGAGGAAAATCCATTGGGAAAGGAGAGGTAATGATATTTCCCTTAGCATCGGCAAAGGAGTTGATAAATTCCAGGAGGTCTGCACGTTGAATGCTTTTGTATTGAAACAATCCCCACATAACATGACCGTTCCCTTCCATTTTATAATGTGTTTTGCCACCTGGCTTAAAGTCGAAACTAACCACTGAAAGCTGACTGCCGGATGGTCCCCACCACTGGCTAAATGCTTCCGATGAGGCGAAAGCGTCAAAAACCAATGTTTTCGGCGCTTTAAACTGTCTTACGATTTTTAAACCTGATTGTTTTTCTGTTGGCTGTTCCATTTTAGCTGTCGTTTGATTGATCCTTCCCTGATTGATTATTTGCCTGAATTTTATCGAGATAGCTCCCCAATGAATCAAATTTCTCATTCCAGAAATGTTTGTATTGATCCACCCAGCTGGAAACTTCGCTGAGGCCGTCGAGCTTCGCTTCGCAAAATCTTTCCCGTCCCTCCTGCTTCACAACCACCATTCCACACTCCGTCAAAATTTTAATATGCTGGGAAATGGCCGGTCTGCTTATATCGAAGTTTTCTGCTAACGAATTAAGATTCATCCGTTTGTGGGCGATCAGATTGATAATCTGCCGTCTGGTTGGATCTGATATGGCCTGAAAAACGTCTCTTCTTGCTTCGGTTGGCATATTGTGTAAGTGTTTACTTACGCAATACTACACGTAAGCGTTTGCTTACGCAAATTATTTGGGATTTTTTTTAAATGGTGCTGTGGACTTTGGGCTGTTGTATTATCGCAAAGAAAGTCTCTTAACCGTGGCCTCTATCTTCACAGCACTATTGTAAAACGCCAATTAAATTTTTAAAAGCGCTCACCACAATGCATCAAAAAAGAACGACTTTTCATTGAAAAGTGCGGCAATCGAGTAAATACCCTAATCCGTCGTTCATCACCATTACTTTGAAGACGTTTTTAATTTGTTGTTCCTTTCGATGTAGGGAATTCCCACGTTGGCTTTATGAGAAAGTTTTCTCTTGCCTGTTTAACTATTCTTCGCTTTTCTGAAAATGGCCAGACGGAAGCAGTACATGTTTCTTATACACACTGGGTGAGCAGCCATTCACTTTTTTGAATACCCGTGCAAAATGAGAAGGTGTTTCGAATCCAGTGAGAAATGCAATTTCAGAGATTGAGGCAAGACTGGTGGCCATGATGTTTATAGCCCGCTCAATACGCGTTTCATAAATAAAACTCAGGGGCCGTGCGCCAGTATGTTTCTGAAAGAGTCGGGAAAAATACTCTGAATTAAGATTTGCCCTGTCTGCCAGCAGTTTTACGGTGAGTGGAAGGTGGAGATTAACATATACAAAGTGCATCGCATCAAGCACCTTTGCCGGTACAACTTGGGATTGTCTCGATTGAAAAATCTCAGGGACTGTAAAGCGGGAAATCAATTGTAATAATATGCCCTGAGTTTCTAAAAAGTCTGAAAACCTTTGCTGGTTATTAAGCTCCTGATACTCTTTGTAATAAATATTCTTCTCGTATACTTTTGGATTATCCGATCGGTTGATCCCTCTACCCGGATTGATATCTACCAACCTGCGAAAGTTGGTCAGATCAATTTCACTGGCCTTCACTTTGTGTATAATCCGGACGTCGGAAAATAACGAAGTTCCGTTTTTAGATTCTTCAAAAAATTGCACAAAATACTGGCTTAAATAACTCTCACAAACCAAATTACATAGTGTGTAGGAAGGTATGATATACAAGTAGCCGGCTTCCAGTGACAATGTCTTCGTGGTATCAGAAATGATCCCTTCACCGGCGTCAATGTAATAGATGCGATGGTATGGACTTATCACATTTTTATAGTTCCATTGAGAATCAAGCTGAACATAATCTGTATTCAGCAATGATAAGGTCTGGCTTAAAAATCGTCTATTCATTAATCATGAGAAAATAGACCTAAATATAGTAAAAGTCTGTTTTAGTTAAAAAAAAGTCTGTTTCTGTACATTAATTATTAAGAGCGCGAGCTAGTTTTGGCTCTTGATTCGTAGAAAAAAATACCTTCACTGATTTGGTAGTACCCTATTGGCGACTCTCAGTTTTAAGTTTGACAAATGGAGATTGATAAAAAATATAAATGATTCTGTGTCTGAACATTTCGATTGCCTGCGCTATCCGTGGCGTACGTGTCATAAGCAGTTCCTCTTTATTAAACCTAAAACCTATCCTGATCCACGATGATGTCATACTAAAATTGGCGGTTTCAATATAAATACGGTAGAGTACTTTATGGAAGCAGATATAACGATCGGAGCAAAAGTGTAGGTTTTTATTTTTCGAAATCAGCGGTAAGAATGATTATGCCCGAATTCGACGATAAAAGTTGAAGTTTAAAAATGGAATAGCTTTATAAAATGGAACAAACTGACAAAAAATTTAATAACAATACCAATAGTAAAAACAATGAAAGAAAATTCGATTAAAGACATCCTGAAAAACCACAAAAAGCATATGCTGAAAGGATTTTTAGCTGCACTGTTATTTACACAATTGTTTGGGGAGTGCCTTGGACAAGCTACGCCGCCAAAGCCATTTGGCCCGGTGCCAAACAAAAACCAGATCAGATGGCAGCAAATGGAATATTATGCCTTTATTCACTTGTCAACCAATACATTCACAGATCAGGAATGGGGATATGGGGAAGATGATCCAAAAATCTTTAACCCTGAAAAACTAGATACCCGCCAGTGGGCCCGGGTCTGTAAAGCCGCGGGAATGAAAGGTATAATACTGACCGCCAAACATCATTCAGGCTTCTGTCTGTGGCCTTCGAAGTACACGGAATATTCTGTCAAAAATTCCAACTGGAAAGGTGGTAAAGGTGATATTGTCAAAGAACTGGCAGAGGCTTGTAAAGAATACGGACTTAAACTGGGTATCTATTTGTCGCCCTGGGACCGCAATTATGCAGACTATGGCAAACCTGAATACATTACCTATTTCCGCAATCAGCTTACGGAGCTACTCACCAATTACGGTGACGTTTTCGAGATATGGTTTGATGGCGCGAATGGCGGTTCGGGATTTTATGGCGGTGCCAAAGAAACGCGCCGCATTGATGCAAGCACATATTACGACTGGACCAATACCTACAAATTGATCCGGAAATTACAGCCTAATATCGTAATCTGGAATGATGGCGGTGATCGGGCCGACCTTCGCTGGGTAGGTACAGAGGACGGACATGTTGGTGAAAAAAATTGGAGCTTGTTGAATGCAACCGGCGACGTAAGCAGAGAAATGCTGCGTCATGGTCTGGAAAATGGTGATTCCTGGGTGCCGGGCGAAGTCAACACTTCCATTCGTCCGGGATGGTTTTACCATGAATATGAGGATAGCAAGGTAAAAACGCTCCCTCGTTTACTGGAAACATATTACAGTTCCTTCGGCCGTAATGGAACGCTATTACTCAATTTCCCGGTCGATAAAAGAGGATTGATACATGAAAATGATGAAAAAGCAGTCGTAGAACTAACCGAAACCGTCAAAAAAGCCTTTGCTGTTGACCTTGCTGCCAACAAGAAAGTCACCGCCTCCAACATACGTGGCAATGCCAGGGAATTTGGTGCCGATAAAGCTGTTGACGGAAAAAAAGATACTTACTGGGCTACTGACGACAACCTTACTACCGCCTCAATAACCATTGATTTTGGTAAACCTACCACATTCAATCGCTTTCTTGCACAAGAATATACTCCCCTTGGTCAGCGCGTGAAAGCCTTTAAAATTGAAGCAAAAGTTGGTAATGAATGGAAACAGCTGGATGCCCAAAGTACGATTGGTTACAAACGCATTCTTGTTTTTCCAACCGTGCAGGCTACCCAGCTTCGCTTCACGATTACGGATGCGAAGAGCTCGCCGGTAATCTCCAGCATCGGTGTTTACAATGCACCTCAGGTTCTTACTGCGCCGATAATCGCAAGAGATAAAGATGGCGTTGTAACAATACAAGCGGCTGATAAAGCATCGGATATTTACTATACTGTGAACGGTAGTGCGCCAAACAGGCAGTCAACGAAATATACCGGCCCGGTCGCGACGGATGGTAAAGTCGAAGTGCGTACGATTGCTTATGATTCAAAATCGGCAGAGAGCAGCCCCGAAGCAAGAGAAAAATTTGACATACTGCACAAAAGCTGGAAGCTTATGAACATTAGCGACGAAAAATCCGGTGCGGTGATTGACGGAAATCCCAACACAGCCTGGTACCAGCCTAAGGAACAAAAAATACCGGCTGATATTGCAATCGATTTGGGCAAGGAAGAGAACCTGACAGGGTTCACCTACCTTCCCGGCCAGGGCAGGACTAATGGAGTCATTTCGCACTTTCAATTTTATGTTTCAAGCGACGGCCAAACGTGGAAATTGGCGACTGAGGGCGAGTTCTCAAATATCAAAAACAATCCACTCGCCCAGACCAAACAATTCAGTGCCATGAAAGCACGATATATTAAACTTCGTGCCCTGCAAAATACGCAGGGAAATGATGAAGCCGGCTATGGTGAACTGGATGTGATCACCCGATAGTGTTCGACTTATTTAAAATATCCGGTGGCAATTTATCCTAAAATGCCACCGGATATTTCAAATGATTAGCTAGTCTGGGCCTCATGTCAAATATTATGATTCGCGATGTCCTATTCATCCTGAATCATATTTCAACTGTGCTGATTCATTTACCAGAACTTCATATAATCCATAGCCGGAGAACCTAATTTATTCCACCTGCTGATGAAAACACCTAAAACCATTCCCATCATCGGAAAAAATACGCTGACCTATGCCAAAATGCAACAGCAAAAAATTCTGGAAAATCTATCTTTCAAGCGACTTTATCTGACTGTGAGGCAGGATTTTCCGTGGAAGGCAACATTGGTAGTAGACCTGACAAGCAATTTAAAGACGCCCGACCAGCAAGTTTCCACTGATTACACATATTATTTGGGCGCTATGGGAAAGCTTACTGAAATCCTGATTTCAAACAAAAAGGTTTTCAGCCAGTTGTATTCAAAATGGTTGTCCGAGCTGGGACACCAGCCCGACCGCCTGCGAATCATTTACGGGAAAGATCAGGACTTTATGGAGTATAACATCAAACTTTCCCTAATGGAAAAGGAAAGGGTACTCATTCAGATAAGTTAGCGTCCTTCTGGCAGATTGAGCAACCTGAGTCTCCCCCCTTTTACAGAAAAAACGGACCTGATTAAGAATTAGGGAGAATAAAATCTGCAATTGTAATCCACAGATAAGCAACTGATTTGCAGAATAGCGCCACGCCTGTGACTCCGCAGATCGCCAATTTGTTAATCATTCCGATAATCTACAAATCCAAATTTCCTACTGTACCTCCAAACAAACTTTCAGTTCTTGGCCCCATATAACATAGTTATTGGGAATAGTATTAATGGAATTGAACCGGTTAACGTTCTGTAAGGCTCGCTTATCTACACAAAACCTTTGTTTATCTACACTCTTTACTAATCGGTATTAAAAGGTAGTACTGGCTGATATTCAATCAAGCATTACTATATACTTAAATTATGCCGCTATTTCTAAAGAAACAGCACGCCCGGTTATTAATATTTTTATTAACATTCATTACAGTTAAAGGTGTAGCACAGCGTGTTTTTGTGCATGATGCCGGTGGTATAAACCGCAGTTATCTGCACTATTCCAATAGCATTAATGACGACAATAACAGCAATAAACCCGTTGTTATCATTTTGCATAAGAACGGAAAAACTGCCCGGGATGCTTTCTCGCAAGCAGTATGGAAGTCTGTAAAGGAGCCGGCCATTCTGCTTTTCCCTAACGCCATTAAAAATGTCTGGAACTGCGAGGAAGAAGCCTCGGCTAACAGCGATGTGCTGTTTCTGAAGTTCATTCTTTCAGAGACTTATAACAATTTTCACCATGACCGAAACCGAGTCTTTATTGTCAGCGATAAAGAGAATGAATGTCTTGTAAAAAAGTTTCAGCAGCAGTATCCGAAAGCGATAGTCACGTTTGAAACCTGGAAGCCTGGTAGTGATCAAGACAGTTTAATTGTCCTTAACGGGGTACAAAGTTTACTTCGAAATAAAACCCGCACCGATACCACATTTTCATTGTGGGATAACGGGGTACGAAAGAAGATGGATCCGATTGACTCTCTGAAAGGATACCGTTTACACAACAGACTAATTCTGGAAGTCAGGTATGGTGGTTTTGCCATGCTAGGTACGGTACGTACGGGAATTTCAGACGGTACCTATGCCAAGTTGTATAAATCCAATTCCTTTTTAGATATACATCTGACAAAATGGATGAATGATTCCATGGCGTGGTTCATTGATATTGGCAGGCTAAAAGTACCACAGACCCAGGAAATGACCACTGGCGGAAGTATGAGGACAGGCGGGGGAATGATTATCCCCATCACAGTAGGATTTAAATATGCTCTCCCTAGGGTGAGAGCGCATCCTTATTTTTTACTAGGGTCTGGTTTCATGCAGGTAATGGTATTCGGTGGGAAGATGAATCCTGGCGCCATGACTTCGGGCGCAAGACCGAACCTGAACGCCGAAATGAGGATGGTATTTCATACCACGATTGGTACCGGCATTGATCTGCGGTTTGCCAAACGTTTTACGTTTGGCGCCCACCTTCGCTACTTACACTCCGCAAATTTTGAAAGTGCCGGTGAAGTCGATGCAATACGAGGATTTAATCTCAATGTCGGCCTAGGTTACATCATTAATGCAAATAGTCTCAAAAAGCTTCCGTTTCCCCTTAGTAATAAAAAATGAACAAGTATTCTATTCCCTTTTTACGAAGTATTTGCAGCAGCTTCGTACTGCTTTTAATTGCCGTCACCACGGCCTTTGGCCAAAATAAGTTTACCATCAGCGGAACGATGAAAGATAAATCCAACGGAGAAACGCTGATTGGAGCCAGCATCTTTGTAAAGGAAAATCAATCATCGGGTGCTGTTACAAATGTCTATGGATTCTATTCCATTACATTGCCACAAGGTTCTTACACACTGGAATATTCATATTTGGGCTATGAGATGGTAGTCAAAAAAATTGCCCTGACGAGTAATATGATCATAGACATAGAACTGCCTGTCCTGTCCCGGGTTCTTGATGAAGTCAAAGTTGTTGATGAAAGCAGAATTTCCACTTCACGTAACTTTGAAATGAGCGTCAATAAGATGGATATCAAAACCATTCAAAAACTCCCCGCACTTATGGGTGAAGTGGATATTGTCAAAAGTTTACAGTTTTTGCCCGGCGTGAGCCAGGTTGGCGAAGGTTCGTCGGGCTTCAACGTCCGGGGAGGTAGTGTGGGGCAAAATCTTGTGTTACTTGACGAGGCGCCAGTCTACAATTCCTCGCACATGCTCGGCTTTTTTTCGGTTTTTAATCCCGATGCCGTGAAGGATGTAAAATTGTATAAAGGCGCGATTCCCGCTGAATATGGCGGTCGCATCAGTTCCGTGCTCGATGTTCGATTGAAAGAAGGAAACAATAAAAAAACAGAGGTAGACGGCGGCGTAGGTTTTATTTTCAGCAGACTGGCCGTTCAGGGACCGCTTGTCAAAGACAAATCCTCTTATCTGATAGCAGTACGAAGATCCTACATTGATGGCCTTTCCACGTTATTGACCAGCAATAATTTCGGGTTAAATTTTTATGATATCACCTTAAAAACAAACTATACTTTAAACCAGAAAAACCGGTTATATCTTTCGGGGTTCTTCGGTCGTGATAATTTCGGTCTGTCGGATGATGCAAAGTTTAACTGGGGCAATAAATCCGGGACGCTACGTTGGAACACAGTCATCAATAGCAAGTTATTTGCCAATGTTTCCGCCATATTCAGCAATTACAATTATAACCTGGGTTTCAACCAGGATGAGAACAATAAGTATAGCTGGAATTCCTCAATAAGCAATTATGTTTTCAAACCGGATTTCAGCTATTTTATCAACAGCAATTCAGAATTAAAATTCGGCCTGGAAAGTTCTTACTATCAGTTCAATCCTTCCAAAACGGTGGGAACTACGAATGGAGAAACTGTTGACAGCAGTCAGCCAAAAAAATACGCCCTGGAGCTGGCTGGTTACATCAGCCATCGTCTGAAAGTCGATTCAAAACTGGAAGTTCAATATGGAATCCGTTTTTCTTATTTTAATTATCTTGGACCCGGGACGGCATATACTTACAACGATACCATTCCTGGCAGAAAGCGTACCGCCATTGCCGAACGGCAATATAAAAGCGGACAGTCAATAGCAGCCTATAATACTCCGGAACCACGGATATCGGCAAAATATCAGCTGAATGACAGAACATCAGTAAAAGCAAGTTTTAGCAGAACGGCTCAATATGTCCATTTTATTTCCAACACCAGTGCTTCGAACCCCCTCAACATCTGGACACCGAGCACCAATAACATAAAGCCGGCAGTCGGCAATCAATACACGCTTGGCTATTTCAGCGATTTGGGACAAAATGCTGACTATGAGTTTTCTGCGGAAACGTTTTACCGCAATACGGTTAACGAGATTGACTATATCAACGGAGCCGAACTTCTCAATAATGACCGGCTGGAAGGTGATTTGCTTAGTGGAAATGGAAGAGCATATGGACTGGAACTTTATCTGCAAAAGAAAAAAGGACTGATCACCGGCTGGGTAAGCTACACACTGAGCCGCTCGGAACTTAAAGTGGACGGGGTCAACAACGGGAACTGGTACCCTACCCGTTTTGACCAGACTCATAACCTGAAAATTGTCGGATCCTATACGATTAACCCAAAATGGTCCACAACTGCGGATTTTGCATTCACAACCGGCACTCCTACCACCTACCCCAATCAGCGGTATCTATCACAGGGCATACTTATACCTTACAACACAAATAATTCCCGAAATGACGCCAGATTAACGCCTTACCACCGCCTTGACCTGTCGCTGAGAATGGAAGGAAAAACGCATAAGAATAACGGTCAGATAAGAAAGAACCGCGATTACTGGGTTTTCTCAGTTTACAACGTGTATGGTCGCAGAAATGCCTTTTCAACCTATTTCACGCAGTCTTCTGATCGTGTTACTTCATATCAGACAATACAAACGCAGGCGCACCGGGTATCGATCATCGGATCCATGGTACCGTCTGTCTCTTACAATTTTAAATTTTAAAAAGCCTTTCATTATATATGTTATTCAAAGCCATTCGCATCTGTTTAAGACATCTATGCTTACTCACCATCCCGCTTTTATGGGCTTGTGACGACGAAATTGATTTGACGCTTTCTTCGGCTGATCCAATAATAAACATAGATGCCTGGATAAATGATAAGTCCGAGCCCCAGCATATTTATCTCACCTTTACCCAGGATTATTTTGAAAATAACAGTCTTCCGCCGGTAGTACGCGGAGCATTAGTGACCGTCACAGACAATGAAGGCAACATTTATCAATTTACCGAAGAAATTAACAACGTGAACGGCGCTTACAACTGGCAGCCTGACATGGGCGAAAAACTAGGTACTGTGGGCAAAAGCTACACTTTAAAAGTTGTCTACAACAACGAAACTTTCACGGCTACCTCGGTGATGAAACGCGTACCGCCTGTGGACAGCCTGACCTTATCGTATCAGGAAGGACGGGGTATGATGGACGACAGTTACCGTGCCGAGTTTTGGGCAACAGATCCGGTGGGCAAGGGAGACACTTATTGGATCAGAGCATACAAGAATGGCCGGCTGCTCAACAAAGCAAGTGAAATTACAACAGCCTATGACGCTGGAACTTCCTCGGGCAGTGGCTTTGATGGTGTGACCTTTATTTCGCCGGTCAGAATTGGGATCAATGCAAATGACTTTGATGATGACGACAGGCCGGAATCTCCCTTGGTCAATGGGGATTCCATTTATGTAGAAATCCATTCAATCAATCTGGTATCGTTTAATTATATGGCTGAGGTTGTTTCGCAGGCTGACAGAATGGGGGGCATTTCTGAACTGTTCACCTCAGCTCCTTTGGCTAACGTGTCAACCAACATTGTAAATTCAAATACGAAGGGGGCTGCGGTTGTTGGTTTTTTCAATGTGGCTGCTGTATCAGGGCTAGGGAAGAAATTTTACTTCTGAGTAACAGCTATCGTGAGTGCAACATAATAGGCCGATTAAAAGTACAGTCTATAAATTACCAATCATCATGGCCATATCATCCGGGCTTAAACTTGTCCCTCCACACTTTTTGATAAATTACCGGTTTTGGTTACATATGACGGGATGGTTAGCATTTTTTGCATCTCCGTTGATCTTGCCTGCTCCTGTTTTTAAATACCTGCCCAGGTCTTATGTCAATTATTTATTTGCTTCCCGAGCCATTGTCAACCTGTTATTGGTTGCCATATTTTATCTGAATTTATTTCTATTAACACCTCAGTTATTGAGGAAAAGAAATTTACTCCGTTTTTTATTCAACCTGATAGCCTTACTATTTCTGGTAATTCTGATTGATTTTTTATTGATCAGGGGTGTTCTGGATAATCTGCAAAAATATTTTCCAATGACCGAAGGCTCAGATCCATTTTGGGGGGAAATTCAGGGCAGAACTTTCCCTGGCCCGCATCAGGTTTTTGCCAACGCTCTCATGTTTGCACTGATTATACTTTCCAGTTCTTTATGGGCCGTTTTGACAGACCGAATCCGTCAACAAGAATTTAGTCAGCGAATATTATATGAAAAAACAAGCGCAGAATTGGCCGTACTGCGTCTTCAGATCAGTCCGCATTTCCTTTTTAACACACTAAATAATATTCGCTGGCTCACGCGGATTAAGTCTGATCTGGCAGAAACTTCGGTGATGGAATTATCTGAAATACTACGGTATATGCTCTTTCAGGTTACGCATCATCAAGTGGATCTGCACGACGAAGTAATGTATCTGAAGCGGTATGTGAATCTGCAAAAATTAAGGATTCATCCCAAATCGGAAATCGATTTCACCTGCATGGGTAATTATCAGGACGTCAAGATTGAACCTCTTCTTTTCATGCCTTTTGTTGAGAATGCTTTCAAATTTGGACTTCATTCCGATCTGCCTTCAAAAATATCGGTCTATTTAGCGGTGAAGGATCATGGACTTTTATTCAGATGCCAAAATCAACGTTTCGATTTGACAAATGATGAACAAATACCCGGAACAGGCCAGGGGTTGCTGAATGTAAAAAAAAGGCTCGAACTCCATTATCCCCAAACACACACGTTAACGATAAATCAAGACGAAAGTTTTTTTTCTGTCGAACTTAAATTAAGCTTGAAACATGAATAAAATGAGGTGTATGGCGGTAGATGATGAGCCATTTGCATTGGAAATTCTGGCAGATGACATCAGCAAAATTAAAACGCTGGATCTGGTCAGAACCTGTCGAAGTGCACTGGATGCCAGAAGGGTACTCGATTACATGGATTTTGATCTGATTTTTTTAGATATACATATGCCGGGACTATCAGGATTACAGCTGTTATCGCAAATGCAAAAGCCACCGATGGTTATTCTTACCACTGCTTTTGAGCAATATGCGGTAAAAGCATTCGAGCTGAACGTAATTGATTATTTGCTGAAACCGATCTCTTTTGAAAGGCTAATCGCAGCCGCCGACAAAGCACTTTCTATGCGTCAATTGAAAACACCCCAGCAGCTTGCAACTGATGGACAGGCAGCACTGTATGTTAAATCAGAATATCAGACGATTAAAATTCTTCATTCTGATATTCTTTACATTGAGGGCTTAAAGGATTATGTTAAAATATTTACAGTATCGAGATCTACACCGGTGCTTACCCGGATGAACGTTAAAGGAATTCTCGCACTCCTGCCAGGTGATGTTTTCAGCCGGGTACATCAATCTTACATTGTTTCAATCGAAAAAATTGATGCATTTCAAAAACGAAAAATATGGATTGCAGATAAAGAGATACCTATTGGAAACCAGTTCTGCGATAATTTAAAGACCATTTATGAGTTACAAAAAAGATAATCAAATCTTAGAAAATAATATAAATGCTAACTGTAAAATCTGATCTGTACTTTATCCTCCGCTATTCGAATAATTTGGCCAAAAGGTAACAGCGCGTTAAATAAAAGAAAAACAATACTTGCAGATTAAGATAGTTGACTTTGTCAACATTATTTGTACATTTGCTTTTGGAAACGAACACATACCAATCAGCGATGAACATAGGTCTTAAAATGGGAGAATTGATTAAATCGATCGGGAAGCAGATCGATGAGGCCCTGACTGGCGATGAAACACCTTTATCCATGGAATATTTTTTCCTGCTCAATATCTTATACGGAAGAGATGATATTATTCAACATGATCTGGCAAATATTATGAAAAAGGACAAATCAGGCGTGCTCCGACAGATTGATCTTTTGGAAAAACTGAAACTGGTAGTACGTGTTCCGGATAACGACGACAGAAGAAGGAAAGCGATCGTACTTACTGCGGCTGGCGTGAAAAAAGTCGAGACATTCAGACAGATCGAAGCTGACATTTTCAACGGGCTTTTAGAAGGTATTTCGCCGGAAGATCTGGAAGTTTTCAGTTCAGTTTTGGATAAAATGAAAGCCAAGATATCCTAATTTTTTTTGCACTAATAATTGACAAAATCAACTTTCTTAACAGTCAACTAAAAAAAATAAAATATGAAATTTTATTCAGGACGAATATGCATGGTGGCCGCATTGACCTTTATGTTGTTATCGTTTCAGGCAAATTCGCAGGACCAGACGTTATCGCTTAAAGGCTGTATCCAATATACCTTACAGCACCATCCCAATGGTGCGATTTATAAATATGCTGCTCAGTCCGCTGCGGAAAAAATCAGGGAGAGCAAAGGTGCATTTCTGCCATCGGTTTCCGGCAGCATAGGTCTCGATTACAATCTGAAACTTCAGACCAATGTAATCCCGGCTGGAAGTTTCTCGCCGACAGAAACCAAACTTCAACTGGGAAACAAGTTCAGTAACTCGGCATACTTACAGGCAGACCAGAACATTTACGACAAAAGCGCTTCACTTGGTATCAAAACCGCCCAGATAAATAAAGAAGTTGCCGACTTAACTGTATCCAAAGAAAATGAAACGCTTGTATTCAATACCGCTTCTTCCTACTATCAGGCGCTTACGTATAAGGAAAAGGGTCGCCTGCTCGAAGAAAGCAAAAAGCAATATGAAGCCATGGTTGGTATACTCAAACTCCGCTATGAACAAGGCGTGGTTAAGAAAAGTGAATATGATCGCGCGCGGGTCAATTACAACAATGTGCAATCGGAAATATTAGCCAACAACAGCGCCTATGCATTAGCTATAAACACATTAAAAAATCATATGGGCCTTGATCTCGAAGCGTCCATAGCTATTGGTGACAGTATTAATAATGTAGATGTAAGCGAATTATCATTACCAAAAAACAGTGAACTTACTGGCAACAATCTGATTGACTTTCAAATAGATCAAAAGAACCTTGAATTAAAAAATCTGGATGTTCGCCAAAAGAAAGCAGCATTTCTGCCGACATTTTCTTTGTATGCCAAATATGGAGGTACTGCGTTCGGCACCGAATTCATTCCTGCCCTAACCCATTGGTACGACTATTCGGTGGTCGGCGTAAAAGCTACGATTCCACTTTTCAGTGGGTTTAAAAAGCAGAGTCAACTGGCCCAGAGTCAGTTCAGTTTCAAGTCTCAGCAGCTTACCAATAAACTGAATTTGCAGACCTATAAACTCAATGTAGAAAATGCAGCTACCGAGATCACCAGCACTTACATTAACCTTAAAAAGAACAAAGAAAATCTTTCGTTAGCCAAGGAAATGATGGACGCTTCGACGGTGGAATACAGAGAAGGCACGACAACATTATCTTCACTTCTGGATGCCGATTATTCGTATAAGGAGGCACGAACCAACTACACCACTACCCTGCTCGACTACCTCAACGCCCAGCTGAGCTATTATAAAAACACCGGAACGATCTCAGAATTTGTAAACGAACTCAAATAACTCCATCATAAAATGAAATCAAAAAGAATCATAACCATCCTGGTCGTCGCACTGATGCCGATTGCAATCTTCTTCGGACTGGCGGTTAATAAAAAAACGCTGGAAGATGCCAAAAAGCCTGTCGACAGAAGCAATATTGCCATTAAAGTGACGGTAGATACTGTTTCATTAAAAACGGTTGATGGTTCCTTTTCTCTTCCTGCAACCATTATTGCCGACGAAGACGCAGCCATTACCGCAGAAGTTGCGGGCAAAATCTCGGGTTTAAATATTAAGTTAGGTACAACCGTAAAAAAGGGTCAGGTGATCGGGAATATTGATGTTACCGAATCCCGGCAGAAACTGGATGCAGCATTACTTTCCATTACCAAGCTTACTTCCGATTACGAAAGAAATAAAATACTGCTGGCCGGCAATGCTACAAACGCCAATGCCGTAACGGATGCAAAATACGAGCTTGATGCGAAAAAGCTGGAAGCCGCACAACTGCGCACACAGCTCAGCAAGGCAAACATTATCGCTCCTGCGAGCGGAATCATCACAGACAAGCAGAAAGTACTGGGTGAATATGTAGGGACAGGAACCGTAATCGCCTCGGTAACAAATATGCGTTCTCTGAAAGCCAATGTAAGCGTGCCGGAAAGTCAGATCATGTCCATCAAAAAAGGGCAGACAGCTTCCGTTACTTCAAGTGCATATTCAGGAGAAACATTTTCAGGAACCGTTAGCTACATCAGCCCGAAAGGAGATGAAAATCATAATTACACAGTACAGCTTTTGATTGCTAATGCATCCTCTGTTCCGTTAAAAGTCGGGCTCTATATCGACGTACAATTCCCCGGTACTGCTTCAAGCAAATCATTGATGATGATTCCTAAAAATGCACTTGCTGACGGAGTTAAAAATCCATTTGTCTATGTATACAGCAATGGTGTAGTTGCTGAGCGAAAACTGGTTACCGGCACTGAATCGGGCGATTACATAGAAGTAAAAAATGGTCTGGCCAAAGGTGATCTGATCGTCACAAGCGGACAAATCAATTTATCTGACGGAAGCAAAGCACAAATAAATCAAGGTCGGTAATTGAACTATTCATCCATGATTCACTAAAAAATTCAAACATGAGTATTACAGAACTGTCCATAAAACGCCCGTTATTGATAACGGTGATCTTTGTTACGCTGATATTATTTGGTATCATCAGCTATAATTCACTCAGCCTTAATTTACTGCCAAAGTTTACCGCCAACGTCATTTCGGTAAGCACTACATATACAGGTGCATCGCCAGAAGAAGTACAGACCAGCGTTACCAAGCCATTAGAAGATGCTCTTTCGTCTGTGGAAGGTGTAGACGCCATCAGTTCAACTTCCCAGGAAGGTTCATCATCCATTTCAATGGAACTGACCAATAGTGCCAGCACCAATGAGGCGCAATTGGATGCTGAAAGAAAAATCAGTCAGATCAAAGCTTCGTTACCACAAGGCGTGGATGAACCTGTGGTAAGCCGTATGAATACAGATGATGCACCCATTCTCAAATTGAGTATCAGCTCTGATATGAGCGACACCAAGCTGTATGATTTCATCGACAAGGAAATTAAACCTATGCTTACCAATATTTCCGGCGTATCGGGTATTAATGTAATCGGCGGAACGCAGCGACAGATCAACATTGAAATAGACAATGATAAACTCAAAGCATACAACCTTTCCTTACTGGATGTAAATACAGCAGTCAATTCCAGCGGAGCTTCTTTTCCGGCGGGTAAGATTGAAAGTAAAAACAGCCGATACTCCTTAGATCTGAATGCCAAAGTTCAGACAGTAGAACAGCTGAGAAATATTGTCATTCGGCAGAATGATCATGGCAGCCGGATTTTATTAAAAGATGTTGCGTCCGTCACCGACGGCAAGGAGAACGCGACACAGCTCAACCGGCTGAACAGTCAGCCAGCAATTGGTATCGAAATAAAAAAGCAATCGGACGCCAATACCGTAAAGGTTAGTGAGCTTGCCAAGCAGCGGATGGAAGAGTTGAAGAAGACCTATGCATCCACAAATTTTAGCTACAACATTGCCTCTGACCAGTCGATTTATACCCAGGCCTCGGTAGACGCAGTGGCACACGATCTGTTTCTCGCTGTAATTATTGTCGCCTTTGTCATGCTGTTTTTTATGCACAGCCTGCGAAGCTCCATGTTTGTACTGGTCGCATTGCCCTCAGCTATGATTCCGACCTTTATCCTCATGTGGGCATTTAACTTTTCGTTAAATATGATGAGTTTAATGAGCTTGTCATTGGTGGTAGGTATTCTGTTAGATGACAGCATCGTCATTCTTGAAAACATTTACCGGCATATGGAAATGGGAAAAGATAAGCGAACCGCAGCACTGGATGGCCGGAACGAGATCGGGTTCACTGCACTGGCCATTACGTTGGTGGACATTGTTGTATTTCTGCCGTTAAGCCTTGTCGGTGGTATGATTGGGAACATTGTTAAAGAGTATGCACTCGTTGTTGTTTTCTCAACGCTGCTGAGTTTGCTGGTCGCTTTTACACTTACGCCCTTGCTGGCATCGCGCTGGGGAAAGCTCACCCATCTTGACAAAAACACATTATGGGGTAAAGTAAACTTGTGGTTTGAATCGCTGATTGATAACTTCCGCGAGTTTTATACGAAAGTTCTTGCCTGGTCACTTGGCCATAGACGTTATGTAATTATAACCGTTATTGTCCTGATCATCGGCTCAATAGCTTTGCTTCCAGCAGGCTTCGTAGGAACAGAATTCATTCCGCAATCAGATCGGGGAGAGCTTAACATACAGATAGACCTTGCGGGAAATACACCTTTGAAAGAAACAAATGCCAAGGTTGCCCAGATCGAAAAGATCATTCTAAAACATGGCGAGGTAGTAAATGTCTTTTCAAATGTGGGCTCCCAGACCGGTGCCTCTATGGGAAGCAACGCTTCATCCAACAGTAATCTGGCAGAGTTATCTATTCAGCTTGTCGATGTGGACAAGCGGAGCATGAGTACGGCCGAGTTTGGACGGACAATCCGCGACGAAATTATTGATGTACCGGGCGTAAAGCCAACGATCAAAACCGTAGGCATGACCGGAAACGCAAGCTTTGATATCCAGCTGGCAGTGGAAGGGGTTAACAGAGATTCAATCATGAAAGCAGCGGCAGTTGTTAAAAAAATTGTTGAAAAAATTCCTGGAACGGATTATGTTCAGTATAGCAGCAAGGAAGCTAAACCACAGATATCCATCGCATTGAACAGAGAAAAGCTGGCGCAATATGATGTAAGCGTAAACGATGCAGGAAGCGCTGTACAATTTGCATTCAGTGGCAGCGATAATACCAAATTCAGGGAAAATGGAGACGAATATGCTATCAATCTACAACTCGATGCTTCAAACAGCAGGACAATTGAAGACGTAAAAAAGTTTAATTTACATAATGCGAAAGGTGCAACTATTCCTTTGGAAGCCATCGCCGATATCACCGAAACCACGAGCCAATCGGTATTGGAGCGGAAGGATAGACTCAATTCTGTGACAGTAAACGCCATTGCAGTAGGGCGCCCGGCGGGAAGTATTTCGGCGGAAATAAAAACAGAACTGGCGAAAGCTAAAATCCCCACAGGTGTGCAAGTGATTGAAGCAGGTTTTGGCAAGAACCAAAACGATGCATTTGGCAGCCTTTTTCTTGCCGTCGGCCTGGGTATACTCCTGATCTACCTTGTTATGGTGGCGCTGTACGAAAGCCTTGTATATCCTTTTGTTGTACTATTTTCTTTACCGGTAGCAGTCATCGGTGCCATACTTGCCCTGGCACTTACCCTGAATACGGTAAACCTGTTTTCAATTCTGGGTATTATCATGCTCCTTGGCCTGGTCGCAAAAAATGCCATTTTAATTGTTGACTTTACCAATCAGGAAAAAGAAAAAGGTATGTCTGTGAGAGATGCGCTGATTGCCGCAGGCCGCGAAAGGCTACGCCCGATCCTGATGACTACGCTTGCTATGATTCTGGGTATGCTCCCAATGGCGTTATCGTCAGATGCCGGTTCGGAAACCAAGAATGGCATGGCCTGGGTAATCATTGGCGGTTTAACAAGTTCATTGATTTTTACGCTGGTGTTCGTACCGGTGATGTACACGATTATTGAAAGGTGGAAGGATAGATTCAACGGACTATTTATAAAAAAGAACAAGCTTGCTGCAAACCCAATTTTATAAGTGGTCAGTTTATTGTTCAGCCCGCTCGGATCAACAAAGTGTGTCAAGCTTTAACAAGTTTAAACAACTTCGATATTATAAGGTCCTTACAACGTTCAAAACCGAACATCTATTTGTTCGTAAATGAACAGCTAACCAAGCAGAATAGCCTATAAAACTGGCTCCTGGCACATTTCTGTTCCCGGTATGGTATTTGTCAGACATTTACATAACTAATCAATGGTTATGAAGGGAACTCACCTTGGAGAATTTGAAGAAGTGATTTTGCTCGCCGTTGCAATCCGGACGGGTGATGCCTACGGCGCGGCTGTAGTCAACGAGATTGAGCAGCAATTGGGACGCACAGTCAACCTGGGTGCTGTCCACACTGCCTTGCACCGGCTTGAAGAAAAAGGCCTGGTCAAATCCGAAATGGGTGGCGCTACCGCTGAACGCGGCGGGCGCAGTAAACGGCTGTATGTAGTTACAGCTCTGGGGCGACGGGCTCTGGAAGAGATCAGGCAGCTTCGCAACCAGATGTGGGATACTATACCAAAAATAGTCTGGTCATGAAACTTCAAAAACCTGGTTGCGAGATACCACCCCGTTGGGCTACATTATTGTTGCGATCGTTCTGCGCTGCGCATCTTGCCAACGAACTGGAAGGTGACCTGCATGAGCTATTTGAACAGCGGGTCAAATCAGCAGGCGTACGGCAGGCCCGGTGGCGCTATATCAAAGACGTGTTAAGTTTAATGCGGCCTTCACTGATGAAAGCTAAACCTGGTAAGTATTCAAACCCAAGCCATATAGATATGTTACAAAACTACATCAGGATCGCCTTCCGCAATCTTGCTAAAAACCGTACGTATTCCGCTATTAACATTATTGGTTTGTCCGTTGGTATGGCCACGGCAATATTAATCGGCCTTTGGATGTGGGACGAGCTGTCTTACAACAAATACCACGAGCATTATGACCGCATTGCACGTGTAATGCAGCACCAGACTTACAACGGGGTCACCAGTACCACTCCTGCCACTCCCCTTCCCATGCGGGCAGCTTTACAGCGTGAGCATGCCAGCGATTTCACTTATATAGCATCCTCGTCCTGGACAGAAGATCATATCCTGGCCGTTGGTGAAAAAAAACTTTCCCGGAAGGGCAACTGCGTTGAGCCGGACTTCCCTTTGATGATGTCGCTCCGGATCCTTAAAGGCACAGCTGCCGGTCTTGATAATCCGGGTGTTACACTGTTATCGGAGTCGGTGGCCACGGCATTATTTGGCGAGGAAGATCCTATCAACAAAACCATTAAAGTAGATAACAAAAACTACTTTAAGGTTACTGGTGTCTACGAAGATCTGCCCTATGAAACAGCGTTTCATGATGTATCCTTTTTGCTGCCATGGAAATTTTTTTTACAGGAAGAAGCCTGGGTAAAACGCTCTGAAACCAACTGGGGCAACAATTCTTTTCTGTTACTGGTCCAGATCGCCCCGAATTCAAGCTTCGCTCAGGTGAACTCCAAAATCGAGAACATCAAGGCCCGCCATGCAAAAGAAGAAGCCAGATTTAATCCGAAAGCTTTTCTTCACCCGATGAGCCGGTGGCACTTATATTCTGAATGGGAAAACGGCGTAGCAGTCCGTGGAAGGATCCAGTTTGTTTGGTTGTTTGGCATCATCGGCGCTTTTGTCCTTCTGCTGGCGTGCATCAACTTCATGAATCTGTCTACGGCGCGCTCACAAAAACGGGCGAAAGAAGTAGGCATACGCAAGGCAGTTGGCTCACTGCGCAGCCAGCTGATTGCCCAGTTTTTTAGCGAATCTATCATGGTTGCCACCTTTGCATTTATACTGGCCTTGCTTTTGGTGCAGTTATCGCTGCCATGGTTTAATCTGATCGCAGACAAACAAATAACTTTCCCCTGGGACAATCAGAAAATCTGGCTCTGGGCACTGGGCTTTACGCTGATGACAGGCCTGCTGGCCGGCAGCTATCCGGCAATATACTTATCTGGCTTCAAGCCAGTCAAGGTACTTAAAGGTACTGGTTCCTCTTTACGGTTTCGCACGGGCAGGTATGCCGCCGTGCCACGTCAGACACTGGTCATTATACAGTTTACTGTTTCAATCACCCTCGTCATTGGAACACTTGTTGTGCTTCGCCAGATCCGGCACGCCAAAGACAGGCCGGTTGGTTTTGACCGTTCCGGATTATTATCTGTTGCAATGAACACATCTTATCCAAGAGGACATTCAGACGCCCTTCGACAGGATTTACTTCAAACAGGTGCCGCTTTGCATATGGCAAAGTCTTCCAGTCCCGCGTCCGAAGTTTGGAGTAGCGACGCCAGCTTCAGCTGGCCGGGCAAAGACCCGGATCAACTGGGCGATCTTGGTACTGTTGGCGTAACGCCTGAGTATGGTAAAACCGTCGGCTGGCAATTCAAGCAGGGGCGCGACTTCTCGCGAGACTTTACTACTGATTCCCTTGGCATGGTGATTAACGAAAGTGCGGCCAGGTTTATGGGACTGAAAGAAGCAGCAGGAACCCGTGTCCAGTGGAATGGCGATCAGTATACAGTTATCGGGGTCATCCATGACGTAGTAACCGGCTCGCCTTTTATGCCCATACAACCCACTGTTTTTATGTTGCGGGAAGACTGGACCTCGTTTATTCATATCAGGCTTAATCCTGCCATGACTGCGCAGGAGGCGCTGAAAAAACTTCAACCGGTTTTCAAGAAATACAACCCGGGAAGTCCGTTTGAGTACAAATTTGCCAGTGACGAGTATGATTTAAAGTTTCATGCGGAAGAGCGGATCGGTCAGCTTTCTACCGCCTTTGCATCTCTGGCGATTTTCATCAGCTGTCTGGGCCTTTTCGGCTTATCATCGTTTCTTGCCGAACAGCGTCAAAAAGAAATAGGCATTCGCAAAGTGCTGGGGGCTTCCGTGGCTAACCTTTGGCAGATGCTTTCCAAAGATTTCCTGGTGCTGGTACTGATCGCCTGTCTGGTAGCCACACCCATTGCATACTATCTGATGCATAACTGGCTGCAACATTATACTTACCGGACTGCATTATCCGGCTGGATTTTTGCCGCTGCAATCGGGGGGGCTTTGGCTATCACGCTGCTCACTGTAAGTTTTCAGGCAATCAAAGCAGCATTATTGAACCCGGTGAAGACGTTACATAACGAATAACCCCAGACCAGCTTTTTTGAAAAATAATCCGTAACAGCTGGCTGATGATGTCAAACCTACAACTCGGCGAATTGATATGTTTTCATGGCAAGATTGTTGTCCGGGTGTCTTATTCACAACACCTGGACACATTGAGGTAAATTCTCTACTGCAAGCTATTTCTGCTTAGGCAAGTAATTTAAAATCAACTTCTTCTATAAATATTTCCGGCACTTCATCATAAAAAAAGTTTTTTTTGGCCCGGTCAGGATTAGTTTTATAGGCACAGGCACAACTTTTTGCTATATTTTAATATGAAGTCAAGTGACTTAATGGAAGCATAATGAAAACGATATATCTGACAGACGATCACCAAGACAACCGTATGCTGGTGCGCACGGCATTGACAGATACGAAAGAAAGATCGTCCGTGATTCTGCCACAACATACAGACACAACAAATTTGAAGGATCATGACCACAGGAACGCCGGTTAAAAGTATCATGCAAATGCTATTATGATTAAATATCCGGACGTTTTGCATTGAGAGAATAACTTAAAAATCTCCACCTTACAGGCGGAGCGCTGTTAAGCAATGAACATGACCTCATCTACAATTAATCCGTTACATACCAGATGAAAAAAGAAATATTTTTGGTAGAAGACTCTCCTGATTTTCGCCAGATCGTACGAATCATTTTCGAAAAATACCTGCCTGAATATAAAATCCGATCATTTCAGGGCGCTCATGAAATGTATAAATACATGATATTGCAATCAGATGAAAACTTTCAGGGAAGACGGCCCGTACTGATCATACTAGACTTGAAAATGCTTACCCTAAGCGGATTGGAGGTTATTAAAATGTTGCGAAAAACACCGGAAAACGCAGTGACGCTATGGCAGACCATACCGATCGTCATGTTAAGTGCATCGGCCAGTCAGGAAGATATAAATAATTGTTATCTGGCTGGCGCTACATCGTTTTTTAATAAACCTGTTGAATTGGAAGAGTTGAAGCAATTGCTGATTCGAATCTGCCATTACTGGGTTGACTATAACAAGCTTGCCACGCCAAAAACGTCTGTGCCTCTTATGAAATTACAATAGAAATTAGAAGTTACCTGCGACACGACGGACACGGCTACTAATCACGCGTCATCATATCCATGGTATCTTGTAATATCAGCTCTTTTTGATCCAAGGACCTGCGCTTTCCTTTCTCTACCAAAAAATGTACTTTTGCACCAAAAGGTTGTTGGTCCGATGTATACGGCCGCCTGTCCTGATAAATATTCTGATCGGAAGGTAAGTGGCCGTATGCAGTATTATAGGCTGAGAGAAATGCTGTCAAAGCATGAAACATACTCTGGCACCATTTTAAATCATCCTCCGGACTTCCCATTCCTGCAACCTGCGATCCGCCATATATGTGCTTTGGAACTTGAACTCTATATAAGTACAACATACCGGTTTCCAGATGCAGCATTTTAAATACCGCAGAAAAGCCGGTTGGAAAACTATCGCGAACCACTTTGGAAGAAAATACGAGCGTCTTCATAAGATTATGGTTTAGTAAAACTTCTTTCAAACCTTTTAAAAATATTTATACCAACTACGTAATCAAATAAAAACATTGCAGACCCGCCCCTGCTAGTTATTTCCAGTCAGGCTAAATCGCATAGTTTTCCAAAGCAAGATTCATATCGAAACCGTGGCTGATTCAATAAATTTGCGCGGCGCTATCGGGATTGTTTCAGGTGCTGCTGGCCTGTTGCATCTCATGGACAAAAAAGAAGACAGGGACCAAACCATAGAAATGATCCGCCGGAACGTTTCACAAATTCCAAAATTAATGACCAGTTGCTGTCTCAGTTCTCGTCTGAAAAACCGATCATATCAGGAGCATTCGAACGAGTCGGTCACAAAAGAATCAGTTGAACGAGTAACTGGCACACAATTTTACTTCTGCCCGATCTGTAATTTAAAATGTCCACGCTTTAAAAAATTATCTGTAATGAAGCCGGTTACAAACACAGTTATTTCGTCCGTCGCAGCGACATCCGCTATGACGCTGTTCAGTTATGCCGTATCCGATCAAGAACAAGAGAATTTCCGGGAACCCGATTTGCTTGCTACTTTCCTGGGCAGGACCTGCCGGATCGGGAAAGAAGCATCCTTGCCCATAGGTTGGGCCTCTCATTACCTGATTGGAGCCGGATTTGCCGTTGCCTACAAGTTATTTTTAAAAAATAAAAACCTGACTCCTGCTGCTAAAAACGGACTCTTGTTTGGCGGTGCTGCCGGGCTGGTTGGTATCCTTTCATGGGAGACTCTTTTCCAGACTCATCACGCACCTCCCAAAACGAAGAAAAAAGGATTTTATGCACAGCTTATGGTAGCACATCTGATATTTGGCGCAACGTTATCGGTTTTCAAAAACAAGCAGAAATTGTAATCAGTATCAAAATCACAGTACTTCTGCTTACAGCCTATCTTTTCCACAATCTGCGTGGGAATGATTTTTAGCGGGAACAACAGCCAGACATTTTCGTCTGTGCTTGAATTTTCACGTATTCCATCGGGATCTCCTGACAGCTGCACCTAAGACACGATTTTTCTATGTATAACCCAGGTGGTTCCCCACTGTGTAGAATAAGAACTTCTGCCAGGCTTCCCAGCTCATTGGCATAAGTTTTTACCATTAAGCCGGTCCTCTATTCCCGGAAAGGGTGCGGTTTCACCTCCTGTCGCCCCTATGAAGTTACCTCTTGAAGTTTTAATTAAAAAAAACTCAGGTATTAACTTCTACCACAGGCTTGGTCAGCTGACTGCTAACAAATTTAAACCAACATTAGGAGTACAAAATTTTATTGCCATGAAAAGACGCATTGAGAACGAACTGCTCGAATCACCTGACGGGACAGAAATACAAACACTTCCCGGTAAGCCTTATCCCTTAGGTGCCACCTGGAACGGAGCAGGAATAAATTTTGCCATTTTTTCCGAAAATGCCGAGGGCATGGAACTTTGTCTTTTCCAGCATGAGAATGAACCAGAGGAATATATCAAGATAAAAATTGAGGAAGTTACTCATCATATCTGGCACGTTTTTGTGCCGGGCCTTAAACCAGGACAGCTTTACGGTTATCGGGCATTCGGGCCTTACGAACCCGAAAAAGGACACCGTTTTAATCCTAATAAATTACTAATTGACCCTTATGCAAAAGCGATTGACGGAACTATCAAATGGGACATTTCGGTGTTTGGATATCAAATCGGCAGTGACGAACACGATTTAAGTTTTAATGAAGCAGACAGTGCGGGCTTTATGCCAAAATCGGTGGTCATCGATCCTGGCTTCGACTGGCAGGGAGATACCACTCTTGAAATTCCTTACCACAATACGGTCATTTACGAGGTTCATGTGAAAGGGTTCACCAAACTGAATGAAGAAATTCCGGAAGAAATTCGTGGGACTTATGCGGCAATAGCCCATCCTGTTTCAATAAAATATCTTAAAGAACTCGGCATTACTGCCGTTGAGCTTATGCCTGTACACCATTTCGTGGAAGATCAACATTTGCTCGAAAAAGGGCTGACCAATTATTGGGGTTATAATACGCTGGGATTTTTCGCACCAGATTGCCGTTACAGCAGCAGCAAAGAGCCTGGCGGGCAGGTTAATGAGTTCAAGGAGATGGTTCGGGAGCTGCACAAAGCTGGTATTGAAGTTATTCTTGATGTGGTTTACAACCATACGGCAGAGGGCAACCATCTTGGCCCCACTTTCTCATTCAAGGGACTTGACAATGCTTCCTATTACAGACTGATGCCTGACGACTTGCGACATTATAAAGATTACACCGGCACCGGCAACACGCTGAACGTCCAGCTTCCCAATGTGTTGGCTTTGATCATGGACAGCTTGCGTTACTGGGTTCTTGAAATGCATGTAGATGGTTTCCGATTTGACCTTGCCGTAGCTCTTGCGCGCACACTTCATGAAACCGATAGCCTCGGGTCATTTTTCAATATCATCTATCAGGATCCGGTTATCTCGCAGGTAAAGCTCATAGCAGAGCCCTGGGATATTGGCGATGAGGGTTACATGGTAGGTAAATTCCCTGTTGGCTGGGGAGAGTGGAACGGCATATACCGCGATCAGGTGCGTAACTTCTGGCGCGGACGTGACCTTAAAATGACTGCATTTGCACACCGCTTCACCGGAAGCCCTGACCTTTACAAGTGCGATTACCGCAGGCCAACAGCAAGTATTAATTTCATCACAGCCCATGACGGATTTACACTCACGGATCTGGTAAGCTATGATGAGAAACACAATGAACAAAATGGCGATGGCAATAAGGATGGTGAAAACAGCAACCATTCCTGGAACTGCGGCGCCGAAGGTCCTACGGACGATCCGGATATCAATGCCCTGCGGGAAAGACAAAAAAGGAACTTGCTGACAACCATGTTTCTATCGCAGGGCGTACCCATGCTGGTTGCAGGTGACGAGATCGGCAAGACCCAGCATGGCAACAACAATGCCTATTGCCATGACGACGAAATATCCTGGCTAAACTGGCAATCGGCAGATAGAAAGCTGCTGGAATTCACCAAGTCTCTGATTCACTTTTGTGGAGATCATCCTACTTTTCGTCGCAGACGATGGTTTCAGGACTTGCCTGTAAGCGGTTCGGAAATGAAAGACATTATGTGGTTTCTGCCGGATGGGCAGCAAATTCCTGACGAGCAGTGGGAAGAGGACATAGCCCGATCGTTTGGCGTATTCCTTAATGGACAAGGTATCAGATGCGTTGATCAGGAAGGTAAAAAGATCTATGATGATCATTTTTATATCATTTTCCATACTGGCGCTAAACCGATTGACTTTGTGCTTCCAGATGAAAAATGCGGGTCTGACTGGCACATTCTCATAAATACTGCTGAAAATTTTATCGGAGAAAACGAATATACGGTCAAATCCGGTGAGACACTCAGTATTGTCGGGCATTGCGTAGTAGTGCTCCGGTGTTTGTCCTCATCTACACATTAAATTCTCAAAAAATGGATTTTATAGAAGGATTAGGCCTGCTTGCCGGTATATTTACCTCTTCGGCGGTTATACCACAGCTGGTAACAACGGTAAAAAAGAAAAAGGCCAGCGAAGTTTCAACTGCCATGTATGTTGTATTGCTTACCGGGAACGCACTGTGGGTTTATTATGGTTTTGAAAAGCAAGACATTCCCATTATTTCTACAAACATATTTACGATATGTCTGAACGTGGCAATGCTTTTTTTAAAGTATAAATATAAGAATAACGGCTAACAGGATATTTCAAACCGATTAATTGATTAAGATCTCCCGGAGGGCGGAAACGTAATTTCAGTCCTCTGGAAATTAATAATGATAGTGTTTTTCACCAATACAATCTATCGCTAACCACTCCGAATGCATGATAACCATTCTCAATTTAAGTCATGATCCTACTTATTCAGCTCATTGATGATGGTTTTAGCTGCCAGGTCCACTGCCAGCAGTACAATTTGCTCGGGAGAACCTTTGAAAACTTTTCTTACAGCGATAGAATTGTCCCTGATCACCAGATGAAGGAAGATGGTACCAACCGGCTTTTGCGAAGTTTCACTTCCTCCGGACGTCGTAAGTCCGGTAACAGCTACCTGAATATCCGATCTGATTATTTCTTTCAACTGAATAGCCAGTTCCCTGGTAACCTCCGCTGATTCAGGGGTAAATTCTTTAATATATTCGGAAGTTATACCAAGTACTTCTTCCTTCACCTCGGCATCATAGCAGACAATCCCACCTTTTAAAACGCTGCCGGAATCTTCGGTCAGTGAAAACTCCGCTGCCAGACGGCCTGCTGTAACGCTCTCTGCAAAAGCGATGGTAAGCCCTTTTTCTTTTAAAATTTTGCTGCAATCAATAATGAGTTGTGATGGCATATTTGCGAATGGTATAAATGAAATAATCAATTGGTACGGAATTTCTCTGGCCCGGAGTCAACATCTTTGCCTCTTTCGATGCGCCGTTGTGTAAAAAATATGCCATGTCAAAACGTATTCCGGTATGACAACGATAATCGGGTACGGTATTTGTCACCAGATGCTATTTCAATGGTAAATCCGCAACAATATCACGGTAATGGTTGAATAACTTTCGTATTAAACATTTAATTTAAACCCAACAATGCCAAAGTTAAAAGCAAACCAACAGAGCGAAGAGCTGGTAAGTTTTCTCAGATCCAAACGGGAAGGATTACTGAACAATTGGCGGGAAGTATGCGAACGGGACGAAAGCCTGAGCAGTAAAGCGAGTTTTTCGCGGGAAGAATTCAATGACCAGGTCCCGGTATTGCTTAATATATTGGAACTGCGACTATTGAAACACGTAAAAAGTGATGACCTGCTTCAAGTCGCAAGCGAGCACGGACTTCACCGATGGCAGTCGGGATACGAACTTCACGAACTGATTATTGAATTCGAACATTTATTCAAACTTATAAATGAGCTTGTTCAGAGATTCGTGGAAGACGATCCGAAATTTACTGCCAAAAATTTACTGGTTATCAATAACGAGATTTTCAGGACCTATTCCGATTCCATCCGTGGAAGCGTCAACTACTATTATAGGCTGAGACAGACCTCGGCGGCAGAGCAGGCAGCCAATCTACAAAGGGCAGTTGACCAAATGCAAAAGTTGGGCAATAATCGTAATGAGATTCTTCGCCAAAGTTCACACGATTTACGTTCAAGCTTTGGTGTGTTAATGATGACTTCACAATTATGGGAAATCCCCTCGTCCAACAAAGAACGTTCCGAAATGATGGCAATGATGAGCAGGAATTTGTCTTCAATTCGGGACATGTTGTTGCAGCTGACAGACTTTTCCCGAATTGAGGCGGGTCAGGAAACACTGCGGATCAAAGAATTTAATGTAGCCGATTTTTTGAATTCTCTGATCAAAACGACATTACCACTTGCAGAAAACAAAAAAATCAGACTAGAAGGCGAGGGACCAAAAGAATTGAAAATAAGCAGCGATCCTGTGCAGATACAGCGGATCTTTCAGAATTTGGTACATAACGCGCTGAAATATACTGAATCTGGCGGAGTGTATGTAAGCTGGGCAAAGGAGAATGATTCCCGATGGATCCTCAGTATTCAGGATACGGGCCCGGGCTTCTCGGAGAATAGCGCTCTTGCTCTTATGGCCGGACAATTGAAACCTGCGATATCGACCACGGCTATTCATCAGGAAACTAAAATGTTACAGCCGCCTGCACCTGCGGGTACAGATAAAATTGATAATGTCCATTTCAAGGAGAGTGAAGGCCTCGGAATAGTAATTGTCAAGAAAATTTGTGAATTGATGAAAGCTACTATGGACGTTGAGAGTAGTTCAGGTAAGGGTACCCTTGTCAGGATTAGATTTCAGTCCCGCCAGGAGCCTAACAAAATGTAATGTATTTGATGCACCTAAATCTGATCTTATATTACATCGAGCTTTTATTTTAACCTACAAATTCCGTTCAAATTTTACCACGCGCTACCGATTTAAAAATAAAAACCTTTTATTGTCTCAGATTAACATTGTCAGCTTTACACCATAATTTCCAGCCAAACTGCCTGGCCTCAGAAAGGAATAAAAGAATTGTCGGATTGGTGATCTTCAATAAAATAAGCTTCTTCCAAACTGCAAACCAACACCGGACGGACATGTTCTGAAATTAAAAGGCCCCTGCTTTTTGCAAGGGCCGTTGATTTCTTAATTATAAGCAGCCAGCCACCTTCCTTTGATTTCGGCACGGGCGTTGATAAATTCTATATCGGTTCCTTGTGCAATCGCGTCCAGCGGGAAACGTAACGGGCGGGTTCCTCTTTCCATGTTGATCAGTTTAAGTACGCCGTCGGCTATCGTCTGCGGATCCATGTTGAATTCGGCCATTTTTCCAAATAATGCACCGCCGATTGCATTGAACTTTTGTGTTGCGGCATCACCATATTCTTCAACGATTTCGGACTTATCAGCACTGATACCCGATTTACTTCCGTTATTCATTTCGGTTGGATACACTCCGGGCTGAATACTGACATTTTCGATCCCATAGTCGCTTAGCTCATCCTGCATGCCTTCGGTGATACTTTCCACACCAAATTTCGACGCCAGATATGGAATCATAAAAGGTAAGGTATGGCCACTGGCGCCAGAAGTCAGGTTGATGATCAGACCGTTTTTATTTTCTCTCATCGAAGGTAAAACGGCCTGATAAGTGCGGATAACACCATAAAAGTTGACCTCAAACATTTTTTTGATCTGGTTGAGACTATAAGCTTCCAGAAGGCCGAAACCTGAAACGGCTGCGTTGTTAATCAGCACATCTATTTTGCCATGTCTGGCGAGCGTTTCATGAATAGCGGCCTTTACGGATTCATCGCTGGTAACTTCCAGTTCGACCACATTTACATTAGGCAATGAAGATAATGCTTTGGCAACTTCTGAATTTTTGCCTGTCACACCGCGCATTCCGGCAATTACGATGTATCCTGCTTTGGAAAGGGTCTCAGTCATTAATTTCCCGAACCCTGTACTTGTTCCTGTTATTAAAATGGTCTTGGACATCTTGTATCTTGTTTAAATTTGTGATACAAAATTAGCGTGTCGGACACTCCCCTTCCATTGATAAATGATACAAACAATCTTGACAAATATCAACAGTTTGGCGGTTGCGATAATACCAACATCCTCACAGGGAAAACCGTAAAAAATGGATTCGATGCGAAAATTTATACTAAAAACACCGATACCAGATTTGTAACAAAAAACACTCACAGGCTATTCCCGATGCCCGACCCGTAATAATGCCCATCCTCATTTCGAAGGCTGAATAATGTTTTGAGCTGAACAACATTTTCAACTTTCATTTTTTTGAAGATGGTATTCTTTACCGTGCTGATGGTGGAGGGTTTACGTCCAAGTGTGTTGGCTATCCAGGAAGTACTCATTCCCTGACTAAGATACACTGCAATTTCTGACTCTTTGGCCGTAAGCGCTTTACCTGCCTTCAGTTCGATTTCCCGTCTCGTTACGGACCGTAACAGACTTCCAAGTAATACAGGGCAGATATAATGATTTTTGGATAACACCGTGTTGATCGCATTGGCAATTTCACAGGCAATATTTTGCTTTAAAAGATACCCGTCAACTTTCAATTCAAAATAGCGTACAGTCAGATTTTGTTGCTGGTTTTCGTCGTAAACGATCAGCGGGATACCAGGAAAATGGCGCTTTACGGCCATTACAGCTTCAAAACAATCGGAAGAAACCAGAGAATTGTTGCCTAATATCAGTACGTCAACCTTTTTTTGTCCATGCTGTTTTGCAAAGTCAGAGATCGTATCGGCCTCCAAAAAAATAGTTTCGCTATAAAGCTCTTGCAGAAGGGAATTTAGTCCATACCTGATTATTTTATAATTGTCTATTAATCCGATGTAAAGCATATCAAATCTTGTTTAATTATTTCAATGAAAAAATCAATCATTACTTATAATCCGTTGAGAGATCAACCTGCCGGATCTGGCCTTCTATCCTTGCTGGAATTGACAATTTATTGACGGATATCAGTTGAAGTCCGTCAATAAAATTGCCAACCATTTCAATATTTCATAGTAATAGTGTGTGTATATTAATTTGTCCAACCGCAGGCCTGGTCAGGAATACCTTGTCACCAGATTGCTGTAATAATATTGCTTATCTCTTAACATAACTGTATTATATATACGTTAACGAATATTAAAAGATAGAGGAGGGAATATACGGTAACGCTTGCGCTATTTAACGGTTCTGATGACTAACAATTCAAGGCTGACTGATAGTTGGGAGCCTTGATAATCCCACTGATAAGCTTTTTTATTTTTAATGACCCAGTTCTTCATATTGGCAGGAGGTTTATATAACGTTGGTTAAATGTTTTAACAGATTTTCCTGATTTTTTCTACTGACAACCAGCGCTCTGAAATTTTTGGGATTAAAAATGAAAAGTCCGTGCGTGGCACTCCCCAGAAACAACCGTTTTTGTTTTGGGTTATAATGCACATTTTCTATACTATGTGAAGTAAAATCGAATCCATCCAAAACCAGTTTTGTGTCCAGTGCCCCGTCAGATTGGGCGTTCAAAAAGTATAACTTCTTTTTTAACAGGATAAAACATTGATCGGAAATATTATTCCAGTAGCCAATAAAATTACGTTTATTGGGGTCGTAATCCGCATCGGTAAGAATATCACCAGTCAGCCTGACACTTTCCTCTTTATCCGGGTCGATTAATCTGACTTTGCCATCATCCCCAAAACAGTAAAGCTTATCTCCTAACGTAAAGAGATCCTGTAATTTGGGCCGCTTGTATGAAAACGCATATACTTTTTTCCATTGCCTGAAAAATGTTATCCGCTCATGATCCACGAAATAGTACGTGCCGGCATGTGAAGGTGCGAGCATGATATATCGGAGAGGAAAGGTCATTTCCAGATCCTTTATAAATGCTTTTTGAGAACTGGTCGATATCACTACGCTTTGCAGGTAGGGATAAAAGTCCTGTTTTTCATACCCAATCCGGTTGAAAAGCGCTATGGATGCTACCGTGTCTCTGACGACATTCGGCCCCTGAATGCTCATAAACTCGAATGAGTCATTGCTTGCAAAAATCTTATGTCCCGTTCCGCTCAGATCGGGATATATGGCATTGAACCGGATGGTAGTCAGATTTGAATTCGATTTATCGAATGTGTGAAAATTTTGTCCGTCAAACCGGACCAGTCCACTTTCTGTCGTAAGCCATATAAACCCCTCTTTGTCTTCGGCAATACCGTTTACACTGTTTTGCGACAAACCATTTTCGTCCGTATAGTGGGTGACTGTGTACCTTTGATCAAACTGCCCGTAGCAATAAGCGGAGGACGCAATCAGAAGGAAGATAATAAGGAAATTTCCTTTACGAAAAATTGATCTGAAAGGGCGCACGAACTATTTAAAGATTAATGATTTATAATTTCAGGAGGGTATGGGCAAAAACCTGCACAATTATAAGGGGATTAATTCTAAAAAAAGAAAATTCTGGTCATGCTTTACAACTTGTTTGTTTAAACAGCATGCTTTATATTGGCATTGAATGTTCCCTGGCTGGGCATAGCCTGGCGGTATTGTCTGTCTGCATTCGCTTGCAATAAAACAAATGCTATGGAAACAACTCTGGCACATTTTTCAATTCTTAATTATTCAAGAAAAATATAACTAAGCTCAAAAAATACCGGCTAAATTTATAAACCAGTGTGCAGTTAAGTAAAAAATGACGCTAGTGAAATGTCAGCCTGAGCTTTCGGCCGATGCGCCGGGCGGCCGGTGCGGTCGAAGAGTGTCTGGCGAGATGCTTCGACAAGCTGCCATTGACAGATTTATAAAGTGTTGATTATCAATGGAAAAATTTGGTCGCCTGCACTTCGACAAGCTCAGTGTGACCCAGATCATGTCATTTTTAAAGAGCTTGTTGAGCACGAAATAGTAGCTCAGCATGACATGGTCGACAGCTCAGCATGACATGGTCGACAGCTCAGCATGACATGGTCGACAGCTCAGCATGACATGGTCGACAGCTCAGCATGACATGGTCGACAAGCAGCATGACGTTGAATGCGTCAAAATAACAATAACATAACTCCAGACGACAAATGGATTATTACTCCAAAGAAGATGCCTTAAAGATAAAATATGAAAATAAAATCGACTATTACGTTCTTTATACTGTTATTCCAAACTATTCTGGCATTTTCACAGACTAACTCAGGAGCTGTTATATTTAATTTAAAATTTTCATCATTTAACGAAACCGGATTCGGCGGGAAAATCAAAATCATAAATACGGCAACCCAAACAGCATTTACGGGCAAATCTTCTAACAGATTAACCTCACAAATAGCAATACAAAACTTACCCAAAGGAAATTACAGCGTTGTGGAGCTAACTATTAGAACCGGCTCCGGGCAAATTAATTATTTGGATAGTTCAAAATTTAATCAAATTGAAATTTACGAAGGTAGAACTTCCTATTTGGGTATGTATAAAACAAAAAAATCACCCCCAATTTTCAAATTGAATTACGAGATATTATCTGACAAAAATATTGATGTAGAAAAAATAAAAAAACAGTCGTTAAAAATTACCGGATCAGAATCAGAAATTGATTTTTCGCAAAAACTTCTAAAATCCGATACAACTTATTTTAGTATAAAATTTTGAAACGCGCCCATGCGATCCCGCTCATTTTGTGTTGTCTCCATACCGCTCCGCAGGATCAGCATATCCGGGAGTTATTGATCTCCAACCGACTGCAATCCACGATCTGTCATAACTGCATATAAATAGTACACCTTTACTATTGCTTATTCAAATGGTATCAGTAACTTTTGCTGTATGAAGTGCTTTCATAATACATCAAAAATATTCATGTTTTATTACAGGTAAATATGAGCAAATCAAAATTCGAAATTTCGCTTGAGTCCGGTATTCATCAGCACATTCATGCAATGACCGGCAGTTGGGAAGGGATGACAAAAACCTGGTTTGAGCCCGAAGTTATTGCTGACGAATCCGCCATGAAGGGAAGCATCACTCCCATTCTGGGCGGCAGGTTTCTGTTATACCAATATCAGGGCAGTTTGAGCGGAAAATCTTTCGAAGGCTCAGCGACAATCGGATACGATATTGCAAATAACAAGTTCCAGGTCTCGTGGGTTGACAGTTTTCACATGGGAACAGCCATCATGTTCTCAGAAGGAAGCTCCGTGGCGCAAGGGTTCTCTGTTTTGGGAAGCTACGGTGGTCCGGACATTCCAATACCCTGGGGTTGGCGGACAGTGTTTCAGCTTCATGAACCAGATCAACTCACCGTAACTGCATTCAACATTACGCCGGAAGGCCAGGAAAGCAAGGCAACAGAAACGATTTACAGGCGTGTTAATTGATTAATACCCCGGGTTTGTTGAAAATATTTTGTTCATATATTAGCTATATGGGCCTTATTGATTTGGGTGCTCAAAAAGAACTCGTAACCATCGAGAAAAGTAATGGTATAAGACGGTTTTGCTTTCGGCAAGCGGCTAAAATTTCGTTGTTTGCATTAAACTGACAGCCGGTGTCCGAAAGCACCAATATCCGTATATCCCGTCGTTTTTGCTACAACCTGTGATCCGGAACGACTGAAATCGCTGCAATTTATGCAGTGATTTCAGTCGTTTTGCGAGTAACTTCTGAGCCGGTATTGGTGCCCATTTTCAGTTCAATCTATTTGCCAAGGGATAATAAATTTACAAAAACACGATATGCACCCGGAACGCCGGCAGGTAACTCGCGAAACCACGACAAACTCGTATACACATAACTTCCCTTACCATACTTCGCAACCAGAATTCCGCCATCCAGCGGTGGGCCATCGGGGTCGTTGGAGGAGATCACCGCTTCGTACTGCGGAGACCATTTCTGAGGAAAATACAAGCCTCGTTCCTGTACCCAGTTATCGAAGTCCTCAGGTGTAATTTTGTTGGGTGAATTCAAAACCGGACTTGACGGCATGATAAAACGCACTTCGGATCCTTCGACAGTGATTCGGTCGCGGGTGAGCTCGAAGGGATAAGGCCCCAGATCCTTCATGACCAGGTCCATATTGGTGTTGTACTGAATGACCAGATTCCCGCCGTCTTTAACATAATTCATCAGTGTAGCCTGGTAATGTTTCATCCGCTCGTTGGTATTGTAAGCACGCACCCCGACTACAACAGCATCGAATTGCGTAAGTTTATCCAATGTCATATCCTTATCTTCAAGCATGGTAACGTCATAGCCGATCTGGCGCAGACTTAACGGAATCAGATCACCGGCTCCCATTAAATAAGCAATATTATTTCCTTTTTTAACAAGATCAAGCTTTACTGCCTTTGCGGCAGCTGTCGGGAAAAATACCTGGGCAGGAATGTGACTATAACTGATGATCGCAAAGCTTTTGTCATAGGTTTTTCCTTCCACTTTTACCAGTGCTTTAATCTGTGTTTCCTGTGAAGCTGCCGGAGGATAAAGTTGGAATTCAACCGATTGCTCAGCTCCTTTTACGGCCAGGTTGAAAGGAATACTTTGTGGAACGGTCCGCCATCCCGGGGCAATGTCGAGCGTCACCTCACCTTGACAATTGTCTTTTCCCGCCTTAATCCCGATTGTCACTTTCCTGGGTTTTTCATCGGCAAACATATAAACCTCCTGCGTGATGTTGGCATAAACAGGGGGCGTCACCACCAAAGGCTGGTACACCTCTCCGATCACCGGATCTTTTTTCTTATAAACAACAGGCACGTCAAACTGCAACGGTTTCCCTTGAACGGTTAATTCAAATAATACCGTAGCAACCGGAGGATTTTCGGCCTGCCCTATTTCGAGCTGATTATCTACCGAGAAAAGACCTTTGTAGCCAATTGCCTTGCGAAGCCAGTACGGTTGAGAAATATCCGTTTGCGCTGGAATTTTAGCTTTAATTTCAAAAGACAAACCATCATTATTTTTCAGAGGAGCGGCCAGCACAGAATCTTTGGATTTAAAAGGAAAGACGATTTTTTGCAGGGTAACATTCGCAGCCGACCGGTTTATTGCCTCTACCGACATTGTCATTTGGTCTGTGGGCGTGTAGGCATAGTCGGCAGCCGTTACTTCCAGAAACAAGCCGAGAGCATTTTTCAGGATATCGTTTACTTCCCTAAGTTTGGTGGTTTTCCAGAATCCGTCAGGCAGCTTTTCTATTGCTGTCCTGATTTTAAGCAGTGCGCTTACACTGGCATCCGGGACGGCCGCATCATATTCTTTAATGGCCGTTTGCACCATCGTTTCTATGTTTTCACCGCCCTTCACTCTTGCCCAGGAAGTGTTAACACCCTCAAACAAATCCGTCAAGGTCTTCTCTCCCTTTGTATGCTGAAGATACTCGACTGAAATCCCACGGTTCCCGATGGATCCAAATCCCTGGCTTTTGTGCATACTGCGACTTTCCGCCGAAATTTCACCATAAGATTTCCCCAGCATAGCGTTGTAAGATCCCACATCTATCTGAAGATATTCCTTTGCGTTTTTTACAAATTCAGCTCTGTTAAGCATACCCCACATCCCAATGTTCCAAAGCAGCCGTTTCGTCTGCCATGGCTGTACATATTTTAGCTGTTCAGGAAAACGTTTCGGATCTGCGGCAGCATCAAACGCCTCCTCCGCTAAAATAGACGATGCGCTGTGATGCCCGTGGCCTGCTCTGGAATCTGGAGGGAAACGCGTTACGATCACATCCGGTTTTACATTGCGTATTACCCAGACAGCATCGGCGAGCAGGTTCTCTTTTTCCCAGATTGTAAATACCTCCTGAGGATTTTTTGAAAAGCCAAAGTCATTGGCCCGAGAAAAAAACTGCTTTCCGCCATCAGTCCGGCGCGCCTGAAGCAGCTCCTGTGTACGGATCATTCCCAGCTGTTCCCTTATTTCCGGACCGATCAGGTTCTGACCTCCATCACCCCGGGTCAGTGCCAGATAGCTGGTGTTATACAATTTTTCATTGGCCATGTAAGCAATAAAATTGGTATTTTCATCGTCGGGATGGGCAGCCATATAAAGGACATTCCCAAGAACATTGAGCTTTTTTAAGTCCTGTAAAATTTTCGATGACGAGGGTTTAGCAGGCATTTGAGCCCAACAGACCGGCTGTGCAGCGCCGTAGCCAAGCCATAGGCATACGCATAACACTGCTCTTTTGAAATTAAGATGCATGGATAAACAGTAAGATGGAGATAAATTAAGGGTTCAGGAATATCAGTATTTAATTTTGCTTAAACGACGAATTGATGTCCAGTTCGCGCTGGGGAATCAGATATAAGAGCCTGGCAGTCTTTCCCTGAGCTTTCAGGATTTCAGCAGCTTTTCCAAACCGCAGTAAATCTGCCCAGCGGTGATTTTCAAACGCCAGTTCCACCCTGCGCTCATGAAGCAGTTTGTCTGCAAAAGTACCAGCCGTAGCGGCATTAATCGGCGAAAGCTTTGCCCGTGCCCTCACCTGGTTTATGTATCCGTAAGCCTCCTCGGATTCGCCAAGTGCTTCGGCAAGCATCAGCAGTACATCTGCATAACGCAGCACCACAAAATTGTTGGAAGCATCATTTTCGTTGAATACATTTTCTTTACCGTATTTGGTGATAAACCGCATATCATTTTTTGAGCTGGAAATTAAAACACCCTGAGCATTGACGTAGCTACTGTCCATTGATTTGAGAAAACGGTCGTCGCCAGGCTCGTAGGCTTTCATCATATTAACGGTCGGACGATTTTTATATGCACCGGTTGTTTGTCTTAAAAGCGGAGAAAAGGCATTGGTAAAAGTATTGCCGGTACCCGTTCCACCTCCCTTGTACTGGACTTCAAAAATGGACTCGGCATTGTTTTTATTCGTAATACCCCACAGATTGGCATAATTGGGCAACAGCGAATAGCCGTAGGAAGAAATAATTCGCCGTAAGACAGGGATAGCTGCGGTTTTGTCACCCATGGTCAGGTAGATTTTGGATAGTAACGCAGCAGCAGCTCCCTTGGTAGCCCTGCCGATATCTGCCGATGTGGTATATTTCACAGGAAGTCCGGCTTCTGCTTTGATAAGGTCGGCGGCGATCTGTTTATAAATTTCAGAGGCAGGCAGCTGAGGAAGTGCACCTCCCTGGGATACAGACGCAGGCTCATTCAAAGGCATAGGAATGTTTCCAAATGAAATAGTAAGATTATAATAAAACAGAGATCTGAGAAATAGCGCCTCCGATTTGATCCGGTCTTTCAAGGTTGCATCCATGGTGATAGGTTCTATGCGGTCCAGCACAATATTACTCCGGGCAATGCCGAGGTAGGAATCCGTATAGGCTGCGGTGATCATTTCGCTCGTTGCAATCTCTGAGAAATTATCAATCACCGTCAGGTCCGCACCCAGGCCGGTACCATCCGGTCCCTGGTCCGTATTATCAGAACGCATTTCCTGCATGATCCAATAGCTCTGGTTGTAGGCACCGGTATTTTGCAGCACCTTGTAAGCAGCATTAATGGCCGTATTCATATCATCGGCGGTAAGATAGAACCCGTTAACGTTGCGCTGGGAAACGGGATTAAGATTGGTAAAATCTTCACTGCAAGACGCAAGAACCCCGGTTATGAACGGTATCAGATAGATGTGTTTGAATTTCATATCAGTTGACTTTTAAAAGTAAGCTTTGGCATTCCCAAAATCAAAATGTTACGTTAAGTCCGAAAGTAAAATTGCGGGATAACGGGTATGCTCCGTAGTCTTCGCCCTGCACACCAGTAAGCCCTGCCTGATTGTTGACTTCGGGATTGTAACCGATATATTTGGTATTGGTAAACAAGTTTGTTGCAGATGTGTAAGCGCGCAGAGACTGGATTTTAGTACCCAAAAGACTTTTAGGAAACGTATAGCCCAATGTTATGCTACGCAGCCTGATGTAAGATCCATCCTCGACCTGGAATGATGACGGGCGGTTATTTCCTCCATGTAAATCCGATAGTCTGTCTGCACGGGGGATGACGCCATTCCCAGGATTTTCGGCCGAAATCCATCTTTCTGTCCAGTCTGCATATGAATTGGTAGCAGCCTCTCCGTTTCCAAGGTGACGTCTGGTCAGGTTAAGAATTTTAGAACCCTGAACCCCCTGAAAGAACACGCTCAGATCGACCCCTTTGAAACTAAACCGGTTGGTAATACCCCACATATAATCAGGCATATAATTTCCGATGACGGTACGATCGCTTGCGTCTACTTTACCATCACCGTTTACATCCTTAAATTTGAAATCGCCGGGACGTGCTGCTGGTGCCAGTGCATCTTTTGGCGCAGCATTAATTTCGTCCTGAGTCTGATAAATACCTTCCACCACATACCCGTAATAGCTACCGATTGGTGCGCCGATCTGGGTTACGTGCCGGATACCTGCACCACCGGTACTCAGGATCGGATCACCGGTTGGCCCCAGTTTCAATACCTTATTTTTATTGGCAGAAATGTTAAGATCGGTCGTCCACGTAAAGCCGCCCACAATATTGCGACTTGAAATGGTCAGCTCCACACCCTTGTTTTCAACTTCGCCAATGTTTTGAAGAGCGGTTGTAAAACCTACCGAAGCAGGAACCTGAACATTCAGCAAAAGGTCCGATGTGGTTTTTTTGTACCAATCCGCAGAAACGAACAACCTGTCGCGAAATAATCCCAGATCAAAACCCAAATCAACTTGTGTCGTCTTTTCCCACGTCAACTTTTCGTTATTGATAGTGACCGGAGCAATACCGTTGACAAGCACATTGTTAAGTACATAATTATAAGGACTTAACAGCCCTATCGCCGCATAGTTAGGAATCAGAAAGTTTCCTGTTTTACCCCAGCTTCCGCGAAATTTCAGGTCGCTGACAAAGGTGATAGTTTTCATAAATGACTCTTCCGACAATCTCCATCCTGCCGAGAATGAGGGAAATGTTCCCGTTTTGTTTCCGGCTCCAAACCGCGAAGATCTGTCAGAACGGATCGTTGCAGTAAGCAGGTATTTGTCTTTGAACGAATAGTTTACCCTGGCAAGCGCGGATACCAGCGACCATTCCTGACGGTTATCCCCGCCACTGGTTACCTGACCGCCGCTGATTGTTGGCGAGAGATCGTCCGGATGATTTTGGGCATAGACCTGATTGGCATCCAACCTGTCTTTTTGCGCGCTATATCCCACCACAGCCGAAACACTATGGTCTTTACCAAATCTTTTATCGTATGAAAGCGTATTTTCGACGAGCCAGTTGTAGTTTAATGAGGCATTTGATTGTGCATAAGGATCACCAACCGTTGCGTTTCGGTTCAAAAATGCCCGTGCCATATAGAAAGAACGGTTGTAGCTGTTTACATCAACGCCCGTGTAAAGCTTGTATTTAAGCCCGCTCAGTATTTCATATTCTGCAAAAACATTACCAAAAACCCTGAACTGACGAAGGTCATCGGTCACGTATCTGATGATAGCCAGCGGATTGCTGGCCGCCGTCATATTCGCGCCGCGTCCATCGGAGGTCAGCAGGTGCGACTGGTTATCGGTCTGGTTGATGGTGCCATCGGCCAGGTACGGTTTTACCGTTGGAGAGGTTACCAGTGCTGAATAAACGATTCCCGGTGGATCAGCAAAATAAGGTGCTCCGGCAGGAGAACGCTGGGTGTTGGTAAAAGATGGACTTAACCCAAAACCAACCTTCAATTTTTTAACAGGACTGGCTTCCAGATTGGCCCTGAAACTATATCTCTTAAAGCCGCTTCTGTCGATAATACCTTCCTGATTGTAATAACCTCCTGAAAAATAATAGTTCACATTCTCGCTTCCTCCTGATACGGATGCATTATAGCTTTGCACAGGAGCTGAATGAAAAATCAATTTCTGCCAGTCTGTGTCTGTGCCATCGGGATTTTCATAATCGTCAGGTATAAAATAACTTCCGTTTGTAGTTTTGGTATAACGTGTAGCGTTGCTGTCATTGATATTTGCGCCGGTTACGTCCTGGAGATAGGCATTATTTTTTGAATCCAGTACATAAGAGGTCAACTCTGCCGAATTCATCAGCTTTACCTTATTGGCAACGGACTGTACCCCGAAATAGGCATCGAAACCAATGACCGGCTTGGAGTTTCTTTTCCCTTTTTTGGTTGTAACCAGAATCACGCCATTGGATCCTCTCGATCCGTAAATAGCTGCCGCTGAGGCATCCTTTAAAACTTCAATGGACTCAATATCATTCGGATTAATCGTGCCGAGCGGATTTGAAGCCGGAAGCGCAAATGCGGTTGTGCGCCGTGTAATATCGCCCTGAATTCCCGGATCCATATTTTTAGTTACCGGAAATCCGTCTATCACATATAGCGGCTCATTTCCAGCTGATACCGATCCCAGACCACGCACCCGGATTGTTGTTGCTGCGCCGGGCTCTCCACTCGGCTCCTGTACCTGCACACCGGCTATCTGTCCCTGAATGGCATTCTCGAAACTTGTCACCTGAATTTCTTTGATATTTTTAGCTGATAACGACCCAATCGAACCGGTGATGTCCCCTTTACGCTGCGTACCATATCCTACCACCAAAACCTCACTCAAACTGCTTACCGACGCAGTAAGCCGGATATTCAGTGTGGTCTGGTTATTTACGGCAATCTCTTTGGTTTCATAGCCAATAAAAGAAAAAACCAGGAGCGAGTTCGGCTGGCCGATCTCGATTGAATAGTTTCCGTCCTGGTCAGATACAGTTCCTTTGCTGCTTCCTTTTATTAAGATACTGACACCGGGAAGCGTTTCACCTTTTTCATCGGTGATTTTACCTTTTACCACAACATCATTAACCCTGGACTGCGGATTCGTCTGGCTGACCAGACTTATTAAACTCACATCTTCAGACGCATGAGCAGACTTACCCGAGGCTGGCTCCGCTTTCTCTTTCAGATCTTTTTTCCTGACAACATAGGCCCTTTTACCAGCTTTCCTGAATTCCAGTCCGTTGGGAGTCAGCAAGGTTTCCAGCTGTTGTTCCAGCCTGGCATCGTTGGCTCTGTTATTAACTGTAACAGAAACACCATTCAGGGTAGACTCCTCAAAAACGATACTCACCTGATATTTTCTACCGAGGTCTAGCAAAACGTCTTTAAGTTTGAGATTTACCTGGGTATTTTGCTGCACCATCGCAGCAGTTCCTGCCGTTCGGACAAACGCGATATCCTGAGCAGTGCCAATGCTGGAAATGACAATGCCGGTACATACAAGCCACGTTCGTAGAAATTTAGTATTCATAATTCATAGGATTTGGTAGTACGCAGTTCTATACAATCTGATTTTTGGGTAATCTCTATTTCAAGTAATGCTGATAATATTTCAAATAGCTCATCGGCATCCCTGGCCTTATAAATGCCTCCAATACATGTTTTGGCCAGGTTTTTGTCGGGTATTTTTACCGTAACGTCGAATCTTTCCTGTATCTGCCGCGCTACTTCTGAAAGCTGGGTATTGTCAAAGTAAAAGGTTTGTTCTTTCCAGGCTGTAATAGCCAGGGTTTCTTTGGGAATTGTTACCTTGAAATCACCCTGAGCGTTTGCTGAAAAATAACTGCCAGGCTTCATATAGAGACGTTTGCCTTTGGGCAGTTCAAGCTTGACTTTCCCTTTTGAAAGAAAAACCCTCTTCCCGCTTGCTCTGGAAAAAGCCGTAAATTCAGTACCCAGTACTTCAATCTGATAGCCTTCGCCCATTAGTACTCTGAACCTCAGATTATTTTGCAAGTGCGTCACCTTGAATTCTGCTTCTCCATGAAGCTGCACCTGGCGGGCTTCATTTCCAAAACCAAAACGAGGTACTTTCAAGGTGGAATTTGAATTTAATACCACCTGTGTGCTGTCAGCAAGCAAAAAGCTTGAAGTTTGTCCTAACGGTGATGTATATATCTCAAAAATAATCTGTTCTCTGTATATAAATGTCGTCAGCATCAATAGAGAAACGGCGGCGGCAAACCACAAACCGCCTCTGCTGTAAAAACTCCGGGTTATTTTCTTTTCCACTAAACCTGGATGTTTAGCAGCAGATTCACCCTGCCCTTCCAGCAGCAGCTCGAAATTTTTCTGTGCCGCTTGCCGGTCGGGGGAAAACTGAGGGTGCAGCCTCTCCCATTCGTGCACGCAGCTATAAAACATTTCCTCATTGGCGGCGTTTTTAAGCCAGTCTTCAATCAGTTTCCTTTGAATAGACGTTGTCTTCCCGTCGAAAAAATCAAAAAGAAACTCCCTGGTTATTAATTCTTTCATGAAAAGTTGATGTATATATATAGTGATCAGGCTGAGAAATTGGTATTTCGTTTTAGAACATGGGAACCAGCAAAAAACCCAGAAACCAATTGTCTTTCAAATCGGTACGGAGCCTTAGCAAAGCCCGGCTCACCAACGCTTCGACAGCTTTGATACTGATGTGCATTTCTTTGGCTATTTCCTCATACTTCATGCCTTCCACCCTTTTAAGAAGATAGGCCCGCCGGCATTGTGGCGGCAGCTGCTGAATAATCCATTCCACTTTGATATGAAGTTCCGAATACAGCAGCTCATCATCCGGATTGATGATCTTCGAGGCAGTTGTCAGGCTAATAGAATCGAGTGGTTCCGTCAGATGAACCTTCCACCGCAGATAATTATATGCTCTATGCCGAACTGCTTTGTACAGGTAAGCACGGTATGAGCTCGTGACCTGATCAAAACTTCGCTCTTGCCAGAAGGAAGCAAATAGCTCTGAGACAATATCTTCTGCAATTTCCTTTGAATGTACAAACCGTATGGCATGACTGCAAAGACTATCATAATAACGACAAAACAGCAACGAACAACCCTCCTTTGGATTGATGGCAAATGTTTCACGAAGTAGTCGTTCATCATCTGCGATAATGACTCTTTTATCATCGGAAAACGGTATGCCCTGGTCGGTTTTAGATCTGAATTCCTCAAAATCACTTTCTGTTCTGTTAGTCATTCGTTCGGTGTTCATTGTGAGTTGAAGGCGTTGCTCCTATCAGACAAGTTTTTTACATTTTCCCCTATACTCAACTTATAAAAAAGATGGCAATACAAGAAAAATTCAAAATAATAAATGGATCTTTATTATTTTAACAAAATTTAATTAAGTTATTGTCCAATTTCATAAACAACATATCCTTTCAGAAACTGAGCAGGATTTAGAAACTTTACAGCCAATTGGCATTTTGGATACAAAATTGACATTTAAGGCTAACTTTTTATATCTGTTAATAGAGACCTTTGTGACATGGAAAACAAAATTGAAGGTAAGGTAGTAACCATCACGGGTGCAAGCAGCGGCATTGGCGAAGCAACAGCAATTATGCTGGCGGGTCTCGGAGCGAAAGTAGTTTTAGGAGCACGTCGTAAAGATCGTCTGGATGCGCTCGTCAAACGGATCAAAGAAGCAGGTGGCGAAGCCATTAGTCTGGTAACGGATATTAAACGGTGCAATGATTTGGTTCAGCTGGTTAATTTAGCTCAGGAAACTTATGGGCGTATGGATGTGATGGTTAATAATGCCGGTATCAGCCATCTTTCCAGAATAGATGATGTGCAGGTAGATGACTGGGAAGAAATGATTGATGTCAATCTTAAAGGAACCCTTTATGGCATCGCCGCTGCCTTAACGGTTTTTAAAAAGCTAGGATCTGGCCATATCATTAACATTATATCAACCTCAGGCATTAAAATTGTCCCGCTTCAGGGCGTGTATGCCGGTACCAAAAATGCAGTACGAACAATCACCGAAGCATTAAGGCAGGAATCTGATGGAAAATACCGGGTGACCGGAATTTCACCTGGTTTTGTAAATACAGAACTCTCCGATCATATCAAGGATGAAACGGCCAGATTCGCCATTAAGGAAAAGGCAGCCAAAATTGCGATTACACCAGACGCCATCGCCGGTGCTGTGGCGTACGCTATTGGCCAGCCAGACCATGTGGATGTGGGAGACATTGTGATTCGTCCAACTGTACAGGATTAATCTTAAATTAGGTAAAACATGAAAGCCATATCTCACCCATTAGTTTTTAAAAATATTTCTGAATTGATGCGTGAGATGGGTATGCCCAAACCTGCGCATCCCCTGGTAGCACTGGTAAACTATGACATCAAAAAAATAAGCCGTGACCACGCTGGACGCAGTTTCCTGATCGATTTTTACAAGATATCCTTTAAGAAGGATTTTAGGGGTCAGGTAAAATACGGACAGGATTACTATGATTTTGAGGAAGGAGGACTAGCTTTTCTGGCGCCAAATCAACTCGTAACCATGTCGGGCGACGAGAGCAGCTACGATGGTTTTACCCTCTACTTCCATTCTGATCTGCTCAGCGGTTATCAATTAGGTAAGAATATCCGTCAGTATGGTTTCTTCTCCTACGCCGTAAATGAAGCCCTGTTTCTTTCAGACAAGGAAAAAAGAATTGTCAGCAATTTGTTTGAGTCCATAGCCTCTGAGCTGGAAAATAACATCGACGCTTTTAGTCAGGACGTGCTGGTGTCACAAATTGAGCTTTTGCTCAATTACAGCAACCGTTTTTACAACCGGCAGTTTTTAACCCGCAAGGCAGTTAATCACGACTTAATCAGTCAAATGGATACGTTCCTGATATTTCGCTTTAAAAATTATCGGAACGGGCTACCCACAGTGCAAGAGGTGGCTGACGAGCTTAGAGTTTCGCCAAGATATCTGACAGATATGCTGAAAACATTGACTGGTCAAAATACACAACAACATATACACGGAAAATTAATCGAAACGGCAAAAAGTGCCCTTGCCACTACCAGGCTTTCGGTTGCAGAAGTGGCTTATCAAATGGGCTTTGAGCATCCGCAATCTTTTAATAAATTATTCAAACGGTATACGAATCTTTCGCCAAAAGCATTCAGGCAATCTTTAAATTAGTTACTTGTGACCAAGGCATTTCCTAGTTGATCAGCCTATTTTTCCCTGACCCGAAAGATACCTGGCAATCATTAATGTTTTTTTTATTGACTATAATTTAAAAGTTGATTTGATAAAAATCTGATACCCTTCCGCCGCTACTTAATTCAGTAAATATGATGCTTATGTTTTCCAGCGCTATTGGCCACCTTTTTAAAAAGTCTGGTGAGGTACGAAGGACTTTCAAAACCCATCTGACAGGCTATTCCGGCATCATTGTTGTCACTGCGGGATCAGGGCTTGCCGTCGGTAAAAGAGCTTGTGGACAAACTTAAACTCTCCCCACGTTACTTCAGCGACCTGTTTAAGCAGAAAACCGGAAAAACGGCTATGAAACTGATTCATATTCCGCTCATAGGAAAAGTTAAAAACCTTTTGTATCCGGCGGAGAATGGTGTTGCCGAAATAGCCTATCAACTCGGCTTTGAAAATTCTTTTACTTTTCCAGATTATTCAAAAAAACCAACCGGCTCCTCGTTTTTCATTACTCTATTCTATCGAAGTGAGTTTGCTTTATTTGAAATCACTCTGACCAGGGCGAATGCAAAATCAAATCGCAATAGTCTTTTCTTTCATAACCAGGAATCATACATGCACAAATGTCTGAATTGATGCTTCCGTAGGTTGTCTGAGGTTTATGTTTAAAACCATCAAAGAAAGTCGTGACCATATGTTTCTTCAATTCATTACGAGGGAATTGCCCGACAATTTCCTGACGAATGCTGCTTGATAACTGTTCATAACCTTTACCGATAACATCTAATGCTGCACCATAATTAAGTAAAGCAACCTCAGGTTCTTTATATTCTGCAATACCCGGAGAAGTGTGAAGTGCAATTGCATCCCATACCAACTGCAACGCCTGTGGCGAAACACCATAGCCGCGAAGGAAATCGCGGGCCGCATTGGCACCATCAACTTCAAATCTTTTATCATCGCTGCGATAGTGGGCTGTCAGGCCGAGGTCATGAAACATTGTACTTACATACAAGAGTTCAGCGTCGTATCGGATGTTGTTTTGCTGTCCATTTAAAGACGAGAAAAGAAATGTCCGCAGTGTATGATTGTACAACAGTTCGCTGCCATGTTCGCGCAATAGTTCTGTTGCCTGACGCGCCATTGGGCTGTCAGGAATTTTTATACCGACTATAACTTTACCTGTGATATTCATCTTAATCGTTTTTAGATAAATCAATATTTAGAAAGCTACTGTTTTGGTCGAAATACCTATGCGGTTTAAGAAGTTCATGTGGCATATGCATACGAGGATATCTGCTATTTCCTTTTTCGTAAAATAGGATTGAAGTTTTCCATAAGCCTCATCAGAAAGCCCATCATTGAAAATCAATGTCACCTCTTCCACAACTGAAAGAACCGCACGTTCGACCTCGGTAAATAAAGGACTTTCCTGCCAGGCAGACAGCGCAAATATACGACGAGCTGTTTCTCCATGCTTCAACGCATCCTCCGTGTGGTAATCAATACAATACGCACACTTATTTATTTGAGAAACCCTGATTTTGATAATTTCCAGCAGACTTACCGGGATGCCGGATTCATACAGTTGATTATCTATCCCCGCGATCAGATCCCAGTATTTGGGCTCCTCTTTCCATACATCAAGACGATGTTTAATTACATTTTTCATCATTGTTCATTTTTGTTATACAAAGGTCAAAAACAAAAATGCCCGTTTACTTAAACTGGTTTAAGAAAGAAATTTCTTCCTCAATTCGCTCAGATATTCAGGTGTAAAACCTAAGAAGGAAGCAAGTAAATATTGTGGAACACGTTGCGTAAAAACGGGAAATTGTTCGAGGAAATGCAGATATAATTCTTCTTTGGAAAATTCATATAAGTATCTTATTCTCATCTGAGACGCTGCATACGCACGCTGAAATACTACATGAAAATATGCATCCATTTCCGGAACCGTCCGCAGCAGTTGAGATTGTCCGTTAGCCGTTATGCATAACACATCGGTATGCTCAATGGCGCGAATAGAAAATTGTGAAATAGCAGCACTTTGGAACGCCATAAAATCCGATATCCACCAATTTTCTATGGCAAAATCAACGGTTTGCTCGGTTCCATTTTGTTTAAGGTAACATAATTGAACGCAGCCTTTAACTATGAAGAATTTTTCAAAACACCGCTGGCCTTCAGATAACAGCAGTTCTTTCTTTTTGTACACCTTATGTTGAAAGAATGGCTCAATTAAACTTGCCTTATCCGGTTGAATCGGACAAGATATGCTGATATGGTTTAGTAATTGCTGTATCATTATTCGTATTTCAATAATGTACGAAATTACAATTTTACAACAGACAATCTTCTTAAAATACCCGTAATTAAGCGATCACAGCCCGCAAAGCATCATATTGTTTTTGAGTAGTGTTATAAAAACAATAGCATATAGCTCTTGCGTAACAGAAAGAAATGATACTATTCACCGGAATATTTGATCTAGGGCATCGAGTGAATGCTACAAGACGACAAAATGGCTGGATTTTCCTGACAGATATAAAAACATCGTCCATACCAGGTTCGGAAGTACCCGGGCACATTATGATTAGATAAGGGTTCAAAGGAGCTTGGGAGATGGAAGATTCCCAAAATCATATAAGAAAAAATACCTTGTAAATACCTCCTGTCAATGGATGCAATTACGCCATTAGGCTCCGGATTAACGTTTAACGTAGACATTTTCATCATGAATCCGCGTTTTGCTCAAAAATACCGGTTGGCAACCCATCCAAACTTACAGTATTTTTCTCTTTCCAGTATTTTTTAATACCTTCTTCTCCTTTGTTATCTGCCCATCGGCTCAACTCTTGCCGTTCACGATTGTAATCCATAAAAGGAACTGCCATACCACATGAGGTTTGAACCATATCAACCTTAATATCAAAAATTTGTCTTGCGCCTGTCATTGATGGAAAAAGGGTGATGTACTCATTCCATTCAGAATCGTATTGATGGAAAGCAGTGCCTTTGCCATACAATCGCAGGATCAATGGCTTTCCTTCGAATGCACAAAACATGATTGTGATACGGTTATTTTCTAAAAGATGCGCAGCCGTCTCGTTCCCACTTCCGGTAACATTGAGCCAGACAACCCGGTTTGGCGATAGAATCCTGATACTGTCCATTCCCTTGGGTGAAAGGTTTACCAGTCCGTCACATGCGGCAGTAGCCACGAAAAATATTTTTTGTTTCTCAATAAATGTCTGTATTTCCGGAGTAATCTGTTCAAGTTGCTTTCCCATGACGAATTATTTTTTTATCAAAAATATCAAAAGTTTTGAAATTAAGTGTATTTATGACATTTATTATTTACATTTACCGAATAGGATTAATCTACCTATAAATTAGATTTATTTCTGTATTCCACTCAGTTATTGGGGCTGTTAATATAAGAAGAGTCATTTTGATAAAAAAATAACCTTATCGAGTCTTGATCCATATCAAAGAAAGTTTAGTATGCTTTCCCTGTGATACTTTTTATTGAACATACCTTCGGATAATTTCCATTAGAAAAAACGCTTTGACTTCATGAATGACAATATTAAACATGCAATAGTTAACGGAGAAACTTCACTTGGCATTGAACTGGGATCTACACGAATAAAAGCTGTGCTGATAGATCACAATTTTGCAATAATTGCATCCAGCAGCTACGAATGGGAAAATCAGTTAATTGACGGTTACTGGACTTATTCTCTTAATGAGATGATTGCCGGGCTGCAAGAAGCTTATCGTCATTTAAAGCAGAATGTGGAGAATAACTATGGTGTAACACTACAAAAAATCGGATCAATCGGATGTTCGGCCATGATGCAAGGCTACATTGCGCTTGATAAAGCAGGAGATTTACTGGTCCCGTTCCGTACATGGCGTAATGCTACCACGGAGGCAGCCGCATCGGAGCTCACAGAAAAATTCCAGTTTAAGGTACCGCAGCGCTGGAGTATCGCACATCTTTATCAAGCGATTTTAGATAATGAAGCGCATGTCAGGAATGTCGATTATATGACGACTTTATCCGGTTACATTCATTGGCGCCTGACCGGAAGCAAGACGCTTGGTATTTGCGACGCTTCGGGTATGTTTCCAATCGACGAATCTACACTGCAGTTTAAGGAAGAAATGTTGACTGTTTTTGGCGGTTTGACTGCCGGCAAAAACTACGGTTGGCATCTTAAAGATATTCTCCCCAAAGTATGTCCCGCAGGTGAACATGCCGGATTTCTTCATGAAGCCGGCGCTTTGTTGCTGGATCCATCTGGCAATCTGGAAGCTGGTATTCCGTTATGCCCACCCGAAGGCGATGCCGGAACAGGGATGGTCGCTACAAACAGTGTAAAAAAGCGAACTGGCAATATTTCCGCCGGCACTTCTATTTTTGCCATGTTGGTACTCGAAAAAGATTTATCTGCCGTGTATCCTGAAATTGACATTATAACTACACCTGATGGCAATCCTGTGGCAATGGTCCTGGCTAACAACTGTTCCAGCGATATTAATGCATGGGTCGGTTTATTTGCTGAATTTTATGAAGCAATGGGGGTAAAACCTGATACAAACCAGATTTTTAATATCCTTTTCAATAAAGCAATGGAAGCCGATGCTGATGGTGGCGGCTTGCTTAGTTACGGTTACTATTCAGCTGAGAATATAACCGGGTTTGCAAAAGGCCGTCCACTTTTTGTCCGCTCTGCCGAAAGCAGGTTCAATCTGGCCAACTTTATGAGGATGCACTTGTTTACCGCATTTGCCGCACTTCGAACAGGTGTTGATATTTTAACTGAAAAAGAGCATATGAAAATTGACAGTATTTTAGCGCATGGCGGACTGTTCAAAACCCCGTTGGTTGGTCAGAAAATGTGTGCTGCGGCGCTGAATGTGCCGGTTTCAGTGATGTCCACCGCTGGGGAAGGTGGTGCATGGGGAATGGCAGTTCTGGCTTGTTATATGGTTCATAAAAAGCATGGCGAGCGTTTGTCTGATTACCTTGCCGATAAAGTATTTAAGGATGTTGAAGGGCAAAAGATTTATCCTGACAGGGCAGATGTAAATGGCTTTACCTTATATCTGGCACGCTACAAAGAAGGACTCTCAATTGAGCAGGCCGCAATAGATCATTTATTGGAAAACTGGACGAAATGAAACATGCCAGCCTACAAATGAGATACATCAAAAAAGATTATAGCTTGTAAAACACTACCGTTGCTGCCACGTGCTGATGAAGTGACTTTCCTCATTTTTTGTCAGATCTGAACCCTGTAACTTCATTGTGGTATTTACAACACAATAAACTGAATGTAAAACAAGCTTTTGCATATGGAATTTCAGGAAATATTGGATGAGATCAGGATAGTAGAACACGGCTTTAAGCATATTATAGAAGCAGGTGACAGCATTCTATCAGTCCCTAACATTAACCATTTTGATGTCTCACTAGAATTTTTATCTGATAAAAGTTATCAGGTACGCATGCTGGCAACCTATTTACTTGGACAGCTCGCCCCGGCCAATCAAGATGCGCTATCGATTTTAGAAGTACAGGTTTCTGTGGACGAGAATTGGCGGGTACAGGAAATGCTGGCCAAAGCGTTGGATCATTATTGTGAGACGATTGGCTACGAAGAATCCTTACCAGCGATTAAAAAATGGCTTCATGCCGAAAATGCAAATTTAAAAAGAGCAGTTATCGAAGGCCTTCGTATCTGGACAAGCAGACCGTATTTTAAAGTACACCCTTCCTTGGCCATAGAACTGATAAGCCGGCACAAGACAGATCCAAGTGAGTATTTACGCAAATCCGTTGGTAATGCCTTACGGGATATTGGTAAAAGACACTCAACGCTGATCCTGAATGAAATTGGAACATGGGATCTGACAGACCCAAAGACAAAATTCACTTATAAGCTTGTGATTAAAACTTAACGACATGCACAAGAAAAGTGCCTGCGCCAATCGTGTTACAACCGACGCAAACCGTTATCTAAACAATATTAATATTTTCATCTAATTATTCCTCAAAATATCGGTCAAGGAAAGTTCATCTCCGGTAAACGTACTGTACTTGTACATATTGGCTTTCTGAAGGTCTGCTTTAAGCCTATCAATGCTTTTTCGTATGGCTTTGGAGTTAATTTTATATCGTTCCAAGGCAGCGCCAAAATGATAGAGATTATCGTTGAAATCATCTTCAAGATAAATCAGGTTGCTCATTCTGCTCCGATATATATTTCCCTCTTTATGCATTTGGATCGCGTAATAATAATATTGTACAGCTATCTGATATTCGGTTAACGTGTCCAGTGTAAGCATGTCCTGAAATCCGATTAATTCATTGAGTTGCTCGTCTACCATGACTCTTTTTTTCTCGGTGACTACTGTATCAAGAATGCGGCACAGATGAAGATGTTTCAGCCATCTCCCTAATTTTTCGTGCACTTGGCCCATGTAGGAATAACTCAGGATGTAATTATTACCAAACGTATTAAGTATACGTTTCATTTGTATCAGATTGAAAACAGAGTTTAAAACCAGCTCTATATATTCTTCAAACCAATCTCCCTTAGCTATGGAGTATTTCAACGCCGCTAATAAAAGCAAAAACTTCTGCTCGTTCGGTGCAGATTCTATCGCCTTATTTTCAGCAATTTGACTCTGATTTCGAACAAATTTATTTTTTTTGATGTCATAAAGTTTGCCGTAATGATAATAGTCTTTTTCCCAGTTTGAATCTTTTCCAAAGATTTTTACGGTTTCACTCCGATAGGATTCCCAGTCAACAAACCTGATAATACCTATTTTGTCCGTTAGGTAACCTGTGAGAATTTTTTCATTAATGCAGGTATGTAAATCCAGTTCCATAAGTCGCGTGATCTGATGACTTATACTGTTATAAGGAGAAAGAAGCTTATGCTCAGGAATGCTGTTATAGTAACCCATCAATGTATGGATTCCGCCAGCCTGATTTGATGCGGGCAAATATTGATGGTATTTACATTTTAATAGAGCATAAGCCAGTATTGTCTCTTTTGTATCGGGATTATTGGAAAGATTACTATATAATTCATTGGAAAAATCATGAGGTGTTCGAAGGGTATTAATATCAAAATACTTTTTCATTTTTGCCAGCTGAGGCCGGTCCGACGAATGACTCATTAAGCTGGACAGCTCAAGAATTCTGCGTATCAGGTTAAACTCCAGACAGAGCAATAATGCATAAACCGATGCGCCCACGGTGTTTGTCGACAGTTTGATTGACCGAAGCACAAATAGCACTTTGCGTAGCTGAAAAACTGCATTAGACCGGTCTCCCGCCTCAAGATAAAACAGTGCAGCCAAAAAGTAAAAATGAATAATCATTCTGGGATGGATATGTTCTTCAATATCCGCTTTCATCAGATCCACGTCTCCAATATATTCGTAGAGCAGTTTTTCACGGGCTTTTCCGATGTGATTCCGCCTTCCTGCTTCCTTTTGATCATTGGTAATGTCAAAATAAAAACACCCCAGCGCATCTTCGACCGGAACTGAGGCTTTGGGCATTAAAGGAAACAGAAAATCACCCAACTTGGCCATTCCATGTCCAATACTACTTAACCGGCGTGTATGCTGAAGGCTCTTGTATGTTCTCGAACTCTCATCTTTGGCATGGATCATTTCCGGACAAGCGGATAATAAATCAATCAGCCCTGACTTCGAACAACCAATAAGGATTTTAAGTGATTTCTTATAATAAAGGTAGGTAGAAAAAGAAATTCGCGCATCGGAATGAACCAATGTCGGATCATTAAAAACTTTCAACTCCTTTCTACTGTCCTCTACCAGATCTTTCAATTCATCGGCAAAACAATTGTTTAAAGATTTACAGGCTTCTTGCTGATTCTTTTCCGTCTTTTCAAAATACGCGGATGCCATAAGAATGTTTGTCTGCTGTGGCAACACCATATTTTTGTAAAAAAGTGCGGTTCCAATCCCACTAAAATAGGACGCTAAAAGGATATCGCGATTTTCGTAATCATGCGTGAATTTAGCAAGTAGCTTTGTAAAAGAGTTGATATTGTGCTTTATTTTTTGGAACGTAACCCCCTCCTGGAGTTTTTCCTGCAGATACAGGGTTGCAAGAAACGCCTGCATAATTAACACCACCAGTTCCCGATAAATGATAATATGTTTTTGGGCGTGCCGTTTAAGTAGGCGGCTCCCCTCTTCAATCACGCCGGCGTAGTGCCCCAGAGCAAATTCATAAGCCTTGATTTTCTCGTAGGTGAGCCCCAATTTCAGTTTCAGCATGATAAAACTGGTAATTTGATTGGCAGAGCTTAAATCACTTAGATCCAACATCTGCAATGCATCCTGATAGGAAACAATAGCGTCCTGGTATTCTTCGTCCTGAAAGCGGGCATCGCCAAGAAGACGGTTCAGGAAGATTATTGAAACAATTGGATTCCCCGAAGAGTTTGCGTTGGTATGCGCTAGCCTCAGATGGCGTATTTTTGCCTGCAAATGCGTTTTAATTGAAAAAGTTTCATCCAATGTAAAGTTGAAGGCGGCAGCTTCGTCTTCAAACAACTTTGATATAAAGGTGATCTCGTTATGCGTGCGGTCATAGAATTTGTATTCATACAATCCGGACTCAGTTTTTCTGATATGGTTTTGGGCAAGAAAAGAAATCAAATCTTCCAGAAACGGCCTGGACACGGGATTTCTGTTTGTTGCTAAAATTTCCGGAAGCAGTTCCAGATTTTGTGGCGAAAAGGCGAAGGGATGAAATTTGATAAGATTGTCTATCAGGTAAGGAATAGATACCAGGGTATTGTCGCTATATCTTTTCATGAACGAACTGTTCATGGTTAAAAATGGCTGGAACAAATAAGACGTATACCCAAGTTTGTACTGATCCATGTAGGAAAATACCAGATAATGATTCGTTTTCAAGGGATTGGGCAGACTATACGAAAATATTACACTCCTTTTTTTCTCTTTGGGAGCATCCAGACTTGTATATTTTATATACTCTTCAAAAAGCTTTGTCATTTTTTTAGGGGATCCATTGCTTCTGTATACCAGATAACCCAAAAAATTCTGAAGAGTGAATATCACTTTTCTGGCCTGTTGCTCAGTCAGCCTTTTTTTTGTGTCTGTTTCAGGGGCAATTAAATGCTTATAGTATTGACTAAAAAAATTCCCATCGCGATGGTCTTCTTTAGTGAGCAGGGTATTTTTTAAAAACGTTTCGACCAACCCTCCGATTGAAGATACCTGATCTTCGCCCTGCGAGCGGTCTTTCAGGAAACTATCCACATAGATAACTTTGTGAAAAATACTGCTAATTGAGGATTGTCTGTCGGATATATCGGCCAACGCTGCTTCAAACATTTCCCTTCCGGCAATGAAGATAAATTTGGCCTCGGATTCATTGATGAAATATTTAAGAGAGGCAAGTATGTTTGTGATCAGATGCCTTCTCTCCCTCAAATCATTCAAATAGGTAATTTTGTCCGTCTGAGAGTCCGACAAGCTCGAAAGGTTGTTTTCAAAAGCCGGGTCTACCTTATCCAGTTCATCAAAGACAAATATGTACTTGTCATAACGGGAAAGCATTTTAATGATTTGTATCAACTCATTTTCTATTTCCCGGGGATTGGCGATGGGAAATATTTTCTGATTTTTATTGAACAATGATGATAGAGAAATTGCAAAACTCTCCTGAAGCTGATCCTCTTTGGTAATCTGCGCATTACAACGGTCATGCAGCATTTTCAAACGTTCATGAATCCTGTTTAACGGCTCACCCGGCTTAATGAAAGATTCTACTTTGGAGATAAGCTTAATACTGGCTACAATGCACAGGACGCTCAAAGATGCAAACAAAAATCCTTTAACTGCATAAACTGGTTTCAGCGTCGGAATATGCGTTGACGCCGGGTTCCAAAAATTCAAAATCTTATCGATTAGTCCGGGGATAACATACCTTTCGTAGAGGAAAGCGGTAATGCATAAAATCAAAAACGATACTCCAAAGGCTAATAATATAGCTTTGGGAATAAACCTCACGATTTTATCACTGAGCCAGGAAAATAATTTGTGAACAAACATGGCCAGGATAGCGGCCAGCGTCGCGATGCCAACAAGATTTTCAATAATGGTTTTTGATTCACCTTCCTGATCAGATTTAATCAAATAAAAATTCAGAGAGATTAATAAAATCGTCAGAGCTGGCCATAGCCAGCTAAAAACGTTACCGAGTGTAAACCATCGGATTCGGTGATAAGTTGTAGTGCTTTCAACATTTACCAGGAGCTGGTTAACAATGTGTTTTAAAATATCAACGTCCTTTAGTTGAGATTGCGCAAGGCTAATGTTAAACTCCCGAATTTTCGGAGGGGTTATGCCGTTACTTTTCAGGTAGGGTACTAAACCGCCCCAGTAGGTTTTGATTTTGAAGAGCCAGGAATTTTTCGAAGTATCTTTATCGTCTTTCTTTAGTTGCTTGATTACCTGATTGACAAAACTTGTTTTTCCCATACCACGGTAGCCGGTTACCAGATAAACGCCCTTATTGGATTCACTTTCCAGGATATTGATGAATGAATCCGTAATTTCAGTTCGGCCAAGGAAGGCTTCATTATTTTCTGCCAAGGCATGATGACGAAACTTGTAGCCTTCCGGAATTTGCAGGTAAATATTTTTAATTTGAGAGTTTGCAGCATATTCAAGCTGCGGCACAGATTTGTCAGGGTCTTGATTTTCAGACATAGAGGAGGCAGACTAATGAGTTTTTACATTATGATAATCACAAACAATCTATAAAAAACAATATTTACTTGTTAGTGTTTATGCAGCTAATACCAAATTTTCTTATCCTACGGTAATCATCTGTTTTCCTGAAAGAAATTTGGCAGCAAATTTGCGGCATACGGAAAATGCTTGGAATTAAATATAATTTTCTTAATCCATGCAACGGTTTTACATAGACCTGGTGTCTGCAATACAGGTACCTGACTTATTTGACAATTTATTTTTCTAAGCATATACAAACGACAAAAACAGCCAATGGAAATGACTATACATAATCTTCGCACCTATTTTTTCGTGCTTCTGATATTTTTACTTGCCTCTTGCAGTAAAGTAAAGGATGAACAACCTGAACCAGTTGAACAGATTCCCGATGCAGTAGCCAGGGTTTTGACAGATGCCTACCCCGATGCGAAAGAAATTACGTTAAAGACTGTGGAAAAGGATAAAGAATGGGAAGCGAGGTTTTCGCAGGGCGAACTCCAATATTATGTTACCTTAAACCCGTCAAAAATCTTGGCAGCCCACAAGTTGATCAGTCCTGTGGTGCCTGATTCTATAAAAAAATACTTTGAGATTATTCCTGTTCTGTCGCCAAACAAAGGGGTTCTTTCTGATTACAGGGAAATTTTAAACCCTGCCGCGAGTGATCGTCATTTCACTGCCAAGTTTTCAGTAGATCAAAAGGATTATTTGTTAACGTTCAGGACCTACAATCAGCCCTCAAATGATTACGATGTTACCGTCACCGATTATTATAAATTTAGTTATTACGATTTGAATGATCAGATATCGAGCTATCTCACAAAAAACAATTATGCAAATGTTTTCGCCAAAGTGATGGTTCTTGCAGATAACAAAAAACAATACACTGCCTGGACAAACCACATAAATGGAGAAAACGGCGATATGGTTTTTAATGACGAAGAACAATTAATTGTTTCATTTAGAAGATTCGAATTAGTTTCCCGATTGACTGATCTCCCTGAAAGAATCCAGAAGTTTGCTAAAAACACTGGTCTTTTGCTCGGAGAAGGAAATTTCAAATTTGTTGAAAACGGCATTTCGGGTTACCATATCTTCATGCTGGGTATTGTTGGAGTCAGAGGGTACCGCTATTCATTGGATTTTGATTCAGATGGCAATCTTATTACATCCCAGCTAAACATCTCAATAGTTCAGGACAGGAAGTAAAAGTTGAAATACTTAACTGATCGCTTTGTTTCCCATTACCCCTAATCAATGAAGTTTTTTCGCGGCAAAAAGTACGGGACTCTGAACGAACTTGTAATAGGCTGTCAAAAGCTTGAAGCCAGTGCGCAAACCGAGTTTTATAAAAAGTATAAGTCAAAGCTGATCGGTGTGTGTATTCGTTATGCAAAAACGCATGCAGAAGGCGAGGATATTTTTCAGGAAGCATTCATCAAGGTTTTTAAAAACATCGCAGAAGTCCGGGATATTGAATCGATTGATAGCTGGGTTAAATCTGTTGTGATCCGCACAGCGATTAACTATTACAACAGAACAACAAGGCAGCAGCTTATGCATGTCGATCTTGATAATTTTGACCCTAATTTCCAGTCACAGGATTACGAATCGCTTATTGACAAAATGGATACGGCCGCCATCCTGAACATTATATCTGAGCTGCCAGACGGGTACAGAGTAATTGTCAATCTGCATTTGATCGATGGATATACGCATACCGAGATCGCGACAATGTTATCAATAGCCGATAGCACAGCACGCTCGCAGTACCACAGAGCAAGAAATATCTTAATGAAGAAGTTACAGGAAATTGGAATAAATCGTTATGAAATCCCCGGATAAGGATATTGACAGAGCGCTTCAAGCAGCACTCAAACGAAAATTTGATGATTTTGAAGCGGAGGCTACAAAAGCTTCCGAAGATGCTATTTTCAGCAAACAAAGAGCTTCCTATTGGCAATCTACCCGAGGGAGAATTTTGGCGGCAGCAGGATTGGTAATCTTTTTGTTCTCACTTCCTTTTTTATATTTTTCTTTTTCTGATGTGAAAGATATTGTCGCAGTAAGTATCCCAAAAAATGACTCATTTAACGGGCCGACAAAATTGCAAAAAGCGGTACCAGCTCTTGATTCACAGGAAAATGACACGGCACTCATAATAGAAAACAAGCGCTCCCAACTCCTGAATCCTGTAAATAGAACTGTCAAGCTACAAGCGGCTGCCAAAATGGAAAAGCCTGCACTTTCAGTTAAATCTTTAACAAAAGCTGTTGAAACGACCCAAGTGATTAACTCTTATAAAAGCAGCAAAGATCGTTTTTTTGTACCTGATAAGCACGACGAAAAAGAAATCAGCACTCCTGTCCAAACATCACAAGACAATTTAATTTCGTCAAATTTTGATAGAGAAAAAATCAATTTATCTGTGGACAAAAAGATATTAGCCGAAGATTATGATCTGAAAATGATTCAAAAAAAGCCATATCTGGCTAACAACTTTAAACCGGTTTTCAATATCCAGTTCGATTTACATACTACCCGAAATTTAAATGGTGTGGCCTATGATAAAAAGAAAGGATTGGGTTTTATTTTTAATATAACACCACTCAACACCGTCCAGGTGCTGACCGTTAAGGGCTTACCCGGAATTACTTACCAAAATGTAAATGTTCCGTCAGAAATTTCTTTAAACCGGCTCGGCTATAAATTTACTGCTGGTCTGGCAAAAGGAGCCTTTCAGTTTATTTTTAGCTACGGACAACTAAATCAGTCGTTTAATTATGAAATAGCGTCTGATGAATTTGTACTTAATCAAGACACCAAGAATTACACTTTCGTACAAAAAGGAGTTCAATACAGACAGGATAACAAACTCAAATTTGTCGGCCTTGGGTTAAAACGACATGGCATTATCAAAAATGAATCTGTTTTTCAGAATTACTTCGGTGATGTTGGTGTAGAGTTTTCGCGGGAGCTAAAAACCAATACAAATGTGTTGTGGGGAAATTTAGCCCTTGGCAAACAGGTTGTACTCAGTAAAAACGCACAGCTTAACATTGGGCCATACCTGGAATACAGTTTTACAAAAATGGTGAATCCTGATACTAAATTTCAGAATCAACCTTACCAGATTGGCCTTTCGATTGGACTCAGATATTTGAAGAGATAGGGCAAGTCTCTTCCTTAATTCCTATTGGTTAAGGCTACTGCTTGAAAGCTTTAAAAGCGCTATGTCTTACTGGTTAAATCATGAGAGACTTTTAGAAAAAAGCGCACCATAGTGCGCTTTTCGTACATCCCGATGTGATTCGAACGTCAGCGCGCGACCGTGGTTATCTTTGTATAGTCACTTTCGACTTATAAATCTGCCCATGAATGTCTTTTGTACGGACAATATATGTGCCCACTGGCAGTCGGCTAACATCCAGGTTGTTGATTTTCAATCGCTCTGAATTTTGGGCCAGAACGGTCACTCCTTTCAGATTGATCAACTGAATATCAACCAAATCTGATTGAGAAATAACGGATAATTCGCCGGAAACCGGATTCGGGTAAACGGTCATGACTTTGGTACCATCCAACGCTTGCCCGACGATTTTGCTGTAGGCATATGTTCCGTCAAGATCGATCATTTTAAGACGATAGTAAACTGGCGTACCCGATGCAATCGCACTATTATCCAGGAAGTTGTAGGCATACATGGCACCTTTTCCTACAAGGTGTCCGATTATGACAAAACCCTTCTTAGGATTTTCGCTTCTCTCAATTTCAAATCGATCAAAACCGGTTTCTTCCGATGTTTTCCAGCTAAGAAGAATTTTGTTTTCATTATTCTTAGCTGCAAAACTCACGAGTTTAACCGGCATCGGGGTAGTTTTGACATTAAAGGTACACGAAGCGGCGGGGCCACAACCGGTATTCACAGTGTATGTGATTTGATGTACCCCTTCTCCCGCAACCGATGGGTCAAAAACCGCAGTTACACTGTTCACACCTATCCCTGCATAAATTCCTCCTGCATCAGTAATAGGGTGTCCGGATGAAGAAGGTAAGCCATTGATAGTAAGATTTTTTGCTCCTGTCAGTGTAAACGGATTGTCAAGCACAGAGATTGTCACGTCACTTGGGCATGAAACAGCGGGTTCACCATCGACCCCAATTGAACTTTCAAACGGACCGGAAGTACATCCGTGGCTTGTGGTAACCGTAGCATAAATATTATGAAATCCTGTGCCCGCAATTGAGGGTGTGAACTGGTATCCGGTTACAGAATTTCCTGTGATCCCCGCTCCGGACCATGAAACGGAAACAGCTTCCGATGGAGTTGTGTAAAATGACTTTATAGTTCCGAAATATTCAGGAAGATTTGCGCTTTCGTTGACACATACAGGTATTAACCCCAGAACCTCCATTTTTTCAGGTGCGGGATTAACGGTGATGGTAAATGTACAGGTGGCGGTACTTCCACCATCCTGATAAGTGTAGGTGATGGTTTTTGCTCCCGTTCCGGCCAGAGCAGGTGAGAACATTCCACCAGAAACGCCAGAGCCGCTATACGTGCCACCCGCGGGGCTTGCACCTGAAAGTGTGAAAGGTGCTTCGTTTGCACAAACTGATCTGTCAGCAGGGCATATAGTTTGCGCTTGAACCGTACAAACGGTGACCATGAATAATAGTAGATTGGCAATCAAAGATTGGAAGAGGTGTTTCATACAGTGTTTGAAAATGTTAGTGACTTCTTTGCTTAGACGCGTTTTGAATATAAAAGTAACCTATGTATGATATTTAACAACGTATGATGTCAACAACATTCCGGAATTTCACCCAAATATAAAAGCAATACCCCGTTTGACTTGCCTTCTGCTGTGTACGCTGGATTAATCCTGACGAGCAATTGATTGCGGATTGGAAACGATGCGCCTGGCAATGGATATGGAACAGGTAAAAAAGATCTCAGTGCCTTGCTTTAGGAATATTGATATTCGTTAATAACCAGAATCGATTTATGTCAGACCACCACCGCCATTTTGATAGCGGTGGTTTCATTTTATGCTACGGCTTTCAGTTTTCCTGATTTAGTAAAAAGTTTTCCTTTTACTTTGGCCATATTTTCACTGATCCGGTTTTTTCGGACACAGGTATAACGCTGTATCGTCCGAATATTACGATGGCCCAGCATTTTGCTTACGTCTTCAAGTGGAACACCACTGTTCAGCATGATTTCTGCAAATGTATCACGCGCCAAATGCGTGTTTAGCTCCCGCTGGATCCCACAGATCACCGCCAGTTCTTTCAGATGGACATTGTAGCGAAATTGCTATTCACCGGGATTGAGCGGTTATTGATTTATCTTGATTCAGAATAACCTGCTTTTTTTTGTTAACTATGCTGAAAATCAAAGCATTTTAAACAAGAAAGGTACACTTTCGTATGCCTTTGTGATCCCGATTGGATTCGAACGGCAGCGGCCGACCGTTCAGGACTCATACATTCAAATGTGTATTGCTCTATATGAACAAAAAAACCAAATCCCGATAAGAATTTGGTTTCAAGTGATCCCGCTGGGATTCGAATTTCGACTGCAATAAACTGATAGTCAGAAAATTACAATTTAAATTTTTATATACTCCATGATTGACGCGATTCAGTCTAAAATCGGCTTTTTTGATGGAGTTGGCGCAGATTGTAATGTATAAACTCAACATTTTCAATACACTCCTATAACACTATTTCGTTCACTTCGCGAAAATTTTGTAGTTCTTCGCCAGATATACTTTGTTTGTTTTTATATAAATTTACAAAGTAAAAAGCGGAGAGAGAGGGATTCGAAAATTACCCTTTTAGTAATTGATATACAATTACTTACCTACTCAATATTATCGAACTCTATGATCTACGCGATTGATACTTTTTCAAAAACTCACCCGCTTTACAACTTATATTTGCTTAGCAATAGCAATTCTTATCATAGCAAAGATAATCGAAATTCAAACTTGAAACAACAAGAAAAGAATTTGAACTTGCTTGCATTAGTCGGACAAACAACTTTTTCAAACATCCTAGTACAAACTCGAACACATTTAGCATTTAGGTTAAACTTCTCGCTACTTAAATCTAATACCTGAATGCTAAAAACACTCATCAATCAACATCTGCGTCACGTTCTTCATTATTATTATAAGGATGAAATGTTACTAATCTTCCGCTTGGTTCTATTTCAATTCTATAATAATGTCCTTCATAGTAAGTACTTCTCTTGCCCATTCTAATAAATCTTTTTTCAGGAGTGGTTGCAAAATGCTCTTGTATAACTTCTGATTCAGATTCTACTACTGCTTTTATGATACGGAGAATATCGTCATACTTATATTGGAAAACTGTTTTTATCTCAAATTTCCCGCCTATTTGCGTTTCAGTTACATGCCTTGCGTAAATATGAAGAAACCGTTCCAAGTCAAGATAGATAAGTTTCTTTCCAAATAAAACAATTTGTTCCTCAAAGCCATGAGCAGCGTTTTTTAAATTTTTCACTTCATCACCGTATTTCTCAGCAACAATCTTAAATTTATCTCCCGACCTTTCTATTTCTGCTTTTATCAGCTTTTCCTTTATGACATAACGTGCCATCATTAAGTTAGCAAACTCCTTAATTTCGTCCTCGTTTAAAGTGAGGTCCATGTATTTTGCGTAGAGTTCGTGATACCGTATCGATTCTTCATTATCGTTAAAATTCTTAAATGGAGCCCTCGTTATATCTTCGCCAAAATACCTTGCTAATCCGAGAAGTTTGTAGTATTCTTCCGGTGCCAAAGGCGACTCTCTTTTAAACCTTGACAACAGGAAACCGTAAGAAAGTTGATTGAGTTCTCGCGGATTTGAATTAACATTGATTGTGATTGTATTTTGAATTTGTTTCTTCTCGGTGGCCACAAAATTATTTTTTCGGGGCTTGTTGTATGCCATGATTTCGTAAATGTCACTGCACATAAAACCATATCGCTCAGCCTGCTCAAATTGTTCAGGTGATATCTTAACTACTGATGACGGCATTAGACGAATTTTTCTTTCGCTACGTTGCACTGGGAGTGCTTTAAGTAATTGTTCCAATTCATTACGTTCATCTTCGGTATAGATGATATCACCCATTAAAGTGCCGCCAAATATTTGATAGGCATCGGAATTATATTGAAAAGTAATTGTTATTAGGGCATCGTATTGACCATACATGTAATACAGCTCTTCGTAGGAAAAATTCATCACTTATTAAAATTTATTAACACCATAGAAAAATTGTCTTTTGCCTCTCTAAGCAAACTTTCTTCAATACTATTCATTGCTTCAACGTATGATTCAGTTGATTCTAAAATTTGTTGGATTTGGATGCCGCTTAACATGTCACTTACTCCATCTGAACACACTAAAAATATATCATTCTCATCAATCAATTCTACCTTAAAAAAATCTATTTGTGACCTGTCGACTTCGCCCTGAACTGATCGCGTTACCACATGCTTGTATTTGTTGATCAGTTCGGGATTGATAATAGATCCTTTATCAAGGACTTCATTCATAAGAGTATGAGAATGAGATTCTTTTTGAAGTATGTTATACTTGAAATGAAAAACCTTTACATCTCCTACCCAGAAACACAGTGCTTCATTTGAAGTGATAATTGTACCTCCGACAGTTGTCCCCAGTTTTATTCCAGCTTTTTGCTTGAATTGCCTTATTGCGAGATTTGCTTTATTTATTGCTTTCTGAACATGATTGGAATCAATATCAGGTAAAGACGATAGGTAAGTAAGTATGCTTTCTGACACTAATCGCGCTGCTATTTCGCCCTTCTCATATCCCCCCATCCCGTCGGCGACAATGAAAAGAAAAGTTTCAGGATTGAGGTTCCGAATCAGGACATAGTCTTGATTTATTTCTCGCTTTCCTTTATGAGTGAATATTATAGATTTCATTTTCTTCCTGTTGCCTGTATTGTTCCGCCCCCATGCTTTGTTACTCTTGGTCTTGTAGATATTTTGACAGGTTTAGCGGAAATTCCTCTTTCTGTCGCTTTTGTTGCCCATAAAAAGCCTTCGCCTGGCATCAATGAACTCATATCTGCCGCAGAAAGTGTTGACAGTTGCGTAATAGATTTTTGAATATGCTTTAACCATTGCGGGCTATTAAACTTATGCAGTAAAACAATGGAACTTAGCTCAATTATTTCATTTGGTAAGCTGGGAGGATCTTGACTGGCAATCATTATACTTACCCCTTTGTGTCTCATTTCGCGGATGGCAGTTACAATATTACCGGTAAGGTCTTTATTGTCCATATATTTATGAGCCTCGTCAAATACAATAAATTTATTGAAATGAGCACCATTTGCATTTCTAACCGCCGAAAAGATATTTAGCATTATTACAAATAAACCAAGAGCCTCGTCTTTTACAATAAATTCATCTCTCAAGTCGACTATAATTAATCTCCCTGGTTTAAGTGATTCACGGAGCGTGTAATTATCGTCAATGTACTCTCTTGCAAAACTTAACTTTTGCCTGGCTAATGCTTTTTGTGAGTTGGATAACAGTTCAGATGATTCAACACTTTCGACAATACCATCAATAGTGATATTTCTACGATGATCTTTCATAAGGGCTTTAAGTTGCTTTATGTAAGCAGAATCATTTCCGACTGCGCCAAGTAGAAACATCCAATCCTGAACACTTAATTCCTTAGAGTTAAATGCAATTGGTAAAACTTCAATAGAGGGATATTCCGATTGCCTTTCTTCAATTTTATCCCTAGGGGTAAGTATAATAACATCTTCAATATTATCTGGCTCAGCTCCATATTTTTCTTTCAGCTTCTTTAGCTCGCTTACCTGGTCATTTGGATAAATCATAGAGGTAAACTCTGGTTCATAATCCATGCTTTCGCTATAATGAAAAATCACACCTGCAAGAGGCGCTGGCAATTGGTTTATATTGCTGAACTGCTTTAATACCATTTCCGAAATAGTACCTATCGTATAACTTTTACCTCCTCCCTGAACTCCAAAAAGACTAATTGTATTAGTTTCGCTTAAATCGATTGCTATTTTCTTACCATGTAAACTTTCTCCAAGTATTCCAAATTGATTACTTGGAGAGCTTTTTCCAATCAAAATATCATAGTATGGTATTTTGTGACTAGTACTCTGTGTATGTGGCTCAACAGATTCAATATTGTCATTTAAGTTTCCAACATTTGCCTGATCAGTCAATTTATTATCTTCCTCCGCTTCATCATTAATTGATTTTTTAACGGCATGATGTTCCATGTGGACCGGTTCATTTCTCTTCGATTCAGGAAGTGGTTTGGAGTTAACTATTTCACTCTCTTGTGGCTCTTTAGCTTTGAATTTCTGAATAAATGGTTTTAAGGTTGTGTGTGAGCCAATCGCTGAACCCAATTCGGAATCAAAATCATTATCTTCTAACCTCCTTGTATTAAGATCGGAGTCTGGGTCAAGAATCTGTTCAATTAACTTTCCTCCAAACGTGAAGAATATCAAATCATGATCCAGGACTTCTTTATGATGTTTTTTTGATGCTGAAAAATTGAATATAAATCCAAGCCTATTAAATTTGAGTGTAAATCCTGCATCTAAAGATTGCAAGAATGACATGTAACTTTCATAAGCATTTTCATTTAAGTATTCATAACGGTGCGCTCTCTCTATGTAAAAGCCTAGTAGAGATTTTAACTCCTTATTCTTGATTTCTCTGTCTAATCTATCGAAAGACAAATGATATTCAGGATCATAGTGTATTCTGAGAGCTGTAATTGTATTCTCAATTTGTTCCTTTATTTTCTCTCTTAGTTCGCTACTTTCTGCTGCACCAAGAGATTTTCTACATTTAATCTCTATAAGAGATATATTGATTTCTCGTTTTTCAAGATTAATAGACACCAACAAATTATCAGCCCTGCTTTTGCTATCAATTGGTAAGTTTTCAAAAAGGTTTTGATGCAAATCAATTGGAATTAGAAAAGCCTCCTCTAAAAAACCTTTCTTTTCCAGTATACGTTTAGTAAAAGCAGATCCAATAACTTCAAAAGCTTTATTTTTTGACGAATTAAGCTGTAAAACTAAGGAGCTGCTGACTGCTCTTAAATCCTCGAGTAATATCTTGATTTTCTTTTCGTCATCTGGTTTGTGAATGTCTAAGTTGAATTCTTCGAAATGTGGGCCAAGCAAGCCTAAAACCTCCGATGTCGGCCTTGTAGTCAAGTACGAAGTAATGCCCGACACCTCTTCACCGGGAACATAATCCAAGAGAAACGGAATATTACCATCTTTCGAGGGTTGATCAAATATTTGGGGGCCAAGATTTTTATCGAAGGTTACAACCCAATCAGAGAAGTCATGCAAATGGGTTAATAATACTTTATCTCTATCATTTAGCCTTAATTGAGTTGAAGGAATAGAGTCCGTGTGTTTTGAAGCTAATGCACCGGCTATAAATGATTGTATATTATTAAATAATTGCACACCTAATGCACCAGCGCCGGAATATAAAATAGATAAACTGTTGCCAAGGATAAACCTGTTCCATTTTATTTCCGTGCTATTTTCGTCAACAGTTACAGTTGATTCTGTTAAAAGCCCATTGAGATAAAAATTCCGATCACTTTTGTACGGTTTGATTAATTCTACCGTAATCGGAAATGGGCTTACTAAAAAACTTAAATGTGCTGTAAATCTAAAAGGGGTTATTAGGTAATCTGATATACTGTTAATTGAAAATCTAAGTTTTGGAAACAATCGGTTTTTTGATGGTTGAGAAAAGGCTTCTGCCTCTTCAGAAACATTAAACTCGGGATTTATAAGGTTTTTAAGAGCCTCACCGTGTTCGATAATTTTATCATCACCTTTAAATATCCGAATCTCATACTTAACACCTTTAAAAGATTCTTCTTTTTCCAATTCCACAAATGCATCAGCAAATACTGAGGTATCGCCAGAATTTATGAGGTTAATAATGAGCTTATCTGTGTAAGGGTGTTGCGAAAGGTAATTTTTAATGTGGCGAATTACCAATTTCTGGCTAATGTCCGTTTCCACATAATTATCCTTTGTAATGTTAAATAACTGCCTGAAATAATGTTTCATCTGTCTTGAAACAGATGTCATTCCATTTTGCGATTCATCGACTAATACATTCAAGTATAATCCCCAACCATAGGCTAATTCACCCGAATAGTGATAGCTTTTGAAAGAGTTTGGCTCAACTAAAACCAAAGGATTATTTTCTGGGGAAAGTTGTCCTTCAAATAAGTAATCAAGGTTCTTTACCCATGAATCTTTATATACCGGGTAATTTTCTGTCTTTTGTTCCCATTCATTAAATACCTCCATCAGCTGTAAAGACCATGCTAGTCGTAGTGGGTGCAATGGAGAAAGCAAAAGCGCTTCGGTGCGTTGACCGTCTGGAAGTTTAGTTTTAATTCTGGCGATATCAAGTATTTGTAGCTCCGTTAGGAAATGTTGTATTTTACTCTTCTCGTCGGAGCTTAAATTGTCACTGGTAACTTGTTCATTAAGGGAAGTTGTCCAGTCTGTTAGCAGTTGAATATATTCCTTAATGGTTTCACGATATTTAAATACATCTGCTGTTTCAAAAACACCATCACCAGCTTCGTTTGATGTCCGAATACTCGAAAAAATATTTTCTCTAAGTTTTAGTATTTTAACAGGAATTATATTGGTTAACTCACTTTCTACAAATTGTAAACTCTCGAAGCCTATTGCTGAAGAGTTGCTTTTTAATACACCTTTTACATACCCGAAACTATTGCTGTGTTCTAAAAAAGCGATTTCAATTTCGCGTAATTTTGAAGATAAATTGATTTGATAATTATGCTTCTCAGAATAATTAACATGGAAAGTTGAAGTATGTTTCTTTAAATCGCTAAGCCAAATATTTGAATTTTCAGTTGGAATAGGTTCATCTGCTTCTTCCTCAGATTTAAGTTTTTCTATTCTATATTTAAAATAAGCTTGTAATACGTTGTTTAGTTTATCCTTGCGATGATCGTTGTCACGTTCAACAGTTTCATCTACCACATAATCAAAATCTTCTGAGTCACAGGTTAGTTTATACGGAAAATTGCTCTTTGCACTATTTTCATCCTTGGCTGTAGCTTCTTTCCAAGCATTTTGGATTTTAGTTTCTTTAAAGTCATCATCTCCATTTAAAATATTTCCGTGATCGTCCTCAGCCAATACTTTGAAAAAATACGATCCCTCTTCGATAATAGTAGAGTTTAGTTCCACAGTTGCTTCACGGTAAGGGCGATTTGAAACTGTGTTTTTAAGTCGCCTTAAAACTGAAATTTCTTCACCAGGACCACCGTCAACCGCCATCAATAACACCTTAAAATACTTTAAGTCTGATATATCTTTTGGATTAGGATTAGTCCTAAATCGAATACGAACCTTAGAAATTTTATTTTCCTCAACGTGGAGAACTTTTTTACCCTCCTCAATCTTAAAATCGTTGGATTTAGTTTCCTCAGTAAAAAGCTTGATGTGTGTAAAATCCAAATCTGGGATCTCCCAATTGGCAAAGTTTAGTTGGGTATATTTCTCAGAAATAAGTCGGCAAATTTCTTCTGCATTTCTTGCCTCATTTTCTGCCTTAATAAAATTTACTAGTTCTTTTTGTAGTGTATTTGACTCCAATGGAAGTTCAGAAATTCTTTCGTAGAGAGGCTTACTAAATGAACTTAGTAGCGTAGTGCTTACAATGTTGAAGTTTAACCTTGATCTGATCTTCTCCGATTCGTTAACCAAATTTGAATCTGGTATTAAGTTCAATAGGTGTAAGTTGTTACCAATGACCTCTTTTGAATAACCACTTTCGTCTAAAGCTAGTAAGTACCTAATAATGTTTACAACGCTTACGTCGTAGGTTTTTAAATAATTAAGTACTTCGTTTTTAATTACGTGCGCGTATTCATCAGGTATCTTATCTAATAAATCATTCTTTAGGGTAATTTCTATCCCCTCTAAAGAAATTTCTTTGAAAGTGGCATTTCCATAGGAATCTTCTGCTGCCGTTCTACTGTTTGAAGGAATCAATACCAATAAAGGCGCATCCTGTTTATTTCTTAGCTCAATTAATTTGGTTGCCGAGATGAATTTCTTATCAGCATTCCTCTTTTCAGAAACTATAAAAGTATCTATATTCGGATACTGAAGGTGAATCACATTCCACAAGAAATCTAATTCATTAAGTCCCAAACCGGTTATTTTCATGCAATGCCCAGCCAGAGCTTTGCTCAGATCATCTTTATGAAGCAGAAGGATAAGATCAATTATTTTTCTGTAATATGTGTTAGGCGTTTTCAAAATTTCCATTTTACTGAGCATTTAATTCGTAACGAGGCCTTATTCTTTGTAGAATATAAGCGTCACTGAGATCATTGTAAAAACCTATTTGACGAAGTTTCCTTTTAAACGCGTCAACATTCTCCTTAAAAGCCAAGTGAGTTTGTAAATTTGCATCTGCAAATCGATCTTCATTTAAGCCATTTATCACCAGGCCATATCTATCTCTTATATTTTGAATAAGTTCCTCAATTGATAATGTTCGTGTATTGAACTGATTATCTTTTGATTCCAGTACAAGTATTTGAACCAATGTTTCTAGAAGTCTTGTACCTAAAACAAACCGTCTTGGATGTTTGCGGCTTCGACCTTGAGCCATAAAACCACGCTCGTTATTTTTTTGAGAAAGGTTGTCGATTAATTGGATATGATAACGATATTGGTATGTTCCTCTTGCTTTAAGAATTGTTTCTACGTATCGATCAAAGTAGGTGTCTTCATATCGAACCATATCTTCTATCAGCAACTTGTCTTCTGCTTCCAAGGAGCTGTAAAGATTATCCCACTGCGTTTCAAAATAAATTTCGAATTCGGATGGTTTGTCTTTTAAAATCTTGAGCGCTTTATTTATGTTTTCTGAGTTGTTTTTATCCAACTTTAATCTTCGCAATGTCGCATTAACTTGGAAAGTAGCTTTAACATAGTCATAGACTTTATTTACTAAGCTTTCAGCATCATCTGCCGCTATTTTAGCCGCTTTACTTTCGTGATTATCGGTGGCATCCAATACAATATTCCAGTCATCATTTATATCCGAAGTTCCACTTTCTATCATTTTGGGAAGTAAGTGGATTAATTTTTGGATATATATAGATAAATGAAAAGATGTAACTGTTTTCAAATAGTCTATCAATACGTTTCTCGGAATAAGTCTTTTGTAAACCAACAGCCTCCTAACATCATCGCAAAATAACTCAGCTTGTTTTTGTAGTATAGGATGGATTTGATTAAGGTTCGAACTGCTTTCCAGAAATCCCGGTTTTACATTTTTGATAATGTGCAGTAATCCCAAACTATCTACATCCAATCCGTTGGTGATATTGATTTTATTGGTAGTTTGATCCCATCCTTCCATCAGAAAGTTTTTCAAATCTTCTTTAACAGTTGGATTGACGCTTAGCATCAGATATACCTGATCCGCAGTATTGTAGTCCCTAGTGTTGGCTGCATTCCTAACTCTATAGCACTCCAAATGTATTGGTCTAAGAGAAGAAATTTTTTCCTTATCAACATTCCCCCTGTAAACCATATTAACCAGGTTACTTCTCATCCATAGTTCTGCCGCTTCTGGATTATCTTTAAATCCTACAACCGAACCCTCCTCTTCAAGTTTTGAGAATACTCTTTTCAGAGTTTGAATTTCAATAAATGCATTCCCTCCAGAACGAGCTCTCTGCTTTGGTCTGATGCCATTGTGCTTAAGCAGCATGAACAAATTAACCAATGTATTATCGATATTTACCGCCTTCGCATCAACTGTAAAAATCAGTTCATTTCTAAATAAACTTTCTTCCTTATTTAGTTTGATAGCCATAATTATATATCCATTGGTTGTAAATGTAGACGGCTCTGTTCGTCTTTACTGATTTTGAAAAAAGCTAGGTTATCCTTGGTAACAACGACTTCGTTATAATTGAGATTTTCTAAAAGGTTCTTGAAAATGATCAACTCTATGAACTTCCCTCTCAAATCATTGAGAGAAGGGCTAAAGCCTTGCTGAATGAAATGAAGCATTTCATATAAATCTAAAGAAATGGTTAGTTTTATGTGCTTCTGCTTTTTGTGTCTGAAGGTTAGACTATCAGGTTCGTATTCAAGATACTTAACCAAATGACCCGTTCTATTTACAAACAGTTCAAAATCATCCAAGCTAAATAACCGGAATGATTTACTGAACGGGTCGTTAACCTCGGTTGAGGACAAAATCAAATATTCCTCGTCAATTGTGGCATTATCGCATCCTTCATTTAATGATATAGCCCTAGAAATACTTGTTTTCGTTTTATTATCTGTATCACCCTCGCCAAGTACTCTCACAAATTTGAAAACAGAATGGTATGGTAACCGTAAAAGGTAAGAAGGCAACTGCTTGTATTCGTCATTATCACCGTGCATGTAGCCATTCGATACACTTAATAGTTCTGCTTTACCTTCGAAATACTGATGCCTTACAAAATTTTTCTGTATGGACTTGATTCTTAGCACTTCAATATCGTCCTGTTCATAAGTTGGTTTTATTCGTTCAACTGTATTGAATGTATCTAATAGATTAATTTCTCTCTCCGCAAATTCCAAATAGGATTTGCTTTGGTGCCTCCCAAAGAATAATTCGCGGTCTAGATCAGGTATTGCGACCTCGCCAATGTCTGTTTCACGCAAAAGCCTGATTAAGCGGTCTTGATTTCCGGTGTCATCAGACATCGGATTTGTAATGTTGAAATAGTAGTTTTGCCAAAAAATCTCAGGAGAATTACGGTTGTCATTGTATAATTTTTCTACGTCCCCACAATCGTAATCACGGGTTAATGTATAGGCAATAAAAGACCGTAAATCTCGCATTGTTATGTGTAATTCTCGTTTAAGACTTGCGGTTCTCAACAACCACTCCATGCGGGTAATTATCTCTTCTCCTGTAGCAGAATCATTAAACGATTCTACATTGTATTTTATGAAACATTGATTTGCTAAAGAGCAACCATTACATTGTTTCCAAAGGTCTTTTTTTGTTAATGCTTTTATTTGCTGTCTAAATAAACTAGGTTCTTTTTTATCCTTTGCAGCAATTGACCTCAAATTGAGATTGATAATCATCAACCCTTCAGGGAGCTCATGATGACCTTCGTTATAGAAGTAATTCTCAATGTTATCGTGTAACTGATTGTGTTTTGATGTTGTTTTTAGGAACTCTACTAATCTACCTTCATTGATGGCAATGATCCTACCTTCGGTAGCGTCATTATAATTAGTCAAATCTTCAAATGGTAGAAAAAAGTTTTCTAGCACATCGTGGTTAATTTTTTCATCCTCGTCTTGTGAACCATCATAGTTACTCTCAAAGAGAATTCCATTAATTCTGAACTTGGCTCCATTTTTATGGCCAAATCGCGCAAGGTGAGTAATATTTTTATCTTCCTCTATCTTTCTTATAAAGGCTGTTTTACCATCACCCGCATTACCTGTTATAATCAGTAATTTAAACTGCCCATCCAAAACCGCAGGAATAAGGTGGTTATCCAATTTCGTAGGCGTATAGGTAACTCGATCAAAATTATTTGTATTGAAATTTGCCCGTGTTCCTGAATTACCGTGTTTAGATTGACTGAACAAAGAGTTTATATATTTAACAAAGTCTTCTTGCTCGGTAATCTCAACCTGCACGTTGGACTGTTCAGTTTTACTTTCTAATATTCCGTCTTCCCCGAATAGAAGAAGGGCGTCTAACATGTCTTTCGCTGTTGCGAATCTGGCTTCTGATCTAGGATTTATAGCTTTTAAAATATAATTAGCAAAATCATCAGATATCCGTTCTTCAATTTGTTTTGGATGGATAGGCTCTTTACTCAAGATTGGTAGCTTCCCCGGAGACCACGGATATTGCTTGCATAACAATTCGTAAAGAGTAATACCTAATGCGAAAGTATCCGCAGAAGTATTCCATTTTATTTTCGTTCCATCAATTATTAAGTCAGGTGCTAGATAAGGGTTAGTACCGACAAAATCGTTGTTGTCGTCCGCGAACGATGCGACATTGAAATCAATAAGAACAAATCTTTTCTCATTATCCCATACAATATTTTGTGGTTTTACATCTCTGTGTAGAATTGGTTTATCAAGAGACTGCATGGCCACCAATGCGCTAAGAATATCTTTTGCAACTTGGAATATTCTTTTGACAGACAGTCGCGCATCAGTACGCGTGTAGATGCTTAGGTTTTCACCTTCCAGATATTCCATGATGGTATAAAACTGCCCATCAATGGATTTCCCATTCCCAACAAATTTTACAATGTTAGGGTGATCTAGTTTTTTTAATGCTTTGTATTCATCAATTACTGATTGAGCATTTACGCTTTCGTGAAAAAGTTTCAAAGTAAAAGATTCTCCTTGCAGTTGTTGAAGGACTTTAAACACTCTGGAGTAACCGCCTTTCCCCAGTACTTTTTGAATTAGATAAACACGTTCGAAGGAATCTCCCTCTTTAATGTCATATGTATCAATGGCTGGGACAACAATAGGCGTAACTTTAGGCTCAGGAGAAGAAGATGGATTGCCTTTCAGGGCCTTATCAAAAAATTCTTCTAGCTCTTCAATGTTGTCATATCGAAGACTTTCATCTACCAAAATTGTTTTATTACAAAGTTCATCTAACCATTTCGGGAGAGCACTATTGATTTTTGAAGGCAGTCTATCTTCAGGTAGCTTCCCTGACAGATTGTTTAATTCAAAAGGAGTTTTAACCGGCTCAAAACCTGTAAATAACCAGTAGATTAATACACCAAGTGAATAAATATCAGAAGCTCTTGAAGCATCGCCCACAGTAAGCTCCAGTGGATGGTACGCAGTAGCATTGCTCTCACTTATAGTAGGCATAACGGTATAGCCTTGTCTGGATTCATCAGAGAAATAAGACTTCCCGAAATTTCCCAGATAAGCATAACCACCAGTCATAAATATATTTTCTGGATTAACGTCTCTATGGAATACATTTTCTTTATGCGCTTCCTTCAGCGCTGCCATAATATTGCGAACAATGTTTATCTTTTCTTGGAACGTGAAAGTTTTTGAACGTATTTCTGCTTTTAATGAATTCTCATCGAGATAGTCAGAAATTTCATAGAATAGATGATTTTCTTCATCTATTCTGAATTCAACATTCAGGATGAATGGTTTTGCTTTTATTCTATTTAGCGCTTTGTATTGGTTGTTTATTTGATTTTCACGTTCGCTCAGTTCATCATCTGTTAGTCCACTAACCTGTAATGCATATTCTTTTACTCTCTTCTGAATAGACGATGCAACGCCTTTGGGTTTTACCAAATATTCAGCGTAGTTATTTTCTTGATGTAACACCTCAATAATTTCATAACCTTCAACTTCACGCTTTTCATTAGGTGCCTTTTGGCTTTGTTCCCCGTTAAAAAACTGGACTAAATCAGTCTGAATTTTTGCGATGTCGTCTTCTAATTGTCCAATTTGACGAGGATCTTTTAAATAGTTGATCAATTTCTCATTGAGCTGAAAAGTGAGTTTTCCTGCTTCTTTCCAAAGTGAAGGTTCATAAGTATTAGGAAACGATAGCGTCACTATATTTTGAACCCATACTTTTCCCCAAGAAAAATTATGCTCTTTTAATTTGGAAGCTAGAATTGCAGTTTTCTGTCTCCCTGTTTTTAAGGGGTTATTTCGTTGCTTATCATTTACATACCAATAATTATCATCCCCTTCGATTCTTCCTTTCCAATCTTTGTTTTCAATATTATAAATTGCATGTGGAGCTATGACAATGATGTCATACTCCCAATATTGAGTTCGATTATTGCGTGGGTTTGTAGACGCAATTTCGACGTTAGGAATTAAATAAAAGGAATCTGGAAGGTTTGCTTCCAGAAAGTCTAACAAACGCTTTTCTCCAGCGTTTACAACCGAATCAAAGTAGGGAGGTTTAATTATTTTTGCCATGATTCAATTTCTTTTTCTACAAGATTAATCGCTTCCTTCTCAAGAAAACATGCTTGTTCAAAATTTTGAACCGAGGCTTTCATTAGTTCGACAATTCTATTTTTCCTGTTATCTTCAAGAATTGGTATCCGTATATTTTTGAGAAAATTTTCATCTATCGTTAATACCGCAGATCCATAAATACCAGACCTTACATATTCTTTTACTTTTGGGAGTGAAAGAAATCCAAAAACATAAAAAGGAGAGATAATATTTTCATCCACAATAACTCGGATTGAGTGTTGGTTAACGGCACAATTAGAATAGGTTTTATCTACCATGAATGCTGAACCTAGAATGTCTTGCCCAGAGCTTGAAATTAATATCCAGTTCTCTTGAACAATTAATGTATCCAAGCCCGCCGTCTTCCAGCTAAGATATTTCTCAACCATAAGAGGATTGGTCTCGGAAATATCTGTCGTAGACAGAAATTTTATTCCGTTTGAACCTATATAATTCCGTTTTCCCCTTTGGGCAGTAAACATTTTTCTCTTTACGAGGTTACCTAAGTTAACAGAATTGTATTTGCTTTTTGACAATTCCTTTTCTGGCTGTTCAATATTAAGATAATGAGAACTATCTAATCTTTTATGAAAGTTATTGGCCACATTATTAAAGGATTGAACGCCAAATTTTTTGCTTCTTGGCTGAAAATCTGTATGTCCCTCGAATATTAGATGTGCCTGCAATTTCTCATTTTGAGCTTGAACCCTTAAATCCATAGCTTCAGCTATTAGACTATCGATCTTTGATTGCTCATCATCCGGAAGAATAGGGATTGTCATGTTTTCGATGTGGTGAGGTTCGATATGTTTTACCACACCGCCATAACCAGACTGAGTTAACAAACTATATCCAAACCTCGATGATAAGAAAGCATATAGATAACCTTTTTTTATACTTTTTCCTGATGGTTTTATACGAACTAGATCATCCGTACCGATTTTCCCTTCATAGTCACTCGTTGTATAAGCTACCTTACCCAAAGTGCCAGATCTCGTAATAAGAATCCAGTCTTTTTTTAATTCCAGTTCTCTTAAATGAGGTGAATATTTCTTAGATAAATATCTTCCAGTATTAAGATCAGATTTGAACATATCAGATGCAGAATAAAACATCAAGCCGTGTTTAGGAGAGGTAACATATACTCTTTTGTGGATATTTCCTTTAAACAATTCTAATACCTCCTGTTTTAGCGGTGTAGTTCTATACGGGCAAAATATCTTAATAATTCTTTTAGTGTTAACACCATCGCTTAGATGGTATGAAGCATCTAGCCTTAAATCGGAGTCAGATAGCCAGGTATTTTTTACAGTTACTATTTTCATAATTTAATACCTTTTAAGAACTTAAAATACGCTTCTGTAATGCCTGGAAGATCATCATCCAATTGCTTTAGCTTTTCTCTTCTGGTTTTAACTTCCTTTTTGCCATTCTTTTTATGTACTACATACTCTGTTAACCTATCAAAAAGCAGTTCAGCTCCATCCTCATCACGAAGGTAAATTGGGTTCCCTCTTCTGTCTTTTCCCAATTTTTCTGCAATCGCCATAAAAACATCATAATTTTCCGAACTGTCTTGCGCCAGCTGACGTTCCAGTTCGGTTTTCTTTTGTAGAAACAACAAAGAAGCTTGCACACCGACTTGAGGAAGAAAAGCCTCAACAGCTAGATCTACTGAAACAAGTAATTTAAACTTGTCGAGAATCCACTTACGCACTGGTAAAGTATTGGGATTACCTAAAATGCCATCTGGTAAAACTATGGCCATCTTCCCGCCGGGTTTTAAAAAATTATGACAAGCCTCTATAAACAATACCTCAGGAGCATCACTGTATGCACCAAGTTGATAATTAAGTGTTCCGTCTTCTTTGAAAATAGTACTCCTTTCTACTTTAACTTTAGCTCCGAATGGAGGATTTGTAAAAACCATATCAAATTTTTCACGTGCATCGCTTCCAAAGATATTTTTCGAATCTTTCATGGCAGTCACGCTTTGGTCGATGGCATTGTTTATTTTGGCAATTTCTTCAGGATGTTCCCAGTTTGGATATTCCAAAGAGTTCACGTGGAAAATATTGGCATGTCCATCTCCAGCCATTACCATGTTCATTCGAGCCGCCTTTTTTAAATCAGGATCAAAATCGAAGCCGAAAATACTATTCTCTGCATACTCACGTACTCTTTCATTTACATCAAAAGAGTTGAATTTTTCTGCTAGTAACGGCCCATCCAAGTCTGGGTATAGTTGTTTAGCAATTTGTTTGCGAACATGATCTAAAACCATAACTAAGAAACCTCCAGAACCACATGCCGGGTCTAATATTCGGTCATTCTCACTAGGATTTAATATTTCTACCATTGCTTTCACTATATTTCGAGGAGTGAAAAACTGACCGGCCTCTTGTTTAAGGGTGTTACTTACTATAGTTTCGTAAGCTGTTCCTTTTACATCAATTGAAGCATCTAAAAATGAGTACTTAGAAAGATCGCTAGCAATAAAGGCAATTCCTTTATCTCTTAATTCAATCTCTTCACTGCCAGAAAATACCTCTGAAAAAATTTTATCTTCTTTCAATTCTTTAAAAAGACTTTTAATACGGTCTGCAACTTTTTTGCAACCTTCGGCGGTATTTTTTTCTTTAACACCTACCCAAAACTTTCTGCGATAGCTTTCATCGGTAGGAATAAACTTTCTTTTTTCATCATATAATTTGCAGAAGATAAGATATAATAATTGCCAAAACGCATCCTTTTTTCTGCCTTCATTACCATAAATATAATCATGTGAGCGCTTGAATACTTTGATTAGAGAATCATTTGCGGGTTTCCTGCTACTTGAGCGATCAGCACGGTCAAGATCCTCAAGTGTTTCCCCCTCGCCAGGAAAGTCAGATAAATCTGTGAACTCAGAATCAAAACCCATGGCATCTTCTTCTTTCTGTAAGAAGTGATAACTTGAACCATTAGCCCACAAACCAAACTCACAACTTTCCAATGCACCCATCGCATTTTCCAAAGTTGCGGCTAAGCCTTTACTTTTGTCAGTATCCTTTACCTTATCATCCTGAACAATGCATACTCGAGAAATGTATTCTTGTTCATGAGGCTTGCCTTGCTCAAATACAACAAGTTCTATCTTTTGCTTTTTCTGCTTTCCTGTATCGGGATCAGTATATTCAATTTTGAAATCACGCTCCATATCCCCTAAATCGAAGCCGTATTCTTCGTTGAGCATAAGCGCAACTGATTGCAAGTTAGTTTCTTGCGGTTTTACTTTTTTGATTTCCCCAGTAATTACGCAAACTAGCTGGTTGTCTTCTAGAGCTATATCTTCTTGTTCTATTATTTCTGCGGCCATGTTATTTTTCTAGCTTTTTTATTAAAATGAATAGGCTTTCAATTATTTCTTCGAATCTGATTATTCTATTGGTTTCCAGTATTTGATTGATAAGCTCGCTATCTTCAGCTTTATCGTGCTGATCCTTTATTATTTGGGTTATGGCTTCTTTGGTTTTGATGTTTATTTTCAGGATGTCAAATAAATCATCCCCTAAAAGCTTGGCGCCGGCAGTAACCGTCGAAAAATTATCAGTGTCATATATTTCCTCGTATTTCTCTATCGCTTTCTCTTCGTAAATACCAAGATAATTGATAAGAATGAACCCTATATCATCAGCATCCTTATTCCCTTTGATATGCCTATCTTTCCAAGCAACTATTTTTAGAACAAATACTCCAGCGAGGGAAATAATATTGATTTCAAATTCTTCGTCTATTTTCACTATGATTAAGCCGTCCTTGACTTCAGGAAAGCCTAGGACACTCATTGCAACTTGTTCATCGGGAGGCCAGAAGATCTTGTCATTCTCCTTCATGATATTTCCAAAGGGCACTATGTCAAGTTGGAATGTCTCCTTATAAATGAATCTTTGTTTTTGTTTTTTGTCTTTTTTAAAATGTTCTAGCTTAACTATACCTTCTTCGATTTCTGCATATTGATCCCAGTTATTTATGGCTATGGCTATATCCAAGTCGTGTGTTAATCGTCCAGATTTTTCATTATGAATTTCCATCAAAATGTCCCGAGCTGTAGCGCCTATAACGAAGAATTGGATATTCAATTCATTGAAATAACTATCGAGTTCTTGTAAAATTGGCTTCAAAAGTGGATGAGCTAATTTGTCGCTGTTAATCTTATAGCTCATCCTCCAAAATTATTTTTGCCATTTCTATATTTCTCTCAAATCCACTACTTATTAGATCCGCATAAACAACTAATGGGGGAGCTGTTATTGTTTCACTATCAAACTTCCAGAACAATTCACAGAGCTCTAAATTTCCTTTTGGATTGGGGGCGAGTTTAAACTGTTTAGACAATGTGCTCAATTCAGCATTACTGTATAGTATATATTGTTCAGGTCGAAGATTCTTTGTTAGAATTGCTGCGGCGGGTTCTCCCCCCCAAACACTGATTTTTTTTTCGGCTAGGATTATAATCTCGTTAAAATCAATATTCTGCAAAAATTTCATCCGCTTTCGTAAAATTCTCGGCTTTAATACTTCATTATAGGCAATCACCCATCTTTCAATTAGCTCTTTCTTATTCTTAATTATCCTTTTTTGTTTGGTTCGGAGAATAAACTTGAGGTCTTCTAACTCGCTAAAAATGTTGCTTACCGACCCGATAGATATATCAGTTCTTTCTGATAATTCTCGGTAGGAATAAACTAAACTTTCGGGCTTTGACAACAATAATAGAATTAGTTTAAGACCTGCTTCCTGGAAGGCTCTGGATTGATCTTTGTCATATTTATCAGCTTTTTGCCCTTCAATGCAAATAAAAAGTTCATCTTTTTTGATAAATGCGTTACCCGATGCGTCCAAGTAATTTAAGTTGTTATTCCTCAATAAATTAGCTGAGCTTTTTGAAATATATTTTGCTACAAAGAGGATGGTTGATTTTTCTTTATCTGGTCGATTTACAAACGGCGTTAATACGATTCCAATATTAGAATCTCTTATAGCTGCCTTTGCTACAATGTTAAGTCTCTTATCATTTATAGTCAGCGCCGCGTCATACTCCTTACGTTTACTATCCAATTCAATAGCTGCGTGAGTAAGGCTTTCTAACTTAGATACTGCATCATAAATGAAATCATTGCTTCTGCTCATGTTCATTAAAATTTATTGTTCAGTGACAATGAACAGTCAAATATAATGAACAATTTATTTGCAGCCAAATATTTTCCGTAAGTGTTTCATCTTTTCATATCGGAAAGAACACATTTAAAACGGACGGTCTAAATTCGCAATCCAGCAATAATCTGCCCCACACATTCTTCGGATATTTATGTTCAAAAAATACGCAAGTGCATACACTGAACTTTGAAATGCGCACGAAATGCACACCTCACCGGTACAGATATCGAACTCTTGGTTAAGGATTTGAGAAGGTAGGTTACCTTATTTCAATAATACATCGACCAAAATCATATGATCAATGCCCATAAAGATAGACATGACTCTGTTCGTCATGTCTATCTTACAACAGGTGATTACCGTTATTTAAACTTAATAGGAAAAGTAGCCTGCAGGTTCAGCGCATATTTGTACTTTCCATCAACACCTTGGTTAAACTCATTCAACAATGCAAAAACAACCTGATCGGGAAATGACGGCAGACCAAAAGCGATACAGTTTCGTCCGTTTACATTTGCAATGGAACTAAATACTGACAGTTCGGAGAAGTACCGAAAGGCTATTGCGGTATTGCAACGAAAACGCGTCTGATAGTTTGATATGGCGATACCTACCCTTTTCTACCAAACAATGGAAGGCATGAAGCGGGCAAAGGCATTGTCTGAATTCTCTGCAAGGTCTTTGCCGCAAACAAAAGCCACAACAGCTTTCCATCTCCGAACAGGAGATCATCCGGACAGAATGCGCCAACAAAGAGTATGAAAGCTGGCCTTTGAATGGAATTTATTATCAGTTGCTGAGGGAGAAAAAGATCAATTGCTGCCAAAGTACATTCTACAAATATTGCAGACTGTTGAACATTACCCGCAGGCAAATAGAGAAACCAAAAAAGTACATTCCTTTTGTAGCAGATGAGGCACTGAAAGTATTACATCAGGATATAACACTATTCCGGACCACAAATGGGGTAAAACATTATATCTAGGTGATCCGCGATAATTTCAGCAGGGCCATTCTTGCCTGTAAGGTGACTACAGAATATAGCAGTGAGATGGCCAGGCAAACATTGGAAGGCGTATTGCACAGGTTTAGCCTGATGAGCCAGGAAGGAACCCTGGTAACTGACGACGGGATGGAGAATAAGGGAAAGCTTGAAGAGTGGCTTCACAAACCTGGTATGCTTTGGAAAAAGCTGGTTGCCCAGTTAGACATCATACAAAGCAACAGCATGGTTGAGGCCGCCAATAAAATACTCAAATACCGTTTTCTATATACGAAACCGGTTGCCGACACCAATGAGTTGATCAATACATTGGAAAATGCAGTAAAAAACTACAACGGGATTCCTAACGGGCAACTTTATGGTTTTACACCTAACGAAGTCCTGACTGGGGCCAAACCGGACAAACATCACTTCAAGGCACAAATAATAACAGGTAAAAAACAAAGGTTAGCTGAAAACCAGAACTTCCCTTGCAAAATTGTTTGCCGGACTTAAAGCCATTTTTTCGCATCGAAAGTTCTTTACATAGTTGCCTCCCACTTAAAAGCTGTGAAGGACAACTATGCCTGAACGGATTTACCAATTTAGATTTTCGGAGTTGAACTAACGGTAAAATGTACGCAAATGCGTACATTTTACCTCGGAATGATCGTGGAATGTGCACGGCAGGAAATAATGATATTAAGATATAGGAAGCAATATGGCGGGAGAAACACGCGCTAAAAGCCAACTGTTATTAATTGCCTCATGACCTCGGTATAATCTTTACGATAACTTTTAATTCCTTAGAGCATTTTTAGACAACATGTTTAACGCACAAATAAAACGGACGACAAAGCCCATGTAGGTAACATCGGTTTGGGCATTAAAGCGAACAAGTTGTTACAATTGAACTTTTGTGCTGTATTAAACGGGGTGCTTATATTAAACTTTTGTGCTAAATTACCCCAAAAATGCCAAGCCATAAACCGTTAGGTGACAATTATTAAGAACCGATAGAAAGCAAAAAAAAATGCACTTCCAGAAACATCTATTCTCCATTTTCACTGCCCTCTTGCTTCTGCCCAATAATTCTATTTCCTCAGACTGGACAGTTAAACAAATTGGCCCATTAATGAAACAGTCAAACCAAATTGCGGTTTTAATGGAAACATACTCATTTCTATGGACAGCAATTTGCGTCACAAGAAACTTAATCAACTTTGGGACAATCAAAATATGGGAGCGATAGCCTGATTGAATATTTACACAATGGAAGAACTGTAAATTATGAATCAATCTTAGTTTCTAGAATTGATGAAAAATTTACAATAATTTTATTGGACAATAACTATAACGGAAAGCTTGATGAAATATCTGGCGCTATTATAGCAATATTAAAAGACCAAAATAACGCTTTTGAAAATTGAAAGAGACATTTTGGGAACAGTCATTGAGTTAGGAATTCAACTGGGAGTTAGTAGGATAATGGCACTGTAAACTAAGCAGCCTTTCAATTTTACGGCTTCTATCTTTACGTAATCAGGAAATCAAAATTCACCACTTTATAAGTGGAACACCTAAACATACAGATCAAAAAACGTTCATATTTAAGTTATAAAATCATACTATGCCGACACCCTCTCAGAACAACATACTAGCTCAATTTGAACCATCAATACTACTCGCAATCCATTCTCTGCAGGAATCCAAGAAAACCGCAAATAATTTAGGGCCTGTGAAAAATGCGTTGCGCAGCGCCCGAGAATGTGCCGAAGCAATGGCTACATATTTAGTCCTAGAAACATTCCATAATGGACAAAATATTTTAGATGGAGTTGATAACGGATATACTATTGGAAGCTCGACGTCTAACAAAAGTATCGTCTTGCATTCAATAATCGAGGTTTTGTACCAGCAATGCCGTTTCGATCCTGTTTCGTATCCGGCCTACCAACTACATCTTTGTTAACTGTTGAATATTGTTAAAGTTTTGGGGGTACAGATCGGTGATGTTTTTATGGTTAATTGTCAAGATGTTTGTCAGGGTGTTTTTTAGCCAATTGT
>Ga0247817_10000035_pt1 | contig 194751 bp, 174 predicted proteins | sample UWRJL212509R1_FD_178010 | JGI IMG/M metagenome (GOLD analysis project Ga0247817, IMG submission 178010) | Plant litter microbial communities from Arlington Agricultural Research Station in Wisconsin, United States - UWRJ-L212-509R-1 | ecosystem: Environmental > Terrestrial > Plant litter >... | reverse complement strand
TTTTGCTGCGTAAACCTTGGGTTGGCTTGTGGCCATCCAGCCAAATGTATTCCAGCTTAGATTTTGACATAATAATACTAGATAAAGTGGTGACGAATTGATATTACGACACAATATTAATGCTAAAATGTATTTCTAAAAAATAAAATCTAGGAAAATTTAAGCGTAGACCGAATAAAATTGCGTTTATGGTAGTATTGTCAGTAAATAATGTACTTTTTCAATAAAATCAACCGAGATTTAAAAATAAACCTTTCAAAACGCAATTTTATATTTATTGCAAAATCAGGTTTATATATTAATCCTATTAATTAAAAAAATTGAAAAAATACAAAAAACAGGATTTTTATGTATGAGGGTGAAATCTTAGTATAGTCACTTTTTTGAATTGAAGTGAATACATAATTAATTCTTATTTTTGAAATGTGAATCAAAGGGTGTTTTAGCCCATATTTTAAATTACTATTATGCATTTGTTTTATCAGCCTGATACCAGAATTTTTGAATTGGATGAAGAGGAGTCCCGCCACTGTACCAAAGTGCTGCGCTTGTCAACCGGCGATATGATTTATGTCACGGATGGAAAAGGGGTACTCCAGAAATGCAGGCTTAATATTGGAAAGAGAAATGTTACTTACGAAGCAGTAGAGTCGAAAATAATCCCAAAGCGGGATTATGCTGTGCATATCGCCGTGGCCCCAACAAGAAAAGCGGAAAGAAATGAATGGATGGTCGAAAAAATGACGGAAATGGGCGTGGAGCGTATCGATTTCATTGTTACGGAGCATACGCATAAGGAAACGGTATCCAGAGTGGTAAATCTGAGCCGGTTGAAACGAATTGCAGCTTCGGCCATGAAGCAGTCGCAGCAATATTATATACCGGAAATTTCCATCATAACAGATTTTAATTCATACATCAACGAAAATACAGATGGCACGCGTTTAATAGCATATGTTCCGGACAATCACCTGACAGCGCATGTGTTCGAAAAAGTGATTAAAAACTCAAAGACGGTGCTATTAATCGGCCCGGAGGGAGATTTTTCCCCGGAAGAGGTTATATTAGCAACAGCCAATGGTTTTACAGCGGTATCACTGGGAGCTACCCGGCTCAGAACCGAAACAGCTGCTGTTGCCGGATGCCATTCTATTAATCTGGCTCAACTGATTCAGTAAAATAATTAAAGGAGAAGAAATATGAAGCGATTCAATTCCGGATATGGTGTGTTTTCTGTTTTTATTTTTTTAACAATTCAGACAGTCTGTTTTGCGCAATCTTCTTTGAAAATTGCCAAGCTGAAATATGGCGGCGGGGGAGATTGGTATGCGAACAAAACGTCGCTTCCTAATCTGATCAGTTTTTGCAATACTGAACTTAAAATGAATATCAACCCGTCGGAAGATGTGGTGGAAGTGGGCAGTCCGGATTTGTTCACTTATCCTTTCGTACATATGACGGGACATGGCAATGTTGTTTTTACGGACGCTGAGGCGAGAAATTTACGCAATTATCTTTTAGCAGGAGGTTTTTTGCATATCGATGATAACTATGGTTTAGATCCATTTATCCGTCGTGAAATGAAGAAGGTTTTTCCCGAACTTTCATTCGTTGAGTTACCTTTTGACCACCAGATTTATCATCTTAAATATGATTTTACCAATGGCTTGCCCAAAGTGCATGAGCACGATGGTAAACAGCCGCAAGGGTTTGGTCTGATTTACCAGGGCCGTCTGTTATGTTTTTACTCTTACGAAACAGATCTGGGCAACGGATGGGAAGATCAAAGCGTGTATAAGGATCCTGAGGAGCTCCGTAGAAAAGCTTTACAAATGGGCGCCAATCTTTTAGATTACGCATTTACCATTTTGTAGTTTTCTAAGTTTGATATAGTATTTTAAGAATATTATAGAATGAATATAAATAAGTGGTTAAATTAACCGTTGATCATGGTGGATTTTTGCCTTCTTACAGTTAAATTTGTCTAATTATCCGTTTTAACCACCAGCTTTTTTCATGTATATAGTTCTTGCCGTATTTGTAGTACACTGGTATCTGTCTCTTTTTTGCCAAACATTCTTCCTGCACCGTTATTCTGCTCATAAGATGTTTATCATGAGCAAGCCTTGGGAGCGTTTCTTTTACCTTTTGACTTATCTGTCACAAGGCTCTTCTTACCTGAGTCCGCGTGCTTATGCAATACTTCACAGAATGCACCACGCTTTCAGTGATACAGAAAAAGATCCGCATTCACCGCATCACACCAAAAACGTTTTCACTATGATGTGGGAAACGAAGGATATTTACAATGCTGTATTAAACCGTAAAAGAGCGATTGAAACACAATTTGAACGCAATTATCCTGAATGGAATTTTATTGAGAAACTGGGAGATTCATGGGTTTCAAGAACGGGCTGGGCGATCCTTTATTCCGCATTTTATATTCTTGCATACCTTTATCTTGATATGCACTGGGCATTTTTCTTTTTGTTACCGATACATTTTTTAATGGGGCCTATCCATGGTGCTATTGTAAACTGGAGTGGTCATAAGTATGGCTATCAGAATTTCGATAACCAGGACAAGTCTAAGAATTCGTTGATTTTTGATTTTCTTATGATGGGAGAATTGTTTCAGAATAACCATCATAAACGTCCGAACAGCATCAATTTTGGTTCAAAGTGGTTTGAAGTAGATCCTACTTATCCGGTAATCAAAATGTTGAACAAGCTTAAAATCATCGAAATAAGAAAGAAGGTTTAATCTTCGGATCTGGAAATATTAGGGAGCAGCGGATGTTTATTCATTCGCTGCTTTTTTTGAAGTATTACATCAAGAAGATGCAGCGTTTTTAAATATACTGGGTACAGGAAATTACTTTCTGCTCTAAAAAAAACTTTGGCAGGTGTGAGAGACACCTGCCAAGTTTGCTTATTAACACCACAAAAAATGAAATCTAATTTTACGCGTTCGATGGAAAAAATGTCTAACGCTTAAAGAACAATACAAATAAAACAGGTAATACTTAAGATGGGCTTAACAATAAATTAGAATTTGCTTAGAGGCGCAAAAAATCGAGAATAAAGGTAGTGCCCTTGGGCTGATTGGTTTGAATCGCCACATGACCGTTATGCAGCTTTACAATTCTTTCAACCAGAGAAAGTCCGATACCGTAGCCTTTGACGCTGGCCGTATTATCACTGCGGTAAAAGGGTTGAAACACTAAACTTTGGTCCTGGGCAGGAATTCCTTTTCCGGTATCAGAAAATTGAAGTAAAAGTTTTTTGGCAGATGCATGCAGGGTAATTCTGACCGTTTGATTTTCCGAGAATTTACAGGCATTATCCATCAGGTTCATAAACGCTGTTTTAAGCAATGTCGAATTTCCGGAAATTTCCAGCCAGGCATCATCTTCCGGCAATTCGTCCAGATCCACCTGAATATTGTATCCCGGATTTGCCTGCCCCAGGCTTTGCCGGCAATCCCAAAGCAGATCGTCGATTCGAACCGTTTCGGTCAGAAGGTCGCGCTGATCTTCACTCACTTTCGCAAGCTCCAAAAGTGTATTGGATAGCTGCGCTAATTCCTGAATATCTTCTAAAACCGACTGAATGGTGACCATATAATCTTTTGAGCTCCGTTCCTTGAGTATACTAACTTCTAGCTGTGACCGGATTTTGGTCAATGGATTTTTTAATTCGTGTGACACATTCGCCACGAATATTTTCTGCATTTGAAAGGCAGTTTCGATCCGGTCGAGCAGTTTATTGAATGTCGTCGACAAACGGCCAATCTCATCTTTCTGATTTGGTACTTCAAGTCGTGTATCCAGCCTTTGAGGCAATATGCCTTCTACGGCGTTCATCACTTTGGAAATGGGGCGAAGCGCTCTCTTTGCAAAAATCCAGCCGGCAAGTCCTACAATGATGGCAACAATAAAAAATATGACAGTAAGTAGCGTTTTAAGGTTTGCAAGATTGGCCTGACCGTATAAATCCTGCGCTCCAAGCATTACAACAGCTCGCGTGAACGGATATTTATAATAAAGCCCGACTACTTTATAGTCTCCATCGGTATAGCGGATTTGTCCCGATTTACGGATTTCATCCAGCCAGTAATTCGAAACGTGAATGGATTTTGTTTTGGCCGTAGTATTGGTATAAATGAGTACGTTCCGCTCATCAAAAATCAGGATATTTTCATTGTAGATAAGGTCACGATTCGACCCTTCAAAGGCTCTTAACACTTCTGCATTTACCTGAGGCACAGTGGATAAAAGCTCTGTCGTAGAACGCGCCTTCGATCTTAGCCTGTCGTAAAAATCCTCAGTAACGTTGTAATAGGTGAAGAAATAAATAGCAATAAATGTAACCAATAAAATACCGCTTACCAGCAACAAAAATTGAATCGTAAGTCGCGTGCGGATCTGCATGGTTTACTCTATTTTAAGAACATAACCCATTCCAAACTGTGTATGAATCAGTTTGACAGGATAATCTTTGTCAATTTTTTTGCGAAGATAGTTGACATATACTTCTATTACATTTGTTCCCGTATCAAAACCAATGTCCCAGACCTGCTCTGCTATTTCTACCTTTGAGATAACCCGGCCCTGATTCCTTATCAGGTATACAAGCAGGTTAAATTCACGGGCTGTCAGATTAATTTTGTTGCCAGACCTGTGTACCGTTTTGGCATCCATGGAAACTTCCAGATCAGCAAATCTCAGAATTTGTGCAGTATGAGAAACGGTGGAACCACGCTTAGTTAAGGCACGTACCCTTGCAAGCAACTCCTTGAATTCGAATGGCTTAACCAGGTAGTCGTCCGCTCCGGCGTCAAGCCCCGTTACTTTATCGTCTGTGGATCCAAGCGCAGTAAGCATCAGAATGGGCGTTTCGTCTCCCGAATGACGTAACTCTCTGCAAAGTTCTATTCCGTTGATACCTGGAATAATAATATCACTGATAATTAACTGATATCCACCTTTTTTCGCTAATTGTTTGCCAATCAGACCGTCATAAGCAATATCCACTTCATAGCCATTTTCTTCCAGTCCCTGTTTAAGAGACTGGACGGTTTTGGGCTCGTCTTCTATCAGTAGTAACTTCATTTGTTTGGTAAAAATAGCTCTGCAACCTCCTTCCAGTCTGACACCCTGCGGTATGTTTTGTCGTGAAGGTTATGCGTTGCCGTAAATAAAATCCCTTCTCCTTTAAAAGCATCCAGATTTCTAACCGTATCGTCGATCAGGTAGTCGGAGTGAATAATGCTTTTATGTCCGCAAAAAACGATATTTGACCAGGGAATAAAATCAAAATGCTTATGCAGCCAGTCGAACTTGTCCTTGAAAGAATTCGGAAATTCCATCGCAGCCGTAGCTATGAATATTTCATAAAAACCCGAAAGCTTATAAACTACCTCGCGGGCATCTTTTTTTACAGGTATTTCGGCAAAAAAACCAGGCTCATTCATAATCCTGCGAAGCCTGGTTATCTGTTTCGGATGCAGTAATTCCCGCAGCGGTTTTACTTTAAAATCCTCTTTGTTTAATGTGGTATCAAATTCTGTTAAAACAATGTCAGCCAATTTTTCATGTGTGTCTGCCAGCACATCATCCATGTCCAGTGTAAGTCTCAGCATTATAATTATAACAATGTTCTGTGAGCATCATAATGTTCAAGGTGATCCGAAACCCTTTTCAAAAACATTCCCCCAAGCGATCCATCGACGACACGGTGGTCATAGGAATGGGAAATAAACATCAGACTCCTAATTCCGAGCAAATCACCTTGCGGCGTTTCAATAACGGCCGGTTTCTTTTTAATAGCTCCAAACGCCATAATCGCAACCTGTGGCTGCACGATAATGGGCGTTCCCATGAGGTTGCCAAAAGCACCGATATTGGAAACCGTGTAGGTTCCTCCCGCCAGATCATCTGCCTTCAATTTATTTTCCCGGGCTCTTTTGGCGAGTTCGTTAACCTTGCGTGCCAGTCCGGCGAGATCGTACTGATCTGCGTGATGAATAACCGGAACTATCAAATTTCCATCCGGTAAAGCCACAGCCATCCCGATATTGATGTCTTTCTTTTTAATGATTTTGTCTCCCTCAACAGAAATATTGATCATCGGATAATCCTTTATCGCTTTCACAACCGCCTCGATAAGAATAGGCGTGAAGGTAATGCTGTCACCGGATTTTTTTCTGAAATCATTTTTTATAGCGTCCCGCCATTTCACAACTGTGGTCATATCGGTTTCGATAAATGACGTTACGTGCGCAGAAATACGCTTGGACTCAACCATCCGCGAAGATATCATCTTGCGCATCCGGTCCATTTCTATGATTTCATTGGAACCGCCGACCGAAGACGTTTTTACAGGAATAATTTCCTTTTTGGTTTCACGGTCAGTTAGGTATGAGATTATGTCACTTTTAGTGATCCGGTTTTCAAGGCCGGTTCCCGGAATACTGGCCAGTTCCTGTGCACTCAGTTTTTCTTCGCGCGCAATACTTAAAACCAATGGAGAATAAAATGTATTAGACTCGGCGTTGTTTTTTAGAAAAGCCTGTTCGGACGCAAGCTGCGAGGTTTTATGAACCGCTTCATGTAGATCTTTTTCAAGAAAAGCGACGGCGTCAAATTCCGCTCCATCTGAGGCTAATGCAGGCTCAGGCGTATTTACAGCACTTTCGGTACCTTCTTCTACCTCAAAATGAGCAACCGGACTTCCTATGGCCACCACATCTCCCTCTTTAACCAGCCATTCGGTTAACACACCAGAATAGGGCGAGGGAACCTCCGTATCTACTTTATCCGTAGCTACTTCCAATACAGAATCATCTGCCGTTATCGAATCGCCCGCATTTTTCAGGCGTGTCAATACGGTACATTCCATAATACTCTCACCCATCGGGGGCATTAACATTTCAACTATTTTCATATTTTTCTATTTTTCATCCCGAACGTCCAGCCCCTCGTCAATAATGTTATATCTAAATTAATTAATTTGAAAATGTCAGATCTTTTCAGCAACAGTTTTTAAAATTGTTTTTCTAAGCAAATTTAAAACATACGACGATGTAAGTTCTATGTTAACTTTTCTGCTGCTGCGCAAAGTTAATAATTGCGTTACAGTTTCGGTTGGCGTTGCACAGGCTATCCAGACAGTTCCCACGGGCTTTTCCTTTGTTCCGCCATCCGGACCAGCGATTCCAGTCGTCGATATCGCAAAAGTAGTTTTTAGCGCTCTTCTTGCACCTTCTGCCATTTCACGCGCAGTTTGCTCGCTGACAGCTCCGTACTCTTCCAGGGTTTCTCTGGATACACCCAGAATGTTTATTTTAACGGCATTGCTGTAACTCACCACAGAACCTTCAAAATATTGTGATGAGCCGGGAATACTCGTGATCTGATTAGCCACAAACCCGCCTGTGCAACTTTCCGCAGTTCCTACCGTGGCATCATTGGCGATAAGAAGGTCACCGATAACAGATTCAAGCTCGTCGGCGTCATAACCGAAAACGTTTTCTTCTATCAGTGGCAGTAAGGTATCCACTTGACTTTTTAATTCAGCATCTATGATTTCCTGGTCATTTCCTGTGGCAGTCAATCGTAATTTTACCTGCCCGAAGTGCGGAAGATAAGCCAGTTTTATATGGGTAGGCAACGCATTTTCCCAATGTTCGATTTTCTCAGCAAGAAATGATTCCCCGATTCCGATTGTGCGAATGATTTTATGCTGAATAATACTAAATACGAAACGTTGTTTAAGTCTGGGCAGGATTTCAAACTCCATCAGACTTTTCATCTCGTAAGGAACTCCCGGGAGTGAAACGTAAATGACGTTATCCTGCTCAAACCACATGCCGGGTGCAGTACCCCACTGGTTCGCGATGTAAGTGCAATTGGCTGGTAACGCAGCCTGCTGAATATTCAGTTCCGTCATTTCTCTGCCACGTTTGGCAAAAAAGTCCGTAACGAGGGCTAATGCTTCCTCATTTATTTTTAATTCTGTATTAAAATATTTGCAAAAAGTGTGTTTTGTGATATCATCTTTTGTTGGTCCGAGACCGCCGGTGACAATTACAACCTCTGCTCTGCCGCTTGCTTCGGATAACGCAGAAAGGATATCTTCCTGAATATCACCTACGGATGTTTTTCTGACTGGGCGAATTCCAATGCCAGTAAGCTCAGCACCAATCCATTGTGTATTTGTATCCGTGATTTGTCCAAAAAGAATTTCATCACCGATGGTAATTATTTCGGCCCTGATAATGGGATTCATAAAAGCGAATGAGGTTGAATTGAACCGTTTATTTTTCCAAAAATAAGTAAAATTAATCGTTATTGATTACGTTTGAACCTTAGTGTGAATTAAACAGAGTAACTCTTATGAACAGAAAAATCCTTCTAATAATCTTTTTATCAATTTCATGTAGCTGTGCTTCAATGGCTCAGTTCAATCTTGGAAAGGTATTAGACTCCTTTAAAAAACCGGCAGGAACTTCATTATCAGAAGGCGATATCGTAAAAGGCCTGAAAGAAGCATTGACCGTTGGAATCAGTAACGGATCGGCCGAGGCTTCAAAAAAAGATGGTTTTTTTAAAAATGAACTCATCAAGCTTGTCGTACCGCCGGAAGCACAAAAGGTTGCTGAAACGCTTCGCAAACTTGGGTTGGGAAAAGAAGTAGACAAATTCACCCTTTCACTGAACCGGGCTGCTGAGGATGCAGCCAAGAAATCGAAGCCGATATTTGTAAAAGCCATTACATCAATGACCGTCACGGACGCTGTCGGGATTTTAAAAGGCCAGGATGATGCTGCAACTAGATATTTACAAAAAACCACGAATCAGGATTTGTATAATACGTTCTTTCCGGTGGTTGACAGCACATTGAACCTGAATAAGGCAACGCAGTATTATTCGGATCTTGTTAAAACTTATAACGCAATTCCCTTGGTTAAGAAAGTTGATCCGGACCTGAAAGCCTATGCCACGCAGAAAACGATTGACGGATTGTATACCCTGATTGCACAGGAAGAAAAGAAAATCCGGAAGGATCCGGTGGCGCGGGTAAGTGATATTTTGAAAACTGTTTTCGGACAATCTGCAAAGTAGCGAACCTGAAATTATCAGGAGTTGTTACTTTGTCTTACTTTTGCGAAAAATATTAATCCCTTTATGAAAAATTCTGAGATTCATTTCACCGTAGAACTCGATAATCAAAACATACCAGAAAAAATCCATTGGAATGCAACCGACAATCCAAACGAAGGTATTAACGACACCCGTGCCATTGCAATCGCCGTTTGGGATCACTATCACAGAGGAACGTTAAAAATAGATCTTTGGACAAAAGATATGGAAGTTTTTGAAATGAAACGTTTCTACATCGAGATCATGAGCGGTATTTCCGATACGCTTCTTACGGCAACAAATGACAAGATAATGGCTGATGCGATTGAAGGACTTTGTGAAACGCTGAGTAAAAAACTTGATGAAGAAATGAAAGCTGCTTCAAAGTAATTTGAGATATCTAAATTTTACTTTACAAAAAAAAAAAGAGGGTGTCTCATAAAGGCACCCTCTTTTTATTTCAGCTTCAATGATATATTTTAATTTAATTCTCTTCCTACTTCTTTTTTGAAACTCGGTTGAATTTCTTATCTTCAGGTATTGAAAAACACTTGAAGATGAGCAGAAAACAACCTACTTTCAAGCCTTATAATCAGCAGCAGATCATGCTTCTGCCTCCAAGTTTGGAGGATTTGATTCCAAAAACACATCCTGTCAGAATTGTTAATGACGTGATCAAGAAGATTAATCTTGACCCGCTTAACGCAGCTTACAAAACCAGGGGATCTTCCAGTTATCATCCACAGATGCTTCTGAAAATTCTTGTTTACGGGTATGTTAGCAATGTGTATTCCAGCCGAAAACTGGAAGCGGCTTGCAAGGAAAGTATTTATTTTATCGGGGCTGCCCGGCGGTGGCTGAGCTCGATGAGTTATCCTGATCACAATACGATTAACCGGTTCAGATGCGTCCGTCTAAAAGAAGCCCTACGCAACGTTTTTGAACAAGTCGTGCTGCTTTTGGCTGAAGAAGGTTTGTTAAGTATAGAGGAGATTTTTGTTGATGGTACCAAGATTGAAGCAAATGCTAACAAGTATACCTTTGTCTGGAAAAAAGCTATCCAGACCAATAAGGAGAAAATGAAGAAGCAGTTAGGTCAGATCTGGGAGTATGCTCAAAGCGTGGCCAGCAAAGAAGATGAGCTTCCTGATCCGCCGGATTTTACTGAAATGGATACCGAGAAAGTCCAACGTACAGTTGATAAACTTAACGAAGTACTTGGTAGTAGGAAGAATATCGACAAAAAAATGAAGGCAAAACTGCGTCGTGTAACCAAAGAGTATCCGGCCAATATTGCTAAATACGAAAAACAAGAGGCTGTTTTAGGTGAGCGCAACAGCTATAGCAAAACAGATCCGGATGCTACTTTTATGCGGTTAAAGGAAGACCATATGAAAAATGGGCAGCTCAAACCAGCTTATAATGTACAGATATCGACTTCAAACCAGTTTGTAATAAATTATACTATACACCCCAATCCAACAGATACAACCACGTTAAAGGAACATCTTACCCAGTACGAAGACAGTTATAAAAGTTCTCCAAAGGTAGTCACTGCAGATGCAGGCTATGGATCACAAGAAAATTACACTTTACTGGAAGACAAAGAAATAGCTGCCTATGTGAAGTACGGCATGTTCGACAAACAGCAAAACAAGACTTACAATGCCAAACGTCCTTTCAGCGCTGATAAACTTTTTTACAATCCGCAGAAAGATTGTTACACCTGCCCGATGGGTCAGCAAATGGACTATATCGGTAACAGTAAAAGGAAAACCAGCACTGGTTTTGAGCAGACATCCAGGATGTACCAGGCTAAGAATTGCTACGGATGCCCGCTAAACGGTGCTTGTCATAAGTCCAAAGGCAACAGGATCATAGAGATCAATGTCGAACTGGAACGTCAGAAAAAGAAGGCATATGAACTACTTAACAGTCCGGAAGGGATTGAACGGCGCAAGAAACGATGTTTTGATGTCGAACCTGTGTTTGGAAATATAAAAGGCAACCACAGGTTCCGCCGTTTTATGCTGAGAGGAAAACAAAAAGTGGAGATAGAATGGGGATTGTTGGCAATAGCACAAAATATCAGGAAAAAAGCAGCCTAAGGAGGGCTGTTTTTTGTTTTTTTACACAATTAAGCCTGTTAAATTGAATGTAGATATTTTCCAATCATCGATTGATAAAATTTCCGTCAAAAAAAAGGAGGATGCCTCATTATAAATTTGAGACACCCTCTTTTTTTTTTTTGTAAAGTATTCTAAAAACTTTAAATCAGTTGGTTTATTCTTTCTCTAACTCCTGCAAAGCAGCTTTATCCTTTTTTGGTAAACTATTTACAACCAAATCATAAGAGTGTTTTACCCAGCTATATAATAATTCTCCTGAAATACTGCCCGTGATGTAGACCGTGTTCCAGTGTTTTTTATTCATATGATAGCCAGGAACTACGTCGGGATATTGTTCTCTAAGCTCTTCTGCCTTTTCAGGGTCGCATTTGGCGTTGAACTGCGGCCTCACTCCATCAATCGGTGTTAGTAAAAATACTTTTCCCATTACTTTAAACACGAGCGTATCAGGCCCGAAAGGAAGTTCTTCGGTAACGCCGGGCAGTGCAAGGCAAAAATCACGCAGGCTTTCTAAATTCATCGTGTAAAAGCGCGAACGATCATGACGATTAAACAGAACAGAAACATAATGATCGAAATCCGGTTGATTCCATGCATCATCCGTAGATTGAATGAGGACGGATCATTTGGATTTGGTTTTTTAAATACCCGGACGAAGTAATAAAATACGTCTCCAAGCTGAAAATACTTTTTCATATCGATTTTATTTAAAATATGCGATTCTAACTAAGAAAGATTGTAGGTTTCATCCTGTCCCGGTTCGATCCAGCGGCCATCTTCCCTGATCAATTCAATTAATTCATCCACTGCCTTTGCTGCTGTTACCGAGCGCTTTATTACTTCCTGACCACGATATAACGCAATTTTATCTTTTCCCATCCCCACGTAACCATAGTCTGCATCGGCCATCTCGCCGGGCCCGTTTACGATACAGCCCATAATGCCGATTTTAATGCCTTTCAAATGTTCGGTGTGTTTACGGATCATGGCGGTCGTTTCCTGCAAATCGAATAAGGTACGGCCGCAGGATGGACAGGAAATATATTCTGTTTTAGACATCCGGGTGCGGGCAGCCTGTAAAATTCCGAAAGCAATACTGTTATACGCCGCGGCCGAAACCAGCTTCTCCTTATGCGAAAGCGGGTATTGGAAATCAGGAGAAAGCAAAGTCCCGTCACCGAAACCATCCACCAGTAATCCCCCTATATCTGTTGCGGAATAAAGCGTCAGACTATCGCCAAGATCAGTTTCATAAGTGCGCTGGATAATCACCGGCGTTTTTATTTTCAGTTCTACCAAACGATAGAAGAACCGCCGCATTTCGGGCATCGCATGGTGATTTTCGGAATGGATCAGCAACACGATACTTTTATCAGCGCGATTCTTTTCAAGAAAATCAATCGTGAATTGATGGATGGTTCCTTTAATAAAGTTGATCTGAGCCGATACTTCTGATTTATCGCTGTTTTCCCATTCCTGAACCGTAAATAATGGAAATTTATTGGACTGATCGCTATGAACAAGCCATTGTTCAAAATCAATAATTTCTTTCAGTCCATTAGCAAGCATGAAAGGAATAGGCGCTTTTCCTGAATAGATAAAGTCAGCACCCTGGTCATTCATGGCCCATTTATCAGGAACTGGCAGGAAAAAATGTCCGATGCTTTTCAGATCCTGATGCTGTTCGACAGAAAGATCAGAATAATCCGCAATCACGCGGGGCACATTAAGTCCGCCGATATTATAAACTTCCTGCGTCTCTCTCCGGGTATACTGGAATGGGTTAATCGGGCAGTTTTCAACCGGATCGATAGGAGCGTGCGATGTGCGATGTTCGTAACGTTCCACCAATGCTCTTGCCACAGGCGCTTCTTTTTCCGGTGCTTCTGTCAACGATACGCGAACCGTATCGCCCAGTCCGTCTTCCAGCAACGTGCCAATTCCCACAGCAGATTTAATCCTTCCGTCTTCGGCTTCCCCTGCTTCGGTCACGCCCAAGTGTAAAGGATATGGTTTTAAACCTTCTTCATCCAGTCTTTGCACCAATAAACGATAGGCTTCCACCATCACCTGGGTGTTGCTGGATTTCATCGAAAGCGCGATGTTGAAATAATTGAATTCTTCACAAATACGAAGAAATTCGAGCGCAGATTCTACCATACCCAATGGCGTATCGCCATACCGGCTTAAAATCCGGTCCGATAATGAGCCGTGATTTGTCCCGATTCGCATGGCGGTACCATATTCCTTGCAGATTTTAATCAGCGGAATAAATTTTTCACGGATACGTTCCAGCTCGGCAGCATAGGAAGCATCGGTATAATCGATCACCTCAAAGCGCTTGCGGTCTGCATAGTTTCCGGGATTAATCCGGACTTTCTCAACAATGCGCGCAGCCAGTTCTGCGGCATTTGGGGTAAAATGTATATCTGCGATCAATGGAACGAAAATCCCTTTTTTGTGCAGACCGTTACGGATGTTTTCAAGATTTTGCGCTTCCTTGACACTTGGTGCGGTGATCCGAACATATTCGCAGCCGGAGTCAACCATCCGGATTACTTCATCGATTGAGCCCTGTGTGTCCATGGTATCCACCGTGGTCATAGACTGGATCCTGATCGGATAATCAGATCCCATCGGGATATCCCCAATCTTTATTGTAATCGTTTCCCTCCTTTTATATTCAGTGAGGGAAGGGCAGTATATGTTCAATTTATTATCAGGTGCTGTCAGGATGGACATCTTAATTTCTTATTTTTTGATACGGTGTGTTTTATTCACCAATTTAGTTATGCGCTGAAACGGGAGATTCAGAATAATCTGAAACCGAAGCACAAATTACACAAATCTAAAACACAAATGGAATTACAATCGTGCATTTGAAAGAAAATTGGAAGGATTCTTTATAAAAAAAGTCGGCCGGGGAAATTTTATCCCAGGCCGACTTTTTTTATTTTCATTGGTATTAAAAAACAGGGTCAGGCTTCCATTCTGGTGCCGGAGTCCACATGGATAATATAGCTTTTGCCTCCTGCGCGGTCGATCGCCTCAGCGACTTCCTCAGCTTGCGTGGGTGCATATACAAACATACATCCACCGCCACCCGATCCGTTTATTTTCCCGCCCAGAGCGCCAGCTGATAATGCTGCGTCCATCATACGTTCTATTTTTGGGGTAGATGTCCGTTTGTGGTCTCTGAGGTTGATATAATGCTGATAAAGCAAGGCGCCCAGTTTTTTATCAAAATCCGGCGCATCGGCTTTACTAACGATTTGCGAGAGCAGCGCTTTTCCCCGCAGGAGTATATTCCTGTCGTCAACATTGGCACGCAAAAGACTTAATTCATCCGGCGACAATAATGTTTTATACGCATCGGTTTCTTCCAGCTGCGTTGAAAAAATAGAAAATCCAGGATCATAATCTTTTACTTTTTTGATCAGATTTTCCATACCATACCGGCATCGGGACAAAATCCCCAGGGTGTCTTTGGGTTCAAGGGAATCTCCCAATACAAAAGTACCCAGCGTCGGCGTTAGTGCTTCCACATGAATCTTGGGCTGAGATTCCAGATAAATAACGTTTCCTATCGCTGTTGAATAATGATCCATCATACCGCCAGGTTCGCCGAATTCAAGAACTTCTGCTGCATTGGCAATTTCTCCAAGCTCTTTTTGAGAATAACCGGCCGGGTTATCACTCATTTTATCAAGAAAATGGGCCCAGGAAACAATAAGTGCCGATGAACTTGATGTGCCGGAATTAATAGGAATATTGCCGTGGATCACACAATCAAATCCCCTGGAAAAAACGAGGCCTTTTCTTTTTAAAACATTAATTGTACTTCTGAAATAATCTCTCTGAATTACATAAGGAAATGTTTCATGCAAAGAGAATTCTATTTTTTCATTTAAATCGGGCAGATGAAGAATAATCTTGTCATCATTTCGGTATGTTCCGTCAATGCTTATTCTTCTTGAAATAGCCGCAGCTATTACCGGAAGTCCAAGATAATCCTGATGTTCTCCAAAAAAACAGATACGGCCCGGCGTTGAGATTCTCATGAACTACCAGCTTTTCTTTTTGTGGCCAACCAGACCGAAGTATACAATAAATGCGTACAGCGGAAGTACTAAAAGATACGCTTTTTGCGTGCTTCCAATTGAATCTGCGATACCGCCGTAAACCAAAGGCATAATGGCACCACCGGAAATCCCCATTACCAAAAGCGCTGATGCAATTTTCGTAAATTTCCCTAATCCACTCAATGCAAGCGGCCATAAGGCAGGCCAGATAACCGCATTGGCAAAACCCAGAACGGCAATGCACATAACTGATGTGAAACCGGTAGTTAAAAATGCTGCGATGGTAACAACAAGTCCTAAACTGGCAGAGAAAATCATGTAAGCTTGCTGTGAAACAAATTTTGGAATAAGCACGATCCCCAGCACGTAACCAAACATCATTCCGCCCAACGTGTAGGCACCAAATACCCTTGCCTCACTTTCGGGAATACCCAGTGAAACACCATAACTGATAATAGTATCGGCAGCGATTACTTCCACACCTACATAGCAAAATAAGGCTACGACGCCCAAAACAAGATTTGGATATTGGAATACACTGGTTTTCTGTGGCGTAACCTGATTAACCCCTGTTGTTTCCTCCTCATCTTCGCTTACTTCAACAAGCCCTTTGGTCATACGGATCACCAATGCCAGGATTACTAAAATTGCAGTTAAGATAAGATAAGGCACAACAACTTTATCCAGCTCGTCTTTTGGATCTGCTGATTCGGCTCCGGCAAGAAGCAACTTGCCAATCACAATCTGGCTAATAATACCGGCGCCTTTATTGGCAATTCCCATAATACTGATTCTTTGAGCGGCACTTTCACGTGGTCCCAGAATCGTCGCGTAAGGATTTGAAGCGGTCTGAAGTACGGTAAGTCCTATACCTATCGTGAAAAGACCGACCAGAAACAGGGGATAAGATGCCATTTCTGCGGCCGGAATAAAAATAAGCGTTCCAACAGCCATCACCATAAGTGCCAGTGACATACCGTTTTTAAAACCCGTTTTTTTAACAACCAGTGAGCATGGGATCGCCATGATGGTGTAAGAAATGAAAAATGCAAAAGTAACAAGGTAAGAACTGGTGTTATCCAGCGAAAATGCTTTTTTGAAGAAGGTGATCAAGGTTCCGTTAACCCATGTGATGAAACCCATCACAAAGAACAGAACACCGATTATAACAAGGGGGCCAAGGTAATTGTTTTTCTTGCTGGTCATTTAAAAAGTAGTTATAGGGTTATTTCGTTTAAGTTAAAATTCATCATTTAGTCCGAAAATCGGCTTATTTGTTCTCCATTTGCCTCTTGTGAAATCGGGGATTTCTACCGGTGAACTTCCTCTCGCCACCGATAATTCTGAAAGTGGACTGATCGCACTCCATACCGCTGCGTCATAAACATCGATCGGTGGTGCTACTTTTCTTTTGACCGCTTCAATAAACCCGCGGAAAACAAAATAGTCAATTCCCCCGTGGCCAGCATTTTCTGCCTCTTTTTCATGTTTTTTCCAAAGCGGGTGATCGTACTTTTTCAGATAAGGAGCATCCGGTTCGGCCTCATGCTGTTTCGGCGAAACGTCTTCGAGATAAATTGTATGTCCGTCGTTCATCCAGATTCCTTCGGTTCCCTGCGCGCGGAAACCGAGCGAATAGGGGCGTGGAGAATTGGTATCGTGTATCAGCACAATGTTTTCTCCGTTATGGCACTGGATCATCGTTGTCACCACGTCGCCTAATTTGAAATTCACTTTCGCATTCGGGTGATTTTCGCCGCCGTGGTCTACAATATATTTATGCAATCCGCGCGATTTCGTAGACGTGGAGGTAAGATAATTAAATTTATTGCCACGATTGATATTCAGCCAATGCGCAACGGGTCCCAATCCGTGCGTCGGATAGATATCTCCGTTACGATCCACAGAATGCTGGGTGCGCCACCTGGCTTCCGAATATCCTTTTTCACCGAATTCAACACCGTAGCCTTCGTTGCTTTTTCCGTTGTTCAGTTTAATTCCACGCAAATCATGCTGATAGCCGCAGTGTGCGTAAGTCATTTCGCCAAACATACCTTCCCGGATCATTTTCAGAATGGCCATTACATCACGGCGGTAACAAACATTTTCTAGGATCATACAGTGTGAACCCGTTCTTTCGAAGGTATCCACCAAATCCCACGATTCCTGCAGGGTTACAGTGGCAGAAACTTCCACGGCTGCATATTTTCCGGCGTTCATGGCAGCGATCGTCATCGGAACGTGCCATTGCCATGGCGTTGCAATCAGGACGGCATCGAGGTCATCCCGTTTAACCATGTTGAGGAAATCTTCATCTCCTTTGGCATAAACAGCAGGCTCTTTTCTTCCTGCTTTTTTAATTTGCTCCAGTGCATGATTTACAGAAGAAGAGTCAATATCGCAAATGGCGTTCACCTCCACATCAGCCCTGTATAAAGCTTGCTGAAGATGATTCCGGCCACGCAGACCAACACCGATAAAACCGATGCGGACTTTGTCCCTCGCTTGCTCTTTTTCTTTACTCAGAAGTATGGATGGCAAAATTCCTGTCGCAGATCCGGCCAAAGTTGCTTTTTGAATAAAATTTCGTCTATCCATAGGAAAGCCTAAGAAAAATATTAAAAGGTTTAGGTATTTATACTGTAATCGCGCAAGATACGACCAATTACCATATTTTTTAAATTTTTTTATTAATTAAAAAATTTGACGAAAGTCTGATTAACAGTAATGTTTCCTGATAATAATACCGTAGTGTGAACATTTTATATTAATATCGTGTTAAGATCAAGAAGTACACTCCGATGGGCAGAAACGATTCGACCCGACGGCTTTAAGTGTGTTGGACACATACTTTGTTACGACATTTAAGGCATTATTTAGTTATAACATTAGCATCATAAAATGGCTCATAAAGTGGCTGTGTTTCGTAGAGAACACTTCAATGCGGCTCATCGTCTTCATAACCCGGCGTGGTCGGATAAAAAAAACGAGGAGGTTTTTGGAAAGTGTAATAATCCGAATTTTCATGGTCATAATTATGAACTTATCATTCAGGTAGTAGGCGAGTTAAATCAGGAGACTGGTTTTGTAATTGATATGAAGGAGCTTAGTTTCCTGGTGAAGGAGCATGTTCTGGACCGTTTTGATCATAAAAACCTGAATCTCGATGTTGAAGAATTCTACCAGTTAAATCCATCTGCTGAAAATATTGCGATTGTTGTCTACAATATCCTCAGGCCCAAAATTGATGCAGAGCTTGCTCTGAAAATTAGATTATATGAAACAGAACGGAACTTTGTTGAATACCCAGTCGATTGAAAATTTTGATATTGAAGAGATTGGTGACGAGCATCTTTTTTCTTCTATTGAAACACCCATGCGTCCGGATGCTTTTGCACTGGAAGATGATGTAAAAATTGAACTTATAGAAAAACATTTTCGCCATATTATGGAGATCATGGGGCTTGATCTTACGGATGATAGCCTGAAAGGAACTCCAAAACGCGTTGCCAAAATGTATATCAAGGAAGTTTTTAGCGGATTAGACCCTAAGAACAAGCCCAGCATTGCCTTGTTTGACAATAAATATAAGTACAACCAGATGCTGGTTGAGAAAGATATTACGGTTTTCTCTAACTGTGAACACCATTTCGTGCCGATATATGGGAAAGCGCATATTGCGTACATATCAAGCGGAAAGGTGATTGGCTTGTCCAAACTGAACAGGATCGTTGAATATTTTTCAAAACGCCCTCAGGTGCAGGAAAGACTTACTGTGCAGATTGCCAATGAGTTGAAGCAAGCTTTGCAGACGGAGGATGTTGCTGTTGTGATTGATGCAAAACACATGTGTGTACAATCCCGCGGTGTTCGTGATGCAGGAAGCTCAACTGTAACAGCCTATTACGGAGGGAAATTTGAAGGAGAAGCAACAAAAAAAGAATTCCTTGCTTATCTGGGAATGTAAAAAATATATAAGTTAAAAAGTTGAGCGTTGAAAGGTTGGTGCTATCCAAGTCTTTCAACGCTCAACTTTTTTTAACGATTGGGAGAAATAAATTATATTAAAAATACAGGGCTCTCTCTTTGAATTGCTTTAAAGCTTTGTCTAAACCAAAGGTCCAAGTCTTTCTAAAAGCGCTTTGGTGGCTTTAATTCCTTCACGTTCAGAAAGTTTGCTTCCTTCATATTCAATACCAGCGATACCTTTAAAGCCGCTGTCTTTAACTATTTTCAGGATTTTTGTATAATCTGTTTCAATACAATTTCCTTTTTCGTCGAAATCGTACGTTTTCGCGCTTACGCCTTTTGCAAACGGCATCAATTCTTTTGTTCCCTGGTAGCGGTCATACGAAACTTCGCATTCAAAACTTCCCGGTTTTCTTTTGATACAGAAGTTACCAAAATCAGGAAGAGTCCCAACATTTTTCAGGTTAACCTGTTTCATAACGCCTGATAACCACTGTCCGTTTGAAGACGAACCGCCATGATTTTCAACGATTACATTGATCCCTGTTTTTTTAGCAAACTCGCCCAGTTTTCCCAATCCTTCGACCGCAGCTTTGGCGATATCTTCGTCGCTTCCTTTTCCGAAGGCATTTACACGGATCGTTTTGCAGCCAAGATATTTTGCGCATTCCACCCATTTGTAATGGTTTTCAACGGCTTTGTTACGAACAGCTGCGTCAAGCTCTCCAAGTCCGCCTTCGCCGTCGATCATGATCAGGTTATTGGTTACGCCATTGTCCTTACATCTTTGCAAAAGTTCGTTCAGGTACGTTTTGTCCTCGGCTTTGTCTTTGAAGAACTGGTTTACGTATTCAACAATTGAAATTCCGAATTCCTTTTTGGCAAGTTCCGGAAAATCCATGTTGGTGATTGTTTTTGCGAACAATTCCTTATGCAGCGACCATTCAGCAAGGGAAATATCAAACCACATTTTCTTGGCAGCTGACTCAGCCAGAAGATCTGTAATCGTAGTTGCTGCCAATGCTGTAACACCAGCTTTTTTAAGGAAATCGCGTCTTGAAAAATTCATTTTCGGTTAGAATTTAGATTTAGATATATAATAATTGGTTATACTTTCAATTTGATCTGGGCTTCTTCGTAAAGTTTCTGATTTTTTACAAGATTAACAGCATCCCAGTCTATTTCCTGTACAAAATCATACTTCCTTACCGGGCAAACTTCCATTTTGCAGAAGTAGCAGCATTGCGGGATACATGGATCGGCATGAACGAAAATCTCGGTTTCGCCTGTATGATTTTCCTTTAAAACGTTTTCAAATTCATGAATTGCCTCATGCGCCTTTTGAAGTTCCCAATAATAAGGTAAGGTTAAATGGCAATCGATATGCAAGTCGGATCCGTACTGCTGCACGCGCAGGTTGTGAACGTCAACCCAGTGATCTTTGCGGTTGTCGCGGATGGAATGGACGACTTTTTCGAGCAATATTTCATCGGTTGCATCCATAAGGCCGGCCACGGATTTGCTAACCAGCTGAAATCCACTGTATGCAAGGAATAAACCAAACAATAGGGAAGCCGCGCTATCAATCCAGACTTGCCCGGTCAGCATAATAAGGCCCACACTGACAATCAGAACAATACTGCTGATACTGTCTGACATGAGATGTCGACCGTCGGCAGTTAAAGCCAGAGAATTTGACCGGCGGCCTTCCTCGATCAGCTTATAACCGATCAGCATATTGACAATAATCGTAACGACGATAAACAGCGCGCCTTGTGCCAGATTCTGGATCGGAGCCGGATCCATGATTCTTTTAACCGCTTCAATGATAATGAATAGCGAGGCGATAACGATCAGAGCTCCTTCGAAGCCGGCGGAAAAAAATTCTATTTTTCCATGTCCGTACGGATGGTTTCTGTCCTTTGGCTGGGCAGAGAGGTAAATGCTGTAAAATGCAAAACCACTCGCAATGACGTTAATGATGGATTCGAGCGCATCACTCAGGATTGCGTTGGAATCGGTTATGTAATAAGCGAAAAACTTTAATCCCGTCAGGAATATGCTCGCTACAAAAGATAGGAGAATGAGACGTTGTTTACGCTTATTTTGGTTTATTTGCATTGGAGATTTATAAATCAGAGACCAAAAATACTAAGAAAATGCGGGTTATAACCACAGAAAATAATTGGAAGACACTTTCTTCTGAAACAGTTTATGAAAATGCGTGGCTGGAAATCAGTCACCGTGAAGTAATTAACCCGGCTGGGAAAGATGGTATTTATGGTGTAGTGAAGTTTAAAAATAAAGCACTTGGTATTATTCCGATCGACGAAAATGGAAATATTTATCTCGTCGGCCAGTTTCGTTATACATTAAATGAATATTCCTGGGAAATTCCGGAAGGTGGCGGGCCGTTCGATGAGGATGTGCTGGATGCGGCCAAGCGTGAATTGAAAGAAGAGACAGGGCTAATTGCATCAGACTGGACCCATTTGTCACGTATTCATACCTCAAACTCTGCCACGGATGAAGAGGGTTTTCTTTTTCTGGCCGAAGGTTTAAGCCAAAGCGATGCAGAACCTGAGGAAACAGAAGAATTGCAGGTAAAGAAAATTCATTTGTCGGAAGCAGTGGACATGGTGATGCGCTCGGAGATAACCGATGCGATTTCAGTTGCCGGTATTTTAATGGCAGCCAGGCTCAAAGGAATTTAAAATGCTGGAATCTCTTTTGTATGGTACCCTGACGGGTATCGCGCTTTGTCTGACTTTTGGAACAGTTTTCTTTTCGCTTGTCCAGAATAGTGTCGATAACGGTTACAGAACCGGGATCAAGATTGCCTTCGGTGTATTTGTTTCCGATGCAATTTTTGTTTTTTTTGCCATCTTCGGAACTTCATTGTTGCCTAATATTGAAGGATTTCAGAAGTGGATGGCGGGAGCAGGTATTTTGTTTCTATTGATATTGGGGTTCTCAAATCTGATCAAAGGGCAGCCAAAAGTCGCTTATCCGAAGACAAGATTTGGAAACCTGCTGTACTACTTTACAACCGGTTTTTTACTGAATGCCTTAAATCCTGTTAACTTTATTAGCTGGGTCACGATCGCCTCTTACATCCGGTCGACGCTGCATTATAATTTCAATCAGGTTTTGTTATTTTTTGGTGCCAGCGTTATTGCTGTTTTTCTTGTCGAATCCGCTATTGCCGTTTTTGCTCACAAATTAAAGCGTATTTTCACCCCCAGAGTTGTAACGATTTTTAATAAGACTACCGGCGTGGTTTTTATCCTCATCGCCTGCCAGATCGCTTATATTAATTTTGTAAAATAGCATAACAAAGACAGCCAGCAATCTCGTGCTGGCTGTCTTTATTATCAAGTATCATTTTTACGAAACGAATTCAGTACAGAATCCGAATTTACGCTTCTGTTGAAACCTCATCCTTAATAAATCCCTTGCTTTTTAAATAGTCCTTCCAGTCCTGAATCAGGAAGTTTTTCAATACGCGGGGGAATTTATGCTGACCTCCCATTTTACCTTTTGATTCCATCCAGCCGTAAAAAGCGCTGTTTGGAAGTACAGTAACAAAAACATCTTTCAATGCATGTTTGCGTTCAACAGCGTAATCGTCGTTAAGTTCAGCAAGTTTCGCATCAATTTTATTTCTTAAAATCTCCGTATCCACATTTTCTTCCTCTACACCGATATACCACTGGTGCGCGAAAAGTGAATCATGTTCAACGCCGCAAACTGTAAACTCCTTCACAGTAAGCCCCAGCTCATCGGAAATAAGGTCAATCGCCTTATTCATATTGTCAACGGAAAGATGTTCTCCGCATAGGCTCAGGTAATGTTTGGTACGTCCGGTAATTACAATTTCCGCTTTTGCTTTATCCACAAATTTTACGGTGTCGCCAATCAGGTAACGCCAGGCACCTGAACAGGTCGACAATAAAAGTGCATATTCTTTTCCTTCTTCGACCTGATCTACCATCAGCGTTTCGGGAGAGGGGAGAAGCGTTCCTTCTGAGTCAAAGTTATTCTGATTAAAAGGAACAAATTCAAAGAAAATGCCATTGTCCAGAACCAATTGCATACCCAATGCTCCAGGGCGGTTCTGGTATGCGATAAAACCTTCTGATGCCAGGTACGTGTTGATATAAATAAGGGGACGCGCCAAAAGTTTTTCGAAGCCTTTCCGGTAAGGTTCAAAGGAAACCCCGCCATGGGCAAAGACCTGAAGATTAGGCCAGATATCGTGAATAGTATCGACTTTGTAGTGACTGATGATCTTTTCCATCAGTAACTGGATCCAGGCCGGCACACCGACAATAAAACCAATATCCCATTCGGAAGCTTTCAGTGTTATTTCTTCAAGTTTTAAGCCCCAGTCTTTTTCAGAAGCAATCTTTTCACCCGGCTTGTAATAAGGCCTGAACCAGGCAGGAATCTGGCTGGCGGTAATGCCGCTTAAATCACCTTCGTAATGCGAATCCTGATTGTTCAGATTGGTGCTGCCACCGAGCATCAGGAAACCTTTTTCGTACAAATCGTCCGGAAGTTCCTTATAATGCCCAAGCGATAAAATTTGCCTGATACTTGTTTTCTGTATGGCCTTTGACATCGCCTTGGTTACCGGAATATGCTTCGTCGCTGCCTCGGATGTTCCAGAACTCAACGCATAATACTTAATCTGGCCGGGCCAGCAAATATCTTTTTCACCATCCAGCGACCTGTGCCACCATTCTTTGAAAATAGCATTATAGTCGTAGACAGGAACTGATTTTTTGTATTGTTCATAAAACGAGCCTTTTTCGCCGAATAAAATCGTCGACAACAGCTCGTCAAAATTGTATTTTTCTCCAAATTCCGTATAGCGGGCTTTGGCAAGCAGTTTTGCTAATGTCTTTTTCTGTTGCTGATGAATTGTTGCCTTTCTCCGGTTGGCGACAATGTTGCTTAACCGAATTCCTCTTTTGAGCAAACTTCCTACTAGGGCCATAGCTATTTTTTCTAACGTGGGTTATAAATCCCAAGTTTCAAGCTCTTTTAAAGCTTTATACTCGGTTAAATCATATTGGCAAGGTACAACCGAAATGTAGTTGTGATCCAGTGCCCAAACATCTGTGTCTTCTTTTTCAGTATCGAAATTAACAAACTCGCCGGCCATCCAAAGATAACCCCGCCCGTTGGGATCCACACGGTAGTCAAATTTTTCCTGCCATTTGGCATGCGCCTGCCGACAGATTTTAATCCCTTTTATCGGCTCGTCCGACTTCACAGGAATATTAACGTTTAATGCAACTCCTTTTGGTATACCATGTTTAAGCGCCGATTCTGTGATCGATTTAATAAAAGGTACACCGTGACTGAAATCTGCATCTTCCCTGAAATCACACAGTGAAAAGCCGATGGCAGGAATACCTTCAATAGCGCCTTCAATAGCCGCCGACATGGTTCCTGAGTAAAGAACGCTGATGGAACTGTTGCTACCATGGTTGATACCGCTTACGATCAAGTCCGGCTTACGGTCGTGAAGTACATAATTTTTAGCCAGTTTCACACAATCAGCCGGTGTGCCCGAGCATTCATATTCTACAACTCCTTCAAAAATGTGTGTTTCATAAAGCCTTAATGGTTCACCAATGGTAATGGCGTGACCCATCCCGGATTGCGGACTGTTGGGAGCAACAACGATAACATCTCCCAAAGTTTGCATAATGTTTACAAGCGTGCGGATACCCAGTGACGTTATCCCATCATCATTTGTAACTAAAATAAGTGGTTTCATATATTAATTCAAAATTTATCCGGCTTTTGATCCGCAGCCGTATCCGGAATACGGAAAATATGTGGATGAATTTTATTTAGTTTGTGAATAAAAAACTTAATTACGCGTCTGAAAAATCAAATTTAAGCAATATGCCTCCATTCTCAATAAAGCATGCAACGCTGTCAGATATACCCACGGTGATCGGAATTCAGGAAAAAACGTGGGAACCTACTTACCGTGAAATCCTTAGCCCCGAACAAATAGATTATATGTTTGAAAAAATATATTCTCCTGAAGCTCTGGAAATCCAGATGACACAGGGTGGGCAAGAGTTTTTGCTTTTATTGGACACAGAAATTCCGGTGGGGTTTGCCTCGGTATCACAGGAAGAAACAGGTTATTTCAAGTTACATAAGATTTATGTACTTCCAAACATGCAGGGCACAGGTGCCGGTAAATATTTATTGGCAGAAGTAGAGCAGTATGTCAAATCGGTTGGCGGAACGACGCTTGCCCTGAACGTCAACCGGTATAATAAGGCGAAGTCATTTTATGAAAAAATGAATTTTACGGTGGTAAAAGAAATGGATATTCCAATTGGTCCTTACTTGATGAATGACTTCATCATGGAGAAACAATTGGAATCCTGATTTCTAATCCTGAACTTTTGATGCCAGTTTTAACTTTTTAAGCGTCTTTTTCAGACTTTTCATGCCTTGTAACGGATTGTAGTGGTTACTGTTGCTTACATAGTAGCCGGTTCCGTCATAAATTCTTTTATTTGGATGCGCCTTGCATTCAGGCGAACACGCACCTTCCATTTCCTCGCCGCATTTGTAGCAAACGGGAACATGGGTATTACATTCTGCATTAGCGCAATTGATCATTCTGTCGCAAGGATCGTTGCAGATATAACATCTTGAAATTACGGTAGGATTGACTTTGTTTACGTCGACTGTAATCCGGTTATCGAAAACATAACATTTACCGTCAAAGTCCTCACCGCCTTCTTCCAGTCCGTAGCGGATAATGCCTCCATGAAGCTGGTAAACGTCTGTGAAACCTTTTTCGAGAAGATAAGCACTGGCTTTTTCACACTTGATACCTCCGGTACAGTACGTCACGATTTTCTTGTCTTTCAGATGTTCGATTTCATGAACGTGCTCAGGAAGCTCCCTCAGGTTATGCATGTCAAAAGTAATGGCACCCTTGAATTTTCCAACTTCATGCTCATAATCGGAGCGCATATCCACGAGTACAACATCCGGATCCTGCATCATCGCTTTCAATTCGGAAGGTTCCAGGTGTTTTCCTGTACGTACCAAAGGATTGACGTTAAGGTCTGAGTTTACAATCTCATCCTTTACGCGCACGTGGAGTTTCTGAAACGCTATTTCATCGTGTTCGTCCACTTTGAACTGAACATCCTTAAATCTTTCATCGGAACGAATGTAATTCATGTACGCTTCACAATCTCGCTCCGTACCTGATACGGTTCCGTTCAAACCTTCCGGCGAAATAATGATCCGTCCCAAAAGGTTATTTTCTACACAAAACAAATGATGCTCATCGCGATACGTTTCCGTATTTTCGATAGGAGCATAATAATAATAAAGTATTACACGAAATGGCTTCATCAATCTAATTTTCTGTGACTGAATAGGAGATGACTTATATTTTAAGACTCTTTCCCGTAAAATCAGGCGCAAATATACGAATATCTAAACTTTATCGAAAATCAAAAAAACTAACTTTCGTCAGTCTTACATTTCTCATTCAAATACATATTTTTGCAAACAACGGTAACTGCTCACTTATTAATGTACTTATTAAAAGATTAATTCCATGCACATCGCAATCGTTGGAAATATTGGTGCGGGTAAAACCACTCTCACGCAAATGCTGGGTGAACATTACGGGTGGGAAGTGATGTATGAAGCCGTAGAAGGAAATCCTTATCTTGCTGATTTTTATGAAGATATGGAACGATGGGCCTTTAATTTGCAGATTTTTTTTCTAAATAACCGGTTTGCACAAGTGCAAACGATCAGGGCGGCTACCTATTCAACTATTATCCAGGACCGGACAATTTACGAAGATGCATTTGTATTTGCGCGTAATTTGTATGAGTCGAAAATCATGACGGAGCGGGATTACCGAAGTTATCTGCTCTTGTTTGAATCCATCATGAAAACCGTTTCACAGCCTGATCTTCTGATTTATCTGAAAGCGGATATACCTAAACTCGTTTCACAGATCAAAAAGCGGGGGAGGGATTTTGAAGCGGATATTTCTGAAGATTATCTGAGAAACCTGAACCGCTATTATGAGGATTTCAGCGAAAACTATGACCACGGAAAATTGATTACCATTGATGTGAATAACATGGATTTTGCTTCAAAGCCGGAAGATTTCGCTGCAATTGTTACACAGCTGGACAAAGAGTTATTTTATATTTGAAAAAGTCATGTACAAAAAAGGACTGAAGGAAATAAATTCCGTCAGTCCTTTTTCAATTATAAGTTTGCTGTTCTGCTTAAAACCGGTCTGTTATAGCCAGGCCTCGCTCGACGACCGCAATAAGGTCCGAAGAAGACTGGGCTTTCTCGACAGCTGTTTTCATGGCGAGGAACTCGAATTTTTCTTTCTTATCCAGTTTCATTTTCAGAAATTTGCCAATTGCCTTGGCCAGATATCCTTTTACCTTTTCCAGTTGTTTGACATTAGAAGAAGCAAGTTTGCTTAAATCTTTGCCTTCTTCAATATCAATGAGACTTGTCATCTGGATCGCATGTTCTCCATTTTTTCCTTCGGAGGTTACATTTTTAAAAGCACGACGAATGAAGGTTTCATAGGAATACCCATCGTTGTAAGCGTTTTCATTCGTCATATTTTTTCCGGTAGTTATGCGTGCCAAACTGTTATAAGAAAAAAGGACTTATCAAATCTGATAAGTCCTTTGAGAATAAGAGCCTCCAGTCGGGATCGAACCAACGACCTACTGATTACAAGTCAGTTGCTCTACCAGCTGAGCTATGGAGGCCTCTTTTATTATGCGATAGCGTTTGTTATTCCGTTATCGTGGTGCAAAAGTAGGCGAATGGAGTATATAACGCAAGTTTTGTGTCAATTATTTTTAGAATTTTTATTCATTTTTATTTCGTTAATCAACAAATCACTTGATTTATAGCAATTTGGTAAGCATATTTTTTTTGAAATTTATCGTTCAAATCCCTAAGTTAACTTCATTATAACACGTGCATTCCGGATAAAATTATTTTCTTTGCAGAACATCAGCTTCTACGAACCCACTCATTGTAAGTTAATACAAATTTGGTTTCACCGTTTGGGTAGCTGCCGACTGGTATCCAGCCTTGCAAACGATAGAAGCGATCTGCACGGGTATCGGGTGTGGTACCCAGTACCACTTGCTCACTGGTTTGTTCAAAATACCAGTTGATCATCAGTCTGTGCAGTTCCTTTCCAATGCCTTTTTCTGTAAATTCCGGATCTACGAACAGTGCCCAGACACTTTTTTCGATCAGATCAATAATGGAGAAACCAACGATTTGCTTATTCACTTCACAAACCCAACCTTTTCCTTTTTTTGAAATATAAAATGCCACATCCTGATCGGTGACCAGATCGGGATTACTTAGTATATTCTCTTTCACCAGATGTCTCACCACCTGGATCTGTGGAATGTCTGAAAGTTCGGCAGTCCGGAAAATCTTCACAACAACTTAAATGATTAAGCTAAGAATTTATTTTTTTACTTGCAGTATCGATGCTCACCATTCAGTAAACTAACATTTACAAAAAAACACTTACCAGATTTTGATAAGTGTTTTTAAGATTAGAGCCTCCAGTCGGGATCGAACCAACGACCTACTGATTACAAGTCAGTTGCTCTACCAGCTGAGCTATGGAGGCGACTTTTGCAAAGCGACAGCGTTGGTTAGGATGTCGCTTTGCAAAAAGGAAATTATTTTATTAATTGCTTATATAGCTTCCTGTATGATAGCCAGTTGGTGTTTCAATTCTTCCAGCTGAGCCTGAGCACTGCTGATCTTTCTTTCGAATTCAGCTTTCAGGCGATCCGATGTTTTAGATTTAGCAAAAAACTCTATGTTATTCTGCCATAAAGAAATATCGTTTTCAAGCTGAGAAACTCTACGTTTGATATCATTTTCTTTTCGGAAAAGTCCACGGCTGCTTTCTCCGTCACGAACCAGTTCCACTTCGCTTTCCAGGACAGCCTGCTCTTTTTCTTTGGACGACAATTTGCCAATGGCGCTCACATACGTATTCACAGCCGCTATGTAGCGTTTTTGTGTAGACTGCATGTCTTTTTTCGGAACGAAGCCAATAGAACTCCATTCGCTTTTGAATGCGCTTAGAAGATCCAGTGAAGATTCGTCTTTGTTCGCAGCAGCAATTTCAATCCTTTCGATCAGATCGATCTTGCGTTTCAGGTTGTCTTCAAACTCAGCCTCAACTTCCTTATTTTTTGCACGTTTCTGGTCAAAATAAGAGTCACATGCTTTTTTGAAACGGTCATAAATCGTGTCTTTGTACTTTTCGGGAACCTGACCGATTGCTTTCCATTTCTTTTGAAGTTCGATGATTTTCTGCGTATTCGTCGCATTATCTTCGCCTGTTTCAAGAATTGTTTCGGCATCCGTGCAAAGCTGGTTTTTCAATTCCAGATTTTGCTCACGTTTCGATTCCAGCTGACGGAAAAATTCGCCCTTGTTATGGAAAAATGTTTTCAGGGTAGCCCAGAACTTCTTGCTCAATTCTTTACCTTCTTCGCGCGGCATAATACCTTTCAAGGCAACCCACTGATCCTGAAACGCCATTACCTCTTTGGTTTTTGCATTCCATTCCTTTATGCTGCCGGAGTTGTAGGTCGTAAAAGGAACAATCGCTTCGTATATTTTGAGCTTTTGATCATAATTTTCCTGCATGGATTTTTTCTGCTCGGCAAACTGACCGCGCTGTGCATCATACAAATGATCCAAAGCGACTTTAAAACGCTGCCAAAGTTTTTCCTGTTCTTCTTTTGGTGCAGGTCCCAGGTGTTTATATTCTTCGAAGATATGGTTAGCTTCCGCCAGAATTTCACGCGTCATCGGACGTGTTTCAAGCGATTTAACCAATTCCTCTACTTTTTCACATAATTCGGCTTTCAGCTCCGTGTTACGGCGGCGATCCAGTTCTTTTAGTTCGAAATAAATATTCCGGTTACTGAAATAGCGGTCGATCAGCGCGTTATAAGTCGCCCATAACGTTCCGTTGTGCGGCGACGCAATATTTCCGGCGCCTTTCCACTCTTCCTGGATCTTCTTGAACTCCTCCCAGCTGGTTTTCATTCCCGAAGCATCCGTTTCACGCGTTCCTTCGTCTTCCAGAAGCGTACGCAGACGTTGTAAAAGAGAAGTTTTCACATTGAAATTTTTCTCTTTTTCTTTCTCAACATTTTGGTAATACGTAGTTTTGAGCCCACGGATCTCTCTGCTGAGGGCATCAATTTTTTGCGTTTCCGCATCGTATTTGTACTCAAATCCATCTTCACTTCCGGAATCCGCGATAAAAGACTTCAAAGCTGTCTCGCGGTCTGTTTGTTTGATGTGATCCAGAACAGGACGGATTTCACGAGCCAATGATTCCGCTTTTTTCAACAGAGCCGGTTTTATTCCTTCGCTGTTGATCTGAGATAACTCGTTTTCCAGGAGGTTAACGAGTTGCTCCTTAGATAATTGGCTATAATCTACATCTGGCGCTTCTTCTTCCAGTTCTTCCGTCAACTCATTGTTAAGATCAATTTCAAGGGTATCAATCGTTTTTTGTGTCAGGTCTTCCTGCGCATTGCTTTCGACCCCTTCGTGTTGTTCTTGTGCCATCGTGATTAATGTTTCGTAAGTACGTCCTGTTATAGAATACAAATCTAACAATCTTTCCTATGAATTGGCTAATTTTGGCCTCCTAACATTGATATATTACGCAACAATGGATAACAAAATCGCAAATATTAGGTCAGATTACACCTTGAATGGATTACATGAATCAGAATTGGATATTAATCCTCTGAATCAGTTTAGTAAATGGTTCGACGAAGCGCTGAAATCGGAGATTACCGAGCCGAATGCAATGCTGCTAAGTACAGCACATCTGGGAAGGCCGGCAGGCAGAATTGTTCTTCTGAAAGGTGTGGATGATAAGGGTTTTACATTTTTTACGAATTATCAAAGCAAGAAAGGGCAGGAGATGGCGGAAAATCCGCAGGTAGCGGTTACTTTTTTCTGGAAAGAACTGGAAAGGCAGGTACGTATCGAGGGCAGAATTGAAAAAACGGCTGCTGCCGAATCTGATGCTTATTTTGCAAGCAGACCGCGTGGAAGTCAGATTGGCGCATGGGTTTCCGATCAAAGCGAAGTGATTGCGGATCGTGAATTCCTCGCTGAGAAACTAAAATCTTTTGAGACGAAATTCGAGGGTGTGGATGTTCCCCGGCCAGCACACTGGGGTGGTTACCGGGTAATTCCGGACTACGTGGAATTCTGGCAGGGACGGCCAAGCCGTTTGCACGACAGACTCGCCTATGTAGCGACAGAATCAGGCGCGTGGAAAATTGAACGACTTTCACCCTGATTGCCTTTAAGTTAATATTCGTAAAAAAGAGAGGTGTCAAAATCAATTTTGACACCTCTCTTTTTTTGTAAAAACTTTTTATTATCTCTCGCTGATGCTAACGTAGTCGCGGCGTGGCGCTCCTACGTAAACCTGACGCGGACGGCCGATTGGCTCTTTGTTGGTACGCATTTCTTTCCATTGAGCAATCCAGCCAGGCAGACGGCCTATGGCAAACATCACTGTGAACATATTGGTAGGAATTCCCAAAGCACGATAAATAATTCCCGAGTAGAAATCAACGTTCGGGTACAATTTACGTGAAACGAAATATGGATCTTCCAAAGCCGTTTTTTCAAGTTTCTGAGCGATTTCAAGAACCGGGTCATTGATACCCAATTTGTTCAAAACATCGTCCGCCGCTTTTTTGATGATCTTGGCACGAGGATCAAAATTTTTGTAAACACGGTGACCAAATCCAAACAAACGGAAACCGCTTGCTTTGTCTTTTGCCATATCAACATATTTCTGAACATCTCCGCCATCATTTTTGATCGCTTCAAGCATTTCAATTACTTCCTGGTTTGCACCGCCGTGAAGTGGTCCCCAAAGTGCACTGATTCCTGAAGATATCGAAGAATAAATATTGGCATGAGAAGAACCTACCAGTCTTACTGTTGAAGTAGAGCAGTTTTGTTCGTGATCAGCATGAAGAATCAAAAGTTTGTTCAACGCAGCCGAAACAACAGGATCAACCACATATTCCGCTACGGGTAGCGAGAACATCATCGAAAGAAAATTGGAACAATAATCCAGACTGTTTTTTGGATAATTAACCGGATGCCCCTGCGATTTTTTGTATGACCATGTTGCGATAGTCGGCAATTTAGAAAGCAAGCGAATGATATGAAGCTCAGTCGTTTCAGGACTGTCAAGATCTACTGTTTCAGGATAAAACGCACTCATCGCACTCACCAGTGACGACAATACACCCATCGGATGTGCGTTTACCGGAAAGCCCTCAAAAATTTTGCGCATGTCTTCATTGACAAGCGTATGCGTTCTGATTTCATGTTCAAAAGCTGTGAACTGATCCTGTGTTGGCAATTCACCATATATAAGTAGATAAGCTACTTCTAAAAACGAAGATTTTTCCGCAAGTTCCTCAATTGAATAACCACGATAGTTCAATATACCTTCCTCGCCATCTAAAAAAGTGATTGCACTTTTGGTTGCACCTGTATTTTTATAACCTGCATCAATAGTGATGTACCCGGTTTGGTCACGCAATTTTGCAATATCTATGGCTTTCTCTTTTTCACTACCTTCTATTACTGGAAACTGGTAATTTTTACCTTCAATGATTAATTCAGCTATTTCGGACATATAAATTAAGAATAAAATTAAAAGGTTAGTACTATAATATATGTTGATGACGGTTGATAAGTCCAAAGACCCCTCATACCTCTTATATACTGAGTCGATGTGTTAAATTAAAATTAATTTTAAAACCACGGTTAACCATCGTAAAACCCGAGGTGCAATATCTTAAAAAACCTCGTACTTTCTATTATTATCTGTGTTTAATTTGTGTGAAATCAAGAATCGAGTATTACTATTTGACAATTTAAAGGAATAATTAGAATATTCTATTGTTGTTGAAAAATGCGTTCAATACTGATCAGGTACATTTAAAGAAGTGTTTCCAGCAAATCAGGGCATTTTTTTGCTCTCTTCTGGTGTAATGATCGTACTCTTGCTGCGAAGTTGTATCTGTGCTTTTACCAGATATCGCCCAAAAAGCCCGATCAGGATAATCGGTAACAAATGAGCTCCGTAAACAAATGCTTTTCCGGTGATTCTGTAAGCAAAAGAAGAGAACGTGATAAACACATATCCGAACCAGAAAACACTGATTGCGAGTAGCACACCATACCCTATGGAAGCTTTTTTGTATCCCAAAACACGATACAGAATCTCACTGATAGCTAGTGATATAGCCACAACCAGAACGACTGTGAGCAATGCCCTTGGGAAGTTTTTAATGTATGAATGCTTGTAAACCAGCACACCGATTTTTCCAATAATATTAGGATGCGCCAAAAGATATGCATCTGTTATGCTTAAAACGATTAACAGCATAATGCTGCTGACTTTGAGATTCATAAAACCTGCGAGGGATTGTTTGACCGGAGACTGGTAGTGCCGGTATGTTAATAATAATTTTGCTTAAATAGAGCGAATTCACGGATTACCTGTTCGATGTTTTCATCCAATGTGGAGGAGTAATCGAGCCAGTTGATCTTTATTCCGTCTTTTTCCATTTTCCTGAAAAACGTCATTTGTCTTTTTGCAAACCTGTGTATTTCTGTTTCAAGTTTTTTGGCCATTTCCTCATAAGACAATAGGCCTGTAAGGTACTCCGTGATATACTTATATTCGAGGCCGTAATAAATGAGCTGGTCGGCACTTAATCCTGATTCTAATAGTGATTGAACCTCTTCAATCATACCATTTTTTAGTCTATAACTAAGCCGGCGACTGATACGTTCACGTCGAATTTCTGCGGGAGGATTAAGTCCGAAAATTAAGGGCTGGTAGTCCGAAGGAGCCGACTGGCTGATTTCTGTCTCTATTTCCGGGTTATCAATCAGGAAAGTGGAAATTTCGATCGCCCGGATGAGTCGCTTACGCGTGGTAGTATCCGCTAATTCCAGATACGAACTTTCGAGTTGTAGGAATAGCAATCGCAACGCGTCATTTGTTTGTTCTTCCAGGTTTTCACGTAAATTTTCGTTTACAGGAATTTCGGTATAACCCTGGCTTTTTAAAAGTGCATGGAAATAAAACCCCGTCCCGCCGCAGGCAATGGCTGCTTTATTTCTGTTGGAAATCAGTTGATACGCCGCTTGGAAATCGTGTTTGAACAGGCTGATATTATATTTCTCTCCGGCATCTCTAATATTGATCAGGTGATACGGAATGGATTTTTGGGCCACCTGATATTCGTCAAGATCTTTCCCTGTTCCAATATTCATTTGGCGGTATACCTGCCGGGAATCCACACTTAATATTTCCCCGTCAATTCTGTCCGCAATTCTTGTTGCCAGATTGGTTTTTCCGGATGCAGTGGGTCCTAAAATGACGAGTAACGGATTCAATATAAGGGAGAATAAAAAATTAATTACAACCTGGCAAAAGAGGCCAGGATTTCCTTTACAAATTTACGACTTCCGCCGTTATAAACCTGAATTCTGCTTTGAATATCGTTATTTCCAGGGATAGAAAAGCGTTTTAGACTTGTCAGATCTAAATAAAACGGAATAGGATCTTTTTCAGAAACAGCATCAAATCCTAATCGTTTATAACTTGCCCCGTCCGACCAGTCCAGGTCCGCGTAAGTCATGATATCATCAGGTTTACAATCTTCCTCAAAAGCGCGGAGTAATTTGTCAAAACCGCCGACCACGGTACTATACTTTAAATTGGCAAAACGGATGAGTTCATAAGAGCGAAACGGCTTTCCTTCCCGTTCAAAAATACGAGGGTGGCTAAACGTTGCCACGCCGACAAGTAATTCGGGAGCTGAGGTATCAAATTGATTTTCAGCTTTTAAAATTCTAAAATATTGTTTTGGTAAATAAAGGCCGTACTTGAATTTGGCTGAAACCGAGTGCTGCAAATGATTTTTGTTCAGAAAGTCAACGGCAGTTGGTTTGTCAATACGCCGAACTTTGGTCATTCTGCCCGGTATGCGCTGCGAAATTCCTAAAATTGCACTGAGCCGTGATTCCACAATTTCATTTTCCATAACCCAGAGATCTTCCCACAAAATGACGCAGGCTATTCCCGCATGGCGATTATCTTTTTGTTTCAAAAGTAAACCCTGAAATTTTCCCAGCGCCTGATTTTTAAGATTTACCCATGTTTTCAAACTGATCAGGCGAATTATTAAAACGGTCTTATCATTCACCTTAACGTTCAGCAAATCGAAACAGTCATCCTTTTCGTTGCTAATTGCACAGTTTACAGGCAATGACAAAAGCCATTGTGTTACTTCTTCTGTAAATGACGAATCGGGATTCAAGGTAATTTGCTTAGGTTTCTAAAAAAACGGCAAGGTATACAGCAAGTTTGGTTGAAACAAAAAATAAGACGCAGCTCACAAGGCTGCGTCTTATTTTAAAACCTTAACTATTTGATTTTCCTTAAATTTATTTCAGTAAAAACTATTTCTTTCCTCCCAAACCGATAATCAAACCTACGTTGATACCGCCAAATTGTTTTGTGGATTCGAAGTCGGCATTACCAACGTTTCCTGCATTGGCGCTGTTATCTTTATTTCCGAAAATGAAGTGATAAATTCCTTCCACCTGTATACCAAGGTTGTCGTTCAGAGCGAATATAACCCCCGCACGTGGTGCAGCTCCGAAATTGCTATGCTTTTTAGATTCGGCAATTTTGTCACCATTGAATTTTGCATCGTATTTTGAAAAATAAACACCGGCATCACCACCAATGTAAGGACGAATAAATCCTGTCCCAAAATAATAATCCAACGTACCCGTCACTGGAACAAGATTTCCAGTATAACTCAATGTTTGTCCGGCAACTCTGTAATCTGTTCCGTCGGAATAAATTTTACCTGCAATACCAATGGCAAAATTTGGCGATGCAAAAACACGAAGATTTACTCCTCCACCGGCTATTGTTTTAGAATCATCAAGATCTGATTTGGCTACTCCTCCCTGTAAGCCAAGCGAAAATTGCGCGAAACTCACTGAATTTAATACCAGTACCAGTGCAGCTACTCCCGTTAAACGAATCAAAAAATTTTTCATGTCTTCAATTTTAATTATGTGGATGACTGTAACTGCCACAACTAATATTGATCCAAGACAAAAGTATTTTATGTTCAGCGCCACTGTGAATGCTGATTATCAGAATTATATTTGCTATTGACCGTCGTTTCGGTGATTTAAGCCTGGCTTGATACCTGGAAATCCGATGCGAATTTTCATCAAAATGGGGCGGATAAGCACAGTTGTGTGTCCGGTTTTGTATTAAATGAGGTTGTTATCCGATTTAGCCGCTTCCCAGCCGATCAAAGCTTTTTTACGTAGACTTCCCCAGCGATATTCTCCCAAAACACCTTCTTTACGTATGACCCGATGGCAAGGAATAAGATAGGCAATCGGATTATCGCCCACCGCAGTACCTACGGCTCTTACTGCTTTTGGATTGCCAATGCTGTTGGCGATCTGCTGGTAGGTAGTCACAGATCCTGCCGGTATCGTGAGCAACGCCTCCCACACTTTCAACTGGAAATTGGTACCCTGAACCATGAGCGGTAGCTTATCCAGTGAACTAAGGTGTGGAGCAAAAATCTTGTTGATATAATTTTCCGTTACAGATTGATTGGGCTCAATGGATGCAAAGTGCCATTTTTTACCAAGAAGTATCAACTGGTGGTCTTTTGAGTCTTCGTCTACAAACGCCATCGCGCATATCCCGCGTTCGGTTACGGCAATGAAACATTCCCCGAAAGGCGTTTTGTGGAAACCGTAACTGATATGTAATCCTTTTCCTCCGGTTTTATATTCCTGCGGCGTAACGGCTTCTATGCTGGTAAAAAGATCGTAAACCCGGCTTTGACTGGACAGTCCGGCCGATTCCGCAAGTTCCACCAGATTGGTTGATTCTTTGATTTTATCTTTTAAATAATCCGCTGTGATGTATTGCAGAAACTTCTTGGGACTTACGCCGGCCCATTCGCTAAACATGCGCTGGAAATGAAACTGGCTCACATTTACTTCTTCGGCCACGTCAAAAAGGGAAGGCTGCTTTTTGGCATTTTCTGATATGTATTCAATTGCCTTCGCGATTTTTTCGTAATTATAAGTTTGCTGATCCATGTGAATATTAATTTGTTACGCAAAGTTGTTTTAAAAAATGTCGTAACTCAACCCAAAACTTGCGGTTTGTTTCCAAAAATACCCAAAACACTGATACGGAAACTTGCCGGAATGTAGTTATATTCACAGACAAGTATTATCAATCCAATAAAGAAAACACAATGGAATTAAACCCTAATGAAACCGCTCTTGTTTTGATTGAATTTCAAAACGATTTTACCACAGAAGGAGGCATATTTCATGGCGCCGTTAAAGGCGTAATGGATTCAAATAACATGCTGCAAAATACGGCAGATACCGTTAAGGCAGCCCGCGAAGCAGGAATTAATATTGTTTTTGTGCCGATATCTTTTACCGAAGACTACCACGAAATCACCTCCAAACCTTATGGAATTATGAAAGGTGTTATTGACAACGGAGCTTTTAAAAAAGATACGTGGGGAACTGAATTTGTCGATGTGCTGACTCCCGAAAAAGGTGATGTGATCATTGAAGGAAAGAGAAGTTTCTGCGCCTTTGCGAGTACAAACCTGGATTATATTTTAAGGAGCACCGGTGTGAAAAATATTGTGCTGGCAGGATATTTGACCAATTGTTGCGTGGAATCTACGATGCGTACTGCCTATGACAAAGGTTACAACGTGATTACGCTGACCGATTGCTGTGCCACATTAAGTCAGGGAGAGCATGATAACGCGCTGAAAAGCGATTTTCCGATGTTTAGTCAGCCGATGTTGCATACCGAATTTATTTCGGTTTTGGAAAATGAAAAAGAACTTGAACTGAAAGGTAAAGGATACGAATAAACCGGTCGATAGGAATATTTTACAGTTTATTTCAAAATATCGTATTTCGGTTTTACAAATTTTCGCTGCCTGGCAGCTATTTGCAACGAAAAATTATATAATGAGGTCGACAAAGATTTTTCCGGTAATTGTGTTTTGTTATTTTACATTGATAGCGAATTGCTCCGCACAAAATTTCAGAAGCGAGCAGCGGAAACTGGAAGCAACAGTCAATGCGGCGTATAAAAACAAAAAGCTGACGGCCCTGGAATATTCCAAATTAAAACGCGAACAAGAGATCATTAAACTATCGATTGAAAAAGCGCAAGCGGACGGGGTGGTTACTTCGGACGAAAAAAACAAGATTCATTCCAAGCTTGTTCGTTCGAGAAAGCGTTTGGCGAAATATAAGACGAACCGTGAAATTTATTAGGAATGATAAATAAATAAAACCGCTCCCTCAGCATATCGAGGGAGCGGTTTTGGTAACTATAAGATTTGAAAAAGAATATTCAATAATCTTTTTTGCCGTCCTTTTTCGCTTTTTTCTCTGCGCGTTTTTCTTTCAAATTCTTTTCAGGCTCTTTCTTAGCGCTGCCTTTATCAAGATTTTTACCCTTTGCCATGACTATTAAAATTTAGAGTTTGATGTGCCAAAGTAACAGAAATAAGGACACATATTGTATCGCAAGCTACTTAAATATTTTCAGGAAATTAATAATGGCTTAATGTTAGCCTTTTGTGATCCAATCCATGATCAGGTTCGCTCTCGCGCCGGTTATTCCATTGCTGGGACTTTCTACTTGGCCTCTTAATTCTTTCACGATAAGTTCAATAAGCGGTTGCTGAACGTGCGGAGGATAGGGGATATTAAATACTTCTCTGCCTGATTCTGTCTCTACGATAATGTCAAATTTTTCAAAAAATGAAAAACTGATACTGCCTTTCGATCCGACAATCTGCGCTTTATCCTCCCGTTGTTCTTTGTTAACGGTATAACACCACACGCCATTTCCTAAAATACCAGACTCAAATTCAAAGTTTGCGACGGTGATATCGTCGGCCTCGTATAGCCCAGCCTGATTTCTGGCAATACCCTTTGCACTTTTAATTGGTCCTAAAACATATTCCAGATAATTGAACTGGTGTGATGCAAGATCATGAAAATGTCCGCCGCCCGATATTTCCGGTTGAACGCGCCATTTAGGTTTGCGTAGCGCACCGATTTCTTCATCATAAGGCTGCCATTGCAGACAAATATTCACATACCGGATGTCACCGATAATTTGGCTGTCGATCAGTTCCTTTAATTTGATAAAATAAGGTAAAGCCCGGCGGTAGTAAGCCACAAAAAGCGGTATACCGGTTTCCCTGCTCACGGTGTTCATACGATCACATTCTGTGGCATCCATCGCCATTGGTTTTTCTACATACACGGGCTTGCCTGCGCGCATTGCTTTTTCTGCATAGGCTTCATGCACGTTTGGTGGCGTGGCGATATAGACTGCATTTACTTCCGGGTCGTTAATTAGCTCGTCTACATCACTATACCACTTGGGCACACCGTGGCGTTTGGCATAATCTTCGGCCAGAGCTGCGTCCCGGCGCATTACAGCAACGAGTTGAGAATTCGGTATTTTATTAAAAGCAGGCCCGCTTTTAACTTCGGTAACATTCCCGCATCCGATGATTCCCCATTTTATTTGATCCATGACATCTGTTTTTACATTGAACTACTATGTAAGCGCAATAAGTATTTATTCTAATCAATTTTCGTTTTACCTTTAAGGGTTATACTAAAATTTACGCATGGAAGGCCAATTAAATAATCCGTTGCACGGAAAAACACTGGAAGTGATTTTGAACGAACTCGTTGGTTATTACGGATGGGAGCAGCTGGGATACCACATCAACATTAATAGTTTTCAGCACGAACCAAGTGTCAAATCAAGTCTGAAATTTTTGAGAAAAACACCCTGGGCGAGAAAAAAAGTGGAAGATCTTTATATTAAAATGCAGGATAGAATATAAATTCTACCAATGTTCAAGTTTGCTGTATTAAAGTGAATGAATGGGATTTTTTTGTTGAATATCAGTCCGTTTCATGCTTTTAATTAAAGTAAAAAAAGTAGGGAACATACAGAATATGTAAATTGTTGAAAATATAATTATAGCGTAGTCAGTTAAATATATTTCGTGCGTTTGTCAGTTTGAAAACCGTCGAGATTTTAAATACCTGAAAACGAATAACTTCATTAAAATAAATCATGGCTTTCGTTGATTATTATCAAATATTAGGTGTAGATAAAACAGCTACCGAAAAGGACATAAAGGCGGCTTACCGTAAACTGGCCCGTAAATACCATCCCGACGTTAACCCTAACGATAAGGAAGCGCAAAAGAAATTTCAGGAATTAAACGAGGCTAATGAAGTATTGAGTGATCCTGAAAAGCGGAAGAAATACGATCAATACGGTAAAGATTGGGAGCATGGCGCCGAATATGAAAAAGCAAGACAGGCACGTGCTTCATCGGCTGGCCAGGGTGGTGGATATTATGGTGGCGATGATAACTTTTCCGATTTCTTTGAATCCATGTTTGGTGGAAATTCGGGATTCGGAGGTGCGCGCCAGGGTGGCAGGCAAACGCGTTTCAGGGGTCAGGATTATCAGGCGGAGGTGAATCTCACGCTTAGCGAGGCCTATGAAACCCATAAACAGACGTTAACGGTTAACGGGAAAAATATTCGTATTACGGTTCCTGCCGGAATTGAAAATGGACAGAATATCAAAATACAAGGACATGGCGGACCGGGCAGGAATGGCGGGCCTAACGGAGATTTGTTCATTACGTTCCACGTTGCGCAGGATGAAAAGTTTAAGCGCTCGAAAAATGATCTGTATATTACCGTCGATCTTGATCTTTACACCGCCGTGCTTGGAGGGGAGCTTATTATAGAGACACTCAGCGGGAAAGTCAAACTTCCGGTAAAAGCCGAAACCCAGAACGGCAGTATTGTCCGGTTAAAAGGAAAAGGATTTCCGGTGTATAAGCAGGAGGGACAATTTGGTGATTTGTACGTGACCTTCCATGTGAAAATACCTACGGATCTGACAGAAAGACAAAAGGAATTATTTACGGAATTATCTAAATCCTAAGTAGTATGGAAACTGACCAACTGATTGCCATCGATATTTTTTGTACCAATTATAATGTTGAATATTCCTTCGTTCAGTCGCTAGGCGAAGCCGGACTGATTGATACTATCGTGATTCAGGAAACAAAATATATCCATATTCCGCAGCTGCAAAAGTTGGAAAGTATTATCCGTCTGCACGACGACCTTGATATTAATCTGGAAGGGATCGAGGTGGTTCATCATTTATTGAAACGGGTAGAAAGCATGCAGTATGAAATTGTTACACTTAAAAACCGCCTGCGATTTTTTGAACCGGGCGAGTAAAATAGTTTTTCAAATAAAAGCAGATTATCCTGCGTAAAAGAGCATGTAGGAGGTTATTTGTATTTTGTAAGAAAATATAACACTGTTAGAAACTATTTTCTAAGTTAGCAGAATGCCCTGATATAGCGTAGCGGTCAATCAAAAAATAACGATTGACAAATAACGGCGTATCTTTGTAGCATGTTACATGAGGGCGCATGAGATCATCGCTGCCCGACGATACCCAAATTTATGAAATTCGAAGATTACCACATTGTTCCTGAGATAAAGAGAAGTCTGGAAAAAGCAGGATTTAAAAAGCCGACAGATATACAGTTCAAAGCCATTCAGCCCATTATGAAAGGGGAGGACGTACTGGCTATTGCACAAACAGGGACAGGGAAAACGGCAGCGTTTGCAATACCGGTTATTGATATTTTACATCGAAGAAAATCTACCAACAGACCGGACGGGATCAAATGTATTGTTATGGTTCCGACACGGGAACTGGCGATACAAATAACCGAGGTTTTTGATAGAATAGGGCAGTATACCAAAGTTAAAGCTTTCAGTGTTTTTGGTGGAGTAGAGCAAGGTCCGCAGATTGCACAACTGGAAAAAGGGATTGATATTCTGGTTGCAACACCGGGACGAATGTTTGATCTGGTGAGTCAGGGGCATATCAAGCTGAACAGAATTGAGATACTGGTTCTGGATGAGGCGGATCATATGTTGGATTTGGGCTTTATTAAGGACATTCAGGATCTGATTAAATTTTTGCCAAATACACGTCAAACGCTGTTTTTTTCTGCAACGATCAATGAGAAAATTAAGAAACTGGCTTATTCGCTGGTAAGAAATGCAATCCGTATCCAGATTTCACCGAATGATAAAGTCGCCAAGAATATTACGCATTCTGTGGCATTTATCGGCATGGATGACAAACGGTTTTTTCTGGAACGGGTAGTCGGAGAAAATCCTGAAAGCAAAATTCTGGTTTTTGTAAGAACGAAGGTTCGTGCCGAAAGGGTTTTTAAGGCGCTTGAAAGAATGGGTATCAAAAGTATCACAATTCACGGTGACAAAGAGCAGGATGACCGCCTGGAAGCAATGAGCCAGTTCAGAAAAGGAGAGGTGAAATTGTTGATCGCGACAGATGTCAGTGCAAGAGGAATTGATATCGCCAATGTGGATTTTGTTGTAAATTACGATTTGCCAGACCAGGCAGAAAATTATGTTCACCGGGTAGGAAGAACAGGTCGGGGTACGCAGAAAGGAATAGCGGTCTCATTTTGCAGTCCGGAAGAAAAACCGATGCTGGATGAAATTCAGGGATTTTTAGGGAAACCTATTGAAGTTTTAAAAATCACCGCTTCCGATTATTCCGAAACGATTGATTTCAGCAGTGAACCAAAAGACGACCTGAATGCCTTAATGCAGGAAGTAGAAGATTTTGAATCGAGAAAGAAGAAGAAAAAGAAGAAATAGATTTTTTGGAATTAAACAAAAGCGGTTGGAAATCTTAGATTTCCAACCGCTTTTGTTTTTAATAATTAATATGCGCTGCTTATTTTTCCAGAAATTAAATATGCCATAAATCGCTTTGGCGGACATAAACGATCTTGTTATTCCAGATAACCCGATCCCAGTGATCAACGGAGCCTACGATCGTTAATTTATGGCCTCTGCCGACTTTCTCTATAACCTGTGCGGCGGAAGATGGCTCATCGCGAAGAAAAGTATTTTCGTTAACAATAATACACGTCTTGTACAGCGACGGGATATTCAGGAGTCCTAGTAAAGCAAGGAGATAAAAAATAATCGAAATTTTATGTATTCTTAAAATTGCTTCTTTACGCCTTACTTTAAGAACCATGATAAAAACAATGTATGCACCAAGCGTAAGAAGTAAAATTGGAATATAGTCGCCATACCGGCGATAGAAAATGATGAAATAGTTGTAGTCATCAAACTCATATCCTTTCAAATTCTGCTCGGAAGCCAGCTTGTCCATTTTTTCAAATAATTTTCGGGAAGGCGTAATAATTGCCAGTTTGCTCAGATAGTAGAGGCAATCTGTGTAGTCATTTGTCTTTTCAGACAAAAAAGCGAGCTTCAAAAGCAGGCTTTGATTATTTTTTTCATCATTTCCGAAATTTTTTTTGTAGAGCGCGGAAGCCTCCGCATACTTCGCCATAGCGAACAGAGAATCAGCTGTTTTTAACTCATTTCGGTTGGCTGAAAACGCTTCATATTTAGGTAATATCAGGGTTAAAACGAACCATAATATTAGTTTTTTATTGTACCGGGCTTGCATTTTACTTTTAAGAATTCTACTTTTGCATCGCAATTACGGAAAACGCTTCGGCTATTCCAACATAAAAATTGTTTGATTCCGTAGCTCAGCTGGTAGAGCAATACACTTTTAATGTATGGGTCCTGGGTTCGAATCCCAGCGGGATCACTAGATCTTCATCAGATACGGCCAACAAACTTCAAAAACCTGTTTAATTCATTTAAACAGGTTTTTTTGTTTTTGGTATTATCTCAAAATTTTCAAAAACACTCAAAATTAATGCGCGTCATTCGTGGCGTCTTTTCGTTATTCTAAAAGACGCGATAAGTTTGATTCAAATATTTGATTTTAAGCTAGTTAACTCTATTTACATCTTGTTTGGCAGGCATAGCGGTTCGAACTTTGTTCATCTTAAACGCTTGTATTATGTTAGAAAAAAGCTTCGGGTTATTCTTCTTTTTGAAGAAACCCAAAAATGAAAATGCGGATGGTACGCGTTATGTTTATTTACGGATTACGGTAGACGGGGTCTCTAAGGAAGTGTCTACAAAGAGATTGTGGCACCTGTCGCGCTGGTGTGCCAGGTCTGGGAGCGCATCAGGAAACAAAGAAGATTCAAAATCATTGAACTCATTTCTTGAATCTTATATTGCCTTAGCGTACAAGGCGAAACAGAAATTGTTAGATGGAGACCACCATGTCACCTCGGCTTCGATAAAGGCAATCCTTGTGGGTGAATGGATTGATCATAAAATGGTTCTTGAAGTTTTTAAACTTCACAATGATCAAATGGAGCAATTAATAGGAAAGGATTTTGCCAAAGGTACCCACGACAGATATGTGACATCCCTGGCACACACCCGCTCCTTTATCCTTTGGAAATATGGCAAGGATGATATGTCTATCAAGGACCTGGATTATGAGTTTATAGAAGATTATTCTTTTTGGCTTAAAACGGAAAGAAAATGTAACCAAAACACGACAACAAAGTATCTCTGCAATTTTAAAAAGATTGTCTTGTCTTGTGTTAAAAAAAAATGGTTAAAAGCAGATCCTTTTGCTGAGTTCCAGTTCAAGAGGACTAAAGTTAAGCGTCGTCCCTTGACCCCTTTTGAGTTGAGGCGGCTCGAAGAGAAGACATTCGAAATTGAGCGTATTAATCAGGTCAGGGACATCTTCCTGTTTTGTTGTTACACAGGTTTGGCCTATATTGATGTCAAGCAACTGAACCGGTCTGAGATTGGTACTGGCATAGACGGAGGACAATGGATATTTTCTAATAGACAAAAAACTGATGGTGCTACCGATATTCCGCTATTGCCGAAGGCGTTCGAAATAATGAACAAGTATGCAGACCATCCAAATTGCTTAATTAATGGGAGATTGTTGCCTGTCTTGAGTAATCAGCGGATGAACAGCTACCTTAAGGAGATTTCGGATTTATGTGGAATCGATAGGGCACTTACAACACACATCGCAAGGCATACGTTTGCAACTACGGTTACGCTATCAAATAAAGTTCCGATAGAAACGGTTTCAAAAATGTTGGGACATGCATCAATCAAGCAGACGCAGGAATATGCAGTAGTTGTTGATTCTAAAATCAGCGAAGATATGTTGGATTTGAAGGGGAGATTAGAAAGTAGAGCGATGGGTAGCTAACTTCGTTTACACACGCACTGTTGCTGACAGGGCGACAATTTGATTAATATTGCGGGTAGGCCGTTCCAAGTCAATTTTGGACGGCCTCTTTTTTTGAACAGCATCGTCTTTTAAGAAGACTGGTTCTCGATTTTCTACTTAAAGTTCAATTTGAATTTCGGTTCAGCGACTGCAAGCTACTCTTGATCTCTACGGTTTTTTATCCCATGAGAGTGGTGGGAACACCACCGAGAAATTCCACAAATGTCGAATATGGTTCCTATACCTCTAATTGCACCTAGGGGGTAATTAGAGGTATAGGAACATGCCAAATAAGAGTCCCTTGCTTTCTTTGTTGACTGACTAGAACATGGACTTATACACGCAGTTTCGCTTGCATTAACGAAGAGCCAGCCCCAAAAATGCTTTCCTGGGTTGCTGCTATTATTTCATGGGGGAAGCCCAGAGCAATTGAACTTATGCTATCAAGGCGCTGCATTTGTTCAAGTGTCAGATTCACATCAAGTGAGCTAAGGTTATCGATCAGCTGCTGCTCAGTTCTGGGACCTAGGATTGTAATAGTTGACAAAAAGGTTTGCGAATGTTTTTGACGTAACCACGCCAACGCTACGTCCAGAATTTTTACTTCATTTTCTTTTGCGATTGTTTCTAATGTGTCTATTATGGCAGTTTCTCGAGCACTGCTCTCGGTCTTTAGCAAAGTTCCACCCCAAGCTTGTTGTCTTGAAACACTCTCCTGTGCCGGAGTGCGGTATTTTCCAGTAAGTGTACCGCCAGCTAAAGGCGACCAAAACGCGACGCCAAGTCCCAGCGCCTCTGCCATGGGCAGAAGTTCCCTATCCGCGGATCGCTCAATTAGATTGTATTCTATCTGGATACCCGTGAGGGGAGCCCAGTTGTTCAGATCGGCAAGCGTAGCGGCACTTGAAATCTGCCAGGCCGGAAAGTTTGAGAACCCCGCATAAAGAATCTTCCCTTCGCGGGTAAGATCATCCATCGCTTTCATCACTTCTGCAACTGGGGTTTGACCGTCAGAAATATGCGCCCAGTAAATGTCCAAGTAGTCTGTCTTAAGACGTTTCAAACTTGCCTCAATTGAAGTCATGATATTTTTTCTGCTATTTCCTGTAGTCAAAAGGGTATTTCCGCCCGTCGAGAACTTAGAGGACAATATTAGGTCCTGCCTTTTCCCTTTAATAAACCCAGACAGTAATTTTTCAGACTCACCACCCTGGTACCCATCGGCAGTATCTATAAAATTCCCACCTGCTTCGATATATCGGGTGAATATTTTTTCTGATGTTGCCTCATCAGCTCCATGTCCCCAACTTGTGCCGAAATTTCCTGTGCCAAGTGCCAGCTCAGACACTCTTAATCCTGCCTTCCTTCCAAAAATTTTGTAGTTCATAGCATTTTCTCATTAAATGTTTAGATAAGTTCGTAGTGTTTGGTACAAGATGTAGCAAAAATAATATTCAGATATATCAAGATTAATAGAGATGAGATCTATACTTATTTTGTGCTGTAGCAGCAGTTTGCACGTGTATTTGGGAGCCAGTAACAGTAACGCAGAAAGAGCAATATTCCTAAATAGAAGTGATTTCATAATAATTTGTTGAAATGAAGATGGAATTGTAAATTATTCTGTGATAATGGGCTCACTAATCGTGTAACGAAAATTTGCAATGGCTGATGTGATGCAAAAATAGCTTGCACTACTTCCAAACTCAATGGACATATTAATTCATTTGTTGTCTATTTGTTGATACTCGCCTTCGATCGGGCTTATCATTATGTTTAATTTTCCCGGCGAGCGCTTTACGTACGAAGTAATTTTACCGTTAAGTAAATTCCCAGCCGTTGGATAATAATATTCAAATAAAATTTAATTAGGTTTACAGCAGTTACAAGTAGTATTAGTTATAATTTCTTTGTAGAATTACATTACAACTTTATTAAGTAATTTACCTTTCCACTATCAGAAACAATGAACACACAACTGCACGTCAATTCTGGTTATAGCAGTATCGGATTTCAATTGAACAACCTCCCCGCAAAGTCTAAACTTAGCTCCGGGGCTTGATTTAATCTCTTCTTATAAGTACCGAGACAGATCCTTAGAAAAGGTATCTGGCAGAGCTCTTGTGCCCTAAATTCGCTTTTATAAGTAAATACCTGCAACCAACAGCCAGCTAGCACTTTTAGTTGGAGGTAATAGGCATGTCCGTAATTTTCAAAGTAAACGAATAGACGCAACCGTTATCCCATCCATTTCAACTAAAATCATGTAATGAAAAGAAGATTGTGTTACTTAATGATATCACTGATGGTTACCACACAATGGAGCCATGCCCAGAGCAGAAAGTGGGAAAAGGTAGAAACTGCCAAACAAACTATTTCACAGACAGAAGCACATTTTCAGGAGATGCTTCAGGATAAGGCTTATAATCTAGGGACAGATAAACAACCTTCACCCAGGTTCGGTGCCTCATCCTGGCAGACCGGCGAAGGAGAATGGGTTTTATTTTCAGGTGCCGGTTTTGATCCCGACGGAAACTGGGGCCTGTTGGACGACATGTGGAAGTATAGCGCTTCAGACAATAAGTGGACGCTGTTGAGTGGTCAGCGCAAAGTCGACACTAGGAAATGGAGCGAACAGACAGAACTTCCCATACCACGCCGGAATGCTGTCAGGTGGGCTGATAACCAGGGGAATCTGTACCTGATGGGTGGAATACAGCTTAATGACACTGAACACTTTTATGACTTATGGAAATATTCCGTTAAAGCGGGTATCTGGAATCGCCTGTCCGGTAAGACAATTGCTAACGTGAACGCAGTGCGGGGGCAACAGAAAGGTAAAGACGAGGACGGAAATAATCCGGGGAGCCGTTCGGGTGCAGTTACCTGGACCGATAAAAATGGGAATCTTTGGCTATTCGGCGGAGCTAATATGGATAATGCCAAAGGGCAACAAGATCTTTACAATGATCTATGGACCTACTCGGCAAAGACCGGCAGATGGGCATGGGTAAGTGGCAGTGATAAACCCAACCAAAAGGGTAAATTCAAAATAAAAGGAGACCAGGAGCCGAATCTGGCACCATCGGCCAGGACCAGTGCGGCCGCTTGGTATGATGACCAGACAGGAAAGCTTTGGCTGTATGGCGGCAGCGGAATCGATTCGACGGGTATGGACTCGGGTGGACTATCAGACCTGTGGTCTTATGATCCAGGTAAAAACCTCTGGCAATGGGTTAGTGGCAGCACAGAACTATTTGCAAACAATGACAACAATCAAGCTAATCCCGGATATCGTTGGTCGGCTGCCACATGGAAAGATCAAAAGGGCAACTTTATGCTTTATGGTGGTCAGAACAAGGTCTCCGCGACAGAAGTCGATATCAACCCAACGGTTTGGAAGTTTGATCTGCAAAAGCAGAAATGGACACCGCTACTGGTCCAGGGTACTCCCGGAATCATGAACGAAGCCGAAGCCTTCACGGATAGCTCGGGGGAGTTGCTGCTCTTTGGAGGAAGAAAATTCAATCCACAAACAAGGAAGGGTTATCCAACCAATGAAATCTGGAAAATAAAGACAAATTAAACTGCCAATATGATTATGTATTTTAAAAGACTACTTATTTTAATGCTGATTGCCGGCAGTGCAGGTCTGCGTGCACAACGAGCCACTGTGATCCCGCCTTCTCCCAATGCGGCAAGCTTTTCCAAGTATGGGGATATCCCTGTAAACCTGAGCAACGGCTCTGCCAATATTAGTATCCCGATCCATCAGGCTAAGGAAGGCAGCCTGAAATGGGATGTTGCTCTTGATTATAATTACAGTGGCTACCGCCCATCAGACGGAGCAGGCTGGGCAGGAAGAGGTTTTGCACTTCCAGTTGGGGTAATTACAAGGACAGTACAAGGTCTAAGAGATGAAGGTCAGAACGATAGTGAAGGATACTTTACAACCGGGCCGGCTGTCAACAGTAGTGTCACCAATGCTGAAAATGGTATTGCACCCGACTATACCTTTTTAAACGATGCAATCAGCGGAACGAAGGATATGGAGCCTGACATGTTCCAGTTTACTTTTGGGAATTATAGTGGCAAGTTCTTTTTCAAGCCGGACGGGACTATTTATTGCGGCGGAAGCAATGCTCTTAAGATTGAGTATGATCTCGGTGTCCCACCCGTTGGTGATGCAAGCCAGAATGTGGGAAATACCTTCACAAAATGGACTATCACTGCCGAGGATGGCGCAGTATATATTTTTGACAAGGTGGAATACGGATGGTCATTATACCCTAATGAGGCCTATGATCACTTTAAAACGGCCGTTTCAGCATGGCATCTTTCCCAAGTTATAGGTACCAACGGAGAGCAGATCAACATAGCTTACACGTCAGCGTCTTTTAATACAAAACGTTTGCAGGCAAGCTATACTCAAAAAAAGTCGTTGCAATTATCCGGAGGAGGAGGTCCTCCAAATTACTTTCTCAACAGCTCGACTGGTGGTGTTGTAAGAAACTATTCGGAGGAAATTTTCCCGACCAGTATTTCCGGCAGTACCTGGGAAATCAGGTTGAATTCGACAATGTTATCGGAGTTAATCAATAGTGAAGCCAGCAATTACCGCCAACTAAATTCGATTGATATCCTGGATAAGACTTCCGGAGCCGATGTGCAGATTAAAAAATTCGATTTCACCTACAATGGTTCGGATAAACATAGGCTTGAGAAGTTGCAGGAAAAAAACGGTGTGACTTTAAGTAACCCGTATACTTTTAGTTATTTCAATCTGAATGATGCGGGTATTACTCGAAGTATTGATTACTGGGGTTATTATAATGCATCAGGCAACAGCACAATGCTTGATGCCTTTGGAGCAGACCGGCAACCAGACCTGTCCAGCTCTCAAATGGGCGCGTTACAAACCCTGACTTATCCAACTACTGGCTCATCAGTTTTTGAATATGAGTTGAACACTGCCAGCTACCTGCAGACAGCCTTTTATCAGCAGCACTGGAGTTACTACGATTATTTTGGGTTTGTGTGGCGAAAAACCTCATCGGGCCTGGAGCTTATCCAGTCAAATCCGTTTGAGGTAGGAGAAAACAGTGTATATGAATCCAATTATAATTTTGATTTTCCTTATGATCTTCCCTGTCACCCGACCTTCACGGCAGGGACTCTTTTGCCAGGTTCTTATACCGCAGACGACTTCAGACCCCATCCCTGTTTTGTTTCAGAGGCCCCTATAAACGGAGAGATTGATGTTCATATCAAAGTAAAACGGGATTTTTATCTGGATATCAGTCCTGTGGGAGGCCTAAGGATCAAAAAAATAAAAAATTACACTGCACCTGGTGTTTTAGCAACAGAAAAAGAATTTAAGTACGGGTTATTCGACACAGAAAACAGATCAAGCGGGGCGCTGGCAGCTCCCATCGAACCATCCAGTCTTTTTACAGCGGTATTCAGCGCTACTGCAAGCAGCACCGCACAGACATGGAAATCGGAACCATTTAACAGCATTGCGCTAACCCCTGTGCTTTATAGTAATGTCGAAGAAATAACCAATAACAGCAGTCAGTACCATACATTCTCAGCCTATGCGCAATATGGTAATGAAGATGGTATACTTTTGTCAGGTTCCGGTACCACTTCATTCGGTCCGGTTGGAAATTATGATTTCGCTCGTGGCATGGCGCTTGGGACGGTTAGATTCCGCGATAATACGCATACAAGTATCAGTACGGAGTCGATGAGTTCTTTCAGTCTGAGTAGTGACAACGCTCCGGGGATTTACTTTGATATCGCGGCTTCGTACACAAGCCCTTCTTCAACAAATCCTTCCCCCCTTACACAACACGCATACTATGTAAAGGGATATAGAGCAGCCGGCGGGTGGGTCAAAAAGAGTGCCAATATTGAAAATGATTATGGCACGAGTGGATCGGCCTCCACCAGCGTCAGAACTACCTATGAGTATGCAAGGCCAGAGCACCGGCTTTTGACCCGTCAACGGACTACCCAAAGTGACGGGACTATTCTGGAAACGAACTATAAATACCCTCTGGATTACGGTACGACAGGGCACGCCACTTTACAGAGTCTTGCCCTTAATCACCAGTATAACTATCCGGTAGAACAGGTAACGTGGCTGGAAAAATCCCCTTCCGATAGACGGGTAATTGATGCAAGTGTGACCACCTATAAATCTTTTACAGGAAACGCGGTTAGAGCGGCACTGGTCTTGCCTTCCAAAACATTTACCTTTAATGGCAGAAACGGCTCCATTAGTACATTTATCCCCTACGACGGTTCTGGAAATCAAACCGCATCCACTTCATACAGGGAGACTCTTGAATATACAAACTATGATACACAAGGTAATCCTTTGAGTCTATTAGTCAACCAAGGGGATAAGTTGTCTTATCTGTGGTCGTACAAAGGCCAATATCCCGTTGCTGAGATACGGAATGCTGATAATTCCGAGGTCCTTTCTGCGCTGGGTGGAACATCTTATACAGACATGTCCGCAATGACGGGCACCGCTGCGATCCAGTCTAAACTGGATGGCGTACGCGCTGCGTTGCCCGCTGCACAGGTTACCTCATACTTATATACTCCGCTTGTAGGTGTGTCAAAAACGATAGATGCGGCAGGTAAAGCCCTCGTGTATGAATATGATGCTTTGGGAAGACTTACATATATTAAAGACAATGCTGGAAATATAAGATCTTCCTATTGTTATAATTACGCAGGTCAGTCCGTTGTTTGTGATGCTGTTGCTACAACTGGAACAGTTAATGCTATCCAACTCTTCCTGCTGGGCGATCAGGGTGGTCCGCCGCTTCCTGTTACCCTTGTGAATTTTAATGTCATCAAGGAAGGACACACAGCATTGCTGACATGGAACACTTCAACCGAAGCGAACAGCGAACGTTTTGATATTGAGAGAAGCCAAAACGGGAAAGAATGGAACAGGATCGGCAGCGTAGCGGCTAAGGGTGAGAGTGACAAGATGCAATATTACTCTTTCACCGATGGCAGCCCTGCTAATGGAGAGAATCTGTATCGGCTAAAAATGGCAGATCGGGATGGTAGTTTTGCATACAGCAGGATACAAAGCCTGATCTTCGATAATCAGGTCTCCGTTTATCCCAATCCGCTCACCTTTGCAGACAAACTGAATTTTGATACAGTGAACGCAGAGACGATCAGCCATGTCAAAATTTACGATGTACAGGGCAAAGTTGTATTCTCTGCAAATAAGCCTGGACACCAGCTTAACGTGGGTATGCTTCAGCCGGGGACATACATCGTGCAGATTACAGGGACTAACGGATCGGTAAGTACACACCGCATCGTCAAACAATAATACTTACTGATTTCATAAAGTCTAATCCTGAAATGATGAAACATCCTTTAACATATTTCTTACTGCTGCTAGCCACGCTGACTGGTCATGCGCAGACGGGGAACCAGAATTTTGTGTTGTCACGGACTTATAAACAATCCGGTGCGGCGGCCAGCGATGTGAGCAAGGTCAATATCCAGGTGCAATATCTGGATGGACTGGGAAGGCCCTTGCAAACCGTATCAGTAGGACAAAGTACCTCGGGTACGGACCTGATCTTACCCATGGAATATGATGCCTACGGAAGGCAACCCAAGGCGTATTTGCCCTATGTATCCGGTAGTAATGGAGGCTATCAGGAAAATGCCTTGAAAGTATCTGTCTCTGACTCAAAAACCGACCAACAGCGTTTTTATTCAGACAACACGCTCTTATTGGAAAGTTCTGATCTGGGCAGACCATTTTCAGAAACTGTTTTTGAAAACGCACCATCGGCACGTCCCGTGTCTGTACGTGCGCCGGGAAATAAAAGTACTTCCGGTAGCATTGTCTATTCTCCCAACAGCGGCACTGAGGTAAAACACTATGTGTATACTGCTGGTAGCGGCATAACCGATGGCGGAACCTTTGCAGCCGGTAAACTCGACAAGAAACTGACCACTGATGAAAATGCAAAAACCCTTGTAGAATTTACGGACTTCCAGGGAAGGCTTATCTGCAAAAAGGCAGGCAGTGAAGCGTTGGCTACCTATTATGTCTACGACGATTATGGCCTGCTCCGGGCAGTTCTACAACCTGAATATCAGGATAACGCCAGTGTTGATTTCGTATTTTTGTATGATTATGACGAACGCGGAAGGGTAATCAGCAAACAGGTGCCGGGGGCTGGTAAAGTTGAATTGGTTTACGATAAATTCGACCGGCTTGTCATGTCGCAAGATGCAAATCAGCGGGCACGAACACCTACACCTGTTTGGGGATTCATAAAGTATGATGCCCTGAACCGTAAAATCATGGATGGCGAATTTACCACAGCTGACAACCGTTCAACCTTACAGGCTGCCTTCAATGCAAGCTCGGGGCATCACGAAACCACAACTGCAAATGCGATAGGATATACTTTCAGTGCGACGCTGCCCAATGTAGGCGCTGGCGATGTTTTAAATGCCTTTTATTATGATGATTATTCGTTTCCGTCAAGCCAGGCATATGTAGACCGTCTTTCTGTTTCCGCCAATGGAGCTGTGAAAGCTCAGCAAACAGGAAGTGGCACACGCATGCTGAACACAGGATCTGCCTGGCTGGTTAGTACTACGCACTACGATGCCGAATACCGTCCTGTTCAGTCGGTAAGGCAACTGAACGATCTGGGTACAATCAATTCAGAGCGTATTTCGACAAAATACAAATATGACTTAGCTCCGGTAATCGACCAGGAAAAAACAGACCATGAGTCATCCGCTGCTGTTACAAACAGCCATCTTAAAACTTTTTCGTATGATCACGCGGACCGTTTATTGAGTGTAAAAGAAAAAGTAACGTTGGGGGCCGTTTCAAAAGAGGTAACTACTGTTGCACACCGTTATAACACACTGGGTCAATTGCAAAGCAAGTGGCTGCATTCTGAAGATGCCGTTCATTTCAGAAGGCGTACAGATTATGTAAACAACATCCGGGGATTGCTCACCGACGGAAAAACTGTCTACAAGAAAACTGACGATGGTGCGGATCTTCCATTCTTTGCTTATGGCCTGTCATACGCCAATAGTGGAAATTACACCAATGGTAACATAAGCCAGGCACAGTGGAGTGGCAAAGATGAAGCGGCTTTTACCAAGGGACTTACATTCAGTTATGATGGTGTGAACCGGTTGACGGCAAGTGCTGGCTTGTTTGGTTATGCAGATTTAGAAAGCGGAATTACCTATAAAGGAAACGGAAACATCAAAACCCTTACACGCGCCGGAGTGGCTGTCGATAATCTGACCTATAATTATGTAGGTAACAGATTATCTTCTATCGATGATGCATCAGGCAATAACAGCGGCGTTAAGAGTGGAAGCAGCAGTTTTAGTTACGATGGAAACGGTAATATGACCACAGATGGCAATCGCGGAGCAGTACTGACTTATAACTATCTGAACCTTCCTGAAACAGTAGCTATTGCTGGAAAAACGCTGACCTATGATTACGATGCGTCCGGTTCAAAACATAAATATGTTGCTGATACTTTGACGGTCAAATATGAAGGTAGCTTTGAGTATAATGGTTTAAATGTATTTTCTCGCTTAGGCCTTGCCGAAGGACAAGCAGTTTTTAAAAGCAACGCTATCGCATTTGAGTATTACGTTAAAGATCATCTGGGTAACGTCCGGGTAGTATTTAATGATAAGGGCGATATATTGCAGAAGAATGATTATTATAGTTTCGGCTTGGAGATCGATAGGAATAGTCCAATACAACCTCAAAACGCCAGAAACGGCATAAATAGGTACAGCTTCCAAGGTCAGGAAAGGCAAATTGGATCTGATTATGTACAGTTTAAATGGAGATTAAGTGATCCACTGACTGGACGATTTTTGTCGGTCGATCCGCTCGGAGAAAATTTTCAATTTAACTCAACATATGCGTTTGCTGAAAATAGAGTGATAAATGGTATTGAATTAGAAGGTCTGGAATGGGAAAATTTTATGAGTAAATTTAAAAACCCCAATCAACTAGCTGTAAAACCTATCCCAACAGGTCAAGGTGTTCAAAATCAGAGTTATCAGGTTGTTGTTCAAAATCCTAAAAAGGGACTTTCTGATTTGAGATCTACTTTTCGAGATTCTCCCCAAAAAATCCTTTCAAATTCAAAGGCTGATTTCCAACCAGTCGATGGGGAGGGAAATAGACTTGAAAAAGCAGATTTGAAAAAAGGAAGCTATCTCGAAATTGGTATAGCTGGACCTATGAACAATTCGTTGGTAAAAGTAACCGATGAAGATAATAGCGACGATAAGTTTAGCTATACCTTTAGAACACTAGAAGGCCACATAGAAGCAGGCCAAATTACCTTTTCGGCAAGTAAGGATAAAAATGGCAATATAACTTTTGGTATTAATAGTACCTCAAAAGTAGATATGGGAATGGCACCAGAGGGATTTTCTAGAAATCAACAAGCAAAATCTTGGCAGGAAGTTTTGACCAATGCCGTTAAATATTTGCAAGGGACGGAAACCAAAAGAGAAGTAAAAACAAAAGAACAAAAATAAATCATTGACTATGGAATACTGGCTATACAGTACAATAATTCCAATTGGAATTATTATCTTATTATTAATATATTATAGGCCTTGGAGTTTTTCGAGAATTTCAAAAGCACTTGGTATATCGCTTGTTCCCTTACTAATATATATATTATTAATATATTTTCTCGAAATGGAAAATTATATTAATTCTGGATGGGCCTTTTATACTTTGTTATTCTTTTTCATTCCATATGTAATAATAGCGCTAAGTATGAATATCATAAATTGGAAGAGAAACAAAAATCGTTAATCTCCAGAATTTTAAGGTTTGAAGTACAGCTTAGTTTTTATTATTTACTGACCCATCTGAGTAAAGAAATGGAAATTGCTGTTAATCAGCTTGCGCAGTCAAATACGTAATAATATTTACTTTTCGTTTGACAGATTCGGCAAGCTGATATTTTATAATAGAGCCAGACTAATCGGGCTCTATTATTTTACAGTCCCAGGGCATTTTTATTAAAAATCAACCGAAAAGAAAAATCCGTAGCTTGCCAAAAGGTAGTAATAGGCAATTTTGTCAAACGTTCTTTGAAGCGTTGAAATAATTACCCCCAAGGATCCTGTGACCCCAAGATTCGCCTCCGAAATTACTACCCTTTCGGCTTGGAGATCGATAGGAATAGTCCAATACAACCTCAAAACGCCAGAAACGGCATAAATAGGTACAGCTTCCAAGGTCAGGAAAGGCAAATTGGATCTGATTATGTACAGTTTAAATGGAGGTTGCATGATCCTTCGATCGGTAGATTCTTGTCGGTAGATCCGTTGAGTGAAAAGTACGACTATAATAGCTCATATGCTTTTTCAGAAAACAAAGTAACCGGACATATTGAATTAGAAGGACTAGAAGCGGTTCCCGCTCAAACCCAGTTATATAGAGCTGCGGGATTTTCAAACCAACTTAATGATAAAGAAAATTCTGACCTGGGAAAAAAGTTGTTGGGCATGTGGCTGGAAGCACAGGCTACTGTAACTTTGATGATGTTGCCTCTGGAAGAAGCAATCTTTGGTGGACTCGGACTAGCTGCTAAAGAGTTGGGAGGCGGCTTGAAAATGGAGGCTGCTTTCATCAAAGGCGGAAGCGCAACTACAAAAGAGGCATCCGTCGCCGAAAATATTATTCAAGGAGAAGGAAAGTTTATTGTTTCTGAGAAAGGAACTGCAGCTTCTACCAGCCAAACAAGAATGAAAGAAGGGTTCGAAAATGCTGGATTACCGAGTAAGCCAACAAACAGTCCGGGAACTGAATATACGCTGCCGGATGGAAGAAAAGTACGGACAATGGAAGCTTCTGGACAAGCACCGAAAAGAGCGTCATTTGAAAATAAAAATGGACAACCCGTAGATATCGATGGAAAAACAGTAAATCCTCCAAAAGAATTAACTATACAACAAAGAAAAGATTTCATAAGAGACAGAACTCATATAAAACAAGATTAGCAATGGTAGAAGAACTAATAAAGGTATTTAATCAAAAGGGTAAGTTAGATATAACCGATATAGAATGGGATGGATATAACTTATCTATTCTTGGTGAAAATTGGTCGTTAAATTCGACATCAGCATGGAGAATAATAGCAAAAATTGGACTATTTGGAGATAATGATACTGAGTCTAAATCCCAACTGGACTTGTTGAAAGGGAAAAGCATATTAGAAATAAAACCTTTGGGGGACTTAGGTCTAGATTTTTCATTAGTTCTAACCGATAATATTAAAATTCAAATTTTTTGCAATACTTACTTTGAGCCATGGATTTTCAGTTTCGATAAGACTGTCACCTTTGTAGCAGCCTATCAGGTCTTTTGAGGAAAAGGCTCGGTAAATACTCCTATCATGTTTGATTTGTAGGTGAAAGAAAGTATGCTTTCCGTTGGTCAACTTATCTCAAGCAGGCTCTAAATTCAGAGCCTGCTTTCCTATTATATATGGCATCAAATGACGCATTGAAATTACTATCCTTTCGGGTTGGAGATCGATAGGAATAGCCCTGTAACCACGCCTGCGGCACGTAATTCCGTTAACCGTTACAACTTCCTTGGGAAGGAAACGCAGGTGGCAACTGGGTATATTGATCTGCAAGCACGGTTCTGTGATCCAACTACTGGCCGGTTCATACAGGTTGATCCAGAAATCGAAGAGCAAGACGATTTTCTCAGTATCATTACTCGTTCAATAACCCGATATGGTTCTCTGATCTAGATAAAGGATTTGCATGTTGCCGCGGACCGAGATCTATGCTCTTATCAGAAACCAATTCTCAATGGGAGGGTGCTTGGATTCGACTTACAGCCCTTACTATAGTTTGCTTCATTGGCTGTTAATCAAAATTGGAATGAATGATGCTTGTGGCACAGTCATTATATCACGATGACAATTTTTTTATAGAATATTGCTATTTTAGGATTCGCATTTGGAGACGTTGCTTACGTAAACCTAAAAACTATAATTTATGAAGGGCTCACAGTGGCATAAATGGAATCTTCACGTTCATACAAAAGGTACAAATAAGAACGATCAGTTCAAGTCACCCGACATGAACCAGTTTTTTCATACTTTCTTTAAAAAGGCTTTGGCTAACAACATCAAGGCAATCGGTGTAACAGATTATTTCTCGATAGACAATTATAATCAAGCGGTTAAGTACGTCCAGGATATTTCATCTAAAGTCGACCAATTTGGAGATAGAATATACAATGACGACGAAGCCGCAGAGGTAAGGCAGATATTTCTTATTCCTAATGTAGAGCTAAGAATGATGCCGTCGACCAGTTCAGCTAGATTAGTAAACATTCATTGTTTGTTTAACCCTGCTTATGTTCAACAACTTGACAACGATTTTTTCGCGACTATTGAGAATCAGGAACGTTTTAAAATGAACCGTAGTGGCCTGATTCAATATGGAAGGCATTCAGATCCATCACTGACGATTGAAGACCAATGTTATGAAAAAGGCGTGAACAATTTTGTCGTTGAAATTGGGAGCTTGAAGGAGCTCCTTGATAAGGATTTAAATTTTAAGAACAATACAATTGTTGTTGTAAGTAATTCCAATCAAGACGGCAACTCAGGATTACAAAAGCACTATGACCTGTTTGAGGGTGAAGCAGGCTCCTTAGATGGAGTTAGAAGAACAATCTACAGTATATCGAACGCTATCTTCTCTGCTAATCCAAAAGATATAAGTTATTTCCTAGGGAAGCGGCTTGATGATAAAGCTGGGATCTCGGATGAGGAAAAATTTGCGGAGCGGCAGACCGTAATTAGAGAGAGAGGGTCATTTAAAGCCTGTCTGGTTGGGTGTGATGCTCATACAGAGGAACATTTGTTTACAAAGAGTACTTGGATTAAGGGCACTTTGGATTTTAATGGTTTAAGGCAAATCATGTTCGAACCCGAGCAACGTGTGAAAATCCAAGAACCAGAACCAGATATTAAAGAGAGAAAGTTAATAGTTGATCAAGTAAGGTTTATAGATAGTAACAATATTTTCACCCCGGAGCCAATTAAATTTAACCGAAATCTAAATGTTATTATTGGAGGGAAATCTTCTGGTAAATCCATATTGCTGTACAACATTGCAAAAACCGTTTTGCCCGACAGATCAATATTAAGAACGGGATCTCCAGCTGGAAGCTACCGGTATGACTTCGGTGAGGGATTTGATTTTGAAGTTACAATTGGATCAGGGCATAGCCAACACATAACACGATCTGATGAGGTACCAAGCATTTTACCCGAAATAAAATATATTCCACAAAACTATCTTTCAACACTTGCTGAGCCAGAGAATAAAAAAGGCAACGAGTTAGTGAAACTAGTAAGAGAACTACTTCTGGAAGATGACGAGTGCAATTTAAAATATCAGGAGTTTATCCGTAGAGTGAAATCCAATGATGCGAAAAGAGAGCTCACCATCAACGGCTTTTTCGATCTTCAAGCCAAAATTGCCGACAAACGAAAGGAGCTCATTCAAAAAGGTGATCCCAACGTACTGACAGCAAATATTAAATCAAATGGAGAAAGAATTACACAGCTTAAAGAAAAAGCAGGACTTAATGAGCAACAGATCGGAGAATATAATAAACTTAGCACCGAACTGGCTGAAAAGGAACTAGAAATAACGAAATTAAGATCAGATAGGTCGAAGATTGAGACATTTCAAACAGATGTACGCAATGTACTTGAAGAAATTATCCAAAAGAAAAGTTTACTGCTCGCTTCCTTGGAAAATGAGGAAGTAAAAAAGCTTTATCAGGCAGAGCTCCTGGAGTTTGATAATATTTATAACTCCATCTTGAAATTGATTGATCAAATCGAACTAGATGAGCAAAGGCTTTTCAAACAACCGAATATTTTCAGTACTCAATATCAAGACGGGGCAAAGAGATCAGCTGAAATAGCCGCTTTGTTGCAACCATATGTACAAAATCAAGAGGCAAAAAAGCAAATCGAAGCTTTAGAGAAGTTAAAGGGAGAAGACACTCTAAAATTGAGTGCAATCAGTCAGCTCAAAACGGAGATTAAAGATAACGAGAATGCCCTTTCTGAGGAAAGAAAAAAAATTTTCATTAACTACAAAGAAAATTTTGAAGAGTATAATAGAATTATTACGCAACTTTCTGAACGAACTAAGCATCTTGAAAACGACCGTCTGCAGATTATTGGGAAGCCACGTTTCAATTTTCCAAGATTTCGAGGTAAGGTTGCATCTATGATGGATGGAAGAAAAGCTAATTTTGCATTGTATCCATCGTTAGACAATCAAAAGAGTGCAACAACTGACTTTACAATTGAGACATTAATGTCAGAACTGCAAAGCTCTTTTTCGTCTATGGTTGAAGTAATGGATTTTCCTTTTGTATCGAAAGTTGATGTTAGAGCAGCAGTCAAACTCTTGTTAGATGACTATTTTTTTGATTACTGGGATGTCATCTACGACAACGATGAGCTTAAAAATATGTCTTCTGGTAAGGCAAGTTTCGTCATACTAATGCTGATTGTAGGTTTAAGCAAATCCAAAGCTCCAATATTAATTGATCAGCCTGAAGATAATCTTGACAATCGTTCCATAAGCAAAGATTTAGTAGAGTACTTAAAAAATAAAAAGTTGGAAAGGCAAGTAATTTTGGTCACCCATAATGCAAACGTTGTTGTCAACGCGGATGCTGAGAATGTAATTGTTGCTCATCAGAAAGGTCAAAATGAAAAAGCGACAACGAGTCCCTATCAATTCGACTATATTAACGGTCCAATTGAAAGTACCAAGTCTCTGGATAAGGCCGAAAAAGATCTTCTAAAATCCATGGGAATACGTGAACATATCGCGGATATTGTTGAGGGGGGAGAAGAAGCTTTTAAGAAAAGAGAAAAGAAATACGGTTTCGGAAAATGATGAATCTAAGGACATGGATAAAGATTAACTCTAAGTCAATGATGGCTAAACTTCCAATGAAATGAGAAGAGTTAGCCATCATTTGACAGGCTATTTAAAACTTGCCAATCATCGGACAGACTTTCTGGATGTAATGTAATGTAATGGGAAAGAGAGATTTTCAATCCTCTATTTTTTTTTCAAACTCTCGTCTCTCTTTATAGAATTTTACAATAAAATCCTGAAGTGTCTTTCTTTCATCCGATTTGTATTCCAAATTAGCAATGGCTCCTAGGTGGATTGCTTTGCCTATGACATAGTTGATCATTTCTTCGCTAAAACTGTCGATGTTATTTCTAGAAATATCTGGGATAAACTTTCTCGATTTGATGTTTATCACAATCGTAGAAATATCGAAAACTGAGGCCGTGATTGGAAAATTAAAATGAAAATCTTTGATAAGGACATTACGGATGAATAGCTCCTGACGAGGTGCAGAAGGACGGTAGTACGAATAACGTCTTTCTTCAATTTCAAAAGGCATGTATAACTCATTTTTTCGCCCTTCGAATAATTTGATTGTTTTCGAAAACTTGTAAGTCGGATGACTACTGGACTGTCCAATCTTAACTAGGTCCTTAAACCATACGCCGTCAATTAATTCGTCCCCTGGCTTGACTTCATCGTCATATAGAGAGTTTTGATGCTCCTTAGGTATTAGAATAGTGATCCATCGAAGTTTATTGCCTAATTTATCAATCACCTCTTTGGTATCGTCACCGGTAAATTTCATCCCACTAGTAAAATCGTCTTCATTTTCGTGTTCAATTATCGGTACGGTTAAGTATTCAATTTCGTTGCCATTAATATAGCGATCAATATCTACAGTTTGAAGTTCTTTAACGGGTAACAAGTATGCTTCATCTCCAATCTCATCCGTGTCCAGATCTTCGAGTCTGGGACTATATAAATATATTTCATCGTCCAGAGGGACCTCCTCCAAACTTTTTATAAAATTGGCTTTATTTCTGATTATCATATACCCTTCGATATCGTCAAGATAGTCGCTAACTAGAATTTTAATGAATCCCTTGTCTGGTGATTTATTATTCAGGAGCTCATTCTTAATTTCAAAAGTCTCGGGTTGTTCTAATAATTTGAAATCAATTCCGTCTGTAAGGAAAAAACGGTTGAGAAAATCTTTTACTTTCAATGTCTGTCTTTCGAAAACCGACATAAATTGTTCATAGTTAAGAACTACTTCGGTGCCATAAAAATTAATGTTTTCTTTTTCAGTTAGCGATGTCCATTCATTTCCTCTTTCCAGCTGGATAAGGTATTGGTACTTAGATTGGTAATGTCTGGTTCGTACAATAACTTTATCTGATAACATGAAGCAAGACAAAAAGCCAATTCCGTAATTTCCAATGGGTTTATAGGCTAAATCTTTCAGTAAAAACTCGAAAGATTGATAATAAGATACACCAATATTTAAAAAGTGGTTTTTAATAATATCAATCGACATTCCGACTCCGTTATCTTTAATTATAACCTGATTTTTTTCTTTATCCAGGATGATCCTTAAACGAGGTGCGTATGGATCGTCACCAAAAACTGTTTTTTCATTCTCTTGCCGTATGCGACAAGCATCAAGAGAATTTTGGATTAGCTCTCGAAGACCTAGTGATTTCGAGCCGTATATCTTTTCGCCCATCAGCAGTGAACTGATTGCTTCAAATTTCAATGCCATCTTATAGCCAGAAAATGTGTACCCCTCAGTTTGTATATGCACTTTTGGCTTTTCGTCAAATGGTAGATTATACTCAGCTTTCATTCCCGCTATCAAGGCAAGCCCACCAGTTAATTCTGCTTCAACCCAATCAATGTAATTTAAAATCTTCCTATGGATATCAGCATTATGTGATTTGCCATAAAATACAATTTCTCTTTGGTGGGTCTTTTCATTTGATATTATTTTGTCGTTGTTAAATATAATAAAGTGCTGGCGCCACTCGTCATCACTTCGGCCTTTAGGCGAAATTAGTTTATACAACCTGTAAGGCGTTCTGTTTCCATCAATATCAAGGATATCAGCCAAGCGCAGGATACATGCTACATATTGCGCATTAAAAGTATAATCTCCTCTAATGTCGTGGATGCTTAAATGTGTTTTTATCCAATCGTAATCCCGTGTGTGACTTTCACAAATCAAAGCGACTTCCTCGGCAAAGTCCAAATTGGGCAGGTTGGGTAAGATCAGTAGCGGTTTCAAATTATTCCTGACATAGCGTCCCGAAAGTTCGGCATGGATACGTCTTATATATTCCTGAGTTGCTTCCGTTACATCGCCATCAAGAAGGCGTAGCATGGCAGAGAATTTTATTTCCGAAAAGGTAAAAGTTTCATTTTTAATCGCATCCAAATCTTCTGTGCTAATAGCCATACCAACATCATGAAGTAACGCAGCGCAAATTAATAATGCAATCTCTAACTCCGACAGTTTCCTGTAATCTTCAACCAGTCTAGACATGTACGTAATGATTCGAAAGGAATGTGCAGTATTATGTAACGTATAGTTTGGGAAAATAGCAGGAATTCGGTTGTCAAGACTATCTTTTACATTTTTGAATACAGATTTTATCGTTTCTTGAAACGGACTATTTATTTCTTTAAGATACTTAACAAGCTCTAATTCGTCAAAAACTGGTGTGTAATCTAATTTATCACTCATAGTTTAATTTCGGCGTAATGATTTGAAGGTAAATTACTTTTTTTTAAGAGTATATCAATTCCGAAGCATAAAAGTTGAATTTTTACTCAGAAAAGTGAGCATATTTTGATGAAGTTTCACAAGCCTCAATTTGGTTTGGTGGCCAATATCTGCATTGATAATGTCTATCATATCCTGTTTGATATTTTTAAAATTCCGTTCAACCTTCCTTATGTCCAACCTCGCGAATAATAGTGACTAACCTAGTATCGAAGGTAGCAAAGACCATCAAGAATGACATGGGATCATAACCCATACAATGAATTTTGCTCAAATCTAAACTTGAATGCCTTGAATTAGCCCGGCTTACTCTTTTATTCTCTTCCTCTTCGTAGGCCACCGACATTTTTCTTCAATCTGTCTCACATCGTTTTGAGCCAATACCACTAACTTATTTTTGCAAACATGAATGTAAGATTAAAATTACTCTCCCAAATGAGCAGGATGTCTTACACATCTAACGATAGCAATTAGCCCAGGAATTTTGATTTGCCAATTCCCTAGCAACGAATAAGGATAGTGATTTCCGAAATCTACGTATTTATTGGAAAGGGATATGTACTGATGAAAATAGGAGGGGCTGTCATTTGACAGCCTATAACTACATCTCTATCCCCAACTTCATTTTATGCAACTCACTTTTTGATAATAAGCTCCGATAAAGCCGGATCGCCGTTTAATCTTTCCATTTCCGAGCTAATAATATCCAGTATATCCTGTTTGATCTGCACATAATTCCGTTGGATCATTGCCTGGTCAACGGTGCGGATTACAGGAATTGGCTGATAAGAATCCTCTTCTTTTTTAAGAGCGGCGTGATCATTTTGAATTTCGCAGTGGAAGGTTTTTAATGCTATCTTATTGGTTGGATCATCGGCAACCATGCCAACGAATTCACCGGAAGAAAGCCCTGAAATTTTGGATGGAGGTACAGCTGCCTCCAGTTGTAAAGACCTGCTGATGGAAGTATCAGTGCGGTTTATCGAAAGGCTTTCCCGGTCCTGCATAATCTTTCCAAATCGCTCTGACAGTTGTTTTGCGGTATCTCCTGTGACCTGTCCGGATACAATATTGCCAATAATATTCATGATCACATCAGCCTGTTCGCGCCCGTAATCCTTTTTCAACTGGCTAAAATCTTGTATCCCGAGCGTGGTCGCGACCTTGTTACTTCTTGCTGTTGCGATCAAACTATCCATGTTATTAAGATAGATCGTAGGAAATTCATCGAAGATCAAGCTCGATTTCAGTTTTCCTTTTTGGTTAACAAGTTTCACCAACCTGTTCACATAGAGGGACAAAACAGCTCCATATATTTGTATCTTCTGGGGATTATTACCCATGCAAACCAGCTTCGGCTCGTGTGGATTATTGATGTCCAGCGTAAAGTCCGTGCCGGATAATACATAATAGAGCTGCGGGGAAGACAGCCTGGCCATCGAAATTTTAGCGGATGCTATTTGTCCTTCGAGTTGCTCCATCACATCATTCATATAGGCATTCACGAACGGATTGATCAATACGTCAATCTCTTTTTCGGTGCGAAGAATGGTAAATAGGCTGTCATAATCGGACTGCATAAGCTCGATTACATGAGGCAATGTACAGAAGGTTCCGTCCTGGTAACGGCGCAGGTACCATATAACAGCTGTAAGAAAGTTAATACTTGATTCGATAAAAAAATCACCTTGTCGCTTTATCCATTCCCGGTTTAATCCCATCAGGATAGTCCGTGCGGATTCGGCTGCGTCCGTAATATCCTCCATGCCTGAAGGGTCAAGTGGATTACATCGGTTACTGCGCGTCAGGTCATCGAAATTGATCACATAAAACTGCGGAACAACCTTATAACGATGCTTGTTTTGCAACCAGGTGTTGTAAACAATGACTGACAAATCTGCGAATTTGAAATCATAACAGAACATGGAAAAGCCTTTCTGGATATGCTGTGTGATCACGTGGCGGATTACGAAATAACTTTTTCCTGCACCCGGAGTTCCTGCTACCAAAAGGCCACGAAATGGATTAATGATGTTAATCCAACTATTCCGCAGCTTGTTTTTTAACTGGTATTTTGCGGGAAGGTTTATGGAGTACTCATTCTCCATAAGCCTTTCTTCCTGCGGAAAAGTTTCATTTTCCGTATTGAAAATGTCCTTTTTAAGTTTGTCTTTAATGATACGGGATAGTACCGTCCCACCTTTTAGGATCGCTAAATACCCGGCAATCGTTACTGTGAAATACAGCACGGCACCGGCTTGTACGGGTAATTTAAAATACAGCAAGTAGAAACTTAAAAAGTAAATACTGAGTCCTGCAATTATCCATTTAAACGCATCGGCATATTGTAACTTCTCACTCTTTTTACCCTTTGATCCCAATAACGAGATGAATAAAAAGACAAGTGCAAATAGCTTAGGTCTTGTAAAACTCCCGAACAATCCTGTAGCGGCTATGTTCTGCAATAGCCGGTCTGAAAATTGTGAAACCAGGTTCCATTGATGGAACGCCTGGTAACCATGATAATAAAAATGTAGTCCTAAAAGAACAAGGCTTATCAGCCTTGTCATGTCCAGAATCTTCCTTAGCGCCTGATCATTCTCCCCTGTCTGTGACATATTCTTCGTTAATTTTAAAGGTTATTGGATTGGTTTCTTTTTTTTCTCTTTCTCCTTTTCTTCCATTGCCCGGGCAGATAGCCAACACCTTGTTCAACCCTGAACAGATCGTTCAGAAGTTCCTTCTCTCTGTCGATTTTCTCAATTGAAAGCTGTTGTTTGGGAATGGAAATCTGGCTGCGACTGCCATCTGTTAGCGTTTGTTCATTGCCTTTATGAGTGATTTTTTGATCATCCAATTCCGCTACTTTTGTTCCTCCGCACCGCTCGGCAATGCCGCTGGCACTGTATTGTTTTCCCAGATCGCTGCCTTTAAAAACAGCTTTGGTCTGGTGGTCAATAAAGGTAATGCCGTAGATAAGGCCTTGGGCATTCTGTCTTAAAACCGTCGCGATCCCTTTGCTACTTAGCTCCTTTATCATTGCCTCAATGGTGGTGCGAGCGCCATGATGCAGGGCAAAATCGACAGCAGATTTTATTCTTTTTTTATCATTTTGCCGAAGTGCATCATTGACAGCGTAGCGGCTTTCTATAAACTTCAATGTTGGTTTTTGCGGAAAGACTGCCGGGAATAAGCTGGCCTTAATGGGTACGCCGACGGGCTTACCCTCGCTATCCAATACACGGTATAAAAGGCCGTTATGCTTATGTGTTCTGGAGTCTTCGCTGCCCCTTTCGGCGGCAACATTGTATAGTCTGAGGACAGCGTTCAACTCAGCAAGTGATGTGTATTTGTAGGGACGTAGCACCGCGTTGAGTACATTGTAAATGGCTCTTTTAGTCTGCGTTTTTCCGTAAATAGCCCTTGCAACATTGATTGGTTTCAGATCAGCAATTATCTCAGCATGTCCTTCTGCCTTTACCAATCCGTATTGGATTTCGAGTTCTTTTCTGGCTTTCTCAGATTGGATTTCTCCAAGTTTATGTAGCGGTATAGGTTTGCCATTCGGCTGGATGGTAGTTGTCACGATATGACAATGAGGATGACCAGCATCCATGTGTCGATATACCAGAAATGGCTGTTGCCCGAAGCCGATCCGATCCATATAGTCAGTCGCAATCTCTTGCATTTTTTCACTGGAAATCATTTCTGAGGGATCGAAATTCAGAGAGATATGGACAGCATTTACCTTGGTTCTGGTATTAACATCAGCCAACTTTTGAAGCCGCATTAGCTTCTGATTGTATGTTAGATCATGGGCATCCAAGGGGTAATTTGCTGCTTCCAGGCAGATCGCAACTTTCTCTTCAACCTTCTCTTCATTGTAGTTAAGTATGGCCCTCAGGCTACGGCCGCTCCTGATTACTGCAACCATTTCGCTGTCATTTTCTTGATCTGCAATTCGATCTCAGCATAGTGTTTCTCCAATGATCGCTTGTCCATTTCATATACAACAAACCAGTGTTCCATCTCCTTCATTTGTCTGAGGGTATGGAGTTTTTTTACAGCCTGGTTGAAGTTTTTACCGATTGCCTTCAACTCATTTCTAAGGCTGATGACCTCATTCATCATGTCATCGACAGACTGATTTCGAATGGTAGTTGCTACCGGTTTTTGAAGCAGAATGGTACGGGCATAAGAGCTGAGTGCAGCTTCTGAGCTACCCGTAAAGTGCTTGCAGACCTGATCGTATTCCTTTTGGTTAAGGCGTATGGTCAGCCATTTTTTTCTATTGCTGTTTTTCTCTTTCATCACCAGTCATTTTCACTTGTTCAACAATACTTAAAAGTCATCACTGCCCACGACTCCGGAGTAAGGGCAGAAAAAACAAAATGTGCAACATTTTTACATCTTGCCGATTTCGGCAAAGCAGGAAATCCTCATGCCTTTTTTAAAGCATTTATGACTTTGGGTAAGTTGAAGGAGACTGCTAGTTTTAAAGCTGTGCATTAAGGTGGCCTGGGCATCTGCAGGTTTCCAGTGGCATTTTCATCGATTCCGTAAATCAGGAAATCATTAAGGTCATCATGCCCTTTATAAAGGCGGCTTTCATCGGCGTATTTGGCGCTAAGGGACAATGCGTATGAACTGCAATTCTGTCCGGCATTGTTGTTGTCCAGATATAGATGTATGGATTCATAAGTTTCCATTACCGCCTTGGCTTTTTCAAAAAAGGAAAGAGAGTTCAGAATAATATAATTCGTTTCCGGTAACTCAAATTTTGTTGTGATGGACAGGTAAAAAAGCAAGTCAAAAAATCCTTCAAAGACTGAAACCTTAGAGGAGTAGTTGCAGATGGTTGTGATATCTTTGGGAGCCGAGCTACCTTTTAAATACTTTTTGCGGATCTCGTAATCACCCAGGTCGTTTTTAAAGCCAATCCCATACCAGGCTTTATCATAGAGCTGATAACGAATTTCCTTACAGTAATAACAAGCTATATTGCTTTGTATGCACGGCTGTTTTAAGTACCGGATTAAAGCGCCGGAGGTCAGCTCAAATTCATCAAGGATCTTGATTTTACTTTGTATGTCGGTGATTGCATCTTTGACACTGTAATTAGCAGACCGGGATAAGACAAGACTTCCGGATAGGTTTTGGATTATTTTGGGAATGGTACTATCAAAATAAAGCAGGCAAAAATCAAAAATGCTGCCACCTTTTCCCAGCCCGAAATCATACCACCTGTTAATGCTGCTATTGATTTTAAAGGATGGTGTCTTTTCATCTCTTAGCGGAGATAAGTACCAAAAATCAACCCCTCTAATTCTGGCCGGCTGATGACCCAAAGAAGACAGGTACGATACCATGTTTATCCTTTTGGCTTCTTCTATCGAAAGCCCGTTCATACTGAAATCCATGCTGCACAATTTCCTTTTCCACCTCAGTTAACGATGCGAAAGTATGTGCAACATTTGGTTCTCTCGATACGGCTTCAATCTTAGAAGGGGTTGCTACAGCAGCTGCGGAAGTATTACTGGTGATCGTTATTTCCTATGGAAGTCAGATATACCTCCAAAATTTATCAGGACACGAAGTTTTTTCGTCAGCGGATTCTGTCATCCAGGGGTTTTTTTGAATATCTTCAAGCAATAACTGTTTTCCAATTTTTGTGAATTGACTGTGATGGTGCTGCAAAGTAAAAAGCTGTTGTTGAATTTTCTCAGGGCATATCTCTATTGGAGGAATAAAAGTTTTGTCTATTTCTTGACATTGGTGGCAGTTTTTTTTCGTTTGGATCATGGCAACACATCTTTTATTTCAATAGTCAAGTGTACAACAATACACTTCCGAGACACACGGTTACTCAGGCTTTTGTTAATGCCAGGATATTAAATGTCCGGCTAGTGATTATTTCTTTGCTAATTCCACATTGGACCATGATGCCGACCAATATTGTAGCTACATCTTGCGTAAAGCGGCCTCATCTCTTGAAAACAAAGACTCGATTGACCAGTTCTTTGCCTTCGATAAACATATTTTCATCTTAGAATCTATCCGGTTAAAGGCTATTGTTGGATTTGGTTACAAAGCTAATGAATGGGTCGCTTTCGCCAACATGCCATCGGAAGTTATTGCGGATATTGGAATTACATAGAGCGGGCATTTAAAATTGGAGCTTTGGCAACAGCTCATAGATTTGGATGAAAGGGAACTTTTAAAGTAAGTTCAAAGATTTTCATCACCAACTGTCTACCCAAAAAAATGATTTTGACGAGGTATTTCGAGAATTTTATTAGAAAGTGTACTTTGTGCTGAACAGCCAATGATTACAAAGAAATATACCATGCATCTGCAAAAATAAAGCTATTAACTCATTGTCTTTAAAGAGGAAGTGTGCTTATTAAAGCATCAACAAACCATGGAGTCTACTGCGCTAGAAAGCTTGGCTTGAAATCTTGAAGTTTCAATGATTATACAGTAAAAGTAAGTGAGTCAAATACCACTGATATTTTCAGTTTGGATAATTAAACAATAGTATAAAGACGATTCAGCAGACAAAATTTTATTGCTAACTTGTGTCGTGAAGAATATCTTCATACCAAGTCTAGCAAAATTAATTTTTAACAAACCTTCCTTAATGCCGCAATCATCAACGCTACAAGACGCGATTAGACTGCTGTTCATCTTTTTTCACGGTTCTGAATTATTAAAGGAACATCCAGAAGGGTTCACCAGAAAGTTTGAAAGCCGCGTGAAAGCATTTGCAATGGATTTTTGGGTGAGATATCCGGATTTCCTAGCCTATGAACTGCTCAATCGCTACGAGAGTTTGAACGAGAAAAGGTACCTAGACCTCGCTCAAAAAATCTTTGACGACAATGAACCTGACCTCCGCACTATACCGATGATACGCTATCGTTTCGGAGCCTATGAAGATCTCACAGAAACTATTGCTTTGCTCAAGACCAAAGGGCTTGTTCACGAAGACGGAATAAAGACTTCAGGGCGAATCCAAAATTATGAATATTATTTTACTCCACTCGGCGAGCAGGTCATTAATGAAATTCGCAATGAATTTCATGTTTTAAAATGGTATGATGAAAGGGCCTCCTTAGTTCAAGAGATTTGTGGCAATATGGGCGGATCTGATTTGAAAAGGGAGCAGTACAAACATATGGCTTATGCCTCAACCGCACTCGGTGGAATTATCCCTTCAATTAAGATAGAGGTCGTCAATAGGCTAAAAAACTTTTCTTAAAATATGAAAAATGAACTGGTTCGTCTACCTACGCAAAAAAGCTGGATGGAGGCAATTGCAGAGAGGGCATCTTGTGATATCGAGGATGTTCGAATGTTTATTAAGAAATATAACATTATTCAGACACCTTTGGCAGGAAGTCCCAGGCGAATGAATATTCAAAAGGTTTATTTCTCAGGCACAAAGCGAGGACTACTGACGAATGATTTCGAATTCACTTTTAGTGGACTTGGGCCTGGTCTTTGGGGGCTATTCACTAACGGAAATGGCAAAGGCAAGACTACCGCGCTAGAGGTAATTAAGTGGCTTTTTAAAGGTAAAGTTCCTTCAACTCTTCAAGAGGGAGTGAAAAATTGGATTAAGTCGGCCTCTCTTCTATTTCATATTGATGGAGTTGAATATAGAATCAGCCTTAGCCAAAATGAAGACAATCTTTCAGGGGCGATCGAAAGATTTAACAATGATTCAAGTCTCAGGATAGTGGCAGAATTCAATGGTGAAACGGAGATGGCTGAAGAGATTTCTAAATTTATGTTGGAACAATTTCAACTGCAAGAAATCGCGTCACATAGAAAAGGACAGGATGAATATGAATCAGGCGTGGAGGTCATTCATGGTTGGCCTGCATTGGCTGCTGCGATGTTTATTGGGACCGATTATGCAGCCATATTTGGGGATGTCCCTAATGCTGGTCTCCCTGGTAGGATATTGAACATGTTTATGGGATTACCTTGGATTCCAACCGCAGCTGCGCTTAAAGCACTTGATGGAAATCTAAAAGAGGAAGCCGCAATAGAGGTAAAGCGCCTTGACTGGGTCGAACTGGAGAAAAAAGACCGTCTTAAAGAAATAAAAGATGAATTGGAAGATCTACGTAATCGAAGAATTGGAATTCCAAATCCAGCGACAAATGAAGATGAATTTCGTCAAATGCTTGATGAATACAATCGAGCTTACTATAATCAGCAAAGTGCTGAACGGGAATTGCTGCAATCAAGATCTTTTTATGATCAAATTAGTTCTGTCGCAAAGGAAGATGAACTTCGATTGAGAAATTTCATGGAAGATAATGCTGCCAACAAAGTATTTAAGAGAATAAATCCGAAATGTTGCCCTCATTGCGACAGAAAGATTACAACCCAGGATCTGAAACGTGAGCAGAAAGATAATACTTGCTCTGTTTGTGACCATGAAATGCTTGTTTCAGATGATTCTGAAGATATGCTTGCAGAGCTCCAAGATTCAGTTCGGCTATCTAAAAAGGCTTTTGACCAACAAAAGCTGGAGACAAAAGATAGGGCAAGGGTTTATCATGCCTATGAGAAAAGTTGTGATAAATTGAATAGAGAGGCCAATGAATACAGGGTACGCCTAGCAAAGGATAGGGAGGCTATCGATCAGATTTCTAAATTGGAAAAGGAAATTTATCGCTTGGAAGTACTAGAAGCGGAATATGTAAAGCCCAAAAAAGCGAAAGCGGTTATTGATAGCATCGCACCAGGATTGGATTTAGAGAAAAGAATATTGCAAATCGATGAAACTAAAATTTTAAAGGCAGCGATTAAAGAAACAGAATCAAGATATAAAGGACTGCAGGATGAACTGTTTATTGACGTTGCCGCAAAAATGCTCGAATATTGTTCTAAGGTTGGATTAAGCCAGTATAAATCTTTAATTATTAACGGCACCCCAACACTAAAAATTGATAAAGATGGTCTACTTACAAGCTATTCGAAAGTTAGCCCTGGTGAAAAGCTCAGGCTCAAAGTTATCGCGTTATTGGCATTAATATCAGTTGCTGAACAAAAGGGGTATGGGCGGCACCCTGGATTTCTTATTATTGATTCTCCAGCCGCTCAGGAGGTAAATGAGGATGATCTTCACGAGCTTATGGTGGGGCTAAGTGAATTATGCGACATTCTTCCATCCCTTCAGGTGATTATTGCTTCTAAGGCAACTTCTACCCTTTTAGACCTTATTGATAAGGATCATAGGAAGTATGTCGAGGGGAAAGAATATTTATGGTAAACTTTCGAGGATATGAGCGATATTGAAATAAGGTTGAATGAATTGTTGGCTAATTCAGAGCAGGTCAATATTTCATCTTTGGGTGGCATCGAAAGAGTACTTTCAGGATTCGATAGTATTACTCAATCAAGGTTAGCGGATGAATTTTTACTTGCCATAGTCTCAGATGAAAACAATGTAAACCTACCGAAGGATAGATGCATAGTAGCACTTTACAACCAAACTCTTGAATGCAATACAGACCCTTTGGTGATCAGGAATGTTGCTCTTCAAGTTTGTGGTTATGCATCCACACTGAAAGGCTGTTTTGATACCTTACTCGGATTATTATCTTCCGAACGCAGCAGTTTTGTCCGCGGACAATTCCTTCTCGCGGCATTTGCGATAGCAGTGTTGGACAAGCCCAAACAGTATAAACTCATTTCTTTTCTTGTAGAAAAAAGAGAAGAAGATGAAGCCTTTATCCAATACCAAGTCAAGATAACAGGCCTAAGTTATTCCTATTTTGACAATGAGGATCTGTTATCTATGCTTGAACAGTTTGATTCAAGCCTTACCCAACTTGATGAATTACATTTTGAGTTGGGAATGGCGTATCTAAAAAAAGCACTGGGGGCCGGGGATAAAAAGATCGTGCAGAGCAATTTATCGATAGCCATGAGTTACTTTTCCAGCGCTGAAGAATTTGGAAGAGTTGATGCAGGCTGTTATCGTCAATTACTATCGATTGCAACACAATTTTCTTTAAGTGAAGGACAAGAAGGACTCAGAAAGCGAATAGAGGAACTCAATACCCATTTAAAGAGCTACTCCGCGTATCATTCTTATCGCCATGAACTGGGCTGGGCAAACTTAAGGCAACAAGAATTAATGAATTGGTATCTATTATCGGGTAAGCTAACCGACCTTTCAATACATCTGGGACCACATGGTTGGCTGAATCCTGTCTTAATCATCGAAGAATATCTACTTCAAATCTATAATGTACAACGTTCGATGTTAATGCATGGTAATGATGGTGGGCTGAATCTGCTCATCCGGCCAGAGATCGTCAAAAGAATGTCTCCGCTTGATGAAAAGGTAAGCTTGTTAGAACAGTGGCTGTCTAGTGCAATCGGACATACGTCAATACCAATTGCCAAACAGCTTATTGCTGAGGTTGAGATATACAAAGCGGGCCTATTATCGGGAAATGAATTAGGAACAGCATTTAATAAGCTGGAGGATGTTGTTCCTGCAATAAATAGTATTCCGGCAGATGGACACAATTCTTTTGTGGAATATGTGAAGCAACGAATTACCCAGGAAAATCTTAGAAAGGATAAAATACTGGAGGCGATTTTCTGCACAGTGATGGATACTTTAAGTAATGCAGGTCTCAATAAAGACAATGAGATATGGTTCGCCTTTCAGCAGATTGTCTACTACAGCCTTTTCTTTTTGAAGGACAGGATGGACGGGACTGTAAAAAATTTTCCGCGGCTGAAATACCTGTTTGATGGCGACAGTGTCTTAGAGGCTGCTGTACAAGATGATTATTATCAAAATATGCTGCCACTTATAGTTAACTGTAATGTTAATACTGAACAGATGGATATAGGCGGTGGCCGTGCGGATGTTTTCTTTCGATTTCCCGACTTCTTTATTGTTACAGAAGTTAAACGTGAAAAACGGAAGCGTACGATGGATCAACTTGCTAAGGCGTATGTCAGCCAGACGAAGGAATATCAGAATACGTCAGCAAAGCTCGGCATCCTACTGGTCATGGACTTGGCTCCAAAAAAGGGAGGAATTGGCTCTATTGAAAGCCATGTAAAACCTATTGTAATAAATGTAGATGAGAACGGGCAGAAAAGAGGCGTGGTACTTTTCAGGCTACCAGGAAACAGAATTAAGCCATCAGAAATGAAGGCTTAATTGGACCGAGGCAGCAATCACTTCAACAATTTCGGATTCACAGGAATGAGTATGCCGGAACAGGCTAAGAACGATAGTTGCAACGAATAATTATACGAAACAAAGAACTAGCCTATTAGATCAACTGCAACTTCTATTTCCTTTGGTCTGATTCTGACATCATAAAAAAACTCTATTGCACTTGAAAAAAATACCAAACCCGAAAACCATAACACAAAAGCAAGTTGTATTTGAGGCTGACATTTACCAAATATCAACCACTGCTCCGTTTAATAGAGCGGTGGTTGTTATTTTTCGCCATGCTTACTTGAAGGCATAAGAACATCAATATGAACATATAGATAGACGTTATTTGTTTTGTTTATAAGGTCTGTAATTTAATAGCTCCTTTTTTTATTGGATCGAAATTTTCTGGCCATATTGTTTTTTCGTCGAAAATAGCACCTTCAAAAATTGCAGTATCTATCTCCAAATATTCCATTATTGCGCCTTTTAGATTAGAGTTACGAAAATCAGCAGATTCAATATTTGCATTTTTCAACCTCGCAGATTCCAGGTTTGCGCTTTCAAACAAAGTTGAGTAGAATAGACAATTTTTTAAGTTTGCCCGACTTAAATTTGCCTCCCGGAAGTCTGCTACAATAAGATTTGCTGATTCTAAATTGCATCCTGTCATTGTGGATCCATACAAAAAAGCACCCCTAAGATTTGAATTAACAAAACTTGAGTTAGAGAGGTCGCTACTTTCTAATTCTGCCCGATGAAGATTTAGATTATCTAATGGGATATTATCTAGCCTGTCATAAGGCACTTCAATATGCTGGTCTGTTGCACAGCGTATTTTCATATGTTTTTATTTTTAATTTTCACACCAATCCATTAAACCTATTTTGTATTACTCATAGAATTCACCCTCGCTGCTTGGCTTGTCGATATTGTATATGGAACTTTGCTGGGTCCACTCCGTAAATTCTTTCAGCGACAACCGGTCCATTTTCTGACATTTTTACAAAATGCTGTACCATTGGCAAATGGTACTTTATCTTGTAATGTTTGAAAGTTGATCCTTCTAGGACATTTATTATTTTTTCTTCTGTGACTATTATTCATATACTTATTCATAAGTACGAATGGATACTATTTAATTTTGTACCAGACCGTATCTGAAAATTTGTATTCCTTAGCGTAATCTTTAGATGTCATAATGGCTTCAAACGTGTAATATTCTTTAGCAACTTTAAGTACGCGATTGGCGGCTATATAAGATTTTGTAAAAGCTTCTTCACCAGGCTCAAAATGCTGATTGCTCTTCATTAGTTGCATGGTAAATAAACAAGGCTCAGTCCAATCTATTTTATAAACAAGTGTGTCGTTAGTACCTTTTACTACTTCCATGTGCATTGTATCATTTCTAAAGATCTCTGACCATAGGTTAACTTTCTTGGAATGGTAGAAGAAATGACCGTTTTTGACTTTAGCGCAATCTGGAGATTTTAACTGTCCAAATGCAGCCATAGGAATGAGCATGCACGTTAATATCTGGAGTTTTTTATTCATCTTTTTAATTTTTGCTTTTTAAACGTTTATACTCATCTGATAGAAAATTGAAATTAAGGATCAGATACAGAATGAAAATAAAAAGAGACGGGAGTTGAATCTTAGGTAGCCTCAATTTAGCCTCGTCAAATGCAATTCCTGGTTGATTGTACGAGACATAGCTAAAAAACGAGATGACGCAAAATGAAGCCAGTAACAGCATCAAACCAGTTACAAACAAGCCTATTCTGAAACGGTAAAAGTATATCAGCAGATTAACAATAAAAATAATGAGTCCTAGATATTGCTTAATGCCAGCGTCAAGGTCAGAAGTTAAAATCATAAACCAACTGACAGATAAAATGACACCGACAACTAGGAAAGGACTAAGCCTTAGTATCTTGGTTTTAGCTGTTGTTTTCATAGATTTTATTGTTAATCGCCTATCCCAACTGAGACAGAGTTAGAATATTTTACGTTACCGACCTCTTGTTCAATACCCATACCCATTACAAAACCAGTAGGCTGACCATTGCTGGTGCTGACTGCTGCGGATGTCTTTACCGTCGTCCCTCCGGCCTTGGCAGAAACATTTACCTCTAGTTCAGCCGATTTGTCGGAACTCGCAGAAACACTTCCCCCAATATTCAGCCCGGAAGGAGTTTTCCCACTCATCTCTCCGGAAACAGTTTTTACGTTTTCATCATTGATCGAAGTCGAGAATGAGGCTTCAGCAATACCCGGTATTTTTACTTCTTTTGAGACTGAAACCGTTTTTTCTGTTTCCGTTGTTTTGGTGAATAAAGGTACGTCAAGACCGGCATTGGTGTTATACTGCATGATATAGTTAAGCCCTTCTCCAAAATTTGTGTTGTAATTAACCGTTTTTGATGTGCTAACAGTAGTCGCTCCCTTGGAAACTTCAACTGCGGACTCATTGCTGATTTGTATTTTATCTATTGCGTTAGCAATTCCCTGAAAGTTTGCTTTCAGTTCCCTCCACGCATTACCCATCGTATACTTGATATCTACCGACTCCAATCCCTCCAGCTCTATGTGCGAGGTAACCTTATTTTCGGAGAATGCATAGGGACTGTTATGGACATAGCTTTCAGCTAAAGGATCGACTTGCCAAAATCTTCCAATTTGCGGATCATGGTCTCTAAACCTGAAACTGTACATGTTAATATTCAAATCATTGTCATGTCGTTGATTCTGAAATTTGTATTCATTCTTTTTTACACTTGGGTTAACGCCCAGCTCTAATGTCAGTCCAAAGGGATAGTAATGGTTTTCTTCCAGCACATCGCTAGTATAATGACCAATGAATAAATCATCAAACCAAACATCTTTTCCTATACTTTGATTGTCCACATATACAATCATAAAACCAGAAGGGCAGTTATTACAAATAACATGAGGCGGCAAATTCGTTCCTTGCTGCACAGAAGTCCAGTTGCCGCTATTTATGCCTACCTGTATTTTTTTACTCGAACCGGGTATCAGCTGTAGCTTATCATCGAAAAACAAAATATTCAGGTAAGCTTTTGGCGCAAGGTCACTTTCGTTTGTAACCGGAAGAGCAGAAATCTGATCCGGAAGATCCACATTTCCGAGTACATTTTGAACAGTCTGCAAATTGTCCGGCAATTCAGAAACAGGGGTGCCGCCCAAAGTTATCCCACCAGAAAGTGCGCCAAGTAAGGAACCCACTACATCTTCTCCTGATACACTTTCTTCCGGCATATTCTCACCTTCATAGTATGAACTGGCATTGACCTCAAAGCGGTCGCCAGGCATAGTCTTCAACATAATAGCCGTTCCAATCCTTTTCGTAGGGTCTTCAGCAATGAGATGAGCTGACATGCCAGTGCCTCCGCTTGGGTTGAGATCCCTGACACTCGGTATGTTATCAAAAACCAGCTGTTCTACATTGGCGGCGGCTATTTCATGGCTGGCGATGTATGACAGGCCCATAGGAGTAGCCGTTACTGTGCTGCGCACATTTCCTAAATGATCCTTGATAGAATAGTCATAAACGAATTTCGTCAAATTCATCGTAAGGTTTGCATCGACCAAAGGTCTTGCCCGTCCCTCTTCATTTCCTATGTACTGTAAAAGGTTGTTTTTATAAACAAAATCACCAATGTAGTCAAACACATCAGTTGTGCTATTTATAGTATTAATGACCTTTTTACTCAACCTGTTCCCTGCTGCATCATAAGTAAAAGTAATTGTTCCCTGTCCTGGGACAGTGATTCGCTCAGGTTTATTTTTATAAGTGTAAGTAACAGCCAACGAACCTTTGTTCTTGTCAATGGTCATATTTCCATTTTGATCGTAACCGTATTCCACATCCAGGTTTGCATTATCTCTGAAATCAGGCAGACCGGAAATTTCTTGGCCCACATCTGTTACTTTTTTAAGCTGGTTGCTATTCTGAAAATACTGGTAGGTTAGCAGGTCCATATCCTGAGGGGGAGACAAGGATTTAGGCGCCCGCTGGTTCATGCTTTGGATATTTCCGTTGAGGTCATAAGTAATATTCGAAGCAGTATAGTCCCGAGAACTGTTGTTCCAGGTACTACTTGTAAACTCCCGGTATTCAGCATGACTCAGGCGGTTTAACTTATCATAACTGTATCCGTAAGCCCGTTTTTCACCATCAGCTCCATTCCAGGTAATACCCGCGATGTTACCATTGTACAGTTTGCTTTCAAAACCTTTATCGTAGGCGAGATTTTCCTGAAATAAGATATTCGTATACTGATTGTTGGTATTCAGACTTTCAAATTTGATCTCCTCCAGTAATCCTCTGATATTGTATTTTTGTTGAACTACACCAACAGGGAATTGCTTTAGTACAATACGATCCAAATGGTCATAACCATAGTAGGCAAAAGGGTAATCGATCCCACCATTTATACTTTGTGTAACCAGGTAGGGAAGATCATTTCCACCACCAACTTCAATATTCCGGTTAAAGGTCTTGACAATTACCGGGTTGGTCATAGCGCCATCGGTCGCACCAGGCTGACCCAATGCAGAAGCGTTGTGATGGCTCAGGATATTCTTCCATAACATACCCTGGAAATAATAAATGTTGCTGCTGATATCCGTACCATTTTTGTGATTTTTTGCTTGTGTTTGGATTGTGCGGCCTTTATCATCATAATAGCTGACTGTAGTCAGCCAATTGCTGGCAGTTGGTGCATCAGGATCCATAACGCGAACCTTACTGCCAGTTATTAAACCCTTAGTTTGAGCGGACATAACAGACTGGATAATGGTTTCATTGGTCGGCAAGGAGATGTTGTTGAACTGGGTAGCATCAAAAGTAAAACCGGAAAGGTTATCGTAATTATCGTAATAATTATAACTCAGCAGATCGCAATTTTGCAAGCTGGATGTGTAGGACTGAAAAAGTCCGTAATTTTTCAGGTAGTAGTAGAGATTGTTCGCAGGATAGGAGGTAATTCCATCGCTCATATCTGTGGCCAATTGTGATCTGGTAGCTGAAGAATTAAATATACCGCTCATGGTTGGCCGGTCCAGGGCATCATAAGTTGTAAACATCCACTTGCCTGAACCCTGAGTTCTGAGATTGCCATCCTGTGAAAAGACTTGTCTGTCGCGCATGTCGTACACAAAATACTCTGGTTGCTTGCCCGGAATCCTTTTCTCCGCCAGCCTTCCCCGCTCATCGTAAAAGTAGCTGTAACACAATCCTTCTCCAACAGCCTGTTCCAGTGTCCAGGTATTACCGGTCACTGTGCGTTGTGTCACGGCCACAGGTGGGATAACGTACCTTAGCCTTTGCATGTCATCGTAAACGTAGTAAGTGCAGGCATATCCAGAGTGGGCATTGCTGTGCCCGTCAGACTCCACTGGCTTGCGGAGAATAATCTGGCCCTGTTTATCCTTGTATTCCCAGGTCTGTTTGCCGTCCTCGTCCATTGTTTTTGAAACAAAAAGTTCGGAATTACCATATGCTGCGGTAGAAACAGGTCTGTCTGCGGCGCCGTTACCTATTGTCCAAATCCTTACATCTTCGGTACTACTGTTGGCCAGATGGCTGTATTGAACAGCTCTCGAGTTGCCTACCCATGCACGACCTGAGGCGAACTGACTCATTACCTTATTTAAGGGGGAATCATCAAAAGTCGTTTTACTATATGGCTGCTCATCTGGGCCTGCCTGGTCATAAAAATTCCGCAGCCTGGTTTCTGCACTGAGTTCGATTTTACCATCCGACAAGATTACGGGCACTGTGAATGGCAAGTACTGATAGGTTTCCCGGCCCAGGGCATCATAAACGTGATGCTGGATAATGTCATATCCATCGGCGTGTGCTTTCTTGGCCACAGTCTGTAGTGGCTTACCTAGACCATCCACGTAATTCGTAGTTTGACGGAAATGAAAGTTTCCGGCGGGCCAGGTTTGGACCGGTTTATCCGGCATCTGCATTCTTACGAAATTAAATTTAGTGATGCCTGTAATATTCTGAAGTCCGGGATATAAAACAGATGGTAGAACACCCGGGCTTATGGTAACTGGTTTGTTATTGGCAGGGTTCGCGATTTGCTGACTGAATAGGGTATGGCCACAAAACAAAAGTGGACAGGTTAAAAAAACGATATGCTTAATAATATTTTTCATGATTGAATATTTTATTGTGCGCCTTGATATTGATAGGTGTATTTTTTAAGAATGTTGCTTCTGTGATCCCTGGTTTGTAAGAGCCGACCCAGATTATCTAAGTCAAACTTTAAACCTGTTCCGTTATCTAGTCCTTTTGCCGTTATTCCTATAGAGGGATCATAGCTGAAGGTGTTGATGTCAGAAGAAACAGGACGAATGCTCACCTCATCAATAATATTAGAGACATTGATAGAAATGGCAGAAGAGCCATTGTGGTTAATATTCTGGGTCATATAATGCCATGACGCACCATCCCATTGCCAATAACTCAGCAGATATGTACCTGTTGTCAAAAGCACACCGCTAATCGTGAACGGGCCATTAAATCCCTTCTTGCCATATTTGCTCGTGCTGCTGGTACCGGCAGTTTCTTCCTCAAAACCATTATAATATACCTGGTTGGCAGCGGCATTCTTCGTATAGGCCAAGGGTAGCTGACCATTATAGCCATACACTACAGCATAACTGCGGCCGGTTTCATCTTTTATATGCACCGGCTTTCCTTTGTTGTTGTAGCTAATTTGCTCCATTTTTTTTGAATACCTGCTGTCCATATTAAAGACACTTCCTGACAACGCAGACAGGGAAGTATAAGCTAAGGGTGCTGCTATCTGCAGCTGGAATGCTTCCCAGGAATAAACTTTTCCGCCTGAGAAATCTTTAAATGAGCTGACAGTTGCAGCGGTTATGTTTTCCTGTCCGCCCCTGATCACACTTTGTATCTTTTCCACCGGCAGGGCAATCATATTTTTTTGCACCATTTTATACAAGCCATCAGCCCTGGCATCTGCACTGCCAGCTTGCGGATTGTAGTCCATCGGGTATTTTGTGCGCAATTGCGCGATACTACCGTCACTTTTTACGGACTGTATTCTTGTGGGCTGCAGATGGGCTACGTTATCATAGAAGTAGGAGGTTTCGTTTATTACCGGCGCAGCTCCATCATCCGGGTATGTTTTAGTTGTACTTTTATTTAAGTAGTACCATTGCGAGATGTATTTATAGGACGCAGAGTTGATTTTCGTGAAGCTGACATCATAGGGACAGAATACCTGAAAGCCAAGTTTGGCTCCTTTTACTTCATGATAATTATTTTGTGCGTCGAAGGTGTAATCATTCAATTCTTCCTTTACCAAGACATTAGCGGCCGAATAGTACAATGTTTGTATCGGCAGGCCTCTTTTCCAGGAATTGCCGGTCGCGCTGGGATACGGAAAACTGGAGGTAATATTATCGCCAACGTAGGAAAACCGATGGTCAATAAACCCGCCTTCACCATTTTCGCCAAGTGTTTCTAATACCCGCTTATAAGCTACTGGATTACCTGTACTGTAAAACATTGGGGTATTACTCTCCTGGGACAACGTGAGGTGGCGTTTTACAGATATGCAGCTAGGGAAACCATTGGTGTCACAATAAGCACCTGTTGATGTTGAAAAAGTAAACTCAGGCAACGCCGGAATGCATCCCGAGGACCGGCTGGGATCAGCCGGGTCAATATAACTGAACTTGCGCGTGTAGCTTCCAGCCTCAGGTGCTGTGTTGGTTATTTTCTTTATTCGAAGTCCACCAGCAGGGGTAGTGTGTGCATAACCCGTCACCGTGTTTTGTGATGTGACAATTCTTCCATAGTCAAGGGATTCGTCGGTAGTTATTGACAAGGTATACGTCCCTGCGGTTAGGCTCACGGTAAAATAAGCCCATACACCGACAGCGCCGTTAATGCTCATGTTTGTTCCAGGTCCCGTCAGTGTCATTACTGTTTGGCATGGCTCAATGGTGCAGTTTGCACCACCGTTGGGCGGATTGCCATCACAGTTGTCGCGTTTGGTTGAAATATTGACCAGTGTCGCGCTTGTCAAGGTAAATGTCTGACTGCTTGTCCCAGCACCATTTTGAGTGGTACGACGTACCAGGTTGGTACTGCTAGGGGTAATGATTGGTTCTTCAACAAGGGTTCCATTGTAGCCATACCGTCCGTTATCATTCAGTTCGTATTCAAAACTCGTATATCCGCCGGTCGGGTGATAAATCCTGTTTAATATCCCATTTTTTGTTGACTCATTCGCTTCTCCGGTAATATCGCCGATCGTTTGGTTTAAGTACTCCACACGAGGAAACTTAAGTGTTGCACTTTCTACTCCACCATGATAAAATCCCCACAAATCCTTGTTTTTGCTTTGTATTCCGGGAACGTCGCCTGGTACATAATCGAAACTATAGCCGTTCACTTTCGTAGAATTAGAGAACAAAATCACGGAGTCCAGGCGCAGTTTTCCACCCATAGGATAGTATCCGTGGTGAAATTTCCAGGATTGTTTTTCTGTATTGTCATTTTTTACCAACGCAACCCTGTCGATCCTTAAGCCACCATCTGTCCTGGCAGCATATTCCACGCGTAGTTCTTCAAAGGGTGTTTTAATCTTATTGATCAGTTTACTATTATAATTAACTATTGTCGTTAAATTACTAGCGCCATCCGGAAAGATGGTTGTTGCAACGTATGTACCGCAGGTCCCGCCTTGCATACTTTGCAAGTACTGCTTGGTCGCCTGTGTAGATACGCTAGAAAATGCCTGACTGGCACTTTCATATTCCAGTTGAAATTCTGTATTGCCATCAGGCGCTTGAACTTCAGTCAAATACCATTGCCCGGCATACGAGGCAGAATTGTCGTTGGCAGCACTCGCAGAGTTAAATTCAGTTTGGGTTTTCAGGTTAAAAATATACTTGTAGCCAGACTCATCGTTAACAGTAAAGTAATATCCATTACCGGGCACAACAATCTTTTCGATTTTTAATTTCGAATATGGGATGGTGTAATAGTTATCATCCTGTGGGCTGTAAAAGAACTGACCACTTCTTCCGTTGAAGCTAAAGGAGAAGATATCCGGTTCCAGATCTCTGTTGCCAATCGCTACGGAATAGTAGGGATCTGTGAAACTGGTAGGACTAAAGAATGATGAAACTGTGTTTGCCAAAGCATAATTATCATTAAAGCCGGCACTTGCTTTGTCATCGGGCAGGCCCACCACGGTTCTGCTGATCATTCCCGAACCATTAAAATTCCAGTTCGCACCTGCGCTTCCTGCCCGTTCACTTACCTTTATTCCCAGGTGGTCATAGGATAACGATACCGGATAGTCTAAGGATGTACCCTTTAAAACACAGATCGGTACGTTAATATCCACCTGCCCGGTCGAAAGGTTTAAATTGTAATTGCCATAAGCACCCAGACCAGCCGCTTCAGGCTCCGGCTTAACGACCCTGTTGATTATACTAATCGGCATGTCGACTGTTGGTACCTGGGCCTGGGCTCCGTAACTCAACACCAGGCATGAATTCATTAAAAAAAATAACCGCCTCATATATTTAGATTGTTTTTCAATTTTTAGTTTTACTTAACCCAGCCCAACCTGAGCATGAATGGTGTTTTCAATCCTTCCTGTTGCCACAAAAAATTATAGCCGACCATGAAGGTTCCGTTGTATTTACTGTTGATCCGGTAGCGCTTCATCAGACCCAAGTATGCTGATTGCTGTTGACCTGCGAAAGCACTTTTCAAAGTATTATTGTCTGCAACAGGTGCCGCAGGCTCCGTTGGCTTTTCTATCACTTCAGGCAGGTAAGCCCTGTTTGCTGGTCGGGATATCCGTTCATAGCCGCCTTGTATGGATATGGCGTACAGCAGGAGCCAATCTAGATAAGCCCTGGCGCTGATCCCTTCGTAAGTAAGTTTGACATTCTGCCAGTTTTGTCCCAGGCCTGTACTTAGTCCGATGCCGATCCCGTAACTCAGTTTGGGGGTATGTTTGAAGCCAACGGAAGCGCCCAGCTCCAGCATGGCCGGTCTGAGACCGCCAGTGGAACTTCGCTGAGTTTGAAAATTATATTGCCACTCAAGTCTTTGCCAGAAGGGCTTTCCACGCTCGGGGTTCTTTTTGAACGCAGGCTTTTCAATATTTTTGATCTGCTCTTTTGCCTGCCTTGCTTCGCCTAGCGTTTGTTTGGCAGAGCTTATTCCCTCTTTCGCTTCTTTCAATTTATCGGTTACATTGCCGAGCTTTTCACTGTACTGCTTTACCTGCTCGGCCATCTGCTGCTGCACCGCACCAAGGTTATTGCCCAGCTTTTCCTGCAGCATAGTGGCCACAGATTCTTTTGTCTGGTAGCCAAGCCTCTGCAGGTCTTCGGCACTTGCAGTCGCGGACAACCCTTGATAACTCGTATTTTTCGGTTTGAGGTAATCATTGAAGCCGTCCGTGCCCTGCAAGATTTCCAAAGCTTCAAGCTCAGCATCGTCGGGGTCGTTGGCCAGCTGTTTCCATGCTTTTATCTTCTCCTGTGCATAGTATACGTCTTTCTGAATGCTTTTGAGACCTGATATTTTTTTGCCGTCTGCAAGACCTTCCAGGGTTTTGGTCCGCTGCTGCATTTGCTGTTTTACCTGCTCCTGTACATTCAGCTGTTTTTGTAAACCAGATAACTTTTCATTGTAGGAATTATCCGGAAAACTGCCCCCGGTAGTGCTTGTAACAGCATTCAGGTTTGCTGTTTTATCGGTTATGAATTTTTGGATGCCTTTCAGGCTATCCACCAAGGCGTTTTTTCCGGATGCCAGCTTCTGATTATGGACAGTGTCCCGTGAAAGCTTGGCAATAGAATCGTAGGTTAGTGTTTTTTCGAGATAGCCGCTGTAAGCAGTTGAATCCTTTTGGGCAAGTTCGTTTGCAAATTTTTCTTCTCTGCGCCTGAGCTTTTTAAGGAGCTTTTGCTGAATACGCTCTGAACGTTTCAGGAATTTGTCCAAAGAAGCCGTGCGGCTGGCCAGGTAGTCTGTCGCGGCGGAAATACTTTCTTTCTCCTCCTGCGCATAAAGCAAACGGGGGACAGACACCCAAAAGAGGAAAATTGTTAAATATGGGAAGAAGCGTTTCAGCCCTCGAATTCCCTATTAAGTCAGGGAGAAACTTTCAACTACCTGTTTTACAGGTGTTTTATAATTTTAACACGAAAATTATCAATTTTTCTGAAACGGAAGAATGTTAAAGCATATTTTTTGAAAAACAGGTAGAAATACCTGGATATAGGTAGGGTATTCCCGAAGTGATAAAACCGCATTCAATATTACAATCCGGTTCCTTTCCAACAGCCATAACTCCCATCTTCGTTCACTACCTTGGATAGATCATTACTTCTACCTATAAAAATGGATTTGTTCCTTTGAGCATTTACGCTAAAAGCAAGGAGCGATAAATCGAGGATATAAATACTAATTTCATCACGGGGCTTAATTTTTAGGACTCCTCTACATATTCAAGGATATCAGCAGGCTGACAATTGAGTGCTCTACATATAGCCTCTAAAGTGCTGAAACGTATGGCTTTTGCTTTTCCGGTCTTTAAAATGGACAGGTTAGAAATCGTAAGCTCAACTTTTTCTGATAGCTCATTAAGGGACATCTTTCGCTTGGCCATCATCACATCCAGGTTCACAATAATTGGCATAGTTATACGGTTAAATCGTTTTCGTTTTGAAGTTCAACGCCTCTTTTGAAAATTTGTGATATGACATAGACCACGGCCGCCATTAAAATAAAAGCCTCGCTGTCTACCCAAAACTGGTTTAGTTTGTCGGTTTCGAATCCGTAATGTATCAAACTTTTAGCAACCTGGCTGGCAATATGGCTAATGATGCCGATCGCAAATGTATAGTATGCGATGCTTCTGATTTTGTCGGACACATAGCTGCTAAACGGTTTGGATAAATCCAGTCTGTAAAGCAGCACTATCAAAATATAGAACAGGGCAGCCTTTAAAATGGAAACGAATAATAAAAGCCCATACATACCAAAAAAAGCCCACTGGCTTTGCTGGTACATTCTGCTTAAATCTAATTTTTGGTACAGGTTGCCCACAAATTCGGGTTTGAACACACTAAATATGAAATTGACGATCAGTCCGCCAGCTTCTATGCTCAGGCCGATAAAAATTAACCCGGCAACAAACTGCAGGGCTATAAATACGAAGTTGTTTCTTTTTGACATCTTCTTCTAGTATTAGTTGACAACGCAAAAGTAATTAATATTTATTGATAAACAGTAAAATTTATCTAGTAAGCAGTAAATATTCTCTGTTATTGACCCGACTGTCCTCAAGGGCGATTTGCTTTTAGAGTTCTCTTTCTTTTGGTCCGAGATGGAAGCTGGACTGTGTATGGGCGCCTTGTTTGTTGTACGTGTTAGATGAAAATGTGGGCACAGCCTGTTTTGATAATCCTGGTATAAACTGGCAACGCAGCTGGTATAATAATGAATGCAGAGATTTATCTATGTCTGCTATTAAAGGCTGATACGACGTATAGAAAGCTATCAGTAGCCTAAAGTAGCATGACTACCGTTACCAATAAAATCAGGTATTTATACGTAGCGGTTACTTTAATCAATATTGTATATTTGTAAGAGCTAAAAACGAACTGAGGAGATGTTTTAATAGGATTTGAATTCTCCCCATTACATAGCCGGTATTCTAAAAATAATTACTGGATAGATATGGGAGCGCTATTAGTTTTTATGTTCAATTTCTTTACATTTATGAAAAAGCTCATTGCTGATGCTAAACTAATGATATGAAGCTTATCGATGTATTCTCCTCCGCTTTTGTGCATATAAATTCCGGCGACCCTATTTCAGCGATAAAGGAGTCACTTCATGAGATAAATGGCGCTACTACCATAATCATATCTGATATTGAGGAAGAGGACACAAAATTCTATCTTCAGCAAAGCAATGAGCTATTAGAAAAGATTCAAGACTTCAATGGAGGTAATTCCTTAAAAAAGATCATAGGACGCCTTCAGATAGAATCTACTCCGGCGTTCGAAACCAATCAAAATATAAAAGGTGTTCCAGATAGAGCAATAGCGCTTGATAATGGCCTATTGGTAGGATTTATTAATGCTTCGCTAACGCCCTCCAATTCCGATAGGACCCGTGCAGCTGGTGTCATCGAGCCATCCTATACAAGTACTTCATCGGGGACAAGTGCACAGATCGATGATAACCCTCTTTTTTACATTAATGCACACTGCCGAAATAAAGCTGTTCTTGATGAAATTTATACTGTTCGGGTTGATCTTAATACAGTTGCTGCCGGAATAGCAACTTTACCTGCAGCACTTGATCTAGGTTCGGAAATCGATATTATTGTAGAGGCAAAAAAGGGCTTTGATCTTTCTGGGAAAGACCATCACATACTCAAAGCGGTAGTAGATGAAATCGGCACTTCGGTCCTTTTCAAGTTTATACCGAATAAAATTGGCGATGGCCTCATACGGATCCTAGCCTATTCTAATTCATTGGAGATCGGTCATATGGATCTACAAGTAACGATAATGGAGACTCAATCTTTGGGCATCGAAGTAAACACCTCGTCAGAAATAGCCCTTTCTTATAGACCACAAAGTATTCCCGACCTTACGTTGCAGATAAGTCAGCTAGAATTAAATGGAAAACCAGCACTATTGTTCAGACTTACAACATCTGAAAAGGTTGAGTACCCGCGCGTTTATCTTAAGCCTTATGGGCCTTACCTACTACGATGTGAACCTTACTCATGGTTTAGGGAATTCTTCTCTGAAATTGAGGATCTGGCTGGCGTTAAAGACAAGCGCCTTATCGTTTCGAAACTGGAAGAAAAAGGCCATGAACTTTTCAATGAGATTTTCCCTGAGGAAGTAAGAAAAATTCTATGGTCTCTGCGAAAAAAAATAAAGACCTTAAAAATTGACTCAGATGAGCCTTGGATCCCCTGGGAACTACTCAAACTTACCGGGGAAGAAAATGGAATGTCCGAGGACGGTCCTTTTTTTTGCGAAGCCTTTGAGATAACTCGTTGGATACCGGGGCATGGAGCACCTAGGAGCAATATCTCGCTAAAAAAAATGGCGATGATTCTTCCCTCAGGATCTCGACTCAAATTCCCGCACCAGGAAAAGAAAGAATTGGAGGCAATGCTAATACACGCCGGGCATTCATTAGCAATGGTTCCGCCACGATTGGTGGACATAGAGGACGCATTTCAACAAGGGTACACAGCGTGGCACTTTTCGGGTCATGGTGTGTACCCTGACACGACTAACCAACAGTCATCCCGTATAATACTAGATCAATCAGAAACCTTAAGTCCAAGTTTTATTTACGGAAAGAAAGCTAACATGGGAAAAAGCAACCCAATGGTTTTTCTCAATGCATGTCATTTAGGTAAAAGCGGTTCCAGCTTAACAGGCCTGGGAGGATGGGCTCCAAGGTTTCTTGAGATAGGAGCAAGCGTTTTTATTGGTGCGTTATGGAGGACGTCCGACGAATCCGCGTATAAGTTCTCCGTTAGGCTTTACAGTGAGTTGCTTAAAGGAGAAACTATTGCAAAGGCAGCACACACTGCCCGTTTGTCGATAAAAGCCGATGGCGACCCAACTTGGCTAGCTTACAGTATTTATTCCGATCCATTTGCCAGGCTTTTTTAAAATCTATAATCTTGCTTAAGACCTTCCAAGAAATTGAACACGAGATCAACCAACGTGTTGGTTGGGCAGCCATCCAATGCTGTCCGGACTCTTTATTGATTAAAGTGACTGATGCAGAAAGTACCCTACTCAACCATCTTAAATACAAATCCCCGGAAAAGGCACATGCCGCATGTGGCATGTATGATGATATAATAACTGAGGTATCGTTTCAATCAAAGCCCATCCCGTTCCAGCTGGACATGTTAAACCGGCATGCGGTGGCTCTTAGTTTGTTGTATGACATAACAATGGATAAAACTATCTTGGAAAAGCGTATAGCAGTCCTGCAAAGGCTGATCGATCGAGCTCCCCAAGACTGGCCTGACACTTGTAATTATACCTTTAATCTGGCTTCAGTATTCCAAGATAAGTTTAAACGGGACGGGAACCTGGAATTCTACAACAGGTTTCTTGATCTGTTAAAGCAGACCCTTACTACGGTAAAACCAAAGCACAGAAACTACGGTCTATTCCACCGATACTGCGCTCATTCCTTGTACGAGAACTATCTGGCTGTTGGAAACATCAAGTATCTGGATGAAGCCATTATACTAGCCGAAAATCTTCTGGCAGAAAGCATCACAACCAATAGGAGTCAATATTTAACACAAACTGCCTTATGCAATTATTACCGGCATAAATTCATGAGGCACAAAAAGCCAGAGGATATTGATACTTCTATAGAGTACGGCCAAAAAGCTATTGAAAACGCATCTTTGGGACAAATCGAGGAAGAGTGTGCTATATCCATGAGTAACTTAGGCAATGCCTTGCTTGAAAAAGCACATACTCCAAACGAGTCGATTCTCTACCGGCAGGCAATGGCTTTACAATTAAAAGCAATAAGACTTTCTGGTAAAAATAATCCTTTGCTCTGTGTTCGCTATAATAACCTCGGAAATTGCCTGTCCTTTAAATTCTCAAAAACTAGGAAAATACTGGATTTATCAAAGGCAATACACTATTACAATAAGGCAATTGAAACAACCCCAGCTGGAGATCAAGCTTTATCTACCCGCCACTATAATGTGGCTATTCAATTTGGCAAACGATATTATCAGCAGAGTGCCCGAGAGGATTTTCTCTTAGCAAAAAAACACTATAAGATAGCTTGTGAACTTGCCTTAATGGAATTTAGAGAATGGGCTCTTTTTGCCTCACTGAAATGGGGCAATCTATTAGTTGCTGAACAAAATTTTGAAGAAGCGGTGGAAGCCTTCAATTATGGCTTCAAAGCAATTAACTTGCTTTATGAGCAGCAGTTTCGCACCTCTGATAAAAACACCTGGCTAAGTGAAGCGAGAATGCTAACCACTCAATTGGCTTGGATGCAGTTAGAATGCGGGAGAGAACTTGAAGCAATTACTACCCTAGAGCAAGGGCTTGCCAGGAATTTCAGGGAGGGACTCATGCTACAAGAGGCAAAAATGTTACAGCTGAAAAGTAGCCATCCTGACATTTTCACTACCTATATAAAAAAAGAAGACTTAGTTCGCCAGTTGGCAGCTAGCAACGGCAATATTTCAATCCTGGAAAAAGCGCGAAATAGTTTGCGTGAGACATTGACAGCAATACGTAACTTACCAGGTTTTGAGCATTTCCACGAATTGCCCAACAAGGAAATCGTTGAAAGGGTTCTTCTAAATTCAGCGGATAAAACAATAGTTTACATGCTGGCAACAGGAAACTCCATTTCCTTCCTAGTTGCTCAACAAGGATTACCTGGTGGCATACTGAGAATTGAGATTCCAATTGCAGCTTCAAAGCTAAAAAAGTCTTTAGAAACTCACTATATAAATTTTCTACAAACAGACAATCCGAAATTTCAAGAGGCATTGTCTCAACTATGGCCTTATCTGCAATCCAGCATACGGGACACGCTGGCAAGGTGCCAGTTAAAAAGCCACTGTATCCTGATCCTTACTGGTTTTTTTGACTTATTACCCATACACTCATTGTTCCCGGACAATATTGATGTTACAGTGGTTCCATCTCTATTATCTCATAATGAGATGACTAATCGCCATTCATCTGCTTTGTTCAGAACCGAATCGACCGCACTTTGCATTGCCAATGCCCAACCAGACAACTTACCATTGGAATTTACAGCTCTGGAGATTGAGGCAATAAACCATTGTTTCGATAATGTTATTTTACTTGACAAGAAAAAAGCCTGTAAAAAAAATTTCTCGAACAATCTTGCCACTGCTGAATATATTCATTTTGCCACACACAGCTATTTTAATTGGAAAAAACCTTTAAAGTCGGGAATCCAGTTTGCAGATAGCATTTTAACACTTAAAGAACTGTTTGAAGATGGATATAATATGGACCACATTCGATTGGTAAGCATGGCCTCCTGTCAATCAGGAATCAACGATATTGACAGGCTACCGGACGAAGCAATTAGCCTGCCTGCTGCCTTTTTACAGGCTGGAGCGCAGGGAGTTGTCAGTACCTTGTGGTCAGTTTCTGATATATCGACGTCATTACTGATGAGAAAGTTTTATGATAATCACCTTCAAAAACAAATGCCACCCGTCAGAGCACTCCGTACTGCACAAATGTGGCTTGCAAATGCTACGAACAAAGAGCTTGATACGGCCGAAATCTATGAGAATACGTGGAAGGAAACAAACGAAAAACACTTTGCCCAACTGGCTCTATACTCCCGCAGGAATCCATTAACTGCTCCTTTTTCGTGCCCTTATTATTGGGCCGGATTTTATTACACCGGTGTGTAAAACAAAAAATTGTGCGTCTGGTTTTTTAATTAAGTAATTACTAGTTTTAACAAACCTTTATTTTAGCATACGAAGTCTTATTCCTATGGACATTAATCAGTTTTCGAGAAATCTACTTCGATCAGCTCCATATAATCCCTATTTCACTACAGAATCATTTAACACAAAGAGATTTAGAGATTTTACTGACAGGCGAAATACGTCGATTCAAGATGTTAGCGCATTTATAGAAATACATCGTGCAATTGGTAACGAGGGCAGGACGACCGTAGTAATCGCTAGTGTATTCTGGGAGATAATTACCACTTCATCGTTTTTTAGAAATGTCCTTAAAAGGATGAAGATTAGAAATCCTCTCACTAGCGGCGGTCGCATGATTTTAACCATGACAAACGAAGAAATTGATCGTTACGACTTATTGGTTCTATCTCCTGATCTTAAACCTGGGGATTTCTACTCATCAACGATAAACGAATTACAACTAGCAACAAGGAATTTTAACGACGATTCTAACCGGGATCTTTTCAGGCGTTGGCGAACAAGTCAAGAAGAGGAATTGTTCAAAATGGAAAACGGTAATCGGTTTAACGAAAGTGCACGCCTACTAAATGCTTTCTCTCGAGTTGAAGGAGATTTTATTAGTGACACTTTGAGGAAACAAGATTTCGCCGTCCTATTCGCCCCCATGCCCAGCACCACTTATTCCTCGTCTGTTGGAAAACCAGGTTGTAGTATTACTCTGGAACCAAACGCCAGACCTATTTCCTCCGTAGGGGTAGTGACTACCAACAAAAATGGTGTGCACGGAGTGACGGCATCTCTTCACGGAGTATTCGAAAATCCCAATGAACTTAGCAGTCATTTTAATACTCAGGGATTAAACGGCATATTGAATAAAACGGTGTATATAAATGGCAAACCTGGCACCATTATTGCGGCGGACTATCTATCAGACAGTTGCTTTATCAGAGTGGACACAATGGGGTTGGCTACAAATTCCACATTGGGGCCTCTTCAAAGCCGTGGTCCTTACCAAGGAGAGAGGGTGAGCTTTGAAAGCTTCCGAAACATTCAAAGCACAGCGGTAACAGAAGTTGACATCGGCATTACTTCAATAATTAATAACAGGCAGGTACGACTCTACACGAGGCCGGTAATCAATCCAGGCGATTCAGGTTGTGCGCTTTTAAATACCGAAAACTATGTGCTCGGATTCGGTCACCTACGTACCGGACTGGGGGAAGATATAGAGTTTGCTGAGTGGATATGGGCCGATTCCGTTTTCAGAGCCTTAGAACTTAATTCCTAATTTAAAAATCCATTTTTTATGAGCTGGTTGCAACAAATTTTCGTCAAACGTGCCGAAGACTGGACGTATGGCCGTTTAACCCCTGTACAAGTACCTATTGACGGTAAAAATCCACAAAGTGTGGTGCCGGACGAAAGTTACTTGTCAATTACGCTTTGCTCTATGAGAGTAGTGAATGTCAGAGAGCTTACATCGAAGTTTTACGGCGTTGTTCATAGCTTCATAAGCCTAAACCATTTATCGGGTGATACCGCCTCATTTCAAGTGGTATCCACACCAACGGAGTTGAAAAACATAGACCCCAAACGTTTGGACAGGATTATCTCAAGTAATATACCTCTGCTGGGACCAGTTCCCTACAGGGGAGGTAAAATAAGCTTTGAGCTGGGTTTATTCTCCGTTAAAGAATCTGACCTCGCAGGGCCGTATCTAGATCTGTTAGGGAATGTTGCTTCTAAAGCGGGAATTTCAGTTGTGAGCGCTGCTCTCCCTTTTGTTGAAACAGTAAAAAAGGGAGTCGATGCCATTATAGGAAACTCAGACGATGCAATATTGGAAATCGGTGTTTCTACAACCTATGACGAGAGCTTGACTACTGGTTATTACGTGGTCATGCGCGCACCTAAGGAGAAGAATATCCTTTCTTCTTTAGTTGTTACTCCTGATGACCTGAGATTGGTCGATAAGGCAACTAATGCCCCGTTTAAGGATTACCCGTATATCGTCTATAAGATAACAGAAAGCAAGGAAAGAAATGACTGGTATACACTACCATATCTTAAAGAAGCATATGCAAAATTGCAAGCGGCCACTAGGGACGGGAGATACAATGATGCGGCGGATCTATTGAAGGTTTTTAAACAGGCAGCTTACAGCAGTAATGACCTCCTTTTTAAAGATGCAAAACGCATAACAGCTGCTGTAGAACAGAAAACCAATGAGATTATGACAGCTACACAAGTTTCTGTAGTTCAGCGCTCACTCCCTGATTTGGAAACTTACCAAATCTACCAATGAATCTAAGTACACGCAAACATAATTCTTGTACTGTCGTAGTTAAAATGGGTGGAAACTAAGGCTTCCGCCCATTTTATTCGATTGTAGTGATTAGACTTACTTCAGACCCAGCTTGAACTCACTCTCCATAAAACTACGCATTCATTTCATAAAAGTCGATTAGAGGATAGTATTCGCATTTTCGGACAATGCGGAGTTTATTTGAAAGACTGCTTTGGTCATTGATTAAATATACGTTTGAGGCTCTGGCACGCGCCATATAGATAAAGATTTGGAAAGTCCATACCTGTGTAACTTCGTCAGCGTTTATACTGTCGGGAGAATAAAAATATTGCAGGATTTCAGCTATAATTCACCTGCCGTGTCCACCGATGGGTACCTGCTTCTCAAAAACTCCTCATTTCGGGTTATCGCAGGGACGGTAATAATCTGAACATGGCAACTAATATCCTTTTGATTAAAATGCCGAGGCATTTTAATCAAAAACAAAAAGCATGGGATAGCCGGCCTTAAGGCTCAACAACTGGACCAGAGGCCATTCACCAGACGATTTCTGGAAAATCGGAAAACTCAAGATCTGTCACCCGGCAATTTTGCTGCAGTGCTGATACTTCAAACGAGGCAATCAGTTCCTTATGGTGTGTACCCGAGACGGAGAAGTGACTTTGAATGAGTTGTGGTATTTTTCTGAATCTGGTCTTTCCTGGTTTTAAGGTTACAAATTTGATGTGCAAAGCCTGGTATAGCATAAATACATAGCCATCAAACATCATGAATCCCCGGCTCAATAGCTGCTTTATAGCTTCGGCTCCGACCGGGTCATAATCAACAAGCGCCTTTTCAACGACATGTTCCAAAGTATAAAGGTGTGCCTGGTGCAGTTTAGTGCTTTGTGCATAACCGGCGTTATGACGCAAAACATGAAGGAATATTAATGCATCCGTCCAGACCAGCTGAAAGCCATATAAGGTATGCTTTATGTCATCGCCCGGATAGATAAATGGCTCAATTAGCCGTTGGCCGTTGCTGGCCTTCCTGACTTCATAAGCCAAATTCATCAACAGTTGGAACTGTGCTTTTTGAGCATCATTTGTTTCATCGAGCGTATCGGCAAAATGGTGGATCGTCTTGTGTATAGAATTAAGTTCGGCATGATCGCCGTAGATGGAAACACCAGTGCCGCTTTTTGTTGAAAATGCCTGAAGCATGAATTTGTCTGTTGGTTTAGGGAAAGGCAAATATAAACCGAATTCATTAACCCCCACCCCTTCAAATTCAGCAGTGGTGCGGTATATACCCATTTGATATCTTTGCATGGTGAAGATTGATGAACTAAAATGAGGGGAAAGATGAGTACAAATAACATGGCCCAGCTCTACGATACGCTGCTAAGTATCCCAGGCATGAACGACACTGTGAAACTGGATTTAAAGATCAGCCGCCAGCAGGTATTGCTGCTCACGCAGGTCATCGCACTTGGACTGAAACAGCAGACGGTAGAGCCTGGCGGTATGCTCTCTGTTGCCTCGAAGGAATCTCTTGTTGTGCTTAACCAGATCATTGAGGACTGCCTGGAAAAAGCGGGATTGACTCAGTTGAGCGCCAAGCTACATTTACTTGAGCAGAAATAGAAAGCTGTATCTTTTAGACAACCTACCAGTGGCTAGCGACGCAGCTTTACGAGGCTTCCGTTTCATTTCTACTGGCGGAGGTTTCATCTGACAGCGCCCAAAATCGCAGATTTTCCATAATTCCATACCTGTAAGTATCATTTTCTAATCTTAATTACCACTATTATGGAATTTGGTTATGGATATGACCAGGGCTATCAGGACGGCAAAAATCAGGCAAAATCCGACAAGGCAACGAAAGAAGCTGTCGAAGGCTTTTTCGGCTTCACCGGGTCTGTGTTATGCATTATCACCGGACTGCTGTTTGCCTGCGTGCTGTACAGCGGCGCCTTAATTCTTTCTTACGCGATCTGCCAAGCTTTGGGGGTCGGAGGGGTCAAATCGATGGGAGTGAGGACAATGATTTTCCTGGCCATAACCTATGTAATGCTGTGTGGTTTTTATTTTTTGAAGGGGTTACTGATTGCGCTCAAGGCAAGAAAGAACCAACTATGGGTCATGATATGGGTTGTTTGCGTTCTGATGACCTGTGTTTTCCCTGCCTACACGCTACAAATTATCATTTCGGGTCTTTTTAAAAATCCGTTTGTGTCCTGGACACTGGCAGTGATCGCAGGGCTTGTCATGTATTTTTATTACAAGCTGAAAGTGGACAGATCACCTTTATTGACGAGGTGGTCTTACAGACTTGGTAAAAAAGCAGGGGTAAATAGCTGACAAATACAGTAGTGAAAGCTATGGTAATATTTTGCACAAGGAGCGGAAGCTTGGAAACAATCGCCATCAATGGTTTTCTGTATGGGGGAATTTCAAAATTCAAGCAAAGCTTAACATAAGTCTAAAATTGTTGCAACAGCAAGCGCGATACCAACAAATATGCCGTAGCCCTGAATGAAAAATGGCTTTAGGCTCTTATTGGCTATAAACCATTTTCGTTCAGGGCTACACCCCTTCACCGCCCGCCGTTTATTCCGACCAAAGAAGGAATAAACGGCGGGCGATTTTTTTGACCTAAAAAGTGCAAAGAGCTTACAGGACTCTTACCGGAATCTCCAGTAAGCTTTTATTTTATGCAACTTTCAAGGGTTGACAGCGAAAATTTCTAAGATTAAAAAAGAAGCCCCGGTTTTCAGTCATACCGTTGCGGAACAATCCCCAAAGCAACGAGCTTCCAAGCTGCGCGAGTGAAGCGTTGATAAACAAGTCCTGCTTTTGCAGGGCTTCGGCAAGCGAACAGCTGGGTGTGTTATCAGTGGTTTCACTGCGTTGTAAGAGTTCTGTATATTCGTCGGTAATGAAAGGTAGCTTTTCAACGGTACTGAATTTTTTGGATGCAGGTTGTGCTACACTGCCAACAGTCGAAAGTATCACCTGTCCGCTGTCACGACTGTTGCCGTAATCGATCCAATAAAAAGGTCTCTCCCTGTCGCTATTTCTCAATGAGGCGAGGTTATCCAACTGTGCTGCAATTTCCATTCTTGCGGCCACCGTGTCGACACAGCTGATAAAGATATTGGCACAAGCCGACCCGGTAAAGCGGTAGGCTTGACTGGAACTGTACTGATAAGGTATGGCTTTCCAGTTGGTGCCAAAAAACCGGTTTGTATTGTTTATTCTTGCCACGCTTTTTTTTAGTCCGAGTTCCGACTGCGCAAAACGTTGCCTTCCCAAATTGGCTTTGGTTACCACATCATCATCGAACATACGTACAGCAAGCCCCGGATGCCCGAGTTCAGTCAGGGCATGGCTGATTTCCCCGAGCGCAGTCAGAACCCGACTGCCTGTCCCGCCTGCACCGATCAGGTTTACACTGACAGGATTGGTGGGGCTGATCAGGTAATTTGCAGTAAAGTGCATCTTTGTTCTTATGCTGTGCGTTTGACTTTTCATCGGATCAGGTCTTTTAAGGTGAGTTTATTTTTCTTCATCAGCTTACAGGGAAACGGCTTTGATGTTATTACCTGCTGCTGCCAAAGCTGCACGATGTTGCCCTTTACAGGATTATGTTCATCAATGAGGTGACTGAAATAGCTATTAAAAAAATAGTGCTGCCAGCTTTCCATAAAAGCCTCCAAAGAAGTCTTTTCCGTTATTTCGATTTCCACAGTACCCATGCAGACCTTTCCATCCTGATGCAAGTTAAAAAAAGGTGCATGGTACAATGGCGTTTTCTGCTTTGGCTTTGCAGCCCCCGCAAGTGCAAAGAGAAACAGTTCTGTCTTCGATGCTTTCCACAGCAGGGCAGGAGTAGGCGCACTACCATTATTTATGCCTAAATCATCCGCAAAAAATAACTCCTGTTGCTGCGGTGGCGTGTACCATATCGCGTAGCCCCGGTTTGAGGGATCGAGGTACAACAGGTTTTCGGGCAGTATTCCTTTGGGCTTGAGAAAGGATTTTTGCAGCTCTTTGGAAGTATCCAAGGCTTTAGCCAGAGCAGCAGCTTCCGAAACCGATAGGGGATGCGCATTAATGGGACTGCCGTTTTCATCTATGTCATAGGATTCTACGTAATAATCTTTATCCTGTAAGGTATTACTGTAAATGATGATGCCGATTTTAGGCAGATAGGTATCTTCAAATAATGATGTGATGTTATTCATTTCAGTTGATTTAGAATGTCAAAAAAACCATCGAGCAAGGCAAATAGGGTGTGTTCAAATTCAAGGTCTAAGGCTATTTCCGTTTGTGGTGTATCAAAAAATTGAATAACGAGAGGGCTATCCATGACCATACATTCCTCTAACTGTGCGTTAATACTCTGCATAACATCGTCAAAAAGGCAATCCGCAGTATCCCATACAAAGGACAAGTATTGCCCTGCCATTACCCTGTTTTCCACCTCTGGCTCTGACAATCCGGTATGGATGCTGTCCCAAAATGACCGCTGAGGAAACTTTTGATATAAGTTATAGAAACCTGTGGCTATCTGCTTAAAGTCTTTCCCGGGTTGATCTGTGGGCAGGAATTGTGCTAAACGTTTGCCAAACAAGGCGAGGTTGACAGGGTTCTTCATTTTCTTCCCGATGATACCACCACAAATCTCTACCGATCTTAATGAAGACGAGAGTACCTGCCAATTCTCTGGCATCATTGATTCGTCTTCGCTGTACCATTCCCAAAGCATTTGATATTCGTAGTAGAGGTAACTACCCCACTCTGCAAAGGAAGGCATATTCACCACCTGTAACAGGTAGGCAAAAACGGACTTTAACAATTCGGCTTCCTGCTTTTTGTTGGTTTGTCTTAATAAATCCCATAACGGACGAACGGGTATATAATATAAACAATTACCCAAACTATACTCCCTATACGTTACCAACGTCGCTGCGTGATTGTCGTCCTGAATGATGGCAAGCTCTACGCTGGGGGCCAGTATTTTCAGCTGCTTCTGCATGTGCTTAAAGGCATTGGCTATATTACAGGGATAGACCGTATTATTTTTGGGCAAGGCTTTCATTCCGTACAAAGTGGCCAGGTTGGAAAGGGAGCTAAAAAATTCCCTTTCCACTAATTTGCGGTCATTGAGTTCGGCGTGGCAGTCTGCCCGCAAAGGAAGGAACCGGTGTTTTAGAAAACCATTGGCAGCATTTGCGCCGGTACGCTTTTGGGCTGCTGTTTTCTTACCTCGGCTGCGTCGGGCAGCCGTTGCAACATGTCTGCGAACCGGGACAGGTTTTGATAGAGATACCATTGCTGTGAATATTTATGATTGTCGGAAATGACCGTAACGGTCTGTTTTCTCTTTTTCATTTGGTTTGTTATTATTTATCCTTTTGTACCCATTACGCTTTCAAACCTGTACTGCTCCGTATCGTCTTTGATTTCAGGTGCAGATACTTTTGCAGTGGTCAGTATGGGGTAAGTACCTGCATAAAAATTCAGGACTGCTTCGGGACTGAAAGTCTGCTCGGGGTCTGTCAGGACAATTTCCTGCTCTTTGTCTTTGAAAAGAAATACTCTTTCGAGTTGTGTGGCTAGTAACATTGCTGTAAGAAATTAAGGTTAAACAATAGGGCTAAAAAAGGCTTGGCTGCTGAAACTGTGCAGATAATTCGGCCTTGCGGCTGCGGATGATGTCTGCGTACTGCGGGAAGGCGGCCGGGTCGGGGAGCTTCATCCAAGCTTCACGGGGTTTGCCTTCTGCTTTGAGTTCTTCGGCCTTTTTCATGGCCGCTTCATATTTTTTTTCCTGAGCGGATTTTTCCTGCTCTGCCTGGGTCTGCTTCTGCTTTTCCATCTTCGATTCAAGCTGTGCTGTTTCCTGCGCTTTCATATAGGCTTCCATGTTGGCAAAAAGTTGTGCAGTGGCTTTAACAGGTGCTGTGATATTATTAAAGAAACCTTCATCGAGTTCTATCGGCGTACCTTTCAGGATAAGGGGCGGTATCGTTTTAGCTGCATCATCGCCGCATTGCTGATCTTGTAGCAGTACCGAAACGATCAGTTGCTGCCCGTTTTGCTTTATTGTTATTTTCCAGTCCCCTCGGACGCTGAGGGCAGAAAGGGTATGAAAGAAATTCGTTTGCATGAGTATTTGTTTTGAAGTTTAAAAACTGGTTTAGTGGACATTGCTCAGGTTGTACCATTCAATAAGCAGTAAAAACAATCCCGCAATGATGGAAAGGAAAGCGGCCAAGCCTACCAACCTTTCCAATAGGATTATTGTCAGCGCAGACCAATAGCTGCGAAACTGTTGCAAGCCCGTGACAGACCTTCGGTCAAACCGTCTTTTGCTCAGGATTAAACGCAGGGTAATACCTGCAATCAGCAGTACAACGGCAGTGGCTTGTACGCTTGAGAAGCTCAATGATGTAAACATAGTTTTGTAGTTTAATAAATGTTGTTAATCGTTTGTATGGCAAGCGGGGTTTCACTTTGGGCTGTCCCAAATCGTGTTGATGTCATGGCCGTGTTCGGCAAATAGCCAGCTCAGGTACTCGGTCAGGATTTGTTAGCTGTAATTATCAGAACGTGCTTTATCAATAAAGGGGGACTTCGTTTTTGTCAGCCATTTACTGACGGCTACCGCGCATTTGGCTTCCTGCAAGGTGGGTTCACCTGAAAGCTTTATGGAAAACTCCCCGAAACGAAACCAGAAAAAATTAGTGCTAAGCGTTTCTATGGTGATGGGGCGCTTCCAACCGGGCAGTTGCTTTTTGCCTTCAAGCGTATTGTTGATGTAATCCGCCTCTTCTTGCAGGTATTGCCATGTATTGAATATAACCGGAAGGTCTGCACCAAAATCTGATGTAAGCTGCTGATTGAGCAAATGAATCCATTGTTCATTTTTGTACTTTTCCTTAAGTACGACTGTCATATACCGTCCCATAATAAAAGTCATTTTATGGCAGCCTGGGCTACGGTTAGGAATTAGGGTTAATGCGGAGTTGGGTTAATTAAATAAAAGATCAGCGGCTTTAACGAATTTTTGGTCGCAGTGCTGCCGGACACTTATAAAAATTCTTATACAGTGCGTGCTCAAAGCCGAGATATAGCCGTCAAATAGATGCTGCGCAAACAGTTTATCGTTTGTATGCAGCCTTGTGTCGTAAACGCCAAGTACGGATTCAGCTTGTTCGATGAGTTCAAGCCAAAAATCAAAGGTGATAAAAGCGTTGTCCCAATTTTGGCGGTTTCGGTTTTCATCCTCTTTGATGGCCGCGCACATACCCTTGATAAATTCAAGTAATGCAGGGATTTCATCAGGGAATAGCTGGTGCAGCAACCTTGCCTTATCCGTATTTTTTAATTCGTGAAATGATTTCATTGTTAAAAATTTAAGTGCAGCCACCAAGCAGGTGGCTGCCGTTTGGTGATTAATTAAGGTGTAAACTGTCTGCGCCGTATCTGGCGAAGGCATCGCAAAGCTCAAAGGCTTTTTGGGTGCGGAGTGATCCTGTACCATCCATAAGGATGGATTTTACCTTTGCTTCATCGTCTTTGAAGCTGCGCACATTCTGAAAGTACCCGGTCACGGCATTGAAGGCCCCAAAGACGGTGCCTTTTGTGGTTTCCAATTGCTGCGTATCGTTGAGCATGGCATAAGAAAAAGCATCGTTGCATTGGTTTTTGAACACGGATGAAAGTGCATCTTCATTTCCATCCTTAAGATGTCCTAATGTTTCTTTGTTAGCAGCCAAAGCCATTTCAATAAGCCTTTTAACCTGCTTGTCTGTAATGCGCACCTTTGCCCACTGGTTAAATACGCCTTCCATTTCAACACTTAAATTGTTTGCCAGTCCCATCACCTTGTGAGCCTGTTCCAATCGTTGTTTTGCGTTGGCGGTATGGCGTATACGTACTACATTGGTCATGTTGTGCAGGGCTGCGCTGAGGGTATTGGCGCATACGATCCTGACGGGGGTAAAGGCTGCGGTAATGCTTCCGCTTCCATCATGGGAGGTGGTCAGGAACAAATATTTTTCTATTAAATCGTCATTGCCTACCTGTATATAACCGGGTAGCTTGGCGGTTATGAAAATCCGTTCGCCCTGACCGAGCGCGCCAGCTGTCTCGTATAAAATCCCGTCACCACCGCCTACGATACTATCAAAAAAAGAAAAGGCTTCGGCGTTCTGTACGATCTGGTAGTCCTTGCCTACTACGCCCAGAGGTGTGTTGTTGTCTGTCCTTACGTTTGCGAAGTAATCCGGTACTCCAATGGTGTCCGCTACCATTCCGTCAGATTGAATAATGCGGGTGTCCCGAACAAACAAAGGGCGTTTCTCTACGGTATAGTCCAGTCCTGCGTGGCCGATGGCTTCTGCGCTGGTGGGGTATGCGCTTACGATTTGCCCTAATCCATGCCAAGCCTTTTGCTGAACGGAAAAGAAAGAGTGTTTACCTGTTGCTTCGTTGAAAAAAAGATTATGTGCCATGATAGAAGATTTGATTTTGTGGTTAAAAATGAAATGGGTTGATGTGGGACATTAAAATGGAAGGTCATCGTCTTTGCCCTGTATGGCTGCGGTTTCTGTAAGGCCTTCTACGGGTGTTGTCCCGTTACCGGCTTGTATAGATTCCCGTCCCTGTTTTTTTGTGCCGAGTGGAAATTTTATATCGGACGTATGAAACTGTAACGCAGCTTTTGGCTGGCCGTCCGAACCTTGCCAAGCCTGTGCGCTGATACGTCCATACAGGGATACATAAGTACCTTTGGTAAGTAGCTTGGCAATACCTGCGGATATCCAATAGGCGCAGCGTACAAATTCGGTTTGGTCTATCCACTGCCCGTTTTTTGCTTTGTACCCACTTGCTATGGCGATGTTGAAATTGACCACTTGTTTATCGCTCTTGGTCATTGCTACTGTTGCGTCTGCGGTTACTCGTCCTGTGATTTCCATAATTGATATTTGTTTTTTGTTAAAAATTGTTTTTTGCCCCTCGCGAAGGCGACCCTAAAGGCAGCTGCTCTGTATTTTGGGTGAGGGTCATGAGGTGTTTTTGATGGCTGTTTTCATTTTCTTTTCGATTTTTTTGTAGGAAAATGAAGAATGCCAGCTGCCTGACGGCCAACAAACGTGGAATACCGGACTGACGAAGGAGGGAGGATATGCCGCGAAAGTTGTTGGCCGTCAGATAGCGGCTGGCATTATTTTTCGAAAAAAAATATCGGAAAGGAAAACAGCCACACACCTAATGAGGATCACTCACATTAATAGCATGTCTATAGGTGGATCAGGGGGAATAGTCAGTCCTTCCTATGGCCTGGAAAGCATCACTTACATCTGGAAAGCGTACTGATTCAGGGAGTTTTTGAAAGGGGGTTTGCAGCCTATTTCAAAAGGCCGGGATAAATGCATCAGGGATTGCAGAAAAAATCCTTTTTGTCCCTTCCTGCAAAAAGATTGCAGCGAAAGGCCCGACCAAAAGGGGATGCCTGTAAAAATATTAAGACATAAAGAAGAGAAGGGATAAAATGGCATAGAGATACCCGTTAAACCACTTTGCGCTTCAATTGCTTTTTTGATATTTATTCAAAATTTAGTAAACCCTCAACATATATCATTATGCGTAACCCGGCATTACCCTTCTCCGGGAGGGAAAAAATGACCCATATTCTCCGCCTGCTTAAAAAGAAAGGCCCTGCGGGAAGGAAAAGACAGATCAAAAGGTTAGCAAGGGGGATATTTTCAACTAATTCGGAAGTAAAAATTGCCATTTTAAAGACGGATGGTGATAATACCCCCGATCCCTCAACACTCGCAGATACTGAAAAAATGTCCGTGTTTAAGTTTAGTGATATTCAATACATCCGGTTAACTGACCGCTTTACTGGCATCGCGCAAAAAACTAAGCCTGGCGCAAAAATTAAATTAAGGGCCGTGACGGCATGTATTACAGTAAAGGACTGTGTTGATCTTGTAACCAAAGCGGGTAAATAATACTTTTATGAAGAAGCTCTGTTTACTCATTGCCGTACTTGGTTGCGGTACAAACGGGTTTGGCCAATCTACGGCACCAGACGCCCACTAAAAAAATAAAACCATTTTAATATAAAAAGAGGGTGTCCCGCACTTTTAGGACACCCTCTTTTCATGATTGAATTTGAAATAATTCAGAAACCCAGGGGCTTATACCTTGAATTCTTTTGGATTTTTGGGAAATAAAGAGCGTACAACTGAAAGCATTTCTTCGTGAGAAGGTGCTGTGCTTCTACTCATCAGTTTTTCAGTTGTCAGGTCTCTTAAGTACGCTGCATCTTGCTTATTCGTATCTGCATCCATCAGAGCTTGTTTCAACTCAACAGCATTCAGTTCAGTGCAATAAGCAGGTGTTCCGGGCTGATGTCTCCAAGATTCTGACAAGTTTCCTGCATCTACCGTATCAAAACCTATATCATTGATTAATTTGGAGACAATTTTTTTTGCCTTTTCGTCATCGCCAGAGATCGCCATCGCCACTCTACCTTCGTTTCCTTCAGATAATCCATTATGTTCAAGGGTATATGATAACAAATTGTTGAAAGCCTTAACGACCGGTCTTCCTATTTGCTCGGAAACCCAAATACTTTCTAATTTTCCTATAGATAGTTCCTCCATTACACCATCACGGTAAGGGTAATAATTAGTTGTATCAATAACAACCGCTTCTTTTGGAAGTGCTTTCAACAAATCCTTGGGTAGACTTGGGATGGCAATGGTCGGGATTGATAGTATAACAACATCTGCATCCGTAATCACTTCTTGAATGCTTGCCGCTTCTGCTCCCAACTTGATTGCTTTCTCTTGCATTTCATTAATGGGACTTGTATCTGTTACCTTAACTTTATAGCCTGCTTTTGCCAACTTTTTTGTTATAGTGCCCCCAAGAGCTCCTGTTCCTATGATTGCTATTTTCATATTTTTACTTCAATTAATACTAAAATGGGCTACTCGACTTGTGAGAAGTCTCATTCTATTTTTTATAATTTTATTTAAACCCACCAGAAACGCCAATTTCTTGTCCGGTAATCATACTTGCTTCATCTGTTGAAAGAAATACTGCCATATTCCCAAAGTCCTCAGGTGTCGCTAATCGTCCCAAAGCGGTGCGATCTATCATTTGAGCTATATATGGATTTTCTGTATTCGCAACCAACCCCAGGCTTGCCAAACCTTCTGTCAAAACCATAGTAGGAAGCAAAGAGTTTACACGTATGTCTTGGGGACCCAACTCTTGCGAAAGCGATGTTGTCAATAAGCTCATAGCTGCCTTGGTTGCACCATATACAGATAACGTAACTTCTGGGGATGTAGCCGCAACAGAACTGATATTGATAATGCTTCCACCTTTTCCTTCAAATAATTGAAGTGCTTGTTGTGAGGCTAATAACGTCCCCAAAACATTAACATCAAACATCTTGCGGTACGCATCCTCAGTGAAATCAGCTAACGGTAAGGCCCAATAAACCCCTGCGTTATTTACCAATATATCCAAGCCTTCAAAAACGTTTTTTGTTTCTTCAAAAAGTCGTATTACGTCCTTTGAATTAGATACATCGCCCTGAATAGCGATTGCCGTTCCGCCATTGTTCGTAATTTCAGAAACCACTTTTTCCGCATCTGCTTTACTTGATGCGTAGTTTACCACCACTTTTGCACCTGCTGCACCCAATTGTTTTGCAATACCTGCACCTATCCCTTTTGATGCTCCAGTTACCAGTGCTACTTTGTTTGCTAATTTCTTGCTCATATTTTTGTATTAAATTAAATTGTTTCGCAAAGGTACTTTTATTAGTATCCTTGCGATACCAATATGATAATTAAGTAGTTACTTTGCAGTAACAAACGAAATAACAGGAAGATGAAAGATGTAAGATTTAGTTTTTCAAAATGTTCGCTGACCCGTTCAATGGCAGTTATCGGTAATAAGTGGAAACCAATTATTGTTTACGTATTGCAAAAACGGAGAGTAAGATTTGGGCAATTAGATGCTATAATTCCCCTGATAACAAGAAAAGTCCTAACGGAACAGTTGAAAGAATTAGAAGAAGATGGCCTGATAAAAAGAGAGGCATTTGGCGAAATACCTCCCAGAGTCGAGTATTCATTGACAGAGAAAGGTTTAGAACTTCTACCTATTTTAAACTTAATTGTTGTTTGGAATGAGAAGTATGAAACAGAACCGGTTGAAAGCTATTGCCCAACGAGTGCGTTTTTTAAAGATTAAATGTGTGTGGTAATGTGCAATTTTACACCATGATCTTGAAAGCAATCCAGAGAGGATCTGTTTGTTCGATAATCTTAAGTCTCATCATAACAACACATGAAATCATTCAACGAAATAAGTCACTACGACTTTGAAGCCCGTAGGCAGGAAGATATAGCTAATGAGATAAAACATAAAGGAAAGGACTATATCCTAAGGGTGGACGAGACTGAATTTACCAGCTATCTTTTTGAAAAGTATAAACTTGATCCCCTTATTCTGGATCAAAACCCTGATCCGATCCCGGAACCTCATGTCTCCAAGGAAAAGATGAACAGCAGGCTGCATGGAAGTTCTTATGAAGTTGATGTGTACACGTTCACGATTAGCTACGGATTCACCGGTTCGGAGGAATTATTCAGCGTCCACTCCAATCCATGGTCTATGTGTTCCTGTGATATTGACGTGAACAGCCGAAGTAATAAGGTTTCATTCAAATTCAAGGTTTACAAACTTGATGCCGGGGAGTTTGCGAGGGAAAAAGAACAGTGCTATCAGAACGCCTTTGCAAATGTTGTGAACATCAACAAAAATGCCGCTGATTTCAATAGAGAATTGCCGGGTGTAATCAACCGGTTATTTAATAGTGCGAAACAAAAGTATCTATCAGAAAATGATTTTTTTGCTGCGATAAATGTAAAAACAAATGCTGCTACGGAATCTGTCTTTACAGCGCCGACGATAAAAAAGAAAATAATCCCTCAGCCAGCAGTATCCAAAACCAAGGAATACTCGTCCGAGCCCATGATGTCGGTGGAGATGTACAATGACTTATTGAAGGTCGTGTATGATTCCGGCAAAAACATGGAGAAGAAGCCGGCACTCTACATGGGCAAGGATGAGGAAGGTCTTCGTGACCAGTTTCTATTTGTACTAGAGACCCGGTATGAGGCAACTACCGCTTCCGGAGAGACTTTTAACCGGAGTGGAAAAACGGACATTATATTGAAGTATGCCCCTGACGGCAGTAACCTGTTTGTTGCGGAATGTAAATTCTGGCACGGTGCTGCTGAATTTCAGGCCGCCATCTCTCAGCTATTCGATCGCTACCTGACCTGGAGGGATTCCAAAGCTGCGCTTTTGATGTTTGTGAAAAACAAAGATTTTTCTAATGTGCTCTCCGTTATTAAAAAAGAGGCGGAACAGCATCCTTTGTTTGTCAGGCAAGCAGGAAGCCGTGGCGAGTCATCGTTCAGTTATATTTTCTGCCTGCCACAGGACAAGGACAAGCAGGTTATTTTCGAAATCATTGCTTTTCACTACGACAAATAAATCGAATCATAAATAAATAACTATAATGGCAGACACGCTATACATCATAGGCAATGGATTTGATAGATACCACAAACTGGACACCCGGTACCAAAGTTTTGGCATTTTCCTCAAAGAAAACCATTCGGACATTTATGAGTTGCTTATCAATTATTTCGGACTGCCGAGCCTTGACGAAGATGATGAAAAAAGCCTTTATGATCCATTATGGGCAGACTTCGAAAGTGCGTTAGCAGAATTAGAATTTGAAACCGTCCTTGAAGATAAGGCAGATTATCTTGCAAATCCAGCGAGCCAGGATTTTAGGGATAGAGACTGGCATGCCTATCAGTTTGAGATGAAAGCCGTTGTAGATAAACTTACCGCTGAGCTTTGTCAGGCTTTCAAGACTTTTATTTTGGCAGTTGAATTTCCAGATTCAATTGAGCATTACAGATTACAACTTGAGAGAAACTCGTTGTTTTTAAACTTCAACTATACAGACACCTTAGAGAGATTCTACCATATTCGACACACAAGAATTCTGTATATACATGGCAGGGCGAAAGCATCTGCTGAAAAGATAATTTTGGGCCATGGTATAGACCCTAAAACATTTGAACAAGAGAAAAAGCAGCCACCGGCGGGCTTGAATGAAGAAGAGTTAGCGCTGTGGCGAGAAGACGTTGCGGATGAATCTGACTTTTCATACGCCTCAGGAAAAAGTGAGCTGATGTCCTATTTTTATAGCTCGTTCAAAGCTACCGGGGAAGTCATTGCAAAAAATGAACCTTTTTTTGCAAGCCTCTCAGCAATTAGCCAAGTATTTGTTTTGGGACATTCTATTTCACCGGTTGACCAGCCCTATTTTCGCAGGGTAATTGAAGCAATAAAAGACAAATCAATAATGTGGCATGTAACTTATTATTCCGAAGATGAATTTGAACCTCTGACCCGGAAATTATTGTCGATAGGCCTGGCCAGCGAACAGATTAATCTTATAAAGATGGATAACTTAAAGCTTACATTCCCTGAATTATTTTAGTTTTCATTACAATAGTTTACATTCAGGTAGTAGGGTACGTACTTTCAACTTGCCATTCTGATCTTACTTATATCAGGAATTTTCAGCGAAACAAACATGGAAGCTTCACTTCATGTGATTTTCTGAAAAATTCAGAAGGAAATTTCCTTAAGTTCAACTATGAATAACCTAGAAAAAAACAAGCAAACAGCTGTCGCATTTTATGAGTTGATGTTCAATGATTGCCAACCGGCAGAAGCAATATCCTTATACACAGGCGATACCTATATCCAGCACAATCCGCATGTGGCTGATGGGAAGGAGGGCTTCATTTCCTACTTCGAACGTATGGCGAAGGGATATCCCGGAAAACGAGTCACTATCAAGCGTATTATAGCAGAAGGAGATCTGGTAGTACTGCACTGCCATAAGCAATGGCCGGGCGATTCGGAGTATGTTGGCATCGACATATTCCGCTTTGATACCGATGGAAAAATAGTTGAACACTGGGATGTTTTACAAGTTATCGCTGGCCAATCTAATAATGATAACGGTATGTTCTGAGCAGATGCCTGGTATCCGGTAATTTGGCCACAACAGTTTTTCTGTCAAAACAAAGATATCAGGCTGCCTCTTTTAGGTGGAGACAGCCTGATTTTCATTTCTTTTTTAGGTAAGCTTCTACCTTTTCCCGGCTGTTGCCCACCTGCTTTATCGCGTCTTTGACCGGCTGGCGGGTTACGCCTAATTTCTCTTCCAGGTAAGATAATTCATAATCCTCACTCGAAGACACTTTACTGCTGTCACGTCCGTCCCTTTTGGTTTTGTCGTCTGCCATGATTTTTAATTTATTGGTTAAATGAATAAAGGCTATTTAGCACTGTACGCGGTAATTATTTCGTGAAGATCAATGCCTTCGCCTAAGACAGGTTTAAATATGTCGCCTTCCTTTTTCAGTCGATCCATTGCATTAGCAATCGTGAAGTCTTTCATTTTCAAACCTTCCTTGACTTCTTCCCAATGCAGGGGCATCGACATGGTTGCGCCGGGCTTCGGCCTGAGCGAATAAGGCGCAGCAATAGTTGCACCTGGACGGTTCTGTAAAAAGTCAAGATACATTTTCCCTTTCCTGTCCTTGATGCCTCTTTCCAGGCTGGTAAACTCTGGTATCTGCTCGTGTACCATGCTCACAACTGCCCTGGCAAATTCTTTGGACTGTTCATAGGTGTACTGTGCCACTAACGGGATATAGATATGGATACCAGTTGAACCACTCGTTTTTGGGTAAGATGGCACCTTCATATCATCAAGGACCTGTTTGGTAACCTGGGCGGCCTGGATAACCTGTTCAAAAGTAGTTTTCTTATCAGGGTCAAGATCGATGACGCAATAGTCCGGGTTATCCGGTGACTGTACGCGGCTAAACCAAGGGTTCATTTCAATACAGCCCAGTGAAGCCATCCATAATAAGGTGTCTTCCTCACCGCCCAAAAGATATTGTTTCTCTTCACCCTCGCCAGTGGTGTGTTCCATTGTTTTGGCCCACTGCGGCGCTTTGCCTGCAACATCGTTCTGGTAAAAGCTTTTGGCATGAATACCGCCAGGGAAACGGTTGAGTGACATAGGCCGGTCCTTCAAATACGGCAGTATGAATTCAGCGACCTGGTAATAATAGTTAAACATATCCCTTTTGGTGTATCCGTCTTCAGGCCAATACAATTTACTTAAGTGGGTGAACTTAATATCATGGCCATTTACTTTACGAACCTGGGTTTCGTCCTTGGGATTGAGCAAGGTCCTGCGGCCCTTTGCAGCTGGGGGTTTGATACTTTCCTTCGTTGCCGGTGGGCTTTGCTGCTCTGCTTCCTGCACGGTTTCATCTGTATCTTTTGGTGTTTCCAAAATGACATCCTTTGCCTTTTTATCGACCCGCATACCCTTAAATGAAGCCTGGCGGAAAACCCCATCACTGGTTACTTCGGCATAATTGACCTCACAGACCAGCTCCGGTTTGAGCCAGGTAGGTTTGGCACCCATTCTTTTCGGACGAAAACGCGAAGGCTTGTCCACATCCGGCTCCTGATCAAAAGGGCTTTCCTTTGTGATCAGCGGCTTGAACTGCGCCATCATTTCTTTCTGTAATTTATCAGGAAATCCAGTGCCTACTTTGCCTACATAACGTAGCTGTCCTTTATCATACACAGCCAGGACGAGCGCGCTGAACTGTTTGCTGGTACCTTCATTTTTAGTGAATCCTGCGATGATTACTTCCTGTCTTTTGTGCACCTTTATTTTAAGCCACTCGCGAGAGCGCAAATCAGATGTGTAGGTGCTGTCTAGTTTTTTAGCAATGATCCCTTCGAGGCCAAGCTGCTGGGCTGCGTGGAAAAACTCAATTCCACTGGCCTGAAATACCTTGCTTTGCCGTATGTGGTCATCATCAGTTGGCAGCACCTGCGTTAAGATTGCCTGTCTTTCCGCCAAAGTCAATGTCATCAGGTCCTTTCCCTCATACCACAATATGTCAAAAACATAGTATACCAGGTTCCCATCCGCTTCACTGCGCCAGTTCTGTAATGCACCAAAATCAGAAATGCCTTTATCATTTAAAACCAGAATCTCGCCATCCAGCACGGCATTGATCTTCCAGCTTTCCAACACCCGGTTAATCGGATAGTATTTATCAAAAGCGAGGTTGTTTCTTGACATCAGCTGTGACTCCCCTTTATTGACAGTGGCCACTGCACGATAACCGTCCCACTTTACTTCGTAGCACCACTCGGGATCATCAAACGGCTCATTGACCAAAGTTGCTTTCATGGGCTTTACGTCCTTGGGAATCCTTGATTTTTTTGCGGTTTTAAGCAGCTTTTCGACGTCGATCTCCGGCGCCTCGCCGGTTTCTACCGATGCTTCCAGGGCTTGATCTTTGTCTTTGACGCTCTTCTGCTTTGATGCTCCGACTGGCTTTTCCAGGTCTTCTTCGTGTCCATGCTGCCAGACCTTTTCACTGGTCTTTTCCATCTTTTCGATGGTCTTGCCGGAAAGCACAGATTTATCTTTGATGGTTATCTCTTTTGTATCAGCAAATTCATCTTTATGTTTGATCAAAAGCCAGCCGTTTTCACCCATACCTTGGGTTTTCACCAGGGCGAATTCACCTTGCAGCTTTTTGCCATGAAGTTTTATCTTCAGTGAGCCAGACTCCAGCTGCTTTAGCAGATGCTTTTCCTGTGCTTTTTTACCCTTAATTTCCTCAATAGGTTCATAAGTGCCTTCATCCCAGACGATCACCGTACCGCCGCCGTACTCACCCTTTGGAATAATACCTTCAAAAAGGCGGTAATCATAGGGGTGGTCTTCGACCATCATGGCGAGCCGTTTTGTTTTCGGATCTGTAGAAGGCCCTTTGGGAACCGCCCAGCTTTTAAGCACGCCTTCCATTTCGAGCCTGAAGTCATAGTGCAGCCTGGAAGCATCGTGTTTTTGAATGACGAATCGCAGTTCCTTAGGTGATGGCTTGCCGCCGAAAGGCTCCGGCGTTTTATCTTTTGATCGCTTTTGCTTGTATTTGATCAGGCTCATAATGAAGGCTTTTTTTTAAGCGGACTGAAAATATCATGCCGGATGAAGATTTTCGTTCCGTTTCGATTTTCATCACTAAAACGCACCCGAACGTCAAAAGTTTAGACGGTCGCCCTCCATAAAATGCCATATGAACCGACTGGCAAGGAATTCCTAAGAATTATTATTGCATCAGATCAGGAGCAGAATTTCTTACCATTCATAAGGCGGTGATCAGCTCATAAACGTCAAATATTTGCTTTGTGTCGCCAGAGTGAGAGTGAACAGCGGCTTTGAGTTTACCATATTCCAGCATCAGTTCTATATCAGGTTGATCCCCTGTGCCAACTAAGCTTTTTGCCAACAAAAAAGACGATATGTTTTTTTGATAGTGAGTAAGTACTCTTGTGTTCCACCTCATTTCGCGGAAGGTGTTTACAAAAAGCAGATATTTGGAACTGTTCAGCAGGGCAATTACGGTATCCATTTCCAGGTAGAGATTAACTAGACGTCCTTCTTTGGTGTCAAGTGTTGCCTGGTGAAGTCTGGCTGGTTTTTCTGAAATGTATGGTGTTACCATAAAGCCACGACCTACTGGAATGCCCGGCCAGTTAAAGCGCTGGATGATTAAGAGATGCTGTTTGTTGCGCTGGAAGTTTTTCAAAAGGGTCAGCGTCAAAAGCTCAAATGGATTGTAAGGAATGGACATACCAATACAGTAAGTTTAGATCATATTAGAGTTGAAAGAAAAAGCCTTTCCATAGCCTGTAAGAGCAGAGTTGAGCACATAGCAGGAATAAAATCGTCACTTGAAATTTCTGCCGGAAGGAAATATTTCGGTCTGCACAACTTTTCCGGGATTCGCTTTCCTGTTGACCATCTGCGAGGCATACTCATCCTTTTCATCGGCTCGGGAAAGGGTCTGTACCGGCGGGACATCATCCTGTTGATGCATGTCCCTAAGCAGGTAGGACTTATCGTAACAATGTTTTACGATCACATGGGTAACTTCGCCTTCCCGCTGGAGTTTACCTTCGACCATCAACAGTTTTGCCCCGAGTATTTCCTTTCTGTATTTTTCAAGGAGATGCTGAAACACCACCAGGTTTGCGAAACCGGATTCATCTTCGATGGTTATAAAGCACACCCCAGCCGCGGTACCAGGCCGTTGCCGTACCAGGACCAGGCCCGCAACCCTGATGATCATGCCATTATGGTAATTTCCGAGGTTCCCTGTCGGAACCGCATACTCAAGCGCCAGTGCTTGCCGCACAAAACCCACCGGGTGCGCTTTCAGGGATAGTGAGGTTGATGCGTAGTCCTGGACGACATGCTCAGCCGCGGTCATCATTGGCAACTGTACCTTAGGTTCGAACCTGCTTTGCGACTCCTGCCCTGCAAATAGCCCCATAGGCCTGTCAGCAAGTGCTGAGGCTTCCCACATGGCTTGCCTGCGGTCAAGCCCAATAGACCGGAATGCATCAGCATCGGCCAGTTTCTCCAGCGCCGCCTGTGATACCCCGGCATCCCGGATCGCGTGAATGCTTTCATAGGGTTTGCTGCGGCTGGCCATCAAGGCCCACATCTCGTCTTCCCTTAAACCTTTGACCTGCCGGAAGCCAAGCCGGATGGCGTAATACTTGCCGGATTTTTCTTCCAAGAGATTATCCCATGCAGAAAGATTCACATCAACAGGCCTTACCTGTACGCCATGCTTTTTTGCATCGATGACAATTTGTGCGGGTTGGTAAAAACCCATGGGCATACTGTTGAGCAGGGCGGAAGCAAATACCTCGGGGTAATAACATTTGATCCAGCTCGATACATAAACCAGTAAAGCGAAACTTGCCGCATGGCTTTCGGGAAACCCATAGCTGCCAAAACCTTCCAGCTGCTTAAAGACACGTCTTGCATATTCTTCGGTATATCCCTTTTTAGTCATACCGTCAACGAGTTTTTTCTCGTACTGTACTACCAGGCCTTTTGCTTTGAAGGTGGCCATACTCCTGCGGAGCCCATCTGCTTCTGCCGGGCTGAAACCGGCTGCGACAATGGCTATTTTCATAGCTTGTTCCTGGAACAAAGGCACGCCCAGCGTACGGCCCAAAATATCCTCCAATTCTTTCGATGGGAATTCTATGGGCTCTTCTCCGTTACGCCGACGCAAGTATGGGTGTACCATATCGCCCTGGATCGGCCCGGGACGGACAATTGCTACTTCAATGACCAGATCATAGAAACAATTTGGTTTAAGCCTGGGCAGCATAGACATCTGTGCCCTGCTCTCGATCTGGAAAACACCCAAGGTATCCGCATGGCTAATCATCTCGTAAACGGCAGGATCGTCCTGGGGAATATTGGCAAGGGTCAGGTTCAACCCGTAATGGGCTTTGGCCAGCTCGAATGCCTTACGGATACAGGTCAGCATGCCCAGGGCCAGCACGTCAATCTTAAGAAAGCCCAGTGCATCAATGTCGTCCTTGTTCCATTCAATATTGGTCCGGTCCTCCATTCTTGCATTGATGATCGGGCACAGGTCTGTGATTTTTCCTTGTGTGATCACAAAGCCACCCGTATGCTGACCCAGCTGGCGAGGGAACCCCATGAACTGCTGGGTAAGGTCCAATACTTTTCGAAGGTGCGGATCATCAGGGTTAAATCCATGTTCGCTGATGCGTTTGCCCTCATACCACTCATCGGTAAATTCCCAGATCGAGCCCGAAAGCCTGTTGATAGCATCAACAGACATGCCCATTGCTTTGGCCACATCACGGATGGCACCTTTCTGGTGAAGCTGTGTAACTGTGGCAACGATGGCCGAACGGTCCCGGCCGTATTTGGTGTAAATGTATTGGATGACCTCCTCACGCCTTTCGTGTTCAAAGTCCACGTCAATATCGGGTGGTTCATTACGTGCCGACGAAATAAAACGTTCAAACAGCAAATCAAATTTGGTTGGGTCAACCGAGGTGATGCCCAGGCAAAAACAGATAGTTGAATTGGCGGCTGAACCACGGCCCTGGCAAAGTATGCCCTGCTCACGAGCAAATCGAACGATGTCGTATACCGTTAAGAAGTAGGCGGCATAATCCATCTCTTCAATGAAGGTCAGTTCGTAATTGATCGCCGAGGTAATCTTCTGCGGCAAATTGTCTCCATAGAATTCTTTTGCACCTTTCCAGGTTAGCATGGTCAATTCTTCAAGCGGGCTGCGTCCCTCACTGGTAATTTCTTCCGGGTAAATATATTTGAGGCTGTCCAGAGAGAACTGGCATGCCTCGGCTATCTCACTGGTGCGCAGGATTGCATTGGGATATTGGCGAAACAACCGTACCATTTCCTGATCCGGTTTCAGGAAACGTTCCGCGTTCTGATGCAAGCGAAAACCCGCATTATAGATGGTGCACTTTTCGCGGACGCAGGTTACAATATCCTGTAACTGGCGGCGTGAGGGGTGATGATAATGCACATCATTGGTGGCCACCATCGGAATATCGAGCCTGGTAGCAAGCTGATCGAGCCGGTATAGCATCTTTGCGTCATCGCCCATGTAGGAACGACTGGCCCCCAGGTATAGATCCTTGCCGAAGGCCTTACGGTACTGGATTAAATGCCGGGTGAAAGAAGGATCAAAATCAAACTCTTCGTTCAGCCGTGAAGGCGGCACTACAATAAATTTCATTCCTTTCGCATGGGCATAGACGTCCGTTTTGTAAAGATCGCATTTGCCTTTTTCTGTGCGGAGGTTGCCTAGCGACAGTAACCCCGACAGCCGGGCATAGGCGTCTTTATCGGTGGGATATGCCAGCAGGGAAGGACCATCAATCAGGTTAAGCCTGCAGGCCGGGATGATGCGGATCTGTTTAGTCTTGGCAGCAGCATGGGCCCTGACAATACCAGCGAGCGTGTTATGATCCGTAATGGCCAATTGTTTGTATCCGAGTGCTGCGGCCTGTTCGACAAGTTCCTCGGGGTGTGATCCGCCACGTAGAAAAGTAAAATTGGAGGTGACTTGTAATTCTGTATAGTTCATAGCGCGCTGGTTAGATCATGAAAAAAATCCGTGAATGAACCACTCCGGATTGTGGTCTCCGTAGTGGCCCTGCCGGAAGATCCAGTAACGGGCTCCGCTCTGGTCTTCGACACAGTAGTAGTCGCGGTGCAGTCCTTCTTCAATCCACCATTCCTGTTCTATGCGCTCGGGTCCATCCGCTTTTCGTATGTTATGTACTATGCCCTCGTATCGAAACAACATTGGCGGATAGTCGGGGACCGGCGCCGAGACCTGGATCAATTCGGGTTGGGGAAGCAGGTTAACCGGCCTTGGCCTGTCGGTACGCCACTGAAATTGTGCCTTTTCCATTAAAGACGTGGTCTCCTTCACGGAGCGTTCCGGCCAGTAATGCTCATCAGGCAGGTAACGATGGATCGTGTCCATACCGCCCCGCATGGCAAGCCTGTCGAGCAATTCTGCGATTTGCACCTGGTCATTGCTACCCGAGACATTCCAAAGCGTTTCCTGGACTTGGCCGAGTTCCTCGACCACCGGGGCTTCGAGAATAAATAATTCAAAGCCAAGATCAGGTCTGAGCATCGAAATTTTCTGTTCAAAAAGCTTGAACAGGTGCTGCTGGTTGTTGGAAGCGCTATTGGTACCGATCTCGATTTGCTGCACCTCACCATCCATCCGAAAACCTTTTAGAATAGCCTTGCGCAAACCTTTGGTTTCCTTTATTAACCGGTTACACAAGGCTTCTAATAGTTGGTTGAGGGCTATTTCGATGGCAGGACGCGTGCGTATGGGTTCCAGGCAGGGAAGGCGCTGCTGATAGGGTTCTACCGGGTGAATAGATTCGATTTGCTCACTGATAATACCTAATGCCTGATCGAGCCGTAGCAGCAACTGTGTGCCAAAGCGGCGCCGTAAAACAGAACGCGGCATATTGATAAAGCTACCGATCTGGTAGAAGCCGAGCTTGTTCATGCGTTCGAGCGTTTCGACTTCAAGCCTGAGCGCCGCCGGTGGAAAGGTTGCCAGAGCTTGGCTCTGCTTGCCCGGAGCAATAACAGGTGTAATCTTGCCATAACGGCAATTAGCCCAGGCCATACCAACCGTATCGGCGGCAGCGGCGCGGACATCATAACCCGAGCTGCGCAGGCGCGTGGTGATATCTTTCAGGTAAGCAAGTTCACTACCCCATAGATGTGCGCAGCCGGTGATATCGAGTATTAATCCATCAGGCGGATCGGCCGCCACAATGGGTGTATAACGGAGGCACCACTCGCCAAGGGCAGCCAGCAACCGAAGATTTTTTCCGGCTATATCTTCAAAAACCTGCAGGTCCGGCTGAACGGCGCGTGCATCGGCAACGACCATTCCGGGCAAAATACCCAGCTTGCCTGCATCTATACTGGATGCTGTAATCACCATTCTTCCTCGCTGTGGTGCTGCCAGTACAAAAGCCGAATCTTTCAATTCAGGCTGACGGATAACCCGGTGGTCTGTGACCAGGTGACGGAACCATATCGACACAAATCTGCTGCACATATCACCCGGTTTTTAAAAGGTTATGGCTGGCTGTAACCTCGGCCGGATTACGGATATTTTTAAAAGTACCCGATATCCATTGGAGCTGCCAGCGTCCCGGCTCGCCATTACGTACTTTAAGCAGCTCTACGTCCCAGCTGAAAAAGCCCATTCCGGGCATGTCCTCTTCTAAAGTGCTGGCAACCGGTGTTATTTTCCAGCGGGCGTGGCATGCCGTATTACTTACGATCCTTGGATTGACACAGTGTAGCAACCCTGTAACCCCGCTTTGCTCGACGGCAAGCTGAAGGCGACGGGATTCGGTAAGATTGATTTGCTGTATCTCTGCCGCGACAGCGCACAGGGCTGGACACTTGAGACTTTCTTCCACCATCCAGAGCAAGTCCCTGTCATTTTTTACATCAATAAAGATGACCCTGCCGGGATCAATACCAAAAAATTTCAATGCAGGTGGGAAAATGGTCCTTTTCTGACTGATCCAGAGACACAGGCCGCCCCGCTGCATCATCCTGCCGAGCAGCGCGGCTATATAGCCATTTGTTGCCGCTGCTCTTTCCTTGCCACTGCTGATGAACTCATGGATAGCGCTTGTGGGGAACTGCTGGTTGGGAAAGGCATTTTCGATAACGCCCAGGCCGAACGCGACACGCTGGCTTTCAGACGGTGCCCGAAAGCCCTGCAAAGAAAGTATCTCTTTTTGCAGTTTTTGAAAAATGTCTTTTTTTTGGCCGGCCTGCATCATAATTCAATTATTAAATCATACTTTTGATACGATTTGTAACAAAGTGTTGATTGTAATAATAACAAACTTAAGATGAACAGTCAAAAAATATTTTTCCACAGCAACATCAGGTTCCTGCGGGAGCGGAAAAAACTGAGTCAGGAAACGCTTGCAGAGAAGCTTTCTTTAACGCGTTCCAAGCTGAATGCATTGGAGAATGGGCATACCAAAGCCCCTCAGCCGGAAGACTACCTGAACTACTCCGAATATTTTAAGATCAGCATGGACAGTTTGTTAAAAGTTGATCTGTCCAAACTCTCAGAGCTCAAATTGCGGGAGCTGGAGGCAGGTAACGATGTATATATGACCGGGGGAAAAATCAGGGTTCTGGCCATAACTGTCGATAAAGACAATAAAGAAAATATCGAATATGTCCCCGTGAAGGCCAAGGCGGGTTACCGCGCCGGTTATTCCGATCCTGAATATTTGGCGGCGCTACCCAAGTTCAGCTTCCCCAACTTACCCAAAGGGGCTACCTATCGTATTTTTCCGACCGAGGGCGACTCGATGCTTCCGCTGCCGGAGGGCTGTGATGTTGTTGGCCAGTATGTCCAGGACTGGAAAGTGCTGAAAGCTGGCACGCCCTGTATTGTCATCTTAAAAGGGGAACGTGACTTTGTCTTCAAGCAGGTTACGGTCAACGAGAACGCCAGCCTTTACCTTCAATCCTATAATCCTGTCTACGAACCCTATACGGTCCCGGCCGATGAGGTGATAGAGATATGGAGGTTTTACAGTTTTAACAGTAAAGCTTTGCCGGAAGCCCAGACCGATATGCAGTCGATGGCAAAGGCAATATTTGAGATCCATGATGAAATCATAAAAAATAGGAGTGGGCAATGAGCCGATCGTTATGGCTGAATGTAAACAACACCCCATAGAAAAGATAAGAAGATGGAGCAGCTCAGGCTTTTTGAAGATGCCGGACAATTGAAACTGCCGGTGCATTTACTAGAATATATTCCGCATTTTTTTGAACGGGGAGAGAGCACCTTTTTTCTGAACAAATTCATAGAGACGGTACATTGGAAACAGCGTAGGGTACCAATGTATAACAAAGAGGTGCTGACCCCACGGCTAACCGCCTGGTTTGGCGATGTGACGGAAGACAATGAACCGTATGGCGAGGGGAAATCGCCTTGGACAAAGGAACTGCTTTTGATCAAATCAAAAGTAGAGGCCTATACCGGCATCATCTTCAATGGTGTTCTACTGAATTATTACCGGGACGGCAATGATTCGGTGGCCTGGCATAGCGATAAGGATACGGTGCCGGGAATGAAAACAGAGATCGCCTCGGTTAGTTTTGGCCAGCCACGCATGTTTGATTTCCGCAGCAAGGAAAACTCCAAACAGAAATATAGCCTTGAACTGGGACATGGCGCCTTACTGCTGATGAAGGGAGATCTGCAAAAGTATTGGGAGCATAGGATTGCTAAATCAAACGCTCCAATGGAACCACGCATCAACCTGACCTTCCGGATCATCCGGAAGTGATGCAATCTTTCATTGACCCGATATCATAAAAGCTACTGTTGGCAGAAAAAATGTCAGCATCCTGAAAAAATTTCTGCCAGTTGCTATCTGGCGCAGGACTTGATGCAGCTTTTATTAAAGGCAAAGCCTTTAAAATTGTTTTATTGTTTCACTTAAAAACGAGGTTGATTATGTCACTCATCAAAAGGAACGGGCTACTGCCCGAAACATTCCCAGCGTTGTTCGACGATTTCTTTGGCCGCGAACTTTTCAACTGGGGCAACAGCAATTTTTCATCCACCAGCACCACCGTACCTGCCGTAAACATCCGGGAGCATGCTCAGGCTTTTGAGGTAGAGGTTGCAGCGCCAGGCATGCAGAAATCGGATTTCCTGGTCCGGCTGGATGGCAACACACTTACGATTTCCTCTCACAGGGAGCACAAGGAAGAAAAACAAGGAGATAATTATAGCCGTAAGGAGTTCAGCTATGAATCCTTCCAGCGAAGTTTGCTGTTGCCTAAAGATGTTGTTGACCATGACGGCATCTGGGCCAAATATGAGAACGGGTTATTACAACTGACCATACCTAAAAAGGAAGAGGCCAGAAAGAAAGAACCCAGGCTTATTGAAATCGGCTGATAGAATGTAATAAATCAAAGGCTTGCCATCAGCAAGCCTTTGATTTAAAGAATTAGCACTAACAACTTAAAATAAAAGGACAACATACTATCATGGAGACAGCCTACATCATTACGTTAAACATGAAGGTGCCAGATGGTTTGATAGAATTTGGAATGTTTTTTATCGGTAATAATAAAGAGGCTGAAATGGATAGCTTCTCGCGGCTTTTTGGAGAGCATAGCAAGAGCGAAAATGACCTGCTGCGATTGGACCTGATAGAAAAACATCAGGGCATTGACCTTTTGCTGGATCAGGTGAGCTGTACGTTACCACAGCTGGAACAGAATTACAGGCTCATTACCGTTGATGCCTTTAAATATTTCAATCTGGAAGGTAACTAAAAACTAAATCTTGGGTATCTGAGAAGTATCGGTAGGAGGGACTATCACAGTGGCAAGCCTCAAGAGTTTTACAATAAAATAATTCGCTGGCAAGTAATTAGCCTTATTAAGCGTATAATCCAGACGTTTTATTGCAAAAATGCTCATAGGCGATTAAATTGGAATACGTTTAACGAAAATCAGGTATTTATGAAACTGTTCCAGATTCAATTTCACGATTCCCAGAATAAAGAGAAATTGCCCAAATTTTTGCTCGCTTATGCGCTACCCTACCAGGCTGGGCAAATTATAGAAATACAAATCCCGGACTTAAACGTAAGGCTAAGACCGAATCGCCCGGAAGAATTTGCATTTCTCACCTGTCAGATAGTTTCCATATCCCATTTTATCCAAGACAGTATTCGAGAAAATACGCATTATGGAATGAACATTATCGTTGACATTCTTAAAACCTCAGATAATTTTGTGAGCGGGACTTATGTACCGCAGCCGCCAGTAACCTGGTAGCTGCCCGACCTGGTTATCTGTCCATCCAGTCTTTGAATGCTCTTGTCCGTCCCTGGCTTATTGTCAATCTTTCCTGCAGGGGCGGGATTGTAAATACCTCTAGTTTATTAAATTCAATTGCACTGTAATGAGTGCATGCGCCAATGTTGATAATTGTCTGCCTGCTAGCCCGAAAAAACTGATTGGGGTCCAGTAATTTTTCCAGCTGATCCATAGAAAAAGTAATGTGGTATTTATGACCTGAAAAAGTCGAGATGTAACGTTGGTGCCCTTCCAAGGTGATATAACAAATGTCACTGACAGGGACCGCAATAGCTTTACCGGCCTGTTGCACTGGAATGGTCTGTTTAACTATACCCGGAGTTTTAGGATTTGAGCTAATCTCCACAGTGTCCTTTAACTGTTTTGATGGTAATATTGTGTATTTCAACCTGGTGTAAAAAAAACGAAAAATCACCAATGTATTTAAAACAAAGATTAACAGTAATACGACCGGAAAATCTAAGCGCAGATAGTGGGTATCAAGAATGTCAACTCCTCGTATCCGGAAATAAACAAACGCCAGAATGAAGGCAGCAAACCCGGTAAGCAACACACCAAAGATAGCTTGTGCCAAAGCCCTGTGCAGTGACTGCTTTATCCAGCACCAGCGCCGGTCAAGTTTTCGGGAAACATAACTTACATAAGTAGTCAGCAGCAGTGCAATGGGAAAGCTGCCTGCCATAGCCATATAGTATTCTTGACTAAGGATGGCTTCTAAGAAGGTAATCTTTACACCAAACAAAACGATGGAATGCGCACCTACCCACGAGATCAGGATTGTGCCAAACATTTTTTTGTAACGGACAGTCTTTGTCCGGTCTGAAACGGTCAGGTCCAAACTCATAAATAAGAAACGTTTTAAAAGTTGAAGTTTTCCATTACGTAACCTGTATGTATGAACTGATAAGGATGGGCAGACAAAATAAATAATAAATTTTAAGAGTATGAGTATAAAGGAAGTTACTTGTGTGTTTAGTTCTACTCATCAATTTAATTTATTCTAAATTAAAACTCAATTAAGATGGCAAAACAACCTTTCACCTCCGATGGCGTAGCCACCAAAACTGCAGAACTCTACGCGTTATCTGATTCTTTACTTTTAATCCAGGCCAATCTGATCCGTTCTGATTACCGCGACTGGATCGAAGACAATTTTTTGCTCGATGCATCCCAAATTAGTTATCTGGCAGGAGTCGATGATGGATTCATCACTTATATCGCCCAACAGCTGGGGATGGCGGTGCAAAACCGGCTCGACGTAACACTGGAAACGCCAGCGTCAGGTGATCCTGCAGTACGTATCAGCAAATGGCTAAGTGCTGAAAGCAGTATATCGTCAAAGTATGATGGGCTTGGCGTTGTAACGGCAACAGGTTCACTGCGCTTTAAGGTCGCTTACGCCTGACGCATATTGTCCGGCGCAACGTGTAAAGGTGGCTATGCTGTAGGCTTGCCGCCTTTTATTTTTACTGGTATTCTCTATGGAGCAATGAAGCATTAATATTTTGCCATCCTCTTACGAGTAATTAATTTATAATTTATTAATATTTCATGTAGAGGTAGTTAGATTTAATGTGCTTATATTTCAAAAAAATAAGAACTACTTCTACGCGCTATGATATTATTGTCTATTCATATATTACTTCTTTTGGTTGCTATTGTGTCTATCCTGGAGAGTGTTTTCTATATGTCAGATGAACAATATGGAGTAAGTGGCCAAGTGGAAAGCATGAATAGTTGTTATGCTTAATCGCGTGAAAAAAAATGTATAACCTTCCAGTGTAATAAGTCATCTATCACTTTAAATTAAATGTCATGAAAAAAATTTCCATTGTTGTTATTTTCATTCTGAGTATAAGTCTAGGTTGCCAAAAGGATGCAACAGTTGTGTCGCAAGACGCAGCTTATAGAGATCTGTCTATCGATTCAAACTTGGTAAGTCTAGATGAGGCTATATCCATTTCTGAACTTCAAATGTTTCCGAAACACTCCAATTCATCCAGATCCTCTAATGTTAAAAAGCGCCTGAAGTCTAGCTTTTCTGTCAGCCCAGACAAGTCTGCTGCGAGTTTCTATATTTTTAATTATGAAAATGGAGGGTTTTCCATTGTGTCGGGAGACAGAAGGATATTACCCGTCCTAGCCTTTTCTGATACAAATTCATTTCCAACAGACTTATCTGAATATCCATCCGGTCTTGTAGCTTGGATGGAAGGTTACAATAGAAAAATCAAGGAAGTAAGAGAGCAGAAAACAGAACCAACACCTATCGTAAAAGCTTCTTGGGAGTCCTTTGAAAGAACTGGTGCGTTCCCCAATGGAAGAATAAATGGAGATCCCAAACCCATCCAAGAACCTAGATGTCTCGGGAATGGATATGTCTTTCTCGACAGGTCTGATATCAAAGGTCCTTTAACTCAAACAATCTGGGCTCAAGATGAAGGTTATAATGACCAATTAAACGATATGGGATGCTCTTTTTATACAAATGGGAAGCCGCCTACAGGTTGCGTTGCGACTGCAACTGCCCAAATAATGCGTTATTTTCAGCATCCATCGACATATAATTGGTCAGCAATGAATGACCAAGCTCCTTCTACTGAGACAGCTAGACTAATGAAGGATATTGGCCAGGCAGTGGGTATGAATTATGGGTGTAATGGATCGGATACAGAAACAAGTAACGCCGCATCTGCTTTGACGGGAACTTTTGGGTATACTTCAGCTTCATACCAAAATTATAATTATTCAACGGTTGTAAGCAATATCGCCAACAACAAGCCTGTAATTTTAAAAGGTGGTCGGGTGGACAAATGGTGGATCTTTAACACATATGCTGAGGGACATGCCTGGGTTTGTGATGGAACTATGGCATCTTATTTCTCCATGTGCTCCACGTATACTGGCTTGGGCGGACCATATTTTTATGTCTCCTCACCCAGTTATGTATCAACATTACATTTGCATATGAACTGGGGCTGGAGTGGTCAATTTAATGGCTGGTTTGGTTTTCAAAATTTTAATCCAAACGATTATACCTTCAACTATAAAGTCAATCAGATCGTTAACATATCAAAACCTTAAATACGACCAAGTTATGAAAAATATAATTTTGTTTTTATGGTTGACTATATTAATGGGCGCTTGTAAAGAGAACAAGATGTCTGGCACAGTGATAAATACAGATGTAAATGTACTGCTTGTAAACAATAAAGGCGAAAACCTTATAAAAACCAAATTAGTAACAGCGCAGTCCATTAAAGTATTCAACATTATAGATGGTGTAACAAAGGAAGTTTTTGATCAAAATTCAGACTATCCGCGGCATTTTTATATATACAAACCAGTAAATGAAAGGGACCACTCTGACAATGATTGGATACGAGTTTTTGCTAATATTGCGGATACTAGCCCAGTCACTTCAACTATTGTTAAATGGAACGACTTGTATGCAGATACTATAAAAACTGAGATAACACGAAGTGGAAATTCCACTGTGGTTACCAGAGTATGGCTGAACGATGTTCTAAAGTGGGATGTGGAAATTGGGAAAAAATTATATAATAGTGGAGAAATAGTAACACCCCGTTTCATTAAAATAGTTAAATAGTTGATTGCCGTCATTCGATCAAGTCCTTTCCATGAGCCATCTGGGAAGGACTTTGCTGTGTTTGTTTGAAATGTCTGCTTGTCCATACTCCATTTCAGTAGCAGCTAAATAATATCGGTAATGACTCAAGGGAAGGGCTGAGTGCGTCGTACATCAAAATATGGGAAAATAAAAAAGTCACAATCTAGAAAACGTATACATTATAGCATGTAAATCTTTATATTCCTGTTTTTAACACATCACCAATAAACAAATATTATCATTAGGAACGTACAGACCGCAGGTAATCAAAAATCTTATTTATCACAATTTTTTATGGTATAATGATAAAGTTTTGGCAATAGCGTTATACTCACGATCACTTCCAGATATAGTCTGAAATGTTTCATCTTCTGTCTCGACGGTTATTAGATATCGTTCAGGTGTTTTCAAAGTGGATAATTTCGTTAACATCTTCAGGCTTGTTGAGTCAGTAGGAAAGTAAGCCCATTGTATTAAACTTCCACTTTCCAATTTTTCTGTAAAGAGTTTTTTGGGTTCAAATTGAAATTCCTCGCCTTTTATCACAATCTCGAATTTTTCAAATTTAATATGTCCCTTTTCAGAAAAAGACATTGCAATCCGTGGAACGAGTTTACTATTCTGCACAATTAAATAAAAATTCATTGCAGTGAAATTCGAATGCATTGTAGAATAATCAGCAAGAATGCATTTTACTCCCGTTGAATCATCTGTTGCTTCGTAAAAACCAAGTAAATCCGAGTCTTTCAAACCCGTTTCACTTACTGCATTATTTTTAGCCGACGTCGCCTCCCCTCCGGAATTAGTTGTACAAGACAACAAAAACAAAGAAAAAAGGAAAGCAAGTAAGGATTTGATCAGCATACATTTCAAATTTTTAAATATTTAAATCGATTTCTATAGCAGGAACTCTTAACTATTTAAGACCTGGATTAATGTCTAAAAATGGCTTATTCAGTGTATACAAATTGGGTATTGTAGATAATTGCATTAATTCAGATCCATCAGGTTTACATCTAAATAATAAATTATTTGCGGTGAAAATTGTGAACGTAAGATTTCTTGATGTAATAGCATGAAGTGTCTTACTACGGATATCTTGATCAGTCAAATACGCTGTTGTCTTTTTTGAACTTTTTGTTAAAACATTGTAGATATACGTTCCCTGTGTTGAAGTAGTTATAATTAAATTATTAAATAGGTCTCCTGGTTTTAAAGTGAGCAAAATATGTTCATCATCTGTCCAAATTGCTCTATCATTCTCTAAATAACTTAGTGGTTCTTGTGTATAAATTGGGTGATAACTCTCAATTCCAGTCTCAAGATCAAATATCAGCATACCTCTGTTCTTTTCATCCATTGAATATATCCAAAAAATATTTTTCGAATTTGGTGAAATTCTGTGTTTGTCTATAATTTTTTGGCTGACTGTTGCACCGTTATCTGGCGCCATCGAATAATCTGAATTTGATAGAATCGGAGTTTTCATTTCTACCTGACTCTTTCCAGACTCAACAAGGTAATAGCGCGTACGACGTTTCCTAGGATTTGATTTTTCGCTGTATAGCTGAGCCATTATATATTTTGTTTGCTCTGGATTTAGCCAACTGATGAATGATATCCCCTGACTATCAGGTATAAATTTGAATTTGGCTAAAAGGCCCAAGCCAGGTTCATAGCCCTGAATACTAAACAAATCTGTAATATAGGTGTTTGACAACTCCCACCTTTCTGGAATTTCAATAAAATCACCTGTTTTATAGTTTATTAATTTCCCATTACTAAGTTTCCCCCCCATATAATCTTGAGTAGTAAGTGCAAAATCATCTTTTAAATAAGTGACTTCGCCTGCCATTACTCCATTAAATGTAATTTGCTTTGGCTTTCCAACGGTACCGAGATTTTTATTGAAGTCAACGATCCACAAATCTTGATTGTACGTAAATACGCCTTTTTCCCAGTTACTTGATAAGGATATTCTTTTATTTCTATACGGCTCCTCCGTCATCCTTAAAAGATTTTTAAACACTGGCTTTCCAGTAGTTGAGAATCCAAAAATGGTTTCCGAATTATATGAATACAGCATATTCATTTCCTTGGAGTGATAATTTTGGGATACAAATGGCCACCAAGAAATTTCTTTTCCAGTTCTTATATCCATAATTATATTAGTCCTGTAGTCAAACTTTTCTTTTACGTTTGGCTTTAGGGAATAAAAATCAGCAGGAATATTATCTTGACCGTTTCTCTGTACTAATATGTAAAAACCGTAATCATCGACATTTAAAGGGCCAATTTCTTTTGCGGCAATTGGCTTAGTAGCTGCTTTTTTTGTTTGTCCTTCGGCCATTGTTGACACTAATACAAAAAGTAACTTTAAGCTTATCAACAGTAAAAACTTGACTTTTACTTTTCCATTCAATTTTGCGAACATTTTGAGAGAGAGTTTAATTTTCAAACGAGGTTTACTTAATTAAATGCTAGGTAATTAAAATCTTCATAGTGTTTTTAGAATGAAGCATTTGATTCTTAAATAGTTATTTAACGGTATCCGTGCGATAGAAGCACCGCCAACAAATCTCTTTAATTCGTAATCTTGTTTCATAAAAAATGAGACAGAAATAATGCTTGAGTTGTATGATCAATGGCAGGCGCGAGGCATAAACAAGCAGGCTTTTTGCAATCAGAATGGTTCGGGATACCATAAATTCAATTATTGGGTTGAAAAATTCCGCCGCAAGAATGTCGCTCTTACCATACCGACCCGTGGGTTCAACAGATGCAGGCTCTGAATTTTGAGCTGGGAACAACTCAGCATGAGAACCTCAGAAACGTCTGGATAGCAAGGGGCATACAAGGGGGGCTTCCTTTGCTTTTATTGACCGTTAAGTAAGTAATAAGTTTTAAATGGTAACATCTCTTCGGGTTCCAAAGCATTATTTTCTATATTACAGGTTGTTCACAACAACATCCTACCCTTAGCGCCATGTATCATGAAACCTCTTGATAACTTGCCCTATGTTCGTTACAAAGATTGGCCCTTCCGCATTATCGTTGCCTTCGTAGGCTCCCATGTGGTGCTCACCACTGGTGTTCATATCCCGTTCTGGAAAATAATAACACTAGAGCAATATTGGCGTCTGCAAAGTATCAGTACACTGATGGCCTTTATTCTGGTAACGTCGGTGTGGGCAGTTACTAAGTGGCTTGATAGACGTGTGGATTGGACAGATCATTTTATGAAACGCCTTTACTGGCAAACAGGTCTTGGCGTAGGTTTGATAGGGCTGTTGGAATTAATGATGGCAGATGCCTATTTTCTGCACTTTAAGCAAAAACATGTCTATGAAATCCCCGAATTCTTTTACCATGACCTTGGGCTGATTCTGATTATGCTAGCATTACTTAACAGCTACTATTATGGCCTTTATACCCGGAAAATAAGGCGACTTGAACAGCCGACGAAGCAGCGGCAGGAAATAACACCAACATCAAGCGATAACACCATAGTACTGAAAAACAATAAAGGCGAACATATTAGAATTGTAACCGATCATATCTGCTATGTTTTTCAGAAAGGGGAAGACACATTCTTTACTCTGCATGGACAAAACGATCCGGTAAACGTGCAGAGCACTTTAAAAGAGGTAAGGCAGTCGCTGGACAATCGGCGCTACTTTCAGGTAAACCGGCACACGATTGTAAACTATCAATCAATCGCGGAAGTTCTCAGAGAGGGTAAACATATCCGGCTGCGATTATCTCCTGAAACCCTCGAACCTGTATTAGTGAGCCGGCGTAGCAATCGTAGTTTTAATCAGTGGATAAAGGATGGTCAAGCTCTGGATTGACTACACTTACAGGGTACCGTTCATCGGCAAGCGTGAAAACAGGTACCGATCATCGGCACTCTGGTAAATATACGGTACCGATGATCGGTACCTACTGTGATTTGAGTACCGATCATCGGTATTATTATAATTTGCTGAAATTCAGGATCTTTTTATTTGGAAGCTATTTTTCTCTTTCCTAAATTTCTTGTAGCAAAACGGCTAAGATCTGTCTAATTAATTCGCAAGACAGCCGGCATTTGCAGCAGGCCTTCTACAAATTTTCGACTTTTTGCCTCATTGATCCCTTGCCTTCGGGGAGAGCAATCCTTTTGCCCTTTGCTTAATCGAAATGTTCATTTTAAACTTCAAGTATCGTGAAAAAAACATTTATGATTGCCATACTGGTAATGGTTACCGGTGTGTTGTTTTATGCTTGCAAAGAAAATCTGTCAAGTGACGCTTTTGTTTCCCTGAAAGGAGACAAAAGCGTTAATGCCCGCATACCTGCCTGCTCGGCAACGAAAACGCTTGTGGGTTCTATATCTGCTAACCGGACCCTTGACCGGGATACCTTATATTATCTTGATGGGGTTGTCCAGGTTACCGGAACGGCCATACTTACCATTGAGGATGGCACCATTATACAGGGCATCAAAGACGTAAATGATCCGGCCTTTCTTATTGTAAACTGCGGTGCGCAGATCAACGCCGTTGGCCTTTCGAACAATCCGATTGTTTTTACCAGTAACCAGGCTGCAAACAGCCGTAGTGCAGGCGACTGGGGTGGCCTCGTAATTCAGGGCTGTGCCAACAACAATAATAACAATTCTATTGGCATTCCTATTTCCGGCAGTACTTATACCGGTGGTGGCAGCTTAAATACCAGTAGTTCGGGCACGATGGAGTTTGTACGTGTCGAGTTTGCCGGATTTGGTGGGGGCAGTGGAAGTAACAAACGTGCAGATGGTGCCTTTATCCTGAATTCGCTAGGCGATCAGACGACCATTAACCATATCCAGGTTTCGCAATCAGCAAAAGATGGCATAACGGTAATGGGTGGCAGGGTAAATCTTGATCATTTGATCAGTTACAATGCAGCCAATACCGATTATAACTTCTCGTACGGCTACGTCGGCAACGTGCAGTTTGTTACTGCTTTGAGACTGAACAATGCCGCGGCACCAACTGTTCCAGGTTACGGTATCGATCTAAGCAATTTCCTGGTTTCATCTTCGGAGGATTATGATACCAAACCGGTAATAAGCAATGCGACGATCCTCGGCCCGAATTATTGCAGCTCTTCCACTGTGGACAGTGATTTTAAATATGCCGTGCGTTTCTATAATAATGCGGCAGGTAAGATTTACAACAGCGTATTTTCATCGTGGAATACAGCTTCTTCTAGCGGATTGCTTATAGAAGAAGCTGGCTCCATAGCACAGACATCTGCAAATAATCTCGAGTTTTCTTATAATTCATTTCACAACTCAGGCACCCCGGCTTACTTAGACATACCTTCTCCTTTCCTAACCTGGAATGCTGCGGGTGGCTGCGGAACAACCATGACAACCTGGATTGCCGGCACAAGCTTACTGCCGTGCAGAGAAGCCGGTAATCAATTAACCGGTGTTGCTGACCTGGATTATGATGAGACCTTCTGTTCTAATTTCTGCGAATCTTTTACTTCAAATTTCATATTGGGTGAAGATACCGATCTTGATCCCGGAGATTTTACATGGACAGGAGCGGGATCATTTACTACTGTGAATTACCGGGGGGCGTTTAATTTGGATACGGATTGGACACGTACCTGGGCGGAATGGTGCCCAAGAACCAAAGTTTACTGTGAATAATTAAAGATTGGAATAAAAAGTAAACAGGGTTGTATATTGATACAATCCTGTTTATGATTATAAAATGTAGTAATGGTAACGATTACCGAATCAGCAGGACGTCCCCTTTTAAGGTTTTCGTTTTACCATCAGGATAAAGTAATTGTATCAGGTAGTAATAAATACCCATATCGCAAGGCTTCTCATTGAAACTGCCATCCCAGCCGGCTTTCGCATCGACTGTTTCAAAAATCCGCTGTCCATACCGATTGAATACTGAAAACTGTCCAAGTTTTTGATAGGTAATACCTTCTATCCGAAACACATCATTGACACCATCGCCGTTGGGCGAAAAAGCATTTGGTACGAGATCGGGCATTGTATAGTCTATGTTTACATTTACATATCCCGTGTCGCGGCATCCATATTCGTTTAATCCTAAAACAAAAAATAAGGTGTTTGCTAAGGGTCTGGCTGTTGGATTGGCGTTCGTAGCACTGTCGAGCACGCCGGTGGGCCACCATACATATAAAAGCCCTCCGTCTGCGCGTAATGTAAGGCTGTCACCATACCGAATTGTCGTGTCAGCAGGGGCAGTATTTACTTCTGGTTTAGGCATATTGGTTATTGCGGCTGAAACGATGGTGTCACAGCTGTTCGAAGAACTTATCTTTAAGAAATAAGTTCCTGCTTGCAGTCCTGATATGGTATCACCGTGTTTGCTAGTATACTGGCGCAGTATACTGCCATCGCTCTTACGCCACAAATAGTGCAGTAATGTGGTATCTAGTGCGATTGCCGCAAGTTTACCCAAACTCATACCTGGACAACTTTGTTCCATTGTCGTTAATACAGGCAATTTTACCAGGCTGACATGAAACGTATCAGTTGTGATGTTGCAGTCTTTAAAATACCTTACAAAGTAGGTGCCGGAATGGTAAACAGTTCGTGTCCGTACTGTTGAACTATCATCCCACAAGTAACAACTGCCGTTGGGGTCGGCTGTGAGTAACAGACTATCGTTAAAACAAACAAAGGGGAAACTTATCTGACCGGCAATGGTATCAGGCCTAGGGGAGGCGATTACAATGTCCTGTTGAAAACGCGCCCCGCCTCCATCACCAGCGACTCCGAAATCGAAGCTGGTTGTCCCTCCAAACCCTTCAGCAATGATAACATTATATTCTGGTTGGCAAGCTGTTCCCAGCGCATTTGGTTGGTGGAGTACATGGAATGCAGGTCCGGGATTATGGCCTGAAGGTACAAAGGCAAGCGGTATGCATGTCCAACTTCCATTGTCAACATAAATCTTTCCATTGGGGCCGGCTTTAATATCCCACATAGGGTTAGGAAAACTGTAATTACAGAACCCTGACCATCCATCCACCATGGAAGGTTGATTTGTGAGCACTAAAGTTTTGGATGCGATGATGGATTGCAGGTCAGGCAAGCTGACATCGTATTGAAAGAGCTTGCCAGATTCCAATAAGCCAAATGCACCCTTATTGTAAGTAGCGTATAATTTAGAATTATCGGGAGAAAAGCAAAGTCCATGGAACCTGCTTCTGGTGAAAATAGACTGTTGCAAATATGGATAAGCGTTTGATGCCGTATCCAATATCCTAGCATTCTTTACCTTCCCGCTACATCTTTCGAAATCGTACAATTCAACCCCACGACAACCTGCAACTGCCAGCTTGCTACCATCTGGTGATGCCTTTAAAGATCCCCCTAAGGAATAACCGTCGGCAGGTAGCGATCCGATTTCAGATATTACGGGCGTATGATCGACACCATTTGCTGTTATGGCATAACTATAGTATTGGTTGGCTATCCTCGATCTTGCTAACGCCCATGCGCCACCACAGCCTTTGACAGCCGTCATTGCTCCACCGATAATAGTAGCATATGCAGAAAGAACCACATCCTTCTGCCCAGAGGCAATACCTCCGGCTCCATTATTCAAACTCATATCTAATAGAGAGTATAATAATCCGTTACTATACATGTAGAAAATGTAATACTGGTCAGCATTGCCGGGGTGAGGTACTATAAATGGCATTGCTCCTTGCGCTCCTTCTATAATGAATCGTAAATCGCTGTTCGCTATCGGTGTGCCGTCAGGATGATAAATATTATTCCATGAAGCCATGAAAGAATTGGGCGTAAGCTTCACAAAGAAACGCAGTTGTCCATTTGGATAACAAACTGCTGCGCCAAGCCCTAAATTTTCGACTGGTGCAGGAATTGCAGAAAGTGTTACTGGACTCAGGTTGAAATTAATAGTTGGTTTATGACCGCCAAGGTCAAATGTGCACATGTTGTTTTCGCCCTGGCCCTGTGACCTCGGAGAAAATAAAGAGAAAAATGCTATCAGTAATAAAATCTGTTTCATAGAAGTTAGTTTATCCTGTACCTCAACTATCGAGGGGAATTTAACAAGCGGCGATTATTCAATATCCTTAATGATTTTCTGCGTACCCAACAGAGTTCCAGATGGGCTTGTAAATCGTAAGAAATACATACCGTTTGCATAAGCGTTAAAGTCGATCATGGTTTTCCCCGGCAATAAGTTATAGGTTTCCATAACCTTACCATCGATACTGCTTATTGAGACAATTGTCTTGTTTTCAAGCTTGATGTATAGCACATCCTGAACTGGATTGGGATATACATTTATCCCGTTTAAGACCATAAGCCTATTCACAGTTGTAATGACTGCGTCAAAATCTATCGAGGTTACGCTGCAATTATTTTCATTGATAACGGTTACAGAATAGACACCAGAAGCTGTGATCTCATAACCAGGTGCTATTGCACCTGCGATAGGTAAACCATTTTGGTTCCATTGGTAGGCGTTGTAGGGTTGTGCAGTACCAAGCGTATTTCCAGTTTGAACAATTACCGGAACGGTTGGTAAAGGATTTACCGTGATGGCTAGCGTAATCGTATCGCTGACATCGCAGTCATTTACAGCCACTGCTTTCAATATACCGCTATTGCTTTCAAAAGTAATTTCGATAGTATCGGTAGTGCTGCTGCCGGTCCAGCCGGAAGGCAGTATCCAAGTATATGAAGTTGCTGTTGCAGAACTCACCGAATATGTATGCATCGTCCCTGCACAAGCACTGATTGAACCACTAATCGTATCCGGTGTTAGGGGTAAAATACAATCTTTTATCCTGATCAGGAACCCGTCAAATGGCCCACCGCCCAAAGTGCTCTGGTGACTATTAGGAGTTGCGATAGCAACAGCACCATTGGTGCGGCCAGTAAGATATAGGTTTGTATTATTGTCGCTAGAAATGGAATATCCCATTTCCGAGTCGGGGCCGCCAATGTAGCTTCCCCATTCCAACATTCCATTAGGTGTGAACCTGCTCAAATAGATATCCTCTCCACCGGCAAAGGCGGGCTGGATACTTCCTGGCGTGCTTATATTAGTTGTGCTGGTGGACACCCCGGAAATGTATATTGCACCGTTTGATGCACGGTGGATACAAGAACTTGCATCATCCGCTGCTCCTCCGTAATAAGTAGACCATGCCAAGATGCCACTACCTGAAAACTTTGCTAGATAACCATCACTGCCTCCTCCACCATAAGAGGACTGGTAGCTACCGGCACTTGTAATACCCGCGTTGCTTGTGGTGGTACCTATAAGATAAACATTTCCTAAATCGTCGCATGTTAGTCCCTGACCATAGTCTGCACCCGTACCGCCCAGATAAGTACCCCACTGTCTTTGACCGGATGAATTGAATTTGGCGAGGAAGGCATCGTATGCGCCAGAATTTACGGTTTGATATGCTCCTGTTGTGGCAATGCCCGTAGTGCTGAATGTATTGCCTGTTAAATAGATATCACCAAAGGTATCGACAGCTATACCGGCAGAATAATCGTTGCTGTTGCCACCGTAATAGGTTCCCCATATTAAGTTGCCGGCTGTGTTGAATTTAGCCAGGAAAATATCGTAGGTACCTGCGAGTGATGACTGGTAAGCGCCGGCTGTTGCAATGTCGGCCGTGCTGTTGGTGTTGCCGGTAATATAAATATGTCCGGTATTGTCGCTTGCAACTGTTATATTTTCTTCATATTGCATTCCTCCATAGTAAGTACCCCAAATCCTTCCACCGGCTGTATCAAACTTGACCAGGAAGGCTTCCGTTCTGAGGTTAGATCCGGTCTTTACGGCTTTATGGCTGCCAGGGGTTGTAATGCCCGTTGTACTGTTGCTGTAACCGGCAAGATAGATATTTCCTGAAGTGTCAAAAGCAATACCTCTTCCTAAGTCCACATTACTTCCACCATAGTAGGTCGCCCAAAGGCATGTTCCTGATTGATTGAATTTAGCAAGGATCGCATCTGAACCGAATGTCGAGGCTCCACCCGAAAATGAAGTTTGAAATGCTCCTGTGGTTGCGATGTTGGAATTGCTGCTTGTAGCGCCGCAAGTGTAGATTTTTCCGTCTGGGGCAACCTGCACCTTTTGAAGGTCATCATATTCTGTTCCGCCAAAGTAAGTGCCCCATTCGATGGACGGGTCAATGATCAGTGTACCGTTATATTCATCAGCAACGAACATAAGTACATCATCCCGTAAGACAAATCTTGAAGCCACCTTCTTTTTGTTTTTTTCCTGGAAGGTGTAGGGTGCACGTTCGTGTACAACTCCGTACGGTGTCGTTGCCGTTAGACTACCGTCACGATTGATCTTCAACTGGGTAGCGCCACGGTACTTTAATTTAATGTCAGCCACTTTGCCTCCTGAGTGTATGATGAAATCATGCTCCAGTTTTCTGTCGCTATTAAAATAGAAAACCCAGTCAATTCCGGGATAAATATTATGATAGGTGATTTTACCAAACGCATTTGCCACAGCCCCGTTATTACCCACTGATGGCAGGTAATAACGTTCGTAGTAGGCCGTTTTGTTTTCAACGGTGATGGTTGCATCGGGATTGGTTCCAAGAAGCTCTACGTCCATACGATACATTTCCAATGGCTCATTATCAGCGGGTGCGGCAGTAGTTTTAAAATCTGCTCCGGTAGCCCTTCTTGCATGGGCGGCAGGCAGGGGTTTCACCCATTGATAATGCATAGCCCCTTTGCCAATAAATATGTTCAGTCCGTTACCGGCCACGATCTTGAAATCAATATCACTTCTGGCCTCACCGAACTGATCGGTAACCTGGCCTTTATTCTCAATAAAGTTCAACTGGCGTTTGCCATGTGTGGAATTCCCGCGCTTAAAAGCAAACAAGGGAAGTGTAAGGATCAGAAAGAAAAAAAGTAAAAGTCTTGGAAACATAGCATATTCTTTTAGTAGTGTGAGGAAATGGGAAAGATTAAACAGCTTTTGTCTTTGCTTCACAAAGCTAAATCTACTGATCCGGCCCACCTAGAGGGTTTCACGCAATTCTCATTACGGAAAACCCTATTTTTTTAGCCCTTGATACTTTTGCGATCATCATCGCCTAACTTTACCTAAGCAGGATATTTTTAGCGGTGCCTGCCCAACCAATAGACACATGGCACCTTCATGTCGGTTGGTTCTTTTGCTTCTTGTAAGCCTTTAAACGTGCTGCCCATGAAATCGTTTCACTATATCTTGCTCCTGTCTATGTCCCTACTTGGAACGAATGCTCCAAGGGCGCAACATGGACAGGCCTTCGGCAAGAGTGGAAATGCTGATACCTCATTACTGAACCAAAAAATTGAGTCCTTAAAAAACATAGATGATCACGACCTAGCAGTAAGCCAGGCAGACAAACTACTTGACCTGTGTTCTGAAAATAATTATAAAGCAGGATATGTGGCTACCTTGAAGGCAATGGGAATCATATATGGCAACAAGGGAAACTTTAATGCCCTGCACACTACATTGAAAAAGGCCATAGCTTATACCGCAGACCATAAAGATCTTTACGACCAGTTTGCTTCCTTGTATAACTCTCTTGGCATCTATTACTTGAGGACAGGCAACTACGATTCTGCAATTAATTGCTATTACAAGGCCATAGCCATGCAAGATAAATATTCTTCCAGCATCTCAAAATCATCCCCTTACAGCAATCTGGGATTGGTGTTCAGAAGGTTGGCCCGTTATGATCAGGCTATAGTGAATTTTAGGAAGGCCGCTGAAATGGCTGACAGGGAAAACAACTACAAAATAGTGGCCACAGTCCTGCTAAACATGGGCGGGGTGTATAATGTCATGAAGAATAAAGACAGCTTTTACCTGGCTAGCAATTATCTGAATAAAGCATTGTCATTGGCAAAAAAGCACGGTTATACGGAACTGGAACACAAAGGACTTTATGAACTTGGTCTTCTTGCCGACTATCGCAACATGCCGCTTCTGGCACAGGATTATTATGAGGCGGCTCTTAAAATCTCCTATGGCAAGCTTTATGACGATTTGATACCAAGGATAAATCTGGGCGGTATTTATTATAAACAAAAGAAACTGGACCAGGCGCAAAGTCTTCTGGAAGAAGGGTTGAGAATGGCCAACACAATGACTCCGCCACCGGAGTATCTATGTGATTTTTACTATCATTTAGCTCAGGTTTACCAGGCCCAGGATAAACATAGAATGGCCGCTGAGTATTTCAGTCGCTACATTGAACTTTCTGAAAACCTGCGGGGTAAAGAAGTAAATCAGAGGATAGATCAATTGCAACTTCAGTATGAAACGGTAAAGCGGGATAACGAACTGGTAAAAAAACAACTGTTGATCACCCGGCAGGAAGCCATCATACAAAGAAAAAATACGATCACATATTTGATCCTTGCAGGAGTACTCCTTGTTACAATACTCGTGCTACTCTATTACCGTAGCAGACGCAGGAAGCAAAAACAGGAAGAAGAAAAGGCCTTGTGGAATGCTATGATGCAGGGGGAAGAAAAAGAAAGGGCAAGGATCGCCCGGGAGCTACACGACAATATAGGGGGCTCCTTGTCTAATGCTAAAATGTGGTTTGCCTCGATTCAAAAGGATTTCACTGGCTTGCCCAGGCAGGAGAAGGATTTCGACGGAGCTTTGCACTTGCTGGACAGTACTTTAACGGAAGTACGCGATACGGCCCACCGGCTGATGCCTGAACTGGTGTTACGACATGGCCTAGCGGAAGCTGTTCGTATCTACTGTGAGAATGTGCAGCGGGCTTCTGGCATAAAGGTAAAGTACCATTACCTGGGCTTTCTTGGACCAATGGATAAAAATCTGGAATTGATGCTCTATCGTACCATACAGGAGTTGTTACAGAATGTTGTGAAGCACTCGCACGCAGTCTTTGTCTTGGTACAGCTAAGTTACCATGATTCAATGCTATCGGTTACGGTTGAAGATAATGGTATCGGCATGGATTTGTCTGGCAAAAACCTTCCCGAAAACGGTATGGGGCTGTTGAATATACACCGCGGATTAGCAAACATGAATGGAACCTTTAGTATTCGTTCAGCCAGAAATAGCGGTACAAGTGTGTGTTTTGAAATTGAAGTAAAAGAACAGGGACTAAAAAGCTGAGCATATGAATATAAAAGTTGCCATAGCCGACGATCATCCTATTGTATTGCAAGGGTTGGAAAACATCCTGAGGGATCATCCTACACTGGAGCTATCCGGAATTTTCAGGGATGGAGACGCATTGTTAAACTCTCTGAAACTCGCGCAGCCTGATGTTTTATTGCTGGACGTGCAGATGCCCGGCAAACAGGGGGACGAATTGGCAAAGATCATTACAGCCCAATACCCGGGGTTGGGCATTATCGCCCTGACTAATATGGACCAGGCGTTTACGGTCCGCTCCATGTTTTCAGCAGGGGCAAAAGGATACCTACTAAAAAGCGCGGATAAGAACAAACTTGTCGAAGCCATAGAAACAGTTAACAGCGGAAAATCTTATTTGGATACTGCTCTGCGCGGTAATATGCTGGACGATGTAATGAAAGGGGAGCAGGAGAAACCATTTCTGACCTATCGAGAGCAGGAAATCATGGAGTTGATCGCCCAAGAGATGACCACAAAGGATATAGCTAAAAAGCTATTTCTAAGTATGAAGACGGTGGAGAACAGCCGTATCAACCTCTTTCTTAAACTGGAAGTAAAAAATGTTGCAGGCCTTGTGCGCAAAGGAATACAGATGGGGTTGATCAAGTAAAATCAACCACTTGTTTTAATGCGTCGCCCAGCTCTTCCATTTGAAATTAAGGTGTCTGAGAAAGTTCATAAATTTTAGCGGGTCTGATTCCGGGTTGAATCAATTCCTTTAAATGGGCATTACTGTCTTTAGTTGCAATCAAACCATTCCATTCAACGATCAATTTGTCGTTGGTTGTAGAAAATATGATAAAAGAAGGTTGAGGACTTCGGGCAAGGATCTCCGCCCTTAATCCCGGCTGAAATCCAAGGAATGTCAAGACCTCATCGTTATTTGGACGCTCGATCTTAAATTTACCATTAGAGATTTCACTAATGGATACTTCTTTGACTAGCCTGGTGCCAGATTGACTTTGTTCTGTCCATGTAACTTTTTGCCCATTAAATTCCAATGTAAATCGTTTGTCAGGACTAGGGCTTACCCAATTGCCCTGGATTCCTTTCACCGTCTTTGACTCTACAACCCTAAAGGAATTGATTCCGTAAGAATCTAGCATAAGCGCCCAGGGTGTACCAGTTGGCAATTGGTTAATTATTGTATTCCACTTACCATTTGGCTGTCTGGCGTACATTTCGAAAGCGGGGAAAGAGCCTACAGTGACAGCGGCCTTCAGGGTTGAAGTCCTTGGTGTCCATTGTATGTCATAACTATAATCAATGGAAGGTCCTTTTTTTTCTACGTGTGGAATATTACCTATAACAGGTTGTAACAAATTGGTACTTGTAGTTTGGCCTAGAACCTGCACAGTACCTGAAGCTGCAGCCGCAGCGCCTAATGCGTCCCTGTCCATACTCCCAACTTTCTGAGCTATTATAGAACCGGTTTCACAATTTATGCTGCTTGTTATGCCAGCAGTTGAAGGATTTTTTTCTGGCATGACTATCCCGGTACCATCCTGGTTGAGCGTTAGCGTGAATTTGGTTTCAAGACGGGAGGTTGCAGCCGGATTATTACTAAAGCCACGATTGTCGGTATGCCAACACCAATTTATCAGAGGATCTTCAGCATTGCGAACCTGCACATAGCTATTGCCATCAGGCAATGATTTGACATAACCGGCTCCTCCACCTGCATTCTGTGGATTTGGAATGAAAGCCCTTATCCAGATCTCTACCGAATTTGATTGCCCGAATACAGTTGCAGTGAGTACCACTAAAAATAAGATCAATAAAAAAATGCTCTTTTTCATTTCTAATTTGGTTAGAGGGTAAGGTCATCAAATTAACGATTTTTAGTTACTTAGTCAATTTCCATATGGAACTTCCATCATCCCTCAAGAGTGGTCACTGGGTGTTACAAGAATCAAAATCTGTACTATTCATTTATATGGCGCATTTGAACTTATTTAATGATTTAGTGAAGACTTATCAGGTTAAATGATGACGGCTAGGAAAATACATAAACCATCTAAAAAAAACTAATAAACATTTCATACTAGCTGATAGTACGTTAGTTATATTTGTTATAAATATTTAAATGCACTGCCTTTTTTTAACTAATCAATTCACCCTCTAAATTCCTATCATGAGTTCAGTTATCAAATCAGTTGCCATCTATCCGCCGTTAGGTGTTGCAAGAGTGGGAAATTCCGATGAATATTTTCTAGCCTCGGAAATACCAGGTCAACCTGCCATAGCAAACAATGGTTTCAAGGATGAGCTTGGAAGAGTAAAAAAGCAAGCAGTACGATTCCGGATTTATGGATTTGATGGAGACGGTAACGTTGTAAAAGAACTTACCGCAGCAGATAATGCAGAAATAAGCTGGCGCGTACATGTTGCCAATAGAAAAGCAGGATGGTACCAATTTCTAAATGCGCTGGATTTGCCAGGATTGGGAATCCCTTCAGGTTTTCGCAACGGTAAAGTTACCGGAGATGACCGGTCAAAACTTATTATTGATCCGGGTTCAAGAACTTTAAGTGGTAAAAATCTATCCGGCCCTAAATATCATTTTACCGGCGGTAAATTTCATGATTTGGAAGTTCCACTGGGTGAAGCGAGAACAGACGACCAGGGACGTTTGATTGTTTTAGGAGGCGATGGGAAATCTGCATCCTTTAACAAAGCGGCAGCTACCACTTTTGCCAATAATGATGGGTGGCATGATGATGTATCTGATGGTACTGTACGGGCCACCGTGGAATACGATGGACAGACGTTTGAAGCTAAACCTGCCATGGTAGTGGTAACACCACCTAACTTTGGGCAAGGACTTTACTCGGTGGTAACGATGTATGATGTGGTAAGCGACCTTTACATAAGGAGTAACAATGGATGGATGGAGGCGCCCAAAACGATTAATTTCTTTGAGCATATTTATCCTATTCTCGAACGTACCGTACAAACACAGTGGGTGAATCAAGGCTTCTATATGTTATTTGGTCAAAACTCTCCAAGCGACTTTACAGCTAACGATCTCTTGAAACAATTATCTGACCGCTCTGAAGCGTTTAAGGAAGCGCGTTACAGAGTATTCAATTGGTACAGATCGCCTGACGGGGATCAGTATGAGCCAGAAAAAATCCCACCTTTTTATGGTGATGCTTTCGGTGATTATGAAAAACTGCCTAATGTAGATCTTCCCCTTACCGCTACTCAATATGAGTGTATGAGACGTTGGGCAGAAGGAGACTTTACGACCGGACAACCAGCGCCAAGTCGTTCCTTCGAGAATCTGAGCCCATCCCAGCAGATAGAGGCGCTAAATGAGGCTCCCTTAGAAGAATGCCTGGGAGGACCTTTCCATCCTGGTATTGAGATCACCTGGCCTTTCCGTAATCTTATTTTTTGGGAAGACGCGTTTCGCATAAAGATATTGCCAGAAAGCCAGTCTCCTGTTGACGACTACGGACCGCTCTTATCACCGTCTATTGCATTGAAAGAAGATGGCCCGTTGGACGGGAGTGGGCCTGGATCGCTGAGCCGTTGGCTGGGTGTACCCTGGCAGACAGACGAAGCTAGCTGTCTTTCTGGATATGACCCGACGCTTTACCTAACCCTACCTTCTTTTTGGGCTGCGCGTGTGCCTAATCAAATATTGTCCAGAGAAAGTTTTACGAGATTGTCGGATACGGCAATAAATGATGCGCAGCGACTAAAACACTTGGATTACCGTCAGGACTGGATGCGCGACCTGGGGACACAATACCAGAAGAAAATCAACGAAATGGTCAAGCGTTGGCATGAATTAGGCATTATCGTCGAACATCCATTGCCTGATGCGGGGACGACGAAGTGGCTGCCGGAAAAACTTTGGGTAGAGTCGGACAGAGGCGGCTTCACCGAAGACGATCCAACATACAAACAAGTTCTAGAATCTGAAAATGCTACCCCAATATTATTGGAAGCAGCCTTTATTGTATTGAAAGAGGTAGCTGGTGATACTGAAAATCCAGCAAGACCTGAGCGAAAAAGACGTAGTTTCAGGAGGGATGAAAGGTAGATGATTGGTGCACCCAAAGTCCTTATCGCTGGCGGAGGTCCTGCCGGAATTGCCACTGCATTGAGTTTGACAAGTCGGGGTGTTTCCTGTACCGTTGTCGAGCCTGAAAGCTCGGGCTTACATAAAATCGGGGAGACTATTCCGCCCAATGCAAAACCTATGCTTGTACGAAGCGGGATCGATCAGTTACTGAAAGATCCCGCTCATCTTCCTTGTTATGGCAATAGCTACATATGGGGAAGTAATATGGTTTCTGAGACGCATTTCCTGACCCAGCTATATCAGCAAGGCTGGCATCTTAATAGGGCTGTATTTGAGCATCAATTGAAACAACATGCAGTATCAATGGGTGTTAATTGGTTGCAGGGGTATAGAGTAACTCAGTGTGATCAGCAATCAAACGGCTGGGATGTAGTCGTGCAGGATGGAGACATCAAGCATTCTATATCTTGTGCCTTTTTGGTAGATGCGACAGGAAGAAGTTGCCGCATCGCTCGTTTGATGGGGCAACAGCGAATTCGTATGGACGATCTGGTGGGAATCTCTTCGTTGATAACAACAAAGAAGGGCAGGTTGCAGAGCCGAACTTTGATTGAAGCCACAGAGCAGGGTTGGTGGTACGCTGCACCATTAATAGAGGGTAAAGTATCGCTCGTCTTTATGACAGATAGCGATCTTGTTGATAAGCGTATGCTTACAACGGATTACTTTATTGAGAAAGCACGAAAAACAGAACTGGTCAGCCCAATATTGGATACGTCAGCGCAGATAGAGAATAATCAGACACATCTTTACCCGGCATCGACCTCTATACTACAAAAGCGATACGACTCTTCGTGGCTGGCAGTAGGAGATGCCGCCTACGGTTTTGATCCTATCTCCTCATACGGCATTGTCTCGGCTCTTGAAGGTGGATATTACGCTGGACATTGCATTGCTGATGTGTTATCTGGGTCATCCGAAGTACTTGCTGTTTACGATGCTATTATCAGTCAGGCATTTCATCTGTATCGGAAAATGCATCTACAACAGTACCAGTTGGAACAGAGGTGGAGCACTTCACCTTTTTGGGAAAGGCGAAGTACTCGGTAGTTCTTTCAATGCATAGTGACGCCTGTGATCGGACATGGCTCGTTCCCAAGGTACACAAAATGGGATTGATCAAATAAAATAAGTCCAAAATTGCAGTGCTTGTCTTGGTCAATATATATTTTAACCTGAAAGGTTTATTAAAGATCCTTTTAATTGCTATCCTTGCTAATCGTTCGTATATTCAGACATATATAATTGAATCCTGAAAAGGTTTTTTGAAAGCCATTCGCTAAACATTAAAAATAATTAGAAAGATTTTCTCATTAAAATTGTGGAAGGGTGAGGTAATGCTGAGCGGCGGAATAATTTTTCGCCGCTTTTGTAACAACTAATAGACCCAAAACTTTAACAAAATAAAGTTCAGTTAGAATATATGAAACATCAGGAAGGGCAAAATGCAACTTCCAGAAAATGTGTAAATTTATATTCTGGTATTGTGTGATAAAAACCATAAGTATCCACAATTACCAGGCATTAGTGTTTGGTATACCGACCGCCTTTCCAGGTGGTCGATTCAATATTATCTATTGATTGGGAGCAAAAAATACAAGAATAACCTTGTCTTTTTTTACACTATTTTTATATATAAATGGCAAAATGTTTTGTCCCATTTTCCTTCTAATTCTTTTACAGAAAATTGACAAGCAATAACCAAAACATTCGTGGTCGGCAGCTGAAATCAATGATAAACTTAGAACAAGTGAAATTTTAAAACGCGAAGACCATGATCTGCGTTATATTCTTTTGTAATTTACTAACGGGATTCGATTTTGTATGGATTAAGTGATGGTTTATAATGTGTTTATACCAAAATGAATATTCCTGCTGACACTGATATGGAAAGAGATTTATTGCTTAGACTGCAACAGGGTGATTCCGATGCATTCAATAGCATATATGTGCTATACCAAAGAAGGATTGCATGGAATTTGCTTCGACTGCTTAAATCAGAAGAATTGGTTCAGGATGTAATGCAGGACTTGTTTCTGAAAGTTTGGGACAACAGGCGTAATATTGATCCGTCCAAATCATTTCGTTCTTATTTGTTTAAGATTGCCGAAAACATGGTATATGATATCTTTCGAAAGGCAACATTGGACGAAAAGCTATTTGAACAATTAATGCGGGCGTCCGAAAATTCCTACTCACATATAGAAGAAAATATTTTTGCTACCGAAAAACAACAGTCACTTCACAATGCTATAAATTTATTACCGCCACAACGCAGACAGGTATTTACACTTTGTAAATTGGAAGAGAAAAGCTACAAAGAGGTTGCTGAATTACTTGGCATTTCTCACGCGACGATAAACGACCACCTGAACAAAGCCAACCAGTTTTTGAGAAAGCAAATTTCTGCTGAATCTATGCTTAGTGTATCCGCGCTTGCCACAATAATACTTTACCGAATTTAAGGATTAAAAAATACTCCAGAAAAAGCCAGACTTATTAAAAAATCCATCGACATTATTATTGTTCCTTAATAATATAACGCTGTTAAAGCTGCGACTAATTATTCTTATCTGGGCTGCTGGTTTTACACTATTATAGCTCAATAAATACTCAAATGGCTGGATCAGAATCTCCAATTCTCTCTGAGCAAACAATCATAATTCAAAAAATCTAAAAATATTTTCCAGACAGAGCCATTAGTTTTTCGCTGCCATCCGTATTAGCAGAAAAGAAAAGAATTTGGAAAGCTCATCAGATATACAAAAACTCTTTCGTCGGTACCTGGCTAATCAGTATTCCAGAGAAGACCTTGCACGTATCCTGGATCATTTTCAGGCCAATGAGAATAGTTTTGAATTGAAGGCTTTGATAGAGCAAGAATTATTAATGCCAGAAAATGAACATGAGGGTGAATCTATTGATAGAATTATTGCTAATGTGGATATTGGGCTGGAAAGGATTACGAATCGGCATCGTGATATTTGGCCAATGTCTAGAATATGGTATTCCAGTGCCGCTGCAGGCATATGTATCTTACTGGCAGCGGCAGCTAGTTATTTCGCCTACCGGATGGTATATCGCAAACAACGGCAAATCGAAATACAACAAAGCGATGCCGTTCCCGGAGGCAACAAAGCCACGCTAACACTGGCAAATGGATCGGTCATAAGTCTTAATGAAGCAGCCAAAGGACTACTTGTCAACGAATCGGGCGTAGTCATTAGCAAAACCAGCGAGGGTCAGCTACGATACGACAATTCGGATAATGAAGCAAACATCCCTCTTGCCTACAACGAGGTCTCAACACCCAAAGGTGGGCAGTACAGCATTGTATTACCTGATGGCACCAAGGTTTGGCTGAATGCAGCTTCAAGACTTCGCTACCCCACCCGCTTTGCATTAGGGCAAAGAAAAGTTACCCTTGTTGGTGAAGGTTACTTCGAGGTTGCTCCAAGTAAACATCAACCCTTCATTGTGGAAAGTCAGAATCAGGAAGTAGAAGTACTGGGTACTCATTTCAATGTTAATAGCTATACAAATGAAAACGGCATTAAGACAAGTCTACTGGAAGGTAGCGTGAAGGTAACAGAGCATAAAAATCAGGCCTCCAAACTGTTGAAGCCAGGCCAGCAATCGGTATTAACAAATGGAGGAATTCGTATTAATCAAACCGATGTTCATGGCACAGTAGCTTGGAAAGAAGGTTTATTCCGGTTTGACAATACAGATATTAAAGCACTGATGCGGCAGTTGGAAAGATGGTATGACATTGAGATTGATGAGGATTCGCTGCCCGACAGGAAGTTTAACGGCGAAATGAGCCGGGACGTTCAGCTTTCACAGGTTTTAAAAATGATAGAAGTTACAAGTAATCTCAAATTTAAACTGGAAGGAAAAAGGTTGATTATGGTACAATAAAAAAATGCCGCCATAAAGCCAAAAAAGCCGGAAGTGCGCTAACACTTACCGGCATACGTAAGGCTTTGTGAGCTTAACAGGATTCTGAAACCAATTAATTCAAACACCTAACGCACAAATGTATGCATTCTGACATTGATGTCAAGGATGGCGGCAGCTTTTTGCACGCCCCTGACCATCCTTATCTTATCAAAACTTCACTAAACATTAATCTTGCCGTGAAGCTCACTCTATTACTTTCGACAATATTTTATTTCCAGGTGTCGGCTGCTGTATTCTCGCAACAGGTAAGCCTTTCGGTTAAAAACGCACCTTTGGAAAAGGTAATCCAGATGCTCCGCACGCAAAGTGGTTATGCGTTCTTCTATGATGCCCAATATCTAAAAGATTCCAAGCCAGTTTCCGTAAAAGCAAGCAATACCACTATCGAAAACCTTCTGCCAGTAGTATTTTCTGGACAGCCTTTCGACTATGAGGTTATTGATAAGACAATAATTCTGCGACCAATCAAAACCAAAACAACACCATTGCAAAGTATACCGATACCGGTGGATAAGAACATACGTGGTACGGTGAGCGATAGTATTGGATTAGGTCTGCCGGGAGTAAACATCAGAATAAAAGGAACAAATACTGGCACCACGACTGACAGGGAAGGCAAGTATGAGATAAACCTTATAGATGGAAGTAGTATCTTATTATTCAGCATGGTTGGATATACAACCAAAGAGTTGAAGGTGGATAACAGTTCTATAATAAACGTTACACTACAACAAGCTATTTCCGTGCTTGATGAAACAGTAATTATTGCATACGGTACAACAACGACAAGATTAAACACCGGCTCTGTTTCAAGGGTAACTGCAAAAGAAATAGAAAGCCAGCCGGTATCAAATCCGCTGGCAACGCTTGCGGGAAGAGTTCCAGGCTTGGTAATAACACAATCGAATGGAGTCCCCGGGTCGGCTTTCAAAGTTCAAATCAGAGGACAGAATTCCATTGGTCAGGGAAATGATCCATTGTTTGTTATTGACGGCGTTCCTTTCGCAGCCAATAACTCATCTATAAATACTGTTACTTCCTCTGTGGGAGCAGGAGGACTCAGTCCGTTCAATAGTATTAGCCCCTCAGACATAGAAAGCATTGAAATCCTTAAAGACGCAGATGCCACTTCCATCTATGGTTCCAGAGGTGCCAATGGAGTTGTGCTGATCACGACTAAAAAGGGTAAAATAGGCAAGACTAAAGTGAATCTGGGTTTCAATACCGGGATCAGTCGTGTGGCACATACCGTGCCGTGGCTTAATACAACGCAATATGTTGCCATGAGGAAAGAAGCGTTTAGAAATGATGGTGTAACGATGAATGCTACAAATGCATACGATATAATGGTTTGGGACACTACACGATATACAAACTGGACAAAGGAGCTTATAGGCGGAACCGCCAGAACTTCCAATTTTCAAGCCAGCTTATCAGGAGGAAGCAATGCTATTCAATTTCTCATCGGAGCAAACTACCATCGGGAAACAACTGTATTTCCTGGAAACATGGGTAACAACAGGATTGGCGCAAACTTCGGAATAAACCATCAGTCGATCGACAAGAGATTATCCGTAGCACTTTCGGGTAACTATACATTCTCACAAAACAACCTGGTCGCAAATGACATTACGGGATTTGTCACTTCGCTACCCAATTTGCCGGAATTGTTCGATAGCAACGGTAAATTTCGATGGAGTGAGGGTGGTGTCTGGTTTCAGAATCCTATGGCAGTGTTTGAACAGAAATCTACAAACAACATTTCCAATCTCCTATCTAATCTAATGATCGAGTATCGATTTAACGGAATACTTTCCTTCAAAGTTAACCTTGGCTACAATAGGATTTCCACAGAGGAGAACATGCAAATACCGGATGTATCTCAAAATCCAACCTACAACTTTGAGTCGGCATCCCATTTTGGAAGAAGTTTTCATCAAAGTCTGATAACTGAGCCGCACCTAAAATTGAAGAAAGAAATAGGTATCGGTACTCTCGATGTTGTTGTGGGCGGTTCCTTTCAACAAAACAAATCAAACGGAATTTACATCATGGGAAGCGGGTATAAAAGTGATGCACTTTTGGGTTCCGTCAGCGGCGCCAGTTCTTTATATTCTTCCGATACCTACAATGAATATCGTTACGGAGCGGGCTTTGTCAGAGCGTCGTACAATGTGCGCAACACTTACATTTTAAACCTGTCGGGGAGGCGAGATGGATCTAGCAGATTTGGCAGGGAGAACAGGATCGCATCATTTGGCGCCATAGGTGCAGCATGGCTTTTTTCCAATGAACAATTTGTGAAGAACAACGTCATCCTGCTTTCACACGGTAAAGTTCGTGCAAGCTATGGAACATCGGGTAACGACATTATTGGCGATTACCAATACCTTGACACTTACAGCGCATCCACATATCCTTATCAGGGTAATGCAGGGCTTAATCCGACTCGTCTGGCAAATCCCCATTACGGTTGGGAAATAAATAAAAAGTTTGAAACTGCAATAGAATTAGGACTGTTTAAGGATCGAATATTTATGTCAGCAGCTTGGTTTAGAAATAGAAGCGGCAACCAACTACTATCTTACACCCTTCCATTACAAACAGGCTTTCAAAGTTTGATTCAGAACCTGCCTGCTACGGTACAAAATACCGGAATTGAACTTCTGTTGTCTGGGAAGCTGGTAGACCATAAAGGTATATTATGGTCGTCCGCATTGAACCTCACAATTCCCAGGAATAAATTGGTAGCCTATCCAGACCTTGAATTATCGACTTACAGAAACAGGTTTGTTGTAGGCAAATCCATTAATATAAGGGGAGGCTATCTACTAGGTCAAAATCAAGTAGATCCGAGCAATGGCTTTTATTCCTTTGTAAAAGGCAATGGTGAATTAACAAACCTTCCTGTAACGCCGGACGATTTAACAAAAGCACTTGCTGATCTAGCGCCTAGATTTTATGGGGGCCTAAGCAATACAATTGCCTATAAAGGGTTTCAACTGGATTTCTTTTTCGAAATCAGAAAGCAAATGGGGATGAGTTACGTGTCAGACATCGGCTACTCACTCCCTGGAAGAATCCGCAACCAACCGGATGTCGTCCTTGGTCGCTGGCAACAACTCGGTGACATAACAACAATTCCCAGATTTTCTCAAAGTACAAGCACTGATTTATACAGATCTATCGGAAGAATATCAGCAGCAGATGGTGCAAGTAACTATTTTACTGACGCATCATTTATCAGGTTTAAAAACGTGATGTTGGCTTACAACTTGCCGGAAAAATTAGTGGCGCGCCTACACATGTCTGAATGCAAGCTGTTTTTACAAGGCCAAAACCTCTTAACCTTCACCAATTATTACGGTTATGATCCGGAAACACAGCGCTACAACACTCCTCCACTAAGGACATGGGCCATAGGGATCAACTTATCACTTTAAATAGTAACAATATGACCTTATCTCATAAAAGCATAGGACTGAATTTAATTCTTCTACTACTGTTTGTTTCGTGTGAGCAAATTGTCAAGGTTGATCCACCACACAACCAGCTTATCTCCCAAACGGTATTTGATTCCGAGACTGCAGCTGTCTCAGCAATTAACGGTCTTTACTCCAAGATGATGCAAGGTAATGCGCAGTTCGGCAGTAGCGCCATTACCTTATTGGCTGGCCTATCGGCTGACGAATTTTATAATGCTACACCTGGGATTTACAGTGAATTTGCCGACAATGCTATTGCGAGTTCAAATACTGTGGTAAGAACCAATATCTGGTCTCAGGCCTACAACCTTATTTACCAGGCAAATAGTATTATTGAAGGCGTAGATAGAAGCTCCCACCTATCCTCCGAAGTTCGAAATCAATTGACGGGGGAAGGATTGTTTATACGAGCCTTTTGTCATTTCTATCTTGTAAATTTATTTGGCGACATACCCTTGATTACTACCACCAATTATTTGGACAACCTGAGTAAACCCAGATCTCGCAAGGAGGACGTGTATAGGCAGATAGAAAATGACCTCGAGCTTTCTAAAACTCTTTTAAACAATAATTATCCACAGGCTGAAAGAATACGACCCAATAAATGGGTAGCGACAGCATTGCTTTCAAGGGTGTATTTGTATACAAACAAACTGGAACAGGCAGTAGCGAATGCAAGTGAAGTACTCGCCAGATCTGAATACAGCCTGGAAATCAGCCCGGCCAATGTATTTAAACGTACTAGCCAGGAGGCAATCTGGCAAATGGCACCTGTTCAGCCTGGTAATAATACCTGGGAGGGTATTTTGTTTATTCCCTTTGACAATACAATTCCGACCTACCCACTACGAACTGGTCTTTCAAATGATTTTGAGTTACATGATGCCCGTAAAATCTTCTGGATCGATAGTAAGGTAATCAACGGTGTCAGATATGACTTCCCGGCAAAGTATAAAATTAGGGCATCAAGTACAGTTACGGAGTATTATGTTGTTTTCAGGCTTGCAGAGCAATATCTTATAAGAGCTGAGGGCTTTATCAGGCAGGGGAAAATTACCGAAGGAATATCTGATTTGAATATTTTGAGAACCCGTGCCAGTAATGGTTCAGGTAATACGCTCAAACCAATTGAGCAATCTTTGTCGCAGGAACAAGCTCTAAATGTAGTATTGAAGGAAAGAAGGATTGAGCTTTTCGCCGAATGGGGACATCGGTGGTTTGATTTACGGAGATGGGGAATTGCAGATGCCATAATCAAGGCACAAAAGAATAACGATATCAAACCATCCGACTTGTTTTTTCCGATACCGTCCACAGAAATTTTAAGAAACCCAAAACTGATCCAAAATGAAGGCTACTAATATTTTTATTTCAATCCTTGTCATTTGCATTATAATAATGCCATTTGTTTCTCTGGCAGGGAGGGTTTTGCCGACAGATACGATTAAACAGACTGGCCTGAGGGTTGGCGACGAGGTACCGGACTTTGTGATTGAGCATATTGATAACTACAAGACTTCCTCTGTAAAGCTGTCCGAATTCAAAGGTAAGTTGATTATCCTGGATTTTTGGGCTATCTGGTGTGCGCCTTGTATAGCAGCGTTACCAAAGATGGACTCGCTTCAAACAAAATTCAAAGATCAACTTCAGGTGGTCCTGGTAAATCCATCATCACATAGGAAGCTTGATTCACTGCTGACACGAGGAAGAAAGACGGGTCTTATAGACAGGAAAATCCATACAAGATCGTTTGTCTTTGAAAAGCTGGTATCGGTAACGAGCGACAGGAAGTTTGGCGAGCTGTTTCCCCATATGGCTTTACCCCATTATGTTTGGATCGGTGAAGACCTCAAAGTAGTTGCGATAACCAGTGGGATGGAGGTAACAAAAGGTAATATTGAGAAACATTTGTCAAAACAAGGGATGGTTGTACAACAAAAAAACGATTTGATGGACTTTGATTATAATGCAAGCTACTTGCCTCAGATACTAAAGGTTGATAGTAGCTCTTTGAAAATGTATTCTTCAATTATCGGTTATATTCCAGAACTCGTGGGTGGTTCAGTATGGTATAATCCGGATAGTACAAATCAAATTGTCAGAGTTAAACATTCGAATCTTTCCTTACTGGCAATGTTCGGGATGGCATATTCGAACTTCAGCCAACGCAGCCCGTTCAATTCTGCTTTTTGGGATTATGGTAAACGTGTGCAACTTATTACTTCAGACCCCGGCAAATATCAATTTTCTAAAAGTGGCATGAAATCTGATAAGGAGTGGGCGTTGAAATATATATTTAACTATGAAGCAGTTTTCCCTTTGGTAGGTTTTGAAACCCTTGCATCTTACCTTATTAGCGATCTTGAAAAGTTTTTCCAGATTGAAAGTAAGATTGAACGACAAACACGAAAATTTTATGCCATAGTGCGGACTAGTAAAGAGGATAAAATTTCTTTCACAGGTGATGCATCGAAGTTAACATCCGTGGTCAGCTATGATGATGATGAAACAATGAATATCGATGGCGGAACAATGGAGACTCTTCGTGCCAAAATATCGAAAGAAAACCTAAAAGATGAACATCTTTTTATTGACAAATCAAATTTTGAGGGTCGGTTACAGATGTCCCTAAAATCCCCACTCGGAAATCTCCCAATGCTTAGAAGCGAATTGAAACAAAAATACGATCTTGACCTCGTCGAGATGCAACTTCCGGTTGAAGTCTTAGTGCTGAAGGACAAGTAAATGTAAAACCGGCATCCCAATTAGGAATGCCGGTTTTAACTACACCAAAGGGTTATTATTCTCGGTCACCTCTTGTTTGGGCGGCCGGAGTTGTAGAAGGGACGGGGGTGGATTGCGAGCTGGTATAACCCTTTGCACATCCTGCTCCAGTTGGTCCACATTCAGAGCCACTAGGCTCTTCACCCTGGCCAAGAGCCTGTGTCCCATCATCTGAGTACCAAAAAAGTATTTGTCCGGCAGTAGAAGAAACTTCACCTTCAACTTTGACCTTTGTTTCCGTAGGTTCAGTTTTTTTTGTGCTATTCGCATTTGCATCATTTTTACTACCCGCAAAAGAAATTGTGGAAATGGCCATGATGGCGGCAATGGCTAAAATTGATTTTTTAAGATTCATTGTTGCGGCTTTTGAAATATAAAAACCGTAAAATTTCTGTGTAAAAAAATGGTTTGGTTTAATGATCCGGCCGATGTCATACAAACGGTTTTTCGGGTTAATAGTGGGGATTGTCAATTAGTTATTTCAGCTTAATCTTATTAAATGCTTTCTTGCCTTTCTACTGCTGCCAGTCCTGAAAATTGATCAAAAATGTTGATTTGCTTAACTATGGCGGCGTACAGCCAGTGAGAGATAAATAGTGCGGCAATTATTTGGATAGTCAATTTCCCGCTGCGCGTAACAATAGTTTTTGCTGTTAAAAGAATTCCAGCGTCGCTGTTCCGCCTGGCACTCCCGCCACAAGCCAGTTTGCCGTTATTGTCTGGCTACATACAAAGCAGCTACTATTGAGAACAAAAAAGCCTTGTGTAAGCGGATATCCGGTACAGGGGTTTCCTACAAACCACGTTGTTGGTATGCCACAAGTTGTTGTCGAGCTGTAAATGCGAGCAGATGTAATCAGCGATGGAGGGAAAGTTGTTAACCCCGGTATCAAAGTTGATGATGCGTAGAATAATGGCGGACCGGGCGGCACTGCAATTACGCTACTCAGATACATCCATGCACATGGATTAGGGCCTGTCTGTATTGAAACATAGACAGTGCAATTCGACCTGTTAAGAATCCGGATGGACTGAGCTGGCTGTGCGAATAGAGTAACGCCAGTACACAGTAAAAGAGCCGTGAAGAATTGTCTTATACATTTCATAAAATGTTCTGCTTTTGTAATCTCAAAAAGGCAGCAAAAACTTTTGGTGTTTGGAAAAAGATGTCCGTTCCGCTGTTTGGTATGAACTGCGGGTTATGTGAGTTGGCAGAAATTATGATGATACTGTTGAACGCAAGTTATCCGCTAAACGGCCGTTCGATGTAGGTTGCAATGCATAGAAATGGAAGTTTTACTGGGCAGTAGTTTGTATTGCTTGTCAGAAGGCCCTTGAAATAATGCTGGTAGTCTAGATGGATTCGTCTGTAATTCTGGTCTTGGTTTGTGATACAAAGATAGGCCCGGTTTGATATTGACTGATAGGCCAAATGGACCATTTTTTCAACCATTCGGACCATTTTCTCAACCAAACGGGCCATTCGAGCTTTTTTTGCCATTCCGTAGTTCAAGTGGTGTAACACCAAAATGCAATTTAAAAGCACGGCCGAAGCTATTCGCATCCTTATAGCCGACGCTAAGGGCCACTTCATTAATTGTTTTGTTTTCCGTTACCAGAAGCCATACTGCTTTGTTCATGCGTATATCTGTAATAAATTGATGTACCCCCTTGTCGAATTGAATCCTGAAATGTCTTTTTAAAGTAGTTGTACTGATGCCGAAAAGAGATGAAAGGGAAGTAACAGTTATTTCATCCGCCATGCTATCAAAGATATATTCGCAAATCTCTTCGAGTCTTTTTATATCGTGATCATAGAGCTTCATGGTTTGTGCTACGTTTAATCTTAAATCAGGTCTTGTTCTTTGAGCCTTAGTGATTGTACATCAGCAATGGAAAGCTCAACAGTGGTACCGTATCCGGGAAGTGACCTAAGCTCCAATCTTCCACAAATTAATCTAGCGCGATTTCTCATATTACTGATACCCAATCCAGGCATTACTGAAATCCTTTCTGCTGTAAACCCAGCGCCGTCATCTATGATCTGCATTACCAATCCTTTACCAGGGTATTCTACCTTTACCACTACAATACTAGCTCCCGAATGCCTTGCAACATTTTGTATTGCCTCCTGGACTATGCGGAAAATGATTAGGCGACATCCAGGGTCCAAGGGTGCCGGCTTTACATCTGCTTCCAATACCCCTTCAATATTATAGTGTTTATTGAGCCGCTCTAATTCCAGCTCTAGCAAGGCGTGTAGCCCATGGATCATTATATATTCTGTATTAAGGGAGTAGCTGATGTGTTTGGTATCCCTTATGAGCTGCTCACAGATAGAGGCTACTTCAGATATGATGCCGCGTTGAGCATTGTCAGCGGACAGCTTATGTATCCGGTGCAAATGACTGCGCATGACATGGATCGACTGACCGAAATGGTCATGTATCTGTACGGAAAGCGTGTTTAGTACGCGTTCCTGTTCTTCCAGTAGCTGCTTTTGATGGTCCCCAACCATTTGCTGTTTTTCCAGATATTCGCTATTGTATTTTCCCCTTTGGATAATGAGAAAATAGATCAGGAAGAAAGCGAAAATTACGATCAGCAAGGTTGCAGCAATAAATAACTGCAACATAAATTCATAGCTTGTTTTGGCTGCTTCCATGAGGTTTGGTCATTTTGGGATAAAGCATAAATACCACCGCTACAAAAATGTTATAAATGATATTGGCAAAAAAGATTGAATAGGCAATGATCCATTGATATTGTGGGAAAAGAACTTTAAAATGGTCATACAGCAACAAATGCAAGTAGATGAAAGACCAGAAAAAGACGAGGGCAGAGAAGAGCCAGAAATGGGGCTCCCGCCGGACATTGACATAGCCTGGTTTGATTACAATTAACCCCAGTGAGGTGAGGCCCATGCAGATGATTGCCAGGCATTGGTAAATTCTGAAATAAGTGTTGGGGGTGTCGAGCGACTGAATAAAGCAGCTATTCAAAATACCGAAAATGATACTTAGTATTCCCAAGTATAGACCTACTTCACGCTTTAAAAATTCACGCGAAAAACTATTAAAATAAATACACACGCAGGACGTGAAGGTGATTCCTGCAATGTTATAAACCTTTATATTTCCCTTTCCATTGACAGCAGGATTTATTGCATAATAGATAGCAATCAGATCGGATACAAATGCCAGCAGGACAAGCCCCCAAAAAATCCTGGCGGGCCTGTCTAGTAAGCGGAACCTACATGCCCCGACTATCGACGGGATCAGAAAAGAGGTTGAAATAATTGCGGCAGTTATTAAATAACTATTGCTCATTGCTTGGGCTTGTTGGTATAGGAAAGAGCGCACTTGCAGCTGTTCCGACAGGACAAAGGACCGGGCACTGCATGGCGTAATCCATTACCTGATTCCCAGGGAAAATATAATTTCCTGAATGGTCAACAGCCGAAATAATGAGTGTTATTGCATCGCTGCGATAACCGCCCATTACGTTTTGATTTCCCGCGTTGATGTATTGAAGCTTATGAGCCAGGGAAATTTTCACCTGTGTAATTGCTGTATCTGAAAGATATTTGCGGAGTTGTGCGGCATCAAAGACAACTGAACGAAGATCGGCAATTGGCGCGCTGCTATCAAGACTGCCGAGATAACTACTGATCATTCTGTTTGCTGAATCCAAAGAAATTCTATGAGAATCCCCTGTATGAGGATTTGGTGACTCTGACGTTTTGGGTTGACATGCGGCAAGGGAACAGGAAATAGCGCAGAATGCGGCGAGGTAGTTTTTCATTTATTATTGATTTGGTTGTTAATGAATTGGGATCGTGATTATACCCTGATGAAGCGCTTCAATAGCAAGGCTTGTCCGGGAAGAAACTCTAAACTTTTCGAAGAGTCGCTTACGTGCATTGTTTACACTTTGGACATCGGTGCCTATTTTCTCTGCTATCTGTTCATAGGTAATTTCCATGCAAATACACTGCAAGACAGCAAGCTCCATATCGCTTACCTGTAAGAGTTTGAGTTTATTACTATGTACAGCCTGAAAGGTAGCCTTGTCTGCCATTTCAGAATAATAGTAACCAATATTATGAATAGTCAGTACAGCTTCAATTAGTACATCCGGATCGCTGCTTTTTAGAAGGTAGCCGTTGACACCGTAACTTATCATCCGGAGAACAAGCGGGTGATGGTCATGAGCAGTCACAGCCAGGGTACGGATGGATGGCCATTTTATTTTGATTGCTTTCAAAAGGTCCGGTCCGTTTAGTTCTGGCATAGCGATATCTATAATACAGATATCGGGTAGGCTGGCTGCATTTTCCAGAAGACGGAGCATTTGCCTTCCGTTGCTAGCTTCAATAATTACCTTTACTTTTTCAGACTGCTCCAAATAAATCTTCAAAGCTTTCCTTACCATCAAATGGTCATCCGCAAAGGCAACTGTTACAACAGGTTTGTCATTCATAAAATGAAAGTATCCTTATTGTTTCGCGCAGGAAATTGATCTATGTCAAATTCATTCTGAAAAAGACCTATTTTGGCGGTTTTTGGAAAATAATTCTTTTGTCAGGTTCCGATTTGGGTTTGCTTTGATCCAAGATTAGGGTGTGTTACCCTGCCCGACTAAACTATTAACATCAAACAAAAGCTGAGAAAATCACAGTAAAATGATACAGATTATCGTTCCTTCCGGTAGAGGTAAAGCGGCTGCCCATGATATCATAGATAAGAGATTCAAATCCCTTCTGATCCATTATGCAGAAACGGTTCAAACAGATTCCTGGTTTGGCACTTTTATCCACCAGAGCTTTAACGGCCCTGACTTTTATTTGAACCGCAGTTTTTCGTTTATTGAGAAACCAGTCCGGTTAAAGATCAGGTTTGACCAGCCGGTGCTGATGCTGTCATTTCTGCTTGACGGGGAATTGATTTATCTGGACAAAACAATTTCAGGCGACACTTCTTTCAAAAACGGCAGATATCATCTTTGTTATGAGAATGCTTCAATACATCCACTTGACCTTCAACACGGTTATCTGGAATATCTGCATATCGGTCTCTCCGAACGCTATTTTCACGATCTGGATATCGGTGCTTCTATTATAGGACCATTATTGGATGCTGTACGGCAAAAGTCAGCTGTATCCCTACATACACCGTATTATAAGATCACAGCCAGAATGCGAAAAGTGATCAGAGAAATTGTAATGTATAAAGGTGCCCATGCCGGGCTTTATATTCAAAGCAGGATCAATGAACTGGTGCTTCAATTTCTGAACTCAGTTTCGACCCGGGATTTTCCTGAACCCATATTTACAGGTGACAAACAAAGGCTTGAACAAATAATTCATTATATCGACAACAACCTGGACCAGAAACTGACTGTTCAGATACTTGCTAAACAATTTGATTATAGCCTGACTACACTGCATAAGAAATTCAAGCGATGTTTTGGAATGTCCTTGTATAGATACATCCAGGAGCGAAGGATGCAGAAGGCGAGGACAATGATTGTTGGGTCACAGCGATACTCTGTTATTGAAATCGCCCTGGCCTGCGGTTATTCAGATAGCTCCAATTTTCTGACTGCATTCAAAAAAAGCTATGGACACTCCACCTCTTATTACCGCATGGTTGGTGACAGTATTCAAAACGGTATTAATTCAAACCTAAAATAAAATCACGAATCCATAACGGACCATAGTTGTGCCATCCTAATTTTGATTACAGGAAAGGCTGTGGCGCCCGACCTATGACCCTATCAAGAAGCTTTTAGTTTAAGAATAGCCTTCTGCTGAAATATTTCAGCCTAACCACGAAGTATTTCAACCCGTATTTTTCATGCTTCGGCCATATTGGCCTGCTTGCTGCTTCCTCTTTCCCCCTATGCCTTGTAGGTTTGCTACACGTTACCATTGTGGCAAGGATGAATTTTTGTGAACCGACCAAAAAAACCAAACGTTTATGAACCAGTTTTCAGAGCAGCTGTATGCGGAAATGAACCTGCGATTACAACAATATGTGATCGACTCGGAAAGTAGTCTGCTACGGGCTAAAATGTCCATACAGGCAACAGGATTGTTTCTTCAAAGGCTAAAAGAGTTCATTATCGATTATTCTTTCAAGGACATTACAGCAGAAATACTCTTTTTTAAAACAACAAAACCCAAGTTCTTAAAAGAGCACATCTATTACACCCGTGTCTATCAGATCGAAACGGAAAGGCCTGTTGGAAGTAAAGAGGTGATCAAAAATTACTATCACAAACAACTCGATAATATTTCGGCCTTTTTTGAACACAATAAATTCCTCTATCAGTATTACCGTACTGATAGAACAGACCATGATCACCGGTTATTTATCCGAAATGCAGAAGGTGGTCTTTTCGGGCTTGACTATTCGCTGGATATAGATAACCGTTTCTCAACGGTTTACAGCCAGAAGATAGCTCGTTTCCTGGCGTTCGAAGAGGTGGTCGATTACCTGCTAGACCAGTTGGAAATGCTGGAAAATGGCAAACAAGTCAAGGCTTCTGATGGACAGTTAAGCAACTTGGTATGGACGGATTCAAACGCTGCACTAATTGAAGTTGTGTATGCTATTTATTGCCGTGGCTCGGTCAATCATGGCAACGCAAATATGAAGCAAATTATAAAGGTTGTAGAAACGACTTTCAACGTCCGACTGGGTAACTTTTACTCAACAATAAAGAGCATGAGGTCCAGAAAAAAAGTTCGGACACCTTTTTTGAATACCCTTATTGACAGTGCTGAGCGGGGTATGGACGAAACGGATATGGATTCTTAAATGCGGGTAGGCTTTATTTTTTGCTTAAATGAGTATCTTGTCAAAACATTAAACCTATTCACTATGTCTGAAAGAATTTATCCCGTTGGACACAAGGTGCCCAAATACAATGTACTGCTTTTAAGCTGTATTGATTTGAGGCTGAATGACAACATTGTTCATTTCATGGATCATGAAAACCTCACAAATCGTTATGACCAATATATAATGGCGGGTGTTTCCATAGGTGGCTTGTTTGAATATGTGGATGAAGAGGACAAGTTGATTAAGAAGGAAGAGTATTTTGGATGGTGGAAAGGCTTAACTGATCATGTAACGCTCGCTATTGAACTTCATGATATACGGGATATTTATATCATAGAACATCGCAACTGTGGCGCCTATAAATACTTCCTGAAAGATGGAAGCGGAAATTATGAACACCACGGAACTAAACAGGAATTTGAGGATCATCTTCATTACGCAGGTTTACTCGCCAAAAGACTAAAAGATGTCGTAAGACCTTATGAGCAAAAGCTCGATAAGAAGAACATAGAAAAAGATGAGTTGCTTGGATTTAAGTGTGACTCGCTCGTGCCAGCAAAAATTCGTGTGCAGGCTTTTCTAATGGATCTTACCGGTAACGTGGAATTTCTCCCGATCAATGAAGGCAAGAAAAGCAAACCATCGGGTGGGGAAAATGAAGCGAAAACTGATTTGGAGAGCTGAGTAAATCATTCCGTTATTGTCAGGAAAAATGTTTAAAAATGTATCAAGAACGATTACGCTAAATGGGCCGAAACATGGTGCCGGGTAATTTTCATACCATTTTAATCCAAAGACGTCGAAACTTAAAATTCAGTTTGGAATTAATTTTAAGGACGAGAGGGAAAGCCACCGCTGCTGGTGGCAATTCATTGTTTTGGTTTGATGGGAATCCAAATTTCCTCTTCTGATGCCGAATCGTTGTTTTTGTATTTGTCTCCTAAAATTTCAAAATGTGGTCTGTTGTCTAAAAAGTATTCTGAACCTGGCAGCCAGATCCCGAAAATATATTGGTATATAGAACTGTCGGAGTTCAATCCCTTATATTCAAAAACCGCATACAGGCCACCATCTAACGTGAAGGTTTCCATTTCGGCTGGCACATTGTCAAAATTTCCCACTTGAACTGTTGCCCACTTTTCGAACTCGGTTACGGGATTAAAATTTGAAAAATGAGTTGGTTTATAAACAGCCATCGAAATCAATTCGTCTGTCAGATTATTGGTTATCTCTTTTCGTTTTTGCATAAAGCTTTTCCACAATTCAGCCACTTTATAGTTGGCAAAACTCATGGTCAGTCGTTTGCCGACTAATTTCTTTTCATCCGAAATTTCAATTCTTGGTTTCACTATTTCTTAATTTTTGATATTGTTTCACCAATCGATCTACTCGGCTTGTCCATATTCTTGATTGCAAAGTTAATCGCTTCCTCAATCAGGGCTTTCATTTTGACATTTCGGTAAGCAGATGTTTTCTTTACATGTGCCTTGTTAAATTTCCTGTTCCTATCAGTTATTTGTCAGGGTCTTTTAATAGCGAGACTTGATTATAACGTCTTCGGTAAAATTCCACATTGTATTTTGTCTTCAACATACGATGTCCTGCATAGGGCTCTTGCTGCTATGCTGAAATTTACAGACTGTCAAGAGGTGGCTAGTAATTACCCATCACTATACCCATCTTGCCTTCTGAGAGATTGTACATAAAACGCACCGTAACTGATTGATTCCGACGTCCGGTCAAACTCTTTTTGATTCCAATTGTCAAACAAGAATTTACAGTTAAAAAGTTATACTCAAAAGAATTTTTCGGGTTTTGCAGCAACATTACTTTCTTTACTCCATTTACAAGCTTGAATTTCTTTTGGAAGGTTGTTTCTAAGCTTAGCTTGAGAGAGTCATAAAGTCCCGGACGGTCTTTAAAACGAAACACATAAGAGTGTAATTTTCTCCCATAAAGAGTTTCCTCAGGCTGATTGTCAGATTCAAAATCAAAAAATTCGGAATGATAGTCTAAAATCGTTTCTGTTCCCATCGAATCGATGGAATAATAATAGCCTGGCGGTTTATATCCCATTTTGTTTTGTTCTACTGACTGCTGAACCGTAGAGGGAAAAATTAACTTCTTACCTGCAAACTCCAGTAGCAACGGCTTACAAGCTGTTCTGGTGAAATACCAGAACAGCAATCCAAGCGGAATAGTTAAGAATAAATATTTTTTGTTCATTCGGTACTGCTCTTCATAACAAGGTTTTGTTCGTGGTAAATGCCAATTCTCACACCAATAATCAGTAGTTTTCCATCTGTATACCCATTTTGCCCAACGGTAAATTATACATAAATCTGACTGTTATAGTCTTTTTTCGTTGTTCGGGCTTGCTACGTTTTATTCCTATAGTCAAACATGGGTTGACAGTTAGAAAATTAAACTCAAACTCTTTCTCTTTTGCAAACTCCGAATCCTTAATTCCCTTGGTCACTATGAACTTCTTTTTATAGGTCATTTCTAAATCAGACTGCAACGAATCATAGACATTCGGCCCATCTGGGAATTGAAATACATACGAGTGCAACACCCGAGAAAAAAGAACTTCTTTAGGCTGATACTCATTAGAAAAGTCACCAGGCTTAAAGTGATAGCCAAGAATGGACTCCATTTGAGTAGAATCTACCTTGTAGTAATATCCTGGAGCTTTGTATGACATGGAATGTTTTTTTACAGCATCTTCAACGGATGAAGGAAAAGACCAGTGTTTTCCACCAAATTTAAAAGATACTGGCTCACAAGCAGGCTGTACATTTAAGCCCAAAATCATTTTTAAAATTATTATTGTAGTTGCTATGTTTGTCATTCGTATGTCGGATTTCCGTTCACATCGATTAAAATTCCATTATGGTATGCAGCTGATACCGCTGCCTTAATATTATTCGGATCACATCCTACTCCTCTGGCAATATCAAACCCTTGATGATTATTGTAATCGTCCATATACCATTCTTGATTATTAGGATTTTGGTTTACACCTCCACATATTTCATGGTTATTAGCCATAATCTCGGCATGCGTCTCGCCAATTGAACATAGGTTGTAAGCGCTAAAAAGAGCGTGTTTATAGGCATTTTCTACGGCTGACCCATTCTGATTTGCCGCTGCCATGCCATTATTATCCATATACTGTTCTACCGCAAGTTTGTTTGCTAGAAGCTTGGCTCCCATTAAAGGGTCAGAAACCGCATGATCGGCAATATACTGCCCTTCGCATTTGTTAGCACCAAAACGGTTAAGCCAATCCAACATTTTCTTTTCACCTGGAGATGGGGGTCCTGATCCACCACTGCCACTACCACCACCGCCACTTGATCCACCACCTGAATTTCCAACTGCAAACGCCCAGTTAGCAGTTGGCGGATAGCCGACATAATACGATCCAAGGAAATTAAGAGAAAAGCCTCCTCCATATCCCGAGATCAATGCATCCGGATAAAATAGGGTATAAGCTGGATCTGGTAGAGGGTTTCGAAGAGCATTATCGGTTTGAGCTTCAATAATAGAATCCGTATCAACTGATTCATTATTTGAATATTGAACTGTAGAGATGTTAAAAGCCTGAATAGGAGCTTTGCTTATATTTTGAATAGACAAAACAAGTGTACCATTTTCAACAATGTTTTTTTCCAAAGTGTATTTTGTACTTCTTTTGCCTTTTGAAAAATGTAGACGTTCTGTCGATAACATTTTTCCTTTAAGATCATATTGGATTGCTTCTACAATCGGCTCTGGACCCTTCTTGGAAAATATGTTTAATGCAGAAAGGGTTGATAAAATACCAATATTATATGAGGCACTTTTAGATCCTATTGACTGATTACTAGGCAATTCTCCTCGCTTTGTCTCTAATTGATTAAAAGACATAAGCCCAAGACTGCTAATGCCTTGCCATAATAATCGTTTATGATTTTTATGTTTGGTTATCTTGATAACGCCATTAATTCGATCATTGGGTGAAAGTTTATATTCGTAATTAATTTTATCGTCAACATTAATTATGGTTCCAACCTTTGGATCTGAATTATGCAACTGAGAGAAACAATTAAAAGTAGAAACAACATAAATCAATAATAATAGAAAAAATTTCTTCATAATTTGTAAAAGTGAAAATGGTTATAAAAATTGAATTGCATCCATATGTGCACTTTCCATAAGGTCCGCAATAGAAAGCATGATATAAAACGTGAATGGAAAATGGCATGGGCGTAGTTCTAGAACAATAAAAAACGAATCTTTTAAGCCAGGTTACTACATAATTTTAGGATCAACAACGTATGACCGTTGATATAGACAATTTACCAATTGTACAATCGTCGTTTTGCGGACTAATTATTTAGAGAATAACAGCTATACCGGAATTACTTCTAAAAAATTAAAACAACGAATCATATATGTAAATATAGGTTACATTTTTCAAATAACAAGTATTTCTACATTATTATAGTACTAGTTATACGTCGCTTAGCTTTGAAGTTCGGGGAGTGGCAATTTGACTTATGGATTGACCATTGAATACTATCCACTTCAATAAAGGTTAGACCAAATTAAAGAAAACAAAAAGCACCACGAGTCGACAAAGTGAAATATGCTTGATATCTTTAGGCTGTATTATTTACACCGTGGCGCTGATAAAATAATACCGGTATATTTTGAACTAGCGTTGGGGATTTACGACAGCAGAGTCTATCAAAGAAAAGCCGATACCAATGTTATTTTGAAGCTTACTGTTGGTAGTAGATGGTTCGTTGAACAATATTTTAATTTAGCCCCAAGAGTTAAAAATTACATGTATGGGCCTCGGTTCCATCATCTTGCGCTATCGTCATATTGCATTGCACAAATCAGATTTCCTTCCGTGTCCAATAACTTTGCCACCCAACCCACATAGGGTATCGCCGTTTTAGGCATTAAAATTCCCAACGGTATGTCATGGTAGATGTCTTGATAGGTCTGGGTAAAGTGATCGTATTTTTCCTTTGCCGTCGTAAACCGCAAAGAGGTTATCCGTTCCATCAGATGACCGAAAACAATACCCATCGAAAATCTGGAATAGCGTTCCATCTCAGGATAACGATCAAATAAAAAGACGAGATCATTTACATGCAGGCAAAATGCTTCGGTATTTTCAATCGCCTCGATGTAGTATATGTCCTTCTGCCGGGTTATAAAGCTCTTGGGCGAGTTGCACCATTCATTTTCCGCCGGGAAGTATTCGCTGATTTCTATTCCATCTTTTAAATAATAAGTTCTGAAAAGCCCCTTTTGAATAAAGTAGGATTTGGTACATGCCTTCTCCGCATCGTAGACAAGTTCTCCTTTCCTAAACATAACATAGCTGATTCTCTCTGCCAATGCGAATTTTAGTTCATCACTTAGTTTGATGTACTGTTCAAAGTGTCGGAATAATGTTTCTATGGGTTCAATAGTCTTTTGTTTTAATGTAAGCTTGTGATTCGGAAGCATTCCAGCGATAGGTTCCTATTTGGCATTTCGAAGGACAAAGTTTTGCATCGCGCTGAGACCAAATTTATAACAAAAAAGTCAGCCTCGTGCTCGGCCGGATGCAAACGTGGTTTGGTACAACGTGGATCTTACCGACTCCATAGACTCGGCTTTCGGCGACCCAAATCCCATTATTTGGTGTGGAAGTTCTTGTGCTCAATATCATTTCAACAATCTTTTAACACCAAACACAAAACTGTTAGCTAACAAATACTAACAAAAAATAGACCTTAAAATGCCCTTCTGGGATACTCTCGCACCTTAAATGAGCATTTTGCATTTCCTCACTTGCCATCGTATCAATTTTACCTCACAAAATGGCCTGAAAAATATTTTTATTAGCTAAAACCATGGTCTAGAAATCACGCTGCTACCGCCCCAATTTTGTCATCGTAAACAAAGCGTATCAAGGCTTTCAATTTTATCCGACCATTAAACAACAAGATTATGCAGACAGCGATATCATGGTATAATTACGCAATTGCAGTACTAGTCATCTCCGGACTCTATTACATTTTCATAGGCTTCAAATTCTATCGCCAGGACATTAAAGCTTTCTTTTCCCGTAAGTGGAAAATAAACAAAACTACCGGCTTTAGTGATAACGAAGAAGCCCAATTTACCACCTCACCTTACGGCGAAGCTATGGAAGGTTCCTTTGATGAACTCGAAGAGGTGGTACAAGATCTTAAAACAGCTATACTGGATAAGGCCGGTAACACAGGCAAGGACGAACTGCTCGATTTATTGAAGCAGCGGCTTGCAAACTACGCCGGGTTACGGAGGCCGGCCTTCCTGGTAGCTGTTAATCATTTTATCATCAGGCAGGCAGAAGAAACTTGCGGGGTGGCGTTCAGTGAGGATGAACTGAATGAGGCGTGGAGGACGCTGCCCCGCTAACATTAACCAGGAGATGATCCGAACCTGGATAAAAAAGAGTACTGTGTTTTCAATTTTTTTCCAAACAAGATGAGAAGGAAAATCTATGCAATAGCACTATGTGCTATCGGGATGGCCGTGTCGGTGCTGTCCTGTAAACAGAGCGAAGCAATGGAGCCGGTCAAGACAAGAGCGGTGAGTAGGTTGCAGGCCGGCAGGCTGGATGGCAGTGGTATCAAGGTCTCAAACGGATGGCTGCGGTTTGATAATCGCGAAAGCTTCAACAAGGTAATGCAGGAACTGCATGAGTACGAGGCCAGGGAACTGGGTAAATGGGAGAGTCCGTATGGGGAGCAGGGTTATCAGTCGTTGCGTGCATTTTACGAGCAGACTGATGCAGATCAATCCGAAGACAGGCGCGCACTTACGGTTGATTCGCTTATCGCAACCAATCAGATCCTGGACTGCCCGGACTCCTGGTTTGCTACCGCCATTAGTAAGGACGGTTTTATCCAGATCGCCGATACTGTCTACAGCTTCAAACCTGGCCAGGAAAATGGAGAGGCTTATGCAGTACCTGACCGGCATGCGCAAAGTCTTATCAAAGGCCAGTCGCCACAGGGATTGGATGGCGTCAAAATTCATTATACGTCCTTTCGGGCAATACCCTTTCCAAGATGGGGTGAAACCGGCGACGTCACCAAGGGCAGTAGGCTAAGGCTTCCGATCTGTCTTTACCCTTTCGGGTTTATGCCCAATTGGTGGGGCCAGTCAGGTGATGACATCTACGCCGGAGACGACAACACGGTGTTTCCCGAACACAACGGCAGACAAGTGAAATTGAATTATCACCGGTGGCGAGTCGGTTATATCTTTTATGCCAGTGCCGGTATAAGGTGCAAGATGTGGAAACACACCCGGTTTGCAGGATGGCAGTCTGTTACCTACGCCGAAGAAATGATCATGGAAAGCTGTGTAAAGGGAAACGTGTTTATACCAGGTCTGCCACTTTTCCCTTTCAATGAACAGACTTCTCCTCAGTGGCCTTATTTCTCACGGCAGACAGAAAACAACTTTGAGAAAACCATGAAGTGGACCGGCAGTGGCCTCTTCAACGAGATTATCCTGGAGCATTTCAATTTTCATTTCAAGGTGAATTACCGCGGACGTATTGTAGAGCGCAATATCAGGCAATAAATAAGTACCCTTTAAAAATATTGCGGGGCAGCAGGTTTTGGTTCGTTTTGCTGCTTGGTTTTGGTGGGTGATACGCTGCCCCGCTACTTTATTTCCGGACGTGTAAAGATTGGTTTTGTGTGTGTGAAATCCGGAATCCCTTCCTGCTTCCCAGCCTTAGTGCATAGCGGCAGCCACAGTCCGTGAGCCAGGCCGGGAGGCTCTTGGAAGGTGCCACATGGGCCGTCAGTTGTTCAATTTTTTAATCAGGTGAAGATGGGAATCGTGAAGAGCGGATTGGTTAAAAATATCAATTCAAAGAGATGGCACGGCTGGGCCTTAACAGCAGCCCTAGTATTATTTAATCTTTATGTACAGGCGCAGGACGGGGTCGCCGGCCTTTCGGATGCCAACACAAAGGTCCGCAGTTATTTCCCGATGGGCATCAATCTGATGTATGCCTGTGGCGCAGTACTCGGGCTAGTCGGGGCCATTAAAGTGTACACCAAATGGAACCAGGGTGATAACGATACCAGTAAAGTGGCAGCAAGTTGGTTTGGCAGCTGCATCTTTTTGGTAGTCGTGGCTACGGTGATCAAAGCATTTTTCGCGGTATAAAAAATTATAGGGATGGAGCAGTATATGGGTTACCGTGCGCCGGTAAAAGGCAAGGAAAATGAAGAAGGGCGTGAGTTGCCGATATTTAACATTGGCGGTACAGACTTCGTCGTTGATTTAAAAAAACATGAATTCCGGCAATCGGATAATCCCTATAACAGGATCACCCTGGGTAATGTCAAGGAGGAAATGGGTTTTAGCCATTTCCTCTACGACAACCGGACAAAGAATATCTATCTGGGAGATGATAGGGCCGGAGTTGCTATTCCGATACACGTCAGCATCATTCTCGTACCACCATTAAAAGATCTAGATCCGGTGGGCCTGGCAAGACGGCATGGTTTACCAGATGAATTTTACGGTGCTAAGAGCGTAGGTAAGCAAGCAAGATTAACGGAGTTTACAAAGCAGGACCGCAAGGTCGAAACAAAGATTAAAAGCAATAATGGGAAGACAGCCGCTAAGAAGCGCAGGGGCAAAAGACGGCGCATTTAACCTGCCAGGCAAAATTGAAAGGGTCAGAAAGTACAATTCATTTCACGCATTAAAAGAGAAAATTATGATACAACACATCATGGAGAAGTTGTGGGCCTATATAGTGGTTCATAACCCGGAGTTGATGATCGCTCTGCACGAGGAGAATTCGGTAACCCGCTACCTCGAAGAGAAAGTAAATGCAATGGTGCCGGCGATGGGCATGATGATGCAGGAAGGCACCCCTGATTATGCTGCGGTAGAGCTCTGTCTCAATGAGCTGACTGCCGAATTGAGACCCTCCCGCTTTGACTATATCGCGGATATACTGGAAGAGGAATTCCAGCAGGAGTATGCCAGACTAACCAGCCATGGCCTGCTGGCTTATGAAACGATCAACCTGATCGGGTTCTGCAAAGCTGTGTTTGAAGAAATGGGATTTAGTGAAGAAAACCAGGACACCAGTAAGGTTTACTACGCAGTGACCGGTACTATCCAACAGTATTTTGAGCAGCAGGCTACTGCCGCTCAGTCGTAAGCCAAGGGGCATTTGTGAAAAAGAAATCGGAGAGAAATGGCGTATAATGCTTATCATAAATTACAACAGAACCTGGCAGCCGTCCGAATCGCCCTAGACTGGGATCAGGATAAGGTGCTTTCGGCTGATGAGCTCGAAACCTTAAAAGGTTTCAGTGGCTTCGGCGGCATCAAAGCCGTGCTGTTCAATGGCCAGACCAGGGAGCAGTGGTTGGAGCAGGGCGCAACCGAGACTGACCTTCGCTTGCTGGAAGGGATCAGAACACTTCATGAACTGCTGGACAGCTACTTTGGAGAAAAGCAGTATAAGGAGGTGATCGCTTCTATAAAGGAAAGTGTGCTGACATCCTTCTATACACCGGTCATTGTCCCACAATCCATTTATGATGCATTGAACAGTAATGGCATTCATCCGCAAAGAATCTACGAGCCAAGCGCCGGTGCAGGAATATTTATTTCAGAAGCAGATAAAGCATTTTCCAGCCTGAGCCAGGTTACTGCGGTAGAAAAAGACCTGCTTACAGGAAAGGTGTTGCAAGCTATCGCATCCGGGCTAAACACAAAGCCCAAGGTACATATTACGGCTGTTGAGAACAGCCCTAAGGACGATAACGGAAGTTATGACCTGGTGATAAGCAATATCCCTTTTGGCAATTTCAGGGTCTTTGATAAATCATTTGGCAATTCCGTTCCGCACCTGACGGGCAAGATCCATAATTACTTTTTTGCAAAGGGCCTGGAAAAGCTCAGGGAAGGTGGATTGATGGCCTATATCACCACTTCTGCTTTCCTTGACACTCCTTCGAACCGTGATGCGAGGGACTATCTGTTCCATGAAGCGGATTTTATCAGCCTGGCAGTGATGCCGGATAACCTGATGGAAGCTACGGGCGGTACCCAGGCGCCCAGTCACCTGCTTATTGTTCAGAAGAACACCGGCAAAACGGAGCTATCCGCAGCGGAATCAATGCTTTTGGAAACGATCACCGCCAGCAACGACTTCGGTACATTTTATCAAAACAGCTTCATTGAAAAACACAGAGGTATTATCCTTGGTGATGAAGTAAAAGCAGGTACCAATCAGTATGGCAAGGCAACAGAATGTATCTGGCAAAATGGACCGATTGAAGCATTAGAGACCGGACTGGCACAAGTTTTAAACACAGGGTTTAGCATTAATTTCAACCAGTCGCTTTTTACAAGTGGCCAGGTGTCTCTCCCTGCGGATGAAGCGGCTTCCAAGCCCAGATTGACCGCTTTGCCTATGCCGGAAAACAAGACTATCCTTAGTTCTGTGCAACTCGGCCTGTTTGACAGTATGCCCGCGGAAAGCGCTAACCGTGCTGCGGCCTATGTTCAGACAACAGACCAGCGGTGGATAAAGAAAGAAACGGCCAGGATTATAGGCATCACCCGCACAACGGACATGCCGGAGCATGAAGGGCTCGTGCTCATAACGGCAAAGACTGTAAAGGGTAATTTCTATGTCTATAAGTTGTGTTCTAACTACAATGAAATAACTGGCTCAAATAGCTGGCAGAATGCCCAACATCTGGGCCTAATATTGGAGAGGGCGTCCGGGCTGCTGAAAAAGTATGGACATGATTACATTTTTGAAGGTGACAAAAGCCTTGAGGCATCGTTTTTGCCAATAAAAGAGGATAATTCTATTTATAGTAATATAAAGCCTCAGTACCGGGATGGCACATTGGTTATTCACCAGAATCTGGTGGGCAGTATCAGAAATGTAGATCATGATCATAACCGTGCTTCGTTCCAGCGATTTTCAGATCAAAAGGATATTTCATTTTACAAAGGATACGTAAAACTGCGCGACAGTTATTACGAACTGTTTGATAAAGAAGCTAATGATCCGATGCTGTTTAGTTACGGTCAGCTTCGGGATTCGCTTAACAAAGAGTACGATCAGCTGACGGAGAGGTTCGGACAGCTTAACGGGAAAACTGCGCGCAAGCTCATTTTAGAGGACCGTGCGTTTGGCGTCAGCATGCTGGCTTCACTCGAACGAAGGGATGGCAATGCCTTTGTAAAGGCAGATATCTTTATAGACAACCTCAACAAGCCTCAACAGGTATTCAGCACCCAAGACCCACTTGAAGCGTTGGCTCACTGTCTGAACGAAAAAGGAAAAGTGGACATCGGCTTTATTGCCTCCCTGACCGGGCATGACCATCATCAGACGCTTAAGAAACTCGAAGGGCACATCCTGATGAACCCGGGTAGTGACCAATGGGAAACTTCTGACAAATACCTTAGCGGCAATGTCGTATTAAAACTTCAGGAAGCAGAACAAAGGGTAAGCGTAGAGCCGGACAACCAGTTGTACCGTAAGAGCCTGGAAGCGATCCGTCAGGTGCAGCCCGAAAAGATACCGTTTGAGCTTCTGGATTTCAACCTGGGAGAACGCTGGATTCCGGTATCTTTTTATGAACGGTTTGCAACGGAGCTTTTCGGACTACCAACGACTGTGAGCTACCTGTCTTCATTAGACACCTTCAAGGTAGGTATCAGGGGCAGTAACGCGAAGACCGACCAGGAATTTGCCATCAGCCCTAAGGGAGACAGGAAAATGTATGGTGGCATACTTCTGGAGCATGCGTTGGAAAATACAGCACCATTCTTTACCTATGAGGTGGACCAGGGGGATAAAAAGGTCCGGATACCGGATAATGAGGCGACCCAGCTTGCCCATCAGAAGATTGAAAATGTCCGTGCCGGATTTATAGGATGGCTTACAGAACTATCTGAGAATGAGAAGCAGAACCTGGTGGATCTGTACAACAATACTTTTAACTGCTATGTACTCCGGCAATATGACGGAAGCCATCAAAGTTTCCCGGGGCTTGACCGCAGGGCACTTGGCATAGAGGATCTGTACGCTTCACAGAAGGATGCCGCCTGGCGGATCGTCCAGGACCGTGGCGGATTGATAGACCACGAGGTCGGACTTGGTAAAACATTGACGATGATCATTGCTGCTATGGAAATGAAAAGGCTCGGTGTAGCCTCCAAGCCGATGATCCTGGCCCTAAAAGCAAATGTTGATCAGATAGCAGAAACATTCCGCAAGGCGTATCCGGCCGCAAAACTGCTGGCACCTGGCAAAGAAGACTTTACGCCGGAGAAACGAATGCGCATTTTCGGGGAAATCAAAAACAACAACTGGGACTGTATAATCCTTACCCATGACCAGTTTGGGAAAATACCGCAGTCCCCGGACATTCAGAAGCAGATTTTTACTGTTGAGCTGGATAACGTAGAACGCGACCTGGATACGGTCCGCGATCTTGGTGGCGACGTTTCTACGAGAATGAGGAAAGGCCTTGAAATTCGTAAGAAAAATCTAAATGCGAAACTTCAATCGGTGGAAAACCAGATTGAAGGCAAAAAGGATAAGGGCATTGATTTTGTCCAGACCGGGGTGGACCATCTTTTTGTTGACGAAAGCCATAAGTTCAAGAACCTGACCTTCACTACAAGGCATAGCCGGGTGGCAGGACTTGGTAACCAGGAAGGAAGCCAGAAGGCCCTGAATATGCTTTTCGCGGTGCGCAGCCTCCAGGAGAAATTCGATGCAGATCTCTGTGTCACCTTTTTAAGCGGTACGCCGATCAGCAATAGTCTGACGGAGCTGTATCTGATCTACAAATACCTGCGCCCGAAGGAGATGCAGCGTCAGCAGATTGAAAATTTTGATGGCTGGGCTGCGGTATTTGCAAGAAAGACCACGGATTTTGAATTCAGCGTAACCAATGAAATTATCGCCAAAGAACGTTTTCGTCACTTCATAAAGGTGCCGGAGCTGGCTATGTTCTACAACGAGATTACTGACTATAAAACAGCCGCCCACATCCGGCTGGATAAACCGCAGCTCGACGAAAGACTGATCAATATTAAACCGACACCCGATCAGGAAAGCTTTATTGACCGGTTGATGCGGTTTGCCAGGTCCGGCGATGCGACGCTGCTGGGAAGACCAAAGCTATCGGAATCAGAGGAGAAGGCAAAGATGCTGATCGCTACCAACTACGCCAAAAAGATGTCTGCCGACATGAGGCTGATCAGCGAGAATTATGGTGATCACCCCGGCAACAAGGTCAATACCTGTGCCCGAATGGTCGCACAGATATACCGTGAAGTCGATGTCCATAAAGGAACACAGATCATTTTCAGCGATATCGGGACACCCAAAGCCAATGAATTTAATATTTATGACGCCTTAAAAAAGGAGTTGACAGGGAGACATGGGATACCATCCTATGAAATCACTTTTATCCATGACTGGCCCGATAAAATGAAACCGGTACTGTTTAGCAAGATGAACCGTGGGGAGATCAGGATACTGATTGGCAGCACGGAAAAGGCCGGAACAGGATTGAACGTACAGGAGCGGGTTGTGGCGATGCATCAAATGGACGTTCCCTGGAAGCCTTCAGAACTCGAGCAGCGCAATGGCCGTGGCGCCAGGCAGGGTAATAAAGTAGCCAAACTGTTTTATGACAATAAAGTGCGCAACTATATCTATGCTGTGGAGCAGAGCCTGGACAACTATAAGTTTAACCTGCTCAAAAACAAGCAGCTGTTCATCAGCCAGATGAAAAATAGCCAGCTGCATGTACGCAGTATAGATGAAGGGGCCATGGACGAAAAGAGCGGAGTGAATTTCTCAGAGTATATCGCGATCCTTTCCGGGGACACGTCACTGCTGGAAAAATCAAAGTTGGAAAAGAAAGTGGCGGTCATGGAAAGCCTGCGAACAGGCTACCTGCGGGAACTGTCCCGATCCAGATCAGAGTTGGGCAACCTGGAACGCAAAAGGGATGATGGTAGTGAAATACTGAAAAAACTAAAGACAGATGAAGGCTTTTACAAAGAAAGGCTCCGGACGGATAAGGACGGGGCGAAGCTGAATCCGCTGGTATTAGACGGTATCAGTGCCACAGATCCAACCGAGGCAGGTAAACAACTGCTCGCACTTTTTAGCAATTGGAAGCCGCCGCCCGGGTCGATGACTAAACAGATCGGCGAACTCTATGGATTTAAGCTGATTATCCGACACCATATTGACGAGTGGATAGATCAGGGGAAAAAGTATGAGCAGCGGTCCAATTTTCTATATGCAGAAAGCCCGCAGACCGGCATTAAATATAATTACAATGACGGTGCGCCCAATATTGAAAATCCCAAACTGGCAGCGCGGTATTTCCTCAGTGCCATTGACCGGGTCGTCAACCTGCGGGATCAACAGGAAAAGCGCCAGCAGGAAATGGAAGGCAACATAGCCATGCTCACTCAGCTCATTGAAAAACCCTTTGGCAAGGAAAGGGAACTGCAGGACTTAAAAAGTGAGCTGGCGAAACTGGAAAGAGAAATTGCCATAAAAATCCAGGAGCGGCAAATGAAGGAAAGTGGTGTAAATGTGGAAGGTCACCCGGTCAGCTCACCGGCTAAAACCGAACTGGTGACCATGCAGCATAAGCAGGCAGCAAACAAAGATGAAAGTAGGACGGCCAGTCCGGTGCTGGCAAGAAAAAGAAGAGGGTTAAAATTATAAGTTATGTCCAATACCGTATTCCAGATCAACAAAGGCATTAATCGCCCAATAGAATTTAAAGGCCTAAAAGCACAGTACATCCTGTATTTCGTCATTGGCGTACTCGCCCTGCTGATCCTGTTTGCTGTGCTCTATATGCTGGAAGTTAACTCTTACATCTGTATAATCGTCGTACTTGGCTTGGGAACAGGACTTACCATACAGCTATATGCAATGAGCAACAAATACGGTGAACATGGATTGACCAAACGAATGGCAAAACGCGGCGTACCGCATGTGGTTAAGAATAATTCGAGAAACATTTTTACCAATAAGAAAACCCGGGAATATGGAAACCATAGACGCCAAAGTAATAAATGATGATCGTGGTATAGCACTGGATATAAAAGGGCATCTCTTTACAGCAGATGTAAAGTATGCGATGCTTATAGACCGCAGTGATCCGCTGAACAGCATTTCCTTTCATGATATGCTGGATAAGGGTAGTCATTATGAATTACCGTTTGATCCTGTCGAAAGAAACCTCACTGCCCCGTGGGAACCTGGTTCAACTATTGTGAATATACCACAGCTTGTTGCTATCGACCCGGAAGGTATGGCTGCGAAATATAGTATAACGACAGACCTTTTACCGGAAAGGGACGCAGCCTTGAACGCTGATCCCAAATCGCTGGAGGCCAGACTAGATGGGAAACTGCCAGAAATCGAGATCGCGGGCAAAGACTATTATGTTGACTTGCGTCTTAACGAGCTCAGGTCAACTACAGACCATAACAATAAGATCGACCTGAGTGTCCTGGTTACAACCTTTGATGGTCGTTACATCAATTTTTACAATACGGATTCTGAAAAGTTTGTTCAGATCAAGGGCGATATCACACAGATACCTGAAAACGTAAAAATGATCCTGATACCTGCCCCCATTTCTTTGGACCCGGTATCTGTTGCAAGAAGCTATGATATGGAGGAAAGATCATTTCAGCGAGAGTTCCCTGTAATGGCGCGGCATGAGGCGCAGTCCTATGCCTTATCAGAAACGGGTATACCTGCTCTTGTGCAGCGTAATAAACAAAAAGCAGAAATGGAGAAGACGGAACAACAAAAGCCCAGTCGTCCCAAAAAGAAACGCGGTCACAGGTTATAAATTTTTCAGGTTAAGATGAATACTTACACAGGGTTGATTGGCATCCACGGCTGTCTGTTTGGCGTCAGCACAATAAACAGGATCATTACTGATTACGAAAAAGGCAATCCCGGTTTAGGTTTGAAGATATTGTTTCGTACAGATCGCTGTGGTTACCCATGTCTGACCGGGTACATAGATTTGGAGAACAAGCGGATCGTGCCATACGACGAATACTGTTCTTGGGAAAGCTATGAAAGGGACATGCTTAAACCCTTTGTCATCCCCTGTAAAGTACTGGAACGGGATTGTAACTTATCCCGACAGCAGATCCAGGCATTCAATCAGGATAGTTTAGAAAATGGTTTTGGTCTTAACCTGATTGAAGCAGTATGCTTCACTGGGCAATGGCCTGAAAAAAGAAAATCCTGAAAAGAAGTAGGTAACTATTAATAAGGGTATCAGCCCTGGTGAAAAAGATTTGTGCAAATGGAAAAGAGGCTGGAAGATTTATTACCCATTATGGGTGTGGAACAGGATTGCATCCTTTCCAAAAAAGGCGACATTACAGTTGCCTATAGAGTGGAGTTGCCTGAGATATTTACTCTGTCAAATGATGAGTACGAGGCTTTTCACAATACCTGGATCAGGGCATTGAAAGTGCTTCCGGTGTACACAGTATTTCTTAAACAGGATTGGTTTACCGATAGCAGTTACCAACCCGAATTTGAAAAGCAGGATAAAAGTTTCCTGGCTAGTAGTAGTGAGCGTTTCTTTTTTGAACGCCCGTATTTAGACCATCATTGCTATGTGCTGCTGACCAAAAAGCCGGAGAACCGAAAGCTGTCCAGTTCGATGTTTTCTAACCTGATCCGTCCGACGATTGTACCGGAAGAAACGTTGAACCCCGAACTGTTACAGGATTTTTTGGATGCCTGCGGTCAGTTCAAAAGTATATTGGAGGATAGTGGCCTATTACAATTGCAAAGGCTCACTGATGATCAGTTATTGAGTACTGGCCGTAAAGCTGGTATTATCGAAGAGTATTGCAGCCTGTCGCAAGCCGATCCAATGATCACGGATATGGAGTTTAAGGACGGTATACAGATCGGCGATGCGCATTGCCAACTGTACACATTGGGCGATGCCAAAGATCTGCCTGCACTTTGCGGACCGCGTGTGAACTATGATAAGTATAGTACCGACAGAACAAAGTTTAGCATCGGATTTGCTTCACCGGTCGGACATCTGCTATCCTGCAACCACATGTACAGCCAGTATATTTTCATTGAAGACGGACAGAAAACCATACACCGGTTGGAAACAAAAAGATTACGGTTGCAATCCTTATCAGCCTATTCCCGGGAGAACAGTATTGCCCGTGATGCGACCAATGACTTTTTGAATGAAGCCATTTCTGAGCATCGGATGCCGGTAAAAGCGCATTTCAATATATTGGTATGGACACGGGATAAGGACAAGCTGAAAGATTTGAAGAACCTGGTATCCTCAGCACTCGCACAAATGGATGCTACGGCCAAACAGGAAACTGCGGGCGCACCACAGATTTATTGGGCAGGTATCCCGGGTAATGCGGCGGACTTCCCGATGAACGACACCTTTGATACGTTTGCAGAGCAAGCCTGCTGCTTTCTGAACCTGGAAACTTCTTACCGCAGTTCGTTAAGTCCATTTGGCATCAGGCTTGGTGATCGTCTTACCGGAAGACCGCTCCACGTCGATATCAGCGATGAGCCGATGGAGCGCGGTATCATCACAAATCGCAACAAGATTGTTATCGGCGGTTCAGGTTCGGGTAAATCGATGTTCATGAACCATATGCTTCATAGTTATGTGCAGCAAGGCGCACATTGTCTGATCGTCGATGTCGGGCACAGCTACAAAGGTTTATGTGATATGTTGGGCGGTTATTACTTTACTTATTCTGAACAGACACCCATTAAATTCAATCCTTTCTACATCGCTGAAGGCGATGAGCTGGATACAGAAAAGAAGGAAAGCATTAAAACAATGCTGCTCGCACTCTGGAAAAGGGATAATGAAGAGTTTAAAAGGAGCGAATATGTTGCCATTTCCAACGCTTTAACTCTGTATTACGAGTACCTGGACAGAGAGACTGAGATCTTCCCCTGCTTTGATTCCTTTTATGAATTCTTATTGGTTGAATTTGTAGAAGTGCTCAAAAAGGACCGGGTAAAAGAAAAGGATTTTGATATGGATAATTTCCTGTATGTCCTTCGTCCGTATTACAACGATGGGGAGTTTTCGTATCTGCTCAATGCCAGGGAAAATCTTGACGTGCTGCAACAACCATTTATTGTCTTCGAGCTGGATAAGGTGAAGGATCACCCCATTCTTTTTCCGGTGATCACCCTGATCATTATGGAGCTTTTTATTTCAAAGATGCGTAAGCTGGAAGGGATCAGGAAGGTGATTTGTATAGAGGAAGCATGGAAAGCAATTGCAAAGGCTGGGATGGCGGAGTTTATGAAGTACATGTATAAAACAGTCCGCAAATACTTCGGCGAGGCCATAACGGTAACACAGGAAGTCGATGACATCATTTCTTCGCCCATTATTAAAGAAGCCATTATTAACAACGCAGACTGTAAGATCCTACTGGACCTGAAAAAATTCCAAAACAAGTTTGAGGATATACAGGCGGTATTAGGTATGAATGACAAAGGCCGCGCTCAGGTCCTTTCTGTCAACAAAGCTAATGATCCAACAAAACGGTACCGTGAGCTTTACATTGAACTGGGCAACTCAGTTATGAAGGTCTACCGCTATGAACCCTCCCCGGAAGAATATTACGCTTACACTACGGAGCAGAAGGAAAAAGTAAAAGTACAGCAGTATGCAAAGAAATATGGCAGCATACAGAAGGGGCTTGCCGCATTGGTGTCGGATTTGAAATCATAACTATTTAAATGAAAGGCTTATGAAAAGGTATGTGAGGATCTGGATGGTAGCCATGATGATGGTCGCTGTATCTGCCCCAACGCAACAGGCCCAGGCAGCATTCCCGATCTGGGAGATTATCAGAAAGGCCGTGATCAAAGTAATAAAGGCGGTAGACCTGGCCATACAGCGTCAGCAAAACAAGGTGATCTGGCTGCAAAACGCACAAAAGACTTTGGAAAACACGATGTCGAAACTTAAACTGGATGAGATCACGAAATGGACAGAGAAGCAGCGGAAACTATATGACGAATATTTCAAGGAACTACAAAAAGTAAAATCACTGATCACTTATTATAAACGTATCCGTGAGATTACCGACAAACAGTACCGATTGGTAGAACAGTACCGACGTGTATGGGGGATCATTCAGCAGGATGGTCACTTTACGCCAGCTGAAATAACTTACATGGGACAGGTATATACCGGGATTCTTGAAGAGAGTACCAAAAACATCGATCAAATTGCTAGTATCATTACCGCATTCAAAACCAGTATGACCGACGGGAAAAGGATTGAGATTGTGAACGCTGCTGCTGAGCGTGTTGACCGTAATTACAGTGATCTGTTGAAATTCAATAACCAGAATATGATGCTTAGCCTGCAAAGGGCCAGGTCTCTACATGATGCAAAAGTGATCAAGCAGCTGTACGGTATTCCTTAATGTTTACGTCATAATGGATAGAATATGAAAAAAGTGATTTTGATGTTGCTGTTTTTACAGTTGGCGACCGGTACCAAAGCTCAGATATTTAAAGAAATATTTCAGCAAAAGAAAACCCAAAAAGAATATCTGCTCGCTCAGATCGCAGCACTGAAAGTCCATATAGAATTTTTGCAAAAAGGATATGAAATCGCAAACGATGGGCTGACACTTATCGGAGATATCAAGAACGGGGAGTTTAGTCTGCATAAAGATTATTTCGCTTCTTTGAAAAAAATCAGCCCTGTAGTCAGTGGTTATGTAAGGGTTAAGGATATCGTTGCCTTACAGGTCAGGACCTATGAATCCTATTTAAAATATTACAATGGAGCAAGGGAATCTGGCATGTTTTCGAAGAAAGAAGTGGACTACATTTTGGGTGTCTATATCCGGGTATTAGAGGACTGTTCAGGGTTAATGGATCAACTTATAGTGCTGACAACCGCAGGTAAACTGGAAATGAAGGACGATGAAAGGATCAAAAGAATTGATGGGATTTTCAAAAGTATGCAATCCAATTATACTTTCTCACAAGGGTTTGGCAAGGAGGCACAGATCTTGGCTGCTTCAAGAAAAACAGGGATTAATAATACTGCAACCGTCCGTGAGCTTCACGGCATAAACGATTAAGGGTATGAAAAAGATTTTAGTGTTACTACTGCTGATCTTAATGGGGACAGGAAAAACCATGAAGGCAAACGCTCAGGCAAACGAGATTGCTCAGCTACTGCTGAACGTTGAAAAACTCGCACAATTCAAGCAAATACTTTCCGATCTGAAAAAGGGTTACGACATTTTGTACAAAGGATACAACACCATTAAAGATATAAGTGAAGGTAATTTCAGGCTGCATAAGAGTTTTCTGGACGCGCTCATGCAGGTCAGTCCCCAGGTCAAAAACTATTATAAAGTAGCGGGCATTATTGAAAAGCAGGTTGCACTCATCACGGAATACAAAGCTGCGTATAACAGGCTCCGTGATGAAGGAAATTTCTCATCACAGGAACTGCAATATTTGGCCGGTGTCTATTCGAATCTGATCAATCTTAGTTTAAGGAACCTGGATGAGCTGGTGACGGTGATCACTGCTGATAAACTCCGGATGAGCGACGACGAAAGACTGAAAGCGATTGATGTGATCTATGATGAAATGGAAGAAAAATTGGTATTCCTTCGTCATTTTAACGGGAATGCCTCTGTTCTGTCCGCCCAGCGTGCAAAGGAAAAACATGATGCTCAGTCTATGCAACAAATACATGGCCTGAAATAGTTAAGGGCGTCATTCTAAAACAGGAAAAAAGACATATGGAAAAGTATATCAGGGTCATGCTCTGCATGGTAGTTGGATTGTTATTGCCTGTCTTGACTAATGCTCAAGGCTTGGCCGGCGAACTGAAAGGAATGCAGATCGTGCTCGACGAGCTGTACAGCGAAATGATCGGGATGAGCAGCAATCTTATCGGTGTTGGCAGGGGTATTGCTGGTTTTGGTGCATTGTGGTATATAGCCTACCGTGTATGGCGGCATATCGCCAACGCAGAGCCTGTTGATTTTTATCCATTGCTCAGGCCATTCGCCCTTGGGTTGGCCATCGTGCTCTTTCCTTCCTTTCTGGCAGTCATCAATGGCGTGATGAAGCCCGTCGTGGCTGGAACTGCATCTATGGTAGATGGTTCAGATAAAGCTGTCGCAGCACTGTTGAATGAAAAGGAGAAGGCGTTACAGGAGAGCCCCTTCTGGAAAATGTATGTAGGGGCGACAGGCGAAGGGGATAGGAACGAGTGGTACAAATATACTCATAACGGCGAGTCCACCCCGGTGCTGGAGGACCCCTTTTCCTACATTGGTAACGATATAAAGTTTGCGATGTCAAAGGCAGCCTATAATTTCCGCAATTCTGTAAAGGAGTGGATGAGCGAAGTTCTGCAGGTGCTCTTCCAGGCTGCTGCCCTTTGCATTAATACACTCCGGACTTTCCAATTGATCGTTTTGGCAATTCTTGGGCCTTTGGTATTGGGTATTTCTGTCTTTGACGGTTTCCATCATTCGCTTAACGCATGGCTGTCCCGGTATATCAATGTTTACCTGTGGTTGCCCGTGGCAAACATTTTCGGTTCGATCATAGGCAAGGTTCAGGAGCAGATGATCAAAATTGATCTAAGCCAGATTAAGAATACGGGGGATACCTTTTTTAGTGCAAAAGACACGGCTTATATCGTGTTTCTTCTTATAGGTATTGTCGGCTACTTCACTGTGCCATCCATCGCCAACTTTATCGTCAATGTAGGCCAAAGCGGTGCCTTGTCCCAAAAGGTGACCAATATCTCCGGCAATGTTGCCAGCACTGTCAGTTCCCGCGCAGGAGCCGGAGCTGCCGCCGTTGCGAAATCCCCATTCAGTGTTTACGAAGGTTACAATGGATCAAGAGGATTGACCAACACTGTTGGCAGGGGCATGGGCTATGGCGGTGCTTACATGGCCGATAAAATATCTGGGAGTAGTAATAACAATCCATCAAAATCATAAGCAAACAATCAGCTCATGTTCACAAAGACAAAAAACATCGACACCACATTCAGACATATCCGTTTGTTCACGGCAATGGTTGTAGTGGGAAGCATAATACTGTGCTGTTTCACAGTATGGAAAAGCTATCGCATGGTTTCGGACATACAGGGTAAGATTTATATCCTCGCTAATGGTAAAGCACTGGAAGCTTATGCCGAGGAGCGAAAAGATAACGTACCCGTGGAGGCTCGTGATCACATTAAATCCTTTCACCGCTTTTTCTTCACCCTTTCGCCCGACGAGCAGTCCATACGGGAGTATATCGGCAAGGCCCTTTACCTGGCCGATGCATCGGCAAAAAAAGAGTATGATAATCTTACGGAAAAAGGTTTTTACACCGGGGTTATCTCGGGCAATATAAGCCAGGAGATAACCGTAGACAGCATTAAGGTCAATACCGCTGTATATCCTTACTTCTTTCGCTGCCATGCTACCCAGCACATTACCAGAACGACCAGCACCGTATCACGCAGCCTGATCACAGAAGGTTTTCTGCGTAACGTCCCTCGCTCAGATAATAACCCTCATGGCTTCCTGATTGAAAAATGGGTGACCGTTGAAAACAGGGATATCAAAATACAGAACCGGTAAATACATACCATAAATCGACGATCATGGATAATAATAAAAATAAAGGTACTAAGAGGCGCTTTGCGGGCTGGATGCAGCGAAGATTTGAACAGCTGCCCCGTAATGGTAAGGTCACAGTTATGTTGCTCGGTCTACTGTTAGCCGGGAGTTATTGTGGACTGCTGATACTTGGCGGAATCAGTGGTAAAGCAAAAAGTGTGGTCAGTATCAGCCCGATCAGGGTTTTGGAGCACATAGGGAGTACAGCCAAAATAGCAACACCGGTTATCAGTTCTGATGAGTATGAAAAGATACACAGGTTCAGACGGTACATGGATAGTCTTGCCAGGTCGCCTTCCGGAAGGGTATACTTTGACAGTATTATACAAGCCAGGCCTGGTCTGTTGGACAGCATCACCATTGTAGAGCAGCTTTATTATTCACAAAAAAACCGCATAGATAAGAAGCCATAGTAAGATCAGTCCAGTCCAGGCCAGGTGTAACACAAAATAGATTAAATACAAAAACAAAAATCATGGAACAACAACAGTATTCCCCCAAATTCATAAGGCAGCGTAAATTTTACACGGTGCTGCCCGTGTTGGTTCTTCCTTTCCTAACCTTGTTCTTTTGGGCCTTGGGTGGTGGGAAGGTTGATAATAGCCAGGCTGCACAAGCGCCTATGGGATTTAATTTCAATTTACCAGAGGCTTATCTGGACGATAAACCGGCTTTGGATAAATTGGGTTTTTACGAACAGGCTGAAAAGGATTCCCTACGACTGGCGGAGCTAATCAAAAATGATCCTTATTATCAGGAAAATGGTAGCGAAGGGGTTGAGCATAAAGATAGTAGCAAATTACTTGGACTTCCTACAAGAAAACCTTCAAACGGCTCTGCCAGCGGATTAAATACTTCGCCATACAGCTCAGCGGCTGATCCACAAGAAGCTAAGGTCTATCAAAAACTTGACCAGCTCACAGCAACGTTAAATGCGTCCACAGAGCTTCCGCCATCCAAAGCCGCCGAATTCAATTTGCAAGCACAGAAAAACTCGGTCCCTTTAAGCAGTGCAGAGATGGAAAGGCTTGAAAATATAATGCGCGGTATGGACAGTGGCAGCAGCCAAGACCTGAACGGCGGCGACCCTGAAATGAAAGAACTGAACGGAATGCTGGAACGCATCCTGGACATACAGCATCCGGAGCGTGTACAGGAAAGGCTGAGACAAACCTCCCGTGAAAATAAGGATCAGGTATTTGCTGTATCGACCGGCAGTACAGAAATGCCCGTCAGTTTGCTGGACAATAATTACGGCCCAGGGTCAAATGCACAGCACCCCGTAACAGGTGGTCAGGGTGGCTTCTACTCTCTGGACGAGACAGGAAGTGAAATTCCGGCACAGAATACAATAGAAGCAGTCATTCACGAAACCCAGGAATTGGTTAACGGTTCAACGGTCAAGCTAAGATTAGTCAATGACGTCTTCATCAATGGTGTACTCATACCGAAAGATAATTTCCTATATGGCACGGCCTCACTGGATGGGGAACGGTTGAAGGTTGAGATCAACAGCCTTCGTTACCAAAACTCACTTTTCCCGGTTGCCTTATCTGTATTCGATCTCGACGGCTTAAGTGGTATCCATATACCCGGGGCAATTTCCCGTGATGCGGCAAAACAATCGGGCGATCGCGCTATTCAGAGCATTGGTATGACCAGTTTTGATCAAAGTGTCGGTGCCCAGGCCGCTTCTGCCGGTATAGAGCTTACCCGCAACCTGCTCAGTAAAAAAGTCCGGTTAATCAAGGTGACCGTCAAGGCAGGTTACCAGGTACTACTTCGCGATGAAAAGCAGGCCGAACGGCAGTAATTCCATTTATTATTTACTCATTTTTCTAAGATTCATTATGCAAAAGATCATCTCATTCTTTTTAGTTGGCCTTGGGTCAATACTTTCCTTCCAGGTACAGGCTCAGGGTATCATTCAGCCAGCGACTATCGAATCATACCCGCTGGAAATTACGGATCAGAAAACGACAAATCTTGTTTTCCCTCACAATATTGTCAGCGTAGACAAAGGCAGCAAGCAAATATTAGCACAAAAAGCAAAGGGAGCTGGCAATATTCTACAGGTTAAGTCAGCCACTGATAATTTCCAGGAAACCAATCTGACTGTTATCACGGGCGATGGTAACCTTTATTCTTTCTTGTTAAATTATTCACCATATCCTGGTGATTTAAACCTTGTATTCAAAGAATCCCCGGCACCCGCAGCAATCCTTACCAAACCAAATGAAAATGAAGGGGTAATAGAAGCCACCGCGGCAGCTGTCGCTGTACAAAAGAAAACAATCAGGAAGAAAAAAGATAACAAGTTTGGCATTTCATTTCAGTTGAACGGACTGTATATTAATAATGATGTGCTTTACTATCAGCTGCGATTAAAGAACACTACCCATGTCAGCTATGATATTGGGCAACTTAGATTTTTTATCCGTGACAAGAAGAGAAGCCGGCGCACCGCGAACCAGGAACTGGAACTACAACCGCTGTATGTCAGCGGCGACACACATAAAGTTGAAGCTAATTCAGAAAGTGTCCTGGTATATGCCATACCTAAACACACCATCCCAGACAAAAAGTACCTGGCGCTACAACTCATGGAAAACAATGGTGGCAGGCATCTGGGCCTAAAAGTCAGTAACCGGATACTTGTTAGGGCACTCCCCTTTGAAGGGTTGTAAACGCGGGGTTGAGGAAGTATGATTTGTGAGAATTGATTAAACTTTAAAATTTTAATGACATGCAAGAGAAAAATTTTGACTACCTCAAAAACCAGATTAAGTATACTGGCTTTGGTGAGGGGCTTGAAGCTCAGCTTAAAGAAAATATGCAAAAGGGTGAAACTTCTTTCAGCCTGGAACACTCCGCGATTATCGGTAAAGACCTTTCCAGTGCGACGCTTCATTTCCGGAAATCTAATGAAACGGATAATTATTTTTTTAACCGGTATGATCTTTCGGTAAAACAAGAAGGACAGAAAGATGCACTGAAGCAGACATTTCATCTTGGCTACGATAACAATATTACGCTGAAGGAAGGCTATAATCTGATGAGCGGAAGAGCAGTGCATAAAGAGATGGCTCAGCTTGTAGATACAGGCGAAAATGGCAACAAACGTTTGGAAGCGAAAGGCGAAAAATACCACGCCTGGTTACAAATGGACTTTAAGCAATCAGACGCAAACGGTAATTATAAGATTAAACAGTTTCACCAGAACTATGGGTTCAACCTTGAAGAAGCATTATCCAAACATCCGATTAAAGAACTTGGAAATAACCAGGATAAAAAGGCCCTTTTAAATTCCCTTGAAAAAGGCAATCGTCAGTCGGTGACATTCGTAATTGGTGATAAGGAAGAAAAGAGATTCATTGAGGCAAGTCCGCAGTTTAAATCGATAAACCAGTATGATGCTAATATGCAGCGTACTGGTTGGAAACGAACCCAGAGCGAGAAGGAAGGGGAAAGCCAGAAGCAGGGCGAAGAGCAAAAGACCACTGGCGAAAATGGTAAGAAACAACAATCGGCCAAAAGTACCGATGATGAAGATCCTGGCAAAAAAGCGGGGAGATCAAAGAAAAGGGGAGCATCAGTTTCATAGCCACAACAAATTGTTGTCTAGCAATTCTTAACAGCAAAATTAAAATGGTATGAAACCATCGGCAAACCGCATAGAAAATGAAATTAATCAATGGCAGGCAAAAGAACAGCGCTTTGAAAAGCTGTTCTCTGCCGCTGTTGTTAAGGGCCGGGAATTTCAAAAAGACAAACTCGCATTCTATGATCAGTTGCAGGAGCGGTATGGGAAAAGCCCCTATGCGGATGAAAGAGAAACCTTGCGGGTTGCTATCCAGGAAAAACGTTGGCTCGAAAAGCAGTTGTATCCAAGTCTCTTATTAAGGTTGATGAGAAGAATGATTCTAATGGCAGTTAAGCCGGCAATTAGAAATATCCAAGCCAGACAGATGAGTGACAATCAAGGTCAGGTTCAACAGCAACTCTCTGATATAGGGTTTAAAAATACAGACACAAGGTTAAAACAGTTGATGGGTCAAGGAAAAGACAGCTTCTCCATGCCCGTTTCGTGGTATACCTGTGAAAAGGAGCGGATGGATTTTGAGCTCTCGTTTCGTAAGCAACAGGATGGTGGTTACAAATTAGAAAATTACAAAGCAGCCCTGACCGATACGGATCGCCCTGATCAAAAAAGGGAACATCAATTTAATATCAAAGACACGGGAACGGTAACAGCCTCACAGGCTGGCAACCTACTGGCTGGCCGGTCTATCCAACGGGAAGGCAAATGGCAGCAACTTGATTTTAACGACAAAGACGCCAGCGGAAATTTCCGAATGAAAGAGTTTCATCAGGGTTATGGCTTCGACCTCACAACCGCTTTGCAGAAACTTAATTTAAAGGATCTGAGAAATGGTAGTACCAAAGAGCAACTGTTGGAAAGACTGGCTAATGGAGAAAAAGTGGAAGTGACTTTAAAAATGGATGGTAAGGAGTACAAAATTAATATTGAAGCAAATCCCCAGTTCAAGACCATGAACATTTATGACGAAAGTGGGCAGAAGTTTCGTAATCCTTCCGGTTTGGACAAGGAAGTCAGGGTCGAACAAAAACTGACAAATGAGGTCAAACAGAATTTGAATGTTTCTAGAAAAAACGGGATGTCCGTCGGGTAAGCTATGAAACAATTTAAGCCGCTGAACGATTTTTTCGAAGGCATCAAAAACGACCCTCATATAGGATGCTCTCACATAGCCTTGTATACTGCCCTGTACAATCTTTGGGTAAGTCAGGGTTGTCTGGGACCCGTTGTTATATTCAGTTATACGATTATGCCGATAGCTAAGATCGGAGGACTTGGCACTTATCATAAAACCATTAGAGAATTAAATGAGTATGGTTACCTGAGATACGAGGCCACTTTTAATAGAAAAGGTAGCAAAGTTTACCTGGTAGACTGAAATGTGAAATTGAGAATAGTAGTTGCCCGTAAAAATGAATTAAGATGCAGGTAGAGATAATTACGAAAGAGGATTTGGAGATGTTTAGGATACAGTTGCTGCGAGATATCAGCGAACTCCTGAAACCCGCGCAAGCAGAACCGCAAAAAGAATGGTTGAAGAGCTCAGAGGTCCGTAAGATTCTCAGGGTGTCAGCCGGTACTCTACAAAACTTGCGCGTTACCGGAAAATTAAAACCGTCTAAAATAAATGGCACTTATTATTACAGGAGCAAGGAAATAACAAATTTATTGGAAAAGGGTGTATAAAATAGGAGGGGAGAATGAATTTGGAAATCATGATTAAATCTTTGCGGTTACTTTCAACTGATAACCGGATAAGCGTTTGGCACATGGGTATGTATGTGGCTATCCTCCAGTTGTGGTATCAAGGCGGATATAAAAATCCCGTAGCGGTTACAAGGAGAAAGATCCTTGGGTTGTCGCATATAGGCAATATCGTTACTTACCATAAATGTATAAAGGAACTGGAACAGTACGGGTACATCCGATATGTACCATCCTATCACCCGATAAATGGGAGTATGGTACATCTAATTTTTTGAAACGCAAAAACAGTCCATCTATCAAAAACAAGTTTTTAAATTTGGTTATCCACAGTTATCCACGGCTAGCCATCAAGGTTTAAATCACCGTTTGGTATTTTGCGTCATTGGTAGAGTTGTGAAATAGGACAGGGGCGGAGCCCCTGTTCTTCATCAACCTGAGGATAACTCTGGTGCGCTGGCAAGCGAAGGGTCAAGTTCGGTGAACAAGGTTTGAAGTCTTTCTAGCTTACCTGTGTTGGTCGTTTTTATAGAGGCCTTTCCAGCAATAATAGGAAAAAAAAACAAACCTAAAATAAGTATTTCCAGAAGGAGCTTTTTTTGACGCACTTGGATTAGTCATTGTGACAACTACAGTTAAAGCAGTCAGCTCCCCACCTTGACAAGGTCCTGGAATGATTCTTATATTCTGTCAATGGCATATATTTTTCATAACAAAATGTATCAATATTATGATCATAAAGTATATAGTACGCAGACATTGGATAATTTAATAGGTGGTTGATATTACTAACTTCCAAAGATAAGATATTGAGCGGCGCTATTTTTTTACCTGGCTTCGTGGATTTTAATTGAACTGCAACACGAAATTGGTCAAATCTCCCTGTCTCTTTTAACTGGATTATAAAAGCAACTCCATTACCCTTTTGATTTTCGAGGCGTAATTCGAACAACGATGGCTTAAATTATAGTGACATTTTATTTCTCGAGGTAGTTTCTAAATCCTGAATAGAATTTGATACTGGCAAAGGCGTATGTCTTGAAGGCTTAAAGGGGCATAGTAGATCTATTGAATTATCGTTGACAGATTTGAAATCAGATTTGAAAATTGTGTAAATGGCCGTTCGTAGTGTCATTTTAGCTCTTAAAAGACATTACGAACGGCGGCTGCTTAAATTTACGGGGCGATTTTAAAACCGTTGCCATCTTTAACAACACGAATTGTTTGGCCTCTGAAATATTTATAATCGTCGTATGTTTTTCCGATTTCAAACGGAACAAAAGTGAAAGAGGCTTGTCCGTCTAAATTTCCAATCAATTGTTGTGATGGTTTTAGAACATCGTTCACCTTAAATTTATAAGCAGGTTCTAAATCAGTTAACTCAATGCTCACAATCTTGAGTTCAGGCTTTTGATTTGACTTAGCTCTTATGGCCATTTCCGGAACGACCTGATACGCACGTAATCCGTCAAAACTAAATCCCAAGAAGAATTTTACTCTTGTATTTACGTTGTTTGTATTATCAAAATGGCATCTTTCTTCTCCTCCATTATCATTTTCGACATATCCGCCGTAAATTGGTATAAAAAATGCCCTTAAACGGGGATTGTTGTCTAATTCAATTTCGCCAGTCTTCCTCTCTGTGCCTTCACTGCCACTTCCTACCGATTTAATTACTCCCGTTACTTCTCGTAACATTGAAAAATCTTTAAAGAAGTCGTATTTTGTAGCAGTAATATCGCCTAATTTATCTCTTGAAACAAGTTGTTCAAATCCGTTTTTATTGTTCAACCCTAGCCATTCGTAGCTCGCTGTTCGTCGCAAGGCAAGCTGACGGGCACTATTCTTACAAAATTTCTGAAATTCTATCGCTTTATTAACTTTTTCGTTATCAACACTTTGTTGGGAATTTAGAACTTGGATTGTATTTAAGCAATAGAGATAATAGGAAATCTCTATTGTTAATAAGTTGTCGCTCTTACCATGATTGTTCCTATCAACCACAACTTTGTGTACATACTCAAGAAAATTGATAGCGGTTTGAACGTCAATATAAAACAAATCACTCCGTGTTGACCTCAACCATCTTTTTAAGTCTCTCAGGGTTGGAGAAAACTCTAGATTGAATCTAAGTAGTTGAACGATTTCATATAGGTCATTAGCGTTCAGCTTTGAAATTCCCACGTTATAATTTGAAAAATTCTTCTCCCCCAAAACTGATTCAATATATGCATTTTGCCAGAGTATTTTTATTTGCGTGGTCTTAGAACTACTTATTTTGTATTCGAATTCTTTCTTGGTCAATGATTGTCCCTGATACTTTTTAAAAATCAACAACTTAGAATGGCTTTGTTCAATCATTAATTGAAACTGATGCTTTTTGTTGTTTAGTTTTATCTCGTTTTCATAGTAATCGTCTCTTTTATTAGTATTGAACTTCGACCAAAAATCAAGAGCCTTAGTGATAATTTCAATTCCTAAATCTCTTTTGCTCAAATACCATTCATATTCTTCGTCCTCGAAAAAATCAATAAAAGTAGTGTGACCTGAAACTCTCCTTCCGAACTCAAGGATCTGAACAATTAAATAGGAATAAGATACATAGGCGTAAGTTGAATTCTCGTCAATGCTCAGGCATTCTTCCAAAGCATCTGAGGATATTTTGAATAGGGTTTTGACTTTTTCATCTATTTTTTCGACCGTCGCGAAGGAGTTAAAGTTGAAAACAATAAATTCAATGTTAAGCATTGAAGCGTGCCCCAAAGTATGATATAATCCTGAAAGGGACTTGTCTCGTTCCGATTTTTTCAGATACAATGCTACCGCCCCTTGGGCATGGAGAATGGATTTATTAAAATACAATTCCTTCCTATTTATGTCCGGACCTTGTTCATTTTTCGCAGAATTGTAATAAAGACGAGCTAAATGTTGACTATAAAATGCGTCGTCGGGATATTCGCTAAATGCGAGAGCGAGCTCGGTTAGGATTTGTCTACTCTGCTCATACCCATCCGGTTCATGATTGATTTGTGTTATTAATCTTGAAAAATTACTCCTTCCTTCGTCATCACTGATATTTTCCTTATCAATGAACAAAGAGTCTAAAAGTCTTTTGTCCAAAGGGTATAACTGTCCATCAACGTAGGCGTTTTCTGCAATGCTTATAAACTCTAACAGCCAATTCTTAAGATTAGCTTTCCATAAGTGTCTATTTTCTGGATTTCTAGAAGTGAGAATTTTTTCAGTTAAATCGTTGGCGAAAAGTTGATTTTTTACCTTTAGACACCGCACATATGTGCCTCCCTCTTTTTCTTCGGTGAAACTGAAAAGTTTATCTATGTTTTCCTGTTCTTGTTCATCCAGAACTGCAGATAGAGGACCATCAATGTTTAGGTAATTATAAAACAAAAATTCGGGTACTGGATTTTGGGTGTATTTTCCGATGAGAGCAATGAATCCTAGTGTGGCTTGAATTTTTTGATTTGCAATACTATTCAAAACGCTGTCAACATAAGTATCGAGCTTTTTAAAGTCTTTTCCAAAAGCTGTTAAGCCATAGATGAATGGTGTAACATATTTTGGGGGGCCATTTTTTATCTCCAATAACTCTTTCTTTTTGGCATGATTTTCATCCGAAAACGTATCCTCAAAGGCTGCTATCTCAACTGTTTCAAGTTGAGACGGAAGTTTTCTTATTTTCCCTTCTAAATCCTCTGAATTGCCATTGCGGCAAACATACAGTACAACAAGATTTTTTTGTAAATCCCGAATTTCTGTTTCCAATCGGTCGATAAGCTTCTCTCCGATCTCAAACTCCTCGATTATTGCCAGAATCGGCTTGTCATCAGTTTTTTCGTAAAGATTCGCAATACCCTTCGCTGTCTCATTTGGAATGTATTTTCTGATGAAAATTGTTGGAAATGAGACCGGGAGTTGGGCGCCGACCTCAAACGCAATTCTTTTTGAGGCTGTTGTACCTCCAGCACTGGCATCATGATATAACTTGTAAAGCCAAAATCCTTTAGGTTTATTTTGCAGTAATTCTAAGACTTCGGGCAGTATGATTTGTTGCACCTTATTTCGTAAGACATCTTTCCCCTTGCCTCGCCAAATTATATCAGACCATGAGATTTCATCACCTAAGTAAAAGTTATGATTATCGTCGGATCGAGATCTACCGATATTCTTGTGGATTAATTCGATATATTTTGATTTAAGATCCTCGTAGATTGCAGAGTCAAGGGCGACCCACGTATGTCTTCTATCAATAGTAAACGCCGGGACAATATAATCCTTTTCGTCAAAACTGGATTTTGGCTGTTTTAACGCAAATCCGTTATGGACAAGACTATGATAGTCGAATAGAAATGAGTCAAAATCTTTAAACAGGCTCATAAAGTCATCGTTGAGCTCGGTTTGGATAGCCACTTTTTCTGCTTCTGTAGCTATGATCATAGCAATAGATGTTTTATCTGCTATCGAACTATAACTCCCATAGATTACATTTAATGTTTTTCTTATAGTTTTGGGCTCACAGCCCCAAAAAGCGACATAAATCCTATTTCTTGGTTTGATTTTATCAAACAGAGATTCTAACGTTCTACCATACCCATTTCTATCCTTTTCCCATCTTGACGGGTTGTTTTCGACGTGAGATTCAGAATTCCCTTGCGATAGATAGTAATACAGGCCATCAAAATCTGGAATCAAATCACCTTTGGTTAAAGTCCTCATCCTTTCTTTTCCCAAGACTTTTTTATAGATGTTTTCAAGTCCGATTTGTTGAGATTCATAGTCAAAATCGATTACTAAACTCCAGCTAGCCGAGGATCTTGCAAATGTTTCTAGATCATAAGGTGATAGATTTTTTCGTAGCTGACTTGATACAACTAAGACATACTGTGCAGTATTATCTTCAAAACCATTGAATCTACTTTGAAAAGAATACCAATCAGAATACTTGGGAATATCGGTGTCAGAGACTCCATTTGTCAGTGCTTGTTTAATTTTTATTGGTATTTCGGTGTTGATTCTTTTAAAGAACCACTTTATTCTGGGTTTTAATACTAATTCAATAAGCTTCTCACAGTCCTCGAACGTTGGATTAGCTTCTTCTAATAATATTATATGAGATCCTTGGTTGCCACCAACTCGAAGTCTGTGAAAATCAGTCCTGCAACTTCCATTGTCACCCTTTTCTAATTGTGCCTGGGTTGAAACAGGGTATCCAGCCTACCAAGTGCATATTTTTTGACAATAATCGCTTGATTACTTTTGACAGAAACATAATGAAGTATGGATCAGTCAGAAGAAATGTTCAAATTAGTAAGGCTGTGGCGTAAAAGCGGCC